>Ga0302326_10022431_pt1 | contig 12905 bp, 12 predicted proteins | sample Palsa_T0_3_FD_202264 | JGI IMG/M metagenome (GOLD analysis project Ga0302326, IMG submission 202264) | Peat permafrost microbial communities from Stordalen Mire near Abisko, Sweden - Palsa_T0_3 | ecosystem: Environmental > Terrestrial > Soil > Palsa > Peat permafrost | place: Sweden: Abisko... | reverse complement strand
CGACTCCTCCTTGCGGGGAAGCTTAGACATCTCGCCGCTCGTCTCCATCTGCTGATACCTCTTGTACTTCGCAATGGACTTCTTGACGGTCTCGTAATTGGTCAGGGTTCCGCCGAGCCAGCGGTCAACCGAGAAGGGCATGCCGGTCGCGGCCGCGGCCTCGCGGACGATGTCCTTGGCTTGGCGCTTCGTGCCGACAAGGAGGATGTTTCCTCCGTTGCCCACGGTGTTTTCGATGAAGGCGCAGGCCTTCTCGAGGTTCTCGTGGGTCTTGGCAAGGTCGATGATCGTGACCCCCTGGCGATGGTCGAAGATGAAGGGCTTCGAACGCGGGTTCCAGCGCTTGGTCTGGTGCCCGAAGTGGACGCCTGCATCGAGCAGGTCTTTCGGAGTGATGCTAATGCTCATAGGGATCTGATGTATCTGACGGGTACACAGGCCGGCCAAAAAAGGGCCGCCTTGCGATCGTGGTTAAACTGACGTTGACGTGGGTTGTTTTTGACTAACGGAAGGTCCAAAAGACCGCGCCCCGCCGGCTCTGGCAAGTGCGAACTGTAAATTGTTGCATCCTGGGGAAGGCCGCCCGGCGCGCGGACCGCCTTCACGACTCGGGCTACGTATTAATGCACATTAACTTCCACATGCATTTGGGGCAATATGGAGACCGTGAGAAAAAGCCCGCCACGCGTTCGATTTCCGCGTCAATTTGTCCCTCTCGAGAGGGGCGGACACGGGCGCGCGGAGGGAAAAAATTCGATTGGCTTAGTTTTCGAAGCAAACCAGTTTCATCTTCCGGCTTTGCCGCCCCAAGGGGCGGAGGCTCCGGCCATTGTCCCAATCACAAAAACCAACCCCCGCCCGCGGCTTCACCATCATGGAGGTGGCGCTGGCCGCGACTGTCCTCGCGCTTACGCTGGTCGGGATGATCGGAGTAATCGAATCGGGTACCCAAATGCTCGATGTCTCACGCAAGCAAACGATTGCGAACCAGATTCTCCACAGCGAAATAGACCAATTGCGCCTTCAAAGCTGGCAAACGCTCTCCGGTTACAACCCGTCGGGCATCGCGGTTTTTGGGGCCGGGTATCCGCCCGGGCCCACCACGCTGACGTCCTCAAACGACCCCTCCTTCGCGCAGTTCGTTGCCAGTTATCCACAAACGGCCACCATCTTCACGTTGACGCGCACGGTATCGAGCGTGCAACCCGTCCAAACAAATCCGAATCCTTCCAGCAACTATGGGACCAATCCGAGTTTATTGCAGGTCACCTTCACCATCACCTGGATAGGCGTGACCGGCCAGAGCTATAGCCGCACGAGCACAACGTTGATCGGACAGAATGGTCTCTCAGTCGCATACCAACGCTCTTAGGCGCAACGGCCACCGGGAGGGCGGTTTCACGCTTCTTGAGGTCATGATGGTGACCTTCATTTCGTCTTTCGTCTTTGCCGGCGTGCTTTCGGCCTACATCTTCCTGGGCCGCGGTCTCTCCCGGCAGGTGAACGCCGAGGGCCTGGAATCGCGCACAAGGCTGGCGCTGCACTATTTCACGCAGGACGTTTCGAGCGCCAGCGCCATCGCCGCGCAAAATCCCGGATCGCAGGTGACGGGCACGCAGATGGCGCTGACCATTCCCGGATCCAACACGGTGACCTACTATTGCGACTGGACCCAGGGGCCCGCGAACGGAGTCCTTGAGCGGCAGGTGGGGACGAACCCCTATCTTGTCCTCCTCACCAACCTTTCGAGCTTCAGCCTGCAATACTTTGATTCGACGACGCACGCGTTTGCCGTTCCATCGGCAGCTCCTTCCGCGCCGCAGATCGACATCAAGCAGGTCTGCCTGACCTACACGTCCACCGCGGGCTACGGTCCCAGCGGAAACCTGTCCAATTTCACGGTGGTATCCCCTCTCGTGATCATGAAGAACAAGACGGTCCTGCTGGACCCGAACAGCCCGTGAAGCGAGGATTGCGACAGCCCCTCCCGGGCAATGAACGCGGTGCGGCGATGCTGGCGGCCCTCTGCCTGGCGATGGTGTTCGCGATCTCGCTTTCGAGCTACATCGCGCTGTGCTACATCTCGCTCGCGATGAGCACGCGCAATGTCGTGAACGACCATTGCCTCGAGCTGGCGGAGTCGGGGATTGAGCAGGCTCTCTATGCGAGCAACGGCAACGCCTCCGGCGCCACGATCCCGATGAGTGGCTGGACGTCGAGTCCCGGAATGCTGGTCACAACGGTCACGACTACGATGACAATGACGTCTTCGGGGCTGGTGCCGACGAGCAGCAGCCCCACGCCGCTCAATTTCGGCAACGGCGCCACGGGAGTGGCCAACATCACATTCACCTTCCTCAACGGCCAGCCCATGGCGATTCAGTCGATCACATCGCAAGGCGTGATAACCCTGCCGACCGGGACGATCATCAGCGGCGCCACGCCGGTAATCTCAAGGACACTGACCTATAATGGGTCGGGCATCTCCGGAACGGCCGGGGCGCCCGTGTTCGTCAACGCCGTGGCTGCGACGTCGGGCCGTGTGATCTTCGGTGCCGCGGCGACGCTCGACAGCTACAATTCCAATCCGGCCGTGGGCGTGTACCAGGATTACAGCGCCGCCGTCGCGGGTTTCTCGGCTGTCGTCGCGTCCCAGGACGTCACCTCCTTCAGTGCCACAGTGCTGCTCAATAACGCCGTCGTTAACGGCTACGCCGTGGGCTACGACTTCATCTCGCCCGCCAGCGAAAACTGGCTCTCCTACGCCAGCGGCGGCAAGCTCGAGGGACCCACCACCCCATCGACAACGTTCATCGACTCGAACCGCATCCTGACAAGTCCGGTTCCCTATCAGCCTGTATTTCCCCAGAACCTTCCGAGCGCTCTGAACTCGTTGCCGATAGCGTGCACTTCGGGCGGCAACGTGCTGAACGTTGCCTCTACGATCGGAAACTCAGGGTCGGCGACACCATTGATCTATGGGGCAAATGGCATCAGCCTGAGCAGCGGCACCGTCGATGTGGTCGGCCCCGTCGTGCTGGTCGTCGTCGGTCCGGGCTCCGGGAGCGCGGTGAGCATCTCCCTCACGGGCGGGATCCAGCTCACCACTCCGCAGGCCTCTCTCACTATATTCATTAGTGGCGGGGATGTACAGATCGGCGGCAACGGGATAACCAACTCCAATTCGATCGCCACAACCGGCATTCCGCCGCTGCCCAAGAGAGTCGCGCTTCTCAGCACGACGAGCACGAGCAACAGCATCACGATGTCCCAGACACAGCCCTTCTATGGCGTCGTCTACTTTCCGAACGAGCCTATCACGGTGAGCACAAGCTCCGTCATTTGCGGGTCGATAGTCGGATCCAATGTCACCGTCAGCTCGTCACCGGCAATTCACTACGACAACGCCCTGCGTTCGCCGGACTCCCTGGCAGGCGACGCTGCGTTCGCCTACATCACGGCCCCAATAACTGTGAACAGCCTGCTCGCATCGGTGCCTTAGACGGCATCGGGGCGCCTGACGCCGATTGACAGGCAAGGGAGGCTTTAACCTAATCGCATCGCGCATGTTCAAACGCAAGGAACGCCATGGTGTTCTGATAAACCTCACGGACCATTGTGTTCAACTGGCCCGGCTGGGGAGGCTGGATGTTCGCCCGCTCACCGTGGACACTTTCGCGGAGGTCTCCGCTTCCGATACGGGATCGGTCGCGCGCTGGCTTGACGTCAACTTCGGCGACCGCGCCGGGAGATTCGTATCCGCGTATTGCGGCTTCCATCCGTCCGAGCGGATATTCCAGCGCGACGCGATCAATGTCCGTCGGCTGAGCGACCGCGAATTCATATATAATGTCGTCGCCGAGCAGGCAAAGATCGTCTCGGCGAAGGCCTGGCACGTCGCCGCGCTGAACCCTGGGGACGGAATGCCGCTGACGCAGGAGTCCAACAGCCGCAACGCCCTCTACCTCGGCGTCCCTTGGTCCGCCTCGAGGGAAACCCAGGTGAGGCTGCGCGACTGGGGCGTCCGGCCACGCCGGCTCGAGCTCGGCACTCCCGTGCTCCTCGGAGGCCTCAGCCGCTACGCCAGCCTCACGGGATATCCGCACCTCATCGCCGCCTGCGAAATCTACCGCAACCAGACGCACCTGTATCTGATCGGCAAGGACGGGGTGCATACGCCGCCGCCCCTGCCCCACGGCCTCCTGTCGATAGAGGAGGCCGCGATGAAGGAACTGTCGGCTCCCGACTCGGCGGCGGCGCGAAAGCTGCTCGAGCAGCCGACGGACGAGCTCAAGCACCATGGGCGCCGCCTGATCAGGATGCTCTCGCGCCATCTCAGGCCGGCGGTCGACTACTTCGAGATGCAGACGGGGCAGCGCATTGGCGCCCTATTCTGCGCCCATCTGCCCGAGCGCCTGGCGTGGCTCGAGGAGGCCTTGGCGACCGCGGTGGACCTCGAGTATTTTTCCCCCGACTACGGCCGATGGCTGCCGTCCGTCGGCCTTGACGCTCCCGCTCACGCTCTCCTCGGTCCCTCCTGGGTCCAGCCGTTGTCGCTCGTCGCCCAGCTCGCCCCCGGATCTTCAGCCCCAGCCGGATGAACCCCCGCGACCGTCTTTTCCTTTCCCCGCACTGGCACGTCGACTGCCGGCTGGTCGCGGAGCTTCCCGAGGACAGCGTCGTCGGCGTTCGCTTCATGACCTACGCGATCTCATGCGCGATAGCGCTGGCCGCGGTTCTTTTCACGGGGTGGTACGTCTACGCGGACCTGAATCTCAGGCATCAGATCGACGACGCCGCGCAGCGCCTGGAGGACGACCGTTGGGAAGTGATCGAGATAAGGCGGCTGCAGCACTTCTACGAGAACGAGAGCAAGAAGATCGAGAGCGCATTCACGGAAATGAGGAACCCGATCCTTCTTTCGGGTTTCACCACGGAGATGGGCCGCACGCTCCCCGAGCGGATGGCCATCGACACGATCGAGTACGGGGACGGGCGGATTCTGATTCACGGGCGCCTTCGCGAGTCGTCAGAGGCCGCCAGCATCCTTTTGGGCAAATACCTCGAACAGCTGCGCACGGACCCCGCAATCGGCCCGCATTTCAGCTCGATCAATGTCACCGACCTCGATCGCTCGACGGAGGATGAGCAGATGATGGTTTACGCCATCACGCTACGATTGAAGCCGCGAATCCCATGAACGTCGCCGACTTCATGCAATGGATCGCCACGGTCCGCCGCCACCCGCTAAGCGCGCTCTGCGCGTCCGTCTGCGTCCTCTGCGCCATAGTCTGCTGGTATATCAACGGCAACATGAAGTGGCTTGAGCTCGAGCACAAGCAGGTGATCCAGGACGGCGACCTCGACGTGGCATCGATGATTTCCGGTCCCTCCGTCCGCCAGGAACGGTTGGCCGCCCTCGAGGTCACCCACCGCATCGAGGACAACCTGGTCATAGAAGACAACCTGGCGGAGAACCTCTGGTATTTCTACAAGATCGAACAGCAGACGAAGGCTCACATCGCCGAGCTCCGACCGCTCAACTCGCTCATCTCCGACTCGAAGGCGTACTACAGGCGGGTCCCCTTCTCCGTGAGGGTCACGGGCAGTTATGAGCAGACGGGGGCGTTCCTGTACGCGATCGAGACCGGGCCGCGCCTTTCCAACATCACCTCCCTCACGTACAGGCGTGCCGATCCTTCAAACCTTCAGGTCATTCTTGAGTTCAACGTCGAGCTCCTCGGCAAGAAATGACGAAGCAAACGAAGAACCTTATCGCGCTCGGCGTTCTCCTTGTCCTGACGGCCATCAGCTATCGCATTAACAGGATCCCCCCTACCACTCCGTCGGCGGTCAAGGCCGCGGCCGCAAGGGCGGCGCTGCAGGACAGCCCACTCAAGGCCCGTTTTCGCAGGATCCGCGCCGAGATGGACGGACTCTATCATTACCGAATAAAGCCGATCCCCTTCGACGCCTCCAGCAATCCCTTCAGGATCACCGCGGGTATGGGGATCGCAAGCACCGTGGAGGCGCAACCCGGAGCAGGCCCGAAAACGACGCCGGAACCCGTCGCGTCCACCCCGGACGAATTTGGCGACGCCCTGCTGGCGCATGCGATGTCACTCACCCGTCTCGGCGGCGTCGTCGTCATGAACGATACGACGCAGCTCACCGTCGACGGACAGCTCCACAAGGAAGGCGATGTCTTCACGGTAAGAGTGCGCTCCAGGCTGGTTCTGATCCGGATAAAGAATCTCTCCACCACGTTCGTGACGCTCGCCCTCGACGATCCGGACGCCGGAAAAGCTGAAATCAAGGTCCGCTTAAAATAGGGATAGGCGTTGACAGGCCGGCCCATGCCTTGCAGGTTGCCCCTCCCTTTATTGCAGGGTGGAGCAGCCTGGTAGCTCGTCAGGCTCATAACCTGAAGGTCGCTGGTTCAAATCCAGCCCCTGCACCCAATTTAAGAAAGCGCCACGGGGCGTCAGAAAAGGCCAGCATGTGACTAAGCTCCTCACCGCTGGCCTTTTCCATGAATGGGATCAATTGGGCCAGAATGCCGCCAAGTGTCGGGGAGTGACCCGGAATTGCAGATTTTTGTGCGCCTCTTTGTGCGCTTTCGCCCGGGGCTGAGATCCATGGCACCTTGGCCACCTCGACGTTGAGTCCGAGCGCCGGAACATCGGTGTAAGCCTTGGCGGTTAGATTCGCATCCGAGTGCCCGAGGACTTCCTGCGCGGCGCGTTGATTGACGCCGTAGCGCACGCCCAGAGTCTGCCAGGTCTTGCGGAAGGAATGCAGGTGCAGCACCGAGCCGAGCGCATTCCGGTGTTCGATGCCGGCCCGCTTGAGGTGCTTTCGGAAAAGGTCGTACTTCGCCAGGCGCCCCTTGAGTGCCCGGTCCGTGGACGAGCAATCGGTGGGACGAAGGATTCGGAGCTGGCCCGCGAGTTCAGCCTTCAGCGGCACGGCGCACTTGTCCTTGTCCTTCGTCGTCCCCTCGCGGAAGAGCGCGAAGGGCTCCGCTTCGTCCAAATGCAGGTCGCCCCAGACAAGGGCATGGACCTCCGACCAACGCCGCGCCGTGTAGAGCAAAACCTGGTAGCCGATGGCGTACCTGCCGGCCACGGCAAACAGCCGCGCCAGCTCCGGCTCCGTGTAGGTCCGCGAGGCTCGGACCTGCTTCCCCCGCCCATCGATCTTGTCCACCTTCGCCAGCGGGTTGACCGCCAACCGATCCGTCCGCATGAGCCAGTTCAAGAAGGCGCAGGCCGAGACCTGGTATTCCTTCACCGTCTTGGCCGAGCAGGCGAGGGAAGCGCGCCATTTCACGAACGCATCGGCCCGTACATCGCTCAGCCGAGCCCAACCCGTTTGGGCGAGCATCCGCCGCACCCGAGTGATGCTATCGTGAACGTGCTTCCCGTCCAGGCCCCGGCCCTGAAGATCGGCCTCGTACTCGTTCACGAGGTTGCCCAACGAGGCGGCGGCGGCCGTCCGCACCGCCTTCGGCGCGATGATGCCTTCCTGCTCGCGCTGCGTCTCAAGCACGATGTCCCGAAGCCGCTTCCGGGCGATTTCCCGGTCTGGAGTGTTCAAGCACACGGTCACTGCTCGCGCGCCCTTGTCGACCGCGTAGCGGCCGGAAAACAGTCGGGAAACCACCCGCTTACCGGCGACCAGACGGGACGGCTTGAAGACGAATTCAATCATGATGCTTCCTCCGAGTATTTGACCGCGGACGCATCGAGGAACCGTTGCAACTCGCTCGGCCGAGCCCGAGGCGCCCGCTCGCTGACCTTTACGAAAGCGATTTTGCCAGAATCGACAAGTCGCCGAAACTGCCGAAGCGAAATGCCGAGCACCTCCGCGGCCTGGTCGAAGGTCAGCAGGGTTTCCAGGCCGCCAAGAACCGGGATGGCCGCCGCGTTCCCGTCCCGATGCGTGTTGCGAGTAGTTGTGATCATGCCGACAAGCTGGCTCGCACGAGTCCGCGAGCAATGGCGCGCGCCTTCCCAAATCGCGGTAGCTCGTCCCCCGTGAAAACGGTGGTTCCCGGAGCCCTAGGGCTGCGAAGAAGCCCGCCCGGTCGGCGACGATTTCCGCACTTGTTCCGGTGTCGGACGCAAGGCCCCATCGACTTCGCGATAGCGTAAGTTCGAGAATCAGCCCGCCCGGATTTCCCGGCTCGCCCTCCCTTTTTTGAGTGTCAGACGCAATACCCTCCCGACTTCGTGAGGCGCCCGAGTTCGTGAAATTCCGCCGCCACTTTTTAGCAACTTACGTCATTGACGAAGTCGATGGGGTATTGCGTCTAACCAAGGACAAAGCGCGTAAGTCTCCCGAAGAAAAGATGGGCTTGTCGAAGTCGAGGAGGCTCAGGATGACCCCGGGTCCGAGCAATTCTGCGATGCATTGTCGCAGAATTAGTGCACGTTTGCTGAACTTGTTAAATTCGATCAAAAAGGCTAGTTTTCTTAGCCTCTTTGATTGGGTTTTGAAACCAAATTGCTGGAATCAGATTGACATAAAGGCTAGTTTAATTAGCCTTATTGACTGATATGTCACAGCGACTCCTTCAGCAATTCTTCGCTGAGAACCCGGTTTTCACGACCGAGTCGGTGTCGCAATTTCTCGCGAAAAATGGGTCTGTGAATCGATGGACGCGAAAGGCTTTGCTAGCGCATCACCAGAAGCGAGGCCGGATTCTACGCGTCCGCCAAGGCCTCTATGCGGTGATTCCATTCGGCACCGAGCCGTCGAAGTTCGAGCCGGACGCCTTCCTTGTCGCAGCCTGCGCGACAGAAGACAGCGTGCTCGCATATCACACCGCGCTGGAATTTCACGGTCGAGCACACACCGTTTTTGCGCGATTTCATTTCCTAACTCGCCATTTTTGCCGGCCATTTGAATTCCGGGGAAAACGATTTCTTGGCCTGCCACCGCCCAAATCGGTGGCCGGCGCGATTCAGCCGCCCGGCGTGCGGCAGTTGGACCGCGCCGGGCTTTCGATCCGAGTAACAAGCTTGGAACGGACCTTGGTCGACGTCTTGGACCGGCCCGATCTGAGCGGCGGCTGGGAGGAAGTCTGGCGTTCGCTGGAAACGATCGAGTACTTCGACTTGGACGAAATAGTTGCCTATGCTCGGCTCCTGAACAACGCCACCACCGTCGCAAAAGTGGGATTCTTCCTGGAGCAGAATCGGGACCGCCTGGGCGTCAGCGACCCCCTTTTGGAACCGCTGCGTCAGCTCCGGCCCAAGCATCCCACCTACCTTGAGCGGGGCAAGAAAGGCCACGGCAGTCTCGTCAAAACCTGGAACCTGATCGTCCCCGTCGCGGTACAATCCCGCATCTGGCAGGAGGTCGCATGAGAATATCCCGTGAAAGCTTGGAGCGCGAGTCCGCGGCGACCGGATTCCGCGCAGAGATCCTCGAAAAGGTCATCCACCTTTTCAGCCTTCTGGACGGCTTCAAAAAGCACCCATTTCTCAAGGGGAAGTGGGCGCTGAAGGGCGGCACAGCGCTGAATCTTTTCTGGTTCGATGTGCCCCGGCTGTCCGTCGATATCGACCTCAACTACATCGGCCAAGTCGAGCGCGAGGCGATGCTCGCCGAGCGCCCGAAGATCGAGGCGGCCATCCAGGCAGTCTGCTCCCGCGAGGAATTCACGGTTGCGCGCATGCCCTCGGAGCACGCGGGCGGCAAATGGCGCTTACGCTACGAGAGCGGAATGGGAAAGGGTGGCAACCTGGAGGTCGACGTTAACTTCATGCTACGGCTGCCGCTTTGGCCGGTGACACCGCGTGACTCAAAGAAGTTGGGAAGCCATCAGGTGACCGGCGTGCCGGTCTTGGACTTGCACGAGTTGGCGGCAGGCAAGCTGGCAGCCCTCCTATCACGCCAGGCCAGTCGCGATCTCTACGACGCGCATCAATTACTCACTCGGGCGACGCTGGAACCCGCGCGGTTGAGGCTGGCATTCGTGGTATACGGCGCGATGAATCGAAAGGATTGGCGGACGGTGAAACCAGGCGACGTGGATTTCGCTCCGGCGGAAGTGGAGCGGGAGTTGCTGCCCACACTTCGCCGCGAAGGCGAAAACGCCCGCGACCGGGCGGCGACCGTCAGCATCTTAATCGCGGAGACGCGCTCTGCGCTCGGTCTCGTGCTGCCGATGACCGCTTCCGAACTCGGCTTCCTCGAAGCATTGTTAGAACACGGTGAAATCAAACCCGAATTGCTGACGCCGGACGCCAGTCTCGCCCATATAATCCGCCGCCAGCCCATGCTGGAATGGAAGGCGCGGCATACGCGAGGACCCCGCAAGACAAGTCCTTAAGAAATGAAGCCTTGATCGAGTTGGCTGAGACCGTGGACCATCTCTCCGCAAGCTGCTATCGCTCCAAAATCTGACGTTTCCAACTGATGTCACGAAGCATCCATACCACCCGAAAATCGGTCTCCGAATTAGAGCGACGGCGTTTTGAATCCGAGGTTGACCGCAGTACTGCGATCAAACGCGCAAAAAAGGAACTCGAACGCAAGCGGTTGATAAAACGCCAAGTGGTAGGAGAACGCCGTTCTCAACAGCCACACGCGGCTCCGACAAGCGCAGATTCAATTCCCGTTCTGGTCGAAAAAACGGCACCCTATGTTTATCATGCTGCATCGGAGGAGGACGTGCGCGAAATCTTGCGCCGAATTCCAAGCGCAGCGGTGGAAGGCATTAGTGAAATCCGTCTCTCACTCGGGGCAGAATTCATGCTCGAGCGGCGCTATGAATATCCAGGAGACGCCGACCCATTGGTGGGACGTATCGGCAGCCGACTCTTCCCAGGCGTGTATGCGGGGACGATATTGGGATCGTTCTGTGCCAATCCCGGTCGTGTATTTTTGTATGCTTACGTTCTCAACCCCGACGCTCTCATTGCTCCACGCGGAATCATCGAGCTCTACCTTAGAATTCATGCGCTAAAGACCCTGCTGCATGAGGTGGCCCATTTTCACGATCATATTTGCAGGGTGCACCGAGGCCGATGGCTCGCCGATCGCAAGGAGAATCTCGAATGGTACGCGGAGAAGATGGAGCATCAGTGGACCGCCGATATCTTGCTGCCATATTTGAAGGGGAAATTCCCCAGTGAATGCAAGAACCTGACGGAATGGGTTCGCCGTCGAGGCGGAATTTCGCTCTCGTTGGATTTCTTTTCAGGCGATACAAGGCGTACCGAGCGCAACGGACTTTGCCTGCTCAAGTTTTCGACATCCAGTGCGTTTGAGGACTGGCTTGGAAAGCTACCTCTCTGCACGACGACAACTGAGGCTTACCTGGCCCTGGCGTGGAAACTCCACTACGCTGACAAGTACGACGAGTGCTTGACCGTCTTGAATAACGCTCTGGCCAAGGATTCCGGGAATGCTAAGGTTCGCGCTTGTCGAGCAGACACATTGATTCATCTGGACCGGCTGGAGGAAGCGCTCGTAGATGCCGACTTCGCAATCGAGCGAATTCCGACGGATCGAGTTTCCTGGAGAGCGCGAGCCAACATCTTGGAAAGACGGAAGGACTGGAGCGGCGTTCTTGAATTCTGCGCGCGATGGGGACACGTCAAGGGCATGCGAAAGGATCACAAAAGCGATGTCTCACTGTACCAGGCAATCGCCTATTGCGCCTTGGGACAGGACGCCGAAATGGAACGTTGTATCGCGGGATATCCCGCGGCTATGCGCTGGAAGGATACTGAGTCGATTGCCAAACGCATGCCATGGGTGCGTCGGCGAATACTTCGCCGCGCTGGCAGGCCCGTTCCAGAACTGCCGTCCAAACGATTAGCGAAATGATCACCGCTATTCGTGGTGTCGCCGCAGGCCGCGAGCGACAATTCCGACGTGCGAACCTTTGACCAGCCATTACCTCTGACTTCGGATGATTGCCAAGATAGCGTTCCGCAGTTCCGTTCGGAGCGTCGGCCAAGCGGCGCCGACGAGCGCCAAATCTTGACCAAAACTGGCTGCCGTTTGTGCGCTCAGTTGTGCGTTGAGCTGCCCGACGCTTTTGCAAGCTGACGGGGAATCCGACTGTTCCGCTTGTGCCACCGCTGGTTCAAATCCAGCCCCTGCACCCAATTTGAAGCCTCCGGGATCTCCGGAGGTTTCTTGTTTTCAGCGATTTGAGAAAGCTGTCGTCAACAGCGCTGCCAACCCAGGGCAACGCAGTTAGGCTGCGGCTGTATCACAGATCAACAGGCGATTGCGGAAATCGACCGCCAAAATGACGCCAACTTTCGCGGTAACCATTCAGTGATTGGAAATCCGCTGGATAGAATTGATTGCGCGCAGACAGCTCAAATAACAGCGGTTAGTCGCGAAAGGACCTCTACAATTTTTCTATTTTCCCGAGTTGGGATAATTTATTCCGGGTCCGAAAAAACACTCATACTCCCTAATTTTTCCGTCCTTCAACCTAAAATAATCGCTGTTCCGAAATAATTTTCCGTCTGTCGTCCAACCATCATAGATTACAAAGGCCTCATCTCCATTCACAAAAAGCTTATCCACATCAAATCGTTTGATCTTATAGGCATTTGGCCAACACCTTTCCTCAAAAAGCTTTACGTTGATATGATCATCAAGCGGGCTGGAGAAAGTAAACCCGTCCGCAAGAATTTGCTCCATCAAATTCCAGTCTTTTTTCTCAAAAGCGGTATAGTACTCCCTGATTGTTTTTTCGACTGATAAATCTTGGGCCCGTGCTGCCGGGCCCGGGGAGGTCTGGGCAGATCCTGATTGGCAGGCCATGGCAATCGATATCAAAATAATTTTCGGGAAGAGGGAAGTCATTTTCATGTTTTTTCCTTTTGGTGTGATGTCCGTCGGCCGAAGCACTAGAAACGTCACTTAAT
>Ga0302326_10022430_pt1 | contig 12906 bp, 9 predicted proteins | sample Palsa_T0_3_FD_202264 | JGI IMG/M metagenome (GOLD analysis project Ga0302326, IMG submission 202264) | Peat permafrost microbial communities from Stordalen Mire near Abisko, Sweden - Palsa_T0_3 | ecosystem: Environmental > Terrestrial > Soil > Palsa > Peat permafrost | place: Sweden: Abisko... | reverse complement strand
GGGGCGTCTCGGGCAAGGTCATGGGCCGGTTCACCGAGGACGACGTGTACGTCGGGAACTACCGCTGGGACGACGGCGACGGCGTGCTCACGCTGGGTCCTGAGCGCACCCAGCTGCTGTGGGTCATCGACGGGAAGCTGACCTCCGACGGTGCCTCCTATGACCGGGCCACGGTCATCTTCTCCGAGTTCGGTGAGACCACCCGGCTGGCCGGCGCGGCCGGGACCGAGGCGGTCGTCTTCGGCCTGCCGCTGCCCGTCAGCGTGCCGGCCTGACATGGTGGCGGGACCGCTCCAGGGCATCGTCGTCATCGACCTGACCATCTGGATGTCGGGCGCGATCGCGTCGATGCTGCTCGGGGACCTCGGCGCCGACGTGATCAAGGTCGAGGGCCCGTCGGGGGACCCGGTCCGCCGTTATGTGCCGATCGGCCTGACCGACTCGGCGCAGACCCCGGGCGGGGTGAACTTTGCGTACGCGCTGTGCAACCGGAACAAGCGGCAGGTCAGCCTCGACCTCCGCGACCCGGCCGGCCGGGACCGGCTGTACGAGCTCGTCCGGGGCGCGGATGTCTTCATCACCAGCATGCAGGCGGAAACGCTGGTCGCGCTGGGCGCCGACGAGGAATCCATCACGTCGGTCAACCCCGCGGTGGTGTACGCCAGGGCCGGCGGGCTGGGCGCGGCCGGGCCCCGGGCGAACGACCGCTGCCAGGACATGCTCGGGATGGCGTACGCGGGCCTGCTCTTCACCGCCTCCCCGACCGAAGATGAGCCGTTCGCCCCGCCGGGCGCGACCAACGACGTGCTGACCGGCACGATGACCGCGTTCGGCGTGCTGGCCGCGCTGCTGCAGCGGCAGCAATCGGGCACCGGGGAGACCGTCCGCACGTCCCTGCTGCACACAGCGCTGTGGACGCAGCTGGTCCAGTTCGGCACCGTCGCGAACGCGCCCCAGCTGCTCCTGCCGGCCAGGTCGCGGCGGGAGCCGCGCAGCCCGGGGGTTAATCAGTACAGGTGCTCGGACGGGCGATGGGTCGCCGTGGCGGCGGTTACCGCGGAGGCGTGGGGCCGGTTCGTTAAGGCGCTTGATCTTGACCTTATCGATCCTGACACCGGCGGCGAGCTTTCCTACGCCGGGGTCCTCGCTCAGGCGGGCCGGGTGCGCGAGGGGCTCGACGAGCACTTCGCCGGGCGGCCCAGATCCCACTGGCTCAAGCGGCTCGAGGCGGCAGGCATCTGGTGCACGCCGGTGAACACGCTGGCCGACGTCATGGACGACGAACAGGTCAACGCGAACGGCTACCTGAGCACGCTGGACGACGGCTCGAGGACGGTCGCGATGCCGTTCGTGCTGGCCGGCTACCAGCCCCCGGCCCGCGCGGCGCGTCGCGCGGGGGCGGACGATGACGCCGTGCTCGGCGAACCCTGACCCGTCAGGAGAAGGTCAGCGGCAGGTGCACCCAGCCGTTGCGCAGCAGTTGCCGGATCTCGACCACCTCACCGGTGACCTTGATCGTGTCGAAGCGGTCAAGCAGCGCGCCCCAGAGCTCGCGCGCCTCGAGCCGGGCCAGGTGGGCGGCGATGCACAGGTGCGGGCCGTAGCCGAAGCCGAGATGGGCGTGGGCGTTCGGCCGCTCGATGTCATAGCTCCAGGGGTCCGCGAAGACCTCCGCGTCCCGGTTGCCCGCGTCGTAGAGCAAATAGACACGCTGGCCGGCCTTGATGTCGACGCCGCGCACCTGGGTGTCGGTCAGGGCCGTGCGCAGGAACCCGCGGGCCGGCGTGGTCCAGCGCAGCGACTCCTCGATCGCCCCGTCGAGCAGCTCGGGATTCGCCTTGAGCTTGCTCAGCTGATCCGGGTGCTCGGCGAGCGCGAGCGCCATCCCGGCGATGAGGGACCGGGTGGTATCGCTGCCCGCGGCGAGGAACGTGCTGCAGTAGGTGAGCAGATCCGGTTCCGGCAGGGGCTTTCCGTCGAGCTGCGCGGCGAGCAGGGTCGAGATCAGGTCATCGCCCGGGTGGGCCCGCTTGACCGGGAACTGAGCGCCGAAGAACTCGTTCATCTCGGCGAACTGCCGGACCGTGGCCCGGATGTTGTCCGCGCCCCGGACCAGCTTCATGGCCTCCAGCGCGTCGCTCCACCGGCGGATGTCCGCGTCGTGGCCGGGCGGCAGGCCGATGAACGCGGCCGCCACCCGGATCGGCAACGCCGCCGCCACCTCGTCGACGAAGTCGAGCGACCGGCCTGGCTCGATCCGGCCGGTGAGGTCCGCGACGTCCTGCCTGACCTGATCCGTCAGCCGGGCCAGCGGCCGCGGGGCGAAGGCCCGGGTGGCCACGCCGCGCAGCTCCCGGTGCCGGGGCGGGTCGGCGAAGGCGAACTGCTCGCCGCCGGAGTAGAGCGTGGCGTACGCCTCCACCTCCGACGGCGTGAGCCGGAGCTGGTGCAGGTGCAGGCCGCGGGAGGAGGAGAAGATCTCCGGCCGGCGGGCCGCTTCCCTGATGTCCTCGTGTTTGGTCAGCACGAACAGGTCAAGCGGCTCGTAGTAGTGAACCGGGTCCTCGGCCTGCAGCCGCTGGTAGCTTTCGCGGCGGCCTTCGAAGTAGAAATCCGGATCCTCGAGCCGTACGGTCTCTGTGATCATTATTCGCCTACGTACGTCGTCGGCTCGTGGTTGAGGATGACGGCCTTGGTCTCCAGGTACGGCATCAGGCCCTCGCGGCCGCCCTCGCGCCCGATACCGGATTGCTTGAACCCGCCGAACGCGAAGGCATGCGAGTTCCGGTGCGCGTTGTGCCCCACCGTGCCCGAGCGGATCTGGCGGGCGAACGCCCAGGCGCGGTCCGCGTCGTTGGTGAACACCGCGGAGTTGAGGCCGTAAATAGAGTCGTTGGCGATCGTGATCAGGGACTGCTCGTTCTCCGCCGGGATGACGGTCAGCACCGGGCCGAAGATCTCGTTGCGGGCGAGCGTCGAGTGGTTGTCGACGTTGCCGAGGACCGTGGGCTCGATGAACCAGCCGACGTCCAGGCCCGCCGGCCGTCCTCCGCCCGCCGCCACCACGGCGCCTTCCTCGCGGCCCGCGTCCAGCAGCCCGCAGATCTTGTCGAGCTGCCGCTTTATGGCCACCGGCCCCATGTCGCTGGTCGCGTCGAACGGATCACCGACCCGCACCTTGGCGAATTCGGCGCTCAGCGCCTCGACCAGCTCGTCGTGCCGGTTCTTGGTCACGATGACCCGGGTGAGCGCCGAGCACACCTGGCCGGTGAGCTCGGTCGCCGACTCGGCCAGCGACGCGGCCGCGGTGCCGATGTCGTAGTCGTCGAGGATGAGCGCGGCGGACTTGCCGCCGAGCTCGAGGTTGACCCGGGCCACCCGCTCCGCGCAGATCCCGGCGATCCGGCGGCCCGCGGCCGTCGAGCCGGTGAAGCTGATCTTGTCGATGCCCGGGTCGCGCACCAGATCCTCGGACACCTCACGGTCGGCGGTGATGATGTTCAGCACCCCCGGCGGCAGGCCGGCCTGCTCGGCCACCTCGGCCAGCAGGTAGGCCGCCACCGGCGCTTCCGGCGCGGACTTCAGCACGACCGTGCAGCCGGCCAGCAGCGCCGGAGCGATCTTCCAGCTCATCGCGACGATGGCCGCGTTCCACGGGATGATCGCGCCGACCACGCCGACCGGCTCCCGCACCAGCCACCCGTAACCGCCCCCGGCGGGCTCGTGCCGTTCGACGAACTCGAACGTGTCGGCCAGCCCGGCGTAGAACTCGTAGATACCAGGGATCCGGGCCCCGCGGGCCACGGCGTCGACGTGCAGGATGCCCATCTCGGACGACCAGATGTAGCTCAGGTCCTCGGCCCGCTCCCGCAACCCGGCCCCGATCGCCCGCAGGTACTGCGCCCGCTGGGCGTGCGTCAGGCGCGGCCACGGTCCGGCGTCGAAGGCCTGCCGGGCCGCGGCGACCGCCCGGTGCATGTCCGCCGGGCGGGCGGCGGCGATGCGCACCCAGACGTCCTCGGTGGCGGGCTGGACCACGTCGATGAGATCGGCGCTGCTCGGCGTGACCCATTCACCGCCGAGGTAGAACCGGTCCGGGCGCTTGACCGGAACGTCATATGTGTTGCCGACAGGCATTTCTACGGGGCCTTTCTCCAGAAAATTGAATGCATAAGTTCAGTCCTGGCCGCCGGGCGACGCCCAGGCCGTCACCGGCCCCAGGACCTGGCCGCCGTCGACGACCAGCGAGGTACCCGTGACGTAGGACGAATCGTCGGACACGAGGTAGAGCAGCGCGTCGGCGATCTCGTCGGGCTGGCCGATGCGCGGGATGGCCATCCGCCCGAACCACCCGTCGCGGTCCAGGGCGCTGAAGTCCGGGCCGGAGTTCATCGGCGTCTCGACCCCCCCGGGATGCAGGGCGTTCACCCGGATGCCGAGCGGGCCGAGTTCCCGGGCGGCGCAGCGGGCGTAGGTGGCGTTGGCCGCCTTGCTGCTGGCGTAGGGCAGAAAGCCGGCCCCGCCGGTGATCGACGCGATGGACGACACGAAGACGATCGCGCCCCCGCCGGCGGCGCGCATCCCCGGCACGCACGCGGCCGTACCGAGGGCGGGCCCGAGGACGTTCACCTCGAAGGCGAGCCGCATGGCGGCCTCCTCAGCGTCCGCCGCGGTGCCCCGGACCATCACGCCGGCGTTGTGCACCAAGATGGTGGGCGCGGTCCCGAAGCGTTCCCCGGCGGCCCGGATCGCCTGATCCCACGCGGCCTGCTGCCGCACGTCCAGGTGGGTGTACAACGCTGACTCGCCCAGCGAGGCAGCCACCGAGGCCCCGTCGTCGTCGAGCACGTCCGCCACCACGACCCGGGCGCCCTCGGCCGCGAAACGGCGGGCGGCCGCCGCCCCGATGCCCCGGGCGGCGCCGGTCACGAGGGCGACGCGCCCGCCCAGACGGCGCCAGTGCCCGTTTGCCATCGCCACTTAGCCCGCGAGCACGTCGGCGGCCGCGATCCGGTGCCGGAGCGCGGCCGTGATGAACTCGAGCAGGACGACCGCCCCGGCCTCGGCGCTGGCGATCCCGTCGGCGATGGCCGCGGCGACCTCGCCGGGCTCACTGACGCGGGTGGCCCGCGCGCCGAGCGCGCGGCCGATCTCGGCGTAACGGCCGCCCAGGGTCTTGAGGCCGAACCGTTCCTCGGCGATGCGCTGGTGATCGCCGTAGCCGGTCATCTCGGAGTTGTTCACGAGGATGACCAGCACCGGGATCTTGTTGCGGACCGCGGTCTCCAGCTCAAGACCGCACTGCCCGAACGCGGCGTCGCCGAGGAAGCAGACCGACAGCTTGTCCGGCGCGGCCACCTTCGCGCCCAGCGCGAGGCCGAGGGAGGAGCCGAGCGGCGTGGAGTTGCCCCAGCCCAGGTAGCCCCGGGGCCGGGTGCTCACGTAGTGCGGGGCCAGGTGGTCGCGCGGGTACCCGGAGTCGTGCGTGATGACCGTGCGCGCCGGGTCCACCGCCCGCATCAGCTCGCCGATCACCCGCAGCGGGCTGATGGGTACCTCGTCCGAGCGGAATCGCGGATTCCATTCGGCCGCGGTCTGCGCGGCGACGGCGGCGATCTCGGCCCGGGTATCGCGGTCGGCGCTGGCCGCCTTCCGCGCCTTCAGCCGGCCGCGCAGCTCCTCGGTCAGCTGCTGGAGGACCAGCTGGGCGTCGCCCACCAGGCCGCACGCGATGGGGTACTGCTGGGACAGGTCGTCGGCGTCGTTCGTGGCCTGGATGATGGTCTTGCCCGGCGGGAGCTGGAAGGAGCCCAGCGTGGTGATGAGGCTCGCGCCGATGCTGAGGACCACATCGGCATCGGGAACGAAGGCCGCGATACCGGGGCTGACCGCCGTCCCGCCCGAACCGACCGACAGCGGGTGGTCCTCCGGGAAGGCGCTCTTGCCCACGTAGGTGGTGGCCACCGGCGCGTTGATCAACTCCGCGAACTCGACCAGGGCGTCGGTCGCGCCGGCCCACAGCACGCCCTGGCCGGCCCGGATCAACGGCCGTTCGGCGTCGAGCAGCAGCTCGACGGCCCGCTCGACGTCGCGCGGGTCGGCCGCGCTGCGGTACCGGAGCGGCGGGGAGTAATCGAAAAGCGCGTCGTCGAACTCCTGCTCGCCGACGTCGAGCGGCAGCTCAAGGACGACCGGTCCGGGACGCCCCGAGCGCATCAGCTGGAACGCCCGGCGCATCTGCTCAGGGACGGTCTGCGGCGTAGAAAACCGGGCCGCCCACTTCGTGATGGGCCGGTAGGCCTCGACCGCGTCGAAGGTGGTGCGCAACCCGAGCTCGCGCAGGGTGTTGCCGTTCGGCAGCAGCAGCAGCGGCACCGAATCGGCGTAGGCCTGGGCGATGCCGCCGAACGCGTGCTCGGCGCCCGGGCCGTGCTGAACCATCGCGACGCCGATGCGCGCTCCGTTCGAGGTCCGGCTGTACGCGTCGGCCATGTTGATGACGCTGCGCTCCTGCCGCCCCACGACCGGCCGGATGCCCACCGCCGCCGCGGTGTCGATCATCTTGTTGGCCGGGAAGCAGAAGACCGTATCGACGCCTTCGCGTCGCAGCACCTCGGCGACCGCCTGGCTACCCTTCATCCGCCGACCCCTTCCTAGATTACATTAATTATTGCATGCATTTTTGTTTTAGTCACTGGTGCAGGGCGACGATGTCCAGCGCGATACAGCTGGTCTGGCCGGCCTCGGCCACGACCCGCAGCGGATTGATCTCGATCTCGGCCAGCGCAGGTGCCTGGGCCAGGTACACCTCGGCGATCGCGCGAGCCACCGAGGCGAGCACGGAAGGATCGCAGCCCGGCTGCCCGCGAAAGCCCGCCAGGTGCGGCCACAGGCGCAGGCCGCGCAGCGCCCGCAGGAGTTCTTCGCCGGTAAACGGAATCGCGAGGTGGACGACGTCCCGCTCGATCTCGGTGGCCACGCCGCCCGCCCCGATGGTCAGGACCGCCCCGAACACCTCGTCGTCGTGGACGCTCACCAGCAGATCTAGTCCGTCAGCGACCATTTCCTGCACGAAGACGCCGTCGGCTTCGATCCCGAAGGACGCCAGCCGCGCGGGCGATGCCATCTCCGCATAGGCGGCCCCGGCCTGCTCGCCGCCGCGGATGCCGAGCCGTACGCCGCCGACCTCGGTCTTGTGGATCAGGCCGGGTGCGCTCAGCTTCATCACGACCGGGCCCCCGATCCGTTCGGCCGCCTCGGCCGCCTCCGGTGCGCTGGTGACGAACGACTCGCGCGGGACGCGCACCCCCGCCGACGACAGCAGTTCTGTCGACTGCGCATAGGTCAGCGCCCGCTCGCTCGTCGCCAAGGCCGGGCCGGGCGTCTCGGCCGGAGGGCCCGGCGGGTCCGTCCCGGCGCTGCCCCGCCACTCGGCAAAGCGCCGCAGCGCCTGCACCGCGCGGTAGACGCCATCCATCGGCGCCAGCCCGGCCGCGTCCAGCACCTGGTATCCACCGCCACGGCGGGGCGACATCCACACCGGAATCAGCAGCGTCCCGGTGGCCCGCGCGATCTCGACCGCGTCCCTGGACACCGCCACGGTGCTCTCGCCGTAGTCGGCCGGCATCGCGAACAACACCGAGCCGACGTTCGGGTCGTGGCAGATGAGCTCGAACACGGCCCGGTTCAGATCGGCGTCGGTGAAGACCTTGGTCGTGAGGTCGACCGGATTGTCGACGAACCCGAAGGCCGGAGCCCGCGCCACCAGCGCCGCCAGGGTCGCGGGCTCGAAGGCCGCCAGTTCCAGGCCGGCGCCGCCCACCAGGTCCGCGGCCAGCGCCGCCGTCCCCCCGGAGAACGAATACACGCAGGTCCGGGTGACGTCGCGGTCGGTCACGGCCAGGGCCCGGGAGAACAGGTGCAAGGTCTCGCCCAGCTCATCGACGTCGTTCACCCGGACCACGCCGTACTGGGCGAAAAGCGCGGAGGTCACCGCGTCGTTCCCGGCGATCGATGCGGTGTGCGACGCGGCGGTCTTCTCCCCATATTCCGAACGACCGATCTTCAAGATCACGATCGGCTTGCCCGCCTCGCGGGCACGGCGCGCCACCTCAAGGAACTTCCGGCCCTGGCTGAAGCCTTCGACGATGGCGCCGATGACCCGGATCCGGTCGTCGTCGACCATGTGGTTGATGAAGTCGGCGATGTCCAGGTCGGCCTCGTTACCGGGTGAGCACCACAGGCCGATGCCGAGCCCGCGATCCATCCACTGCATTAGCGCGCGACCGAGACCACCGCCCTGAGTCACCAGCCCGACCGGGCCGCTGGTCACGTCCGCGCCGGCCACCGGCGACATGCTCAGCAGCACCCGGTCGGCGATGTTGGCCAGCCCCGGCGAGTTCGGTCCGTAGACGCGCATCCCGGATGCGCGGGCGAGCCGGACCATTTCGGTCTGCAGGCCGCGGCCGGCCTCGCTGGTCTCGGAGAAGCCCGAGCTCAGCACGACGAGGTACCGCACTCCCGAGGCCGCGCAGTCCTCGACGACAGCCAGTACCTGTTCGGCGGTCACCAGGACGATGGCCACGTCGACCGGGTCACCGGGGACGTCCGAGACCCTCGGGTAGCAGCGGTCTCCAAGCACCGCCTCATACCGCGGGTTGACGGGCACCGCGCCAGCGGCGATGACCGAGTTGTTCCGCACGTTGTGGTAGGTCGAGTAGCCGAGCGACCCTGGCTGGCCGGAGGCACCGACCACGGCGACCCGGTGCGGACGCACGAGCCGGGATATGTCGGCGAAGGCCACCGGCGGGCTCATCGAACCCTGGTCATGGTTCGCCGTCGACTGCCGCAACGTGTCTGCTCGCACCGGGACCAGCCTCCATGAAATGGCTTCTCCGGCAAAACTGTACACCAAAATGCATACATTTTCTTGCAAGGTGTCCCGGCCGGCCGCAAACCCGTGGCGGGCCTGTAACCCTTGTTAGGACGCGTAACCCGTGGCGGGCCTGTGACCCGTGGTAGGACACGTAACCCGTGGTGCGGCGCGTAACGGGTGCTGAGGCGCGTAACCCGTGGTGGTGGCGTGAGGTGCGTCAGCGACTGGTGGTGCGGGTCACTCCGCTCAGTGTTCCCTCCCAGCCGCCGACGCGGTGCACGTCGCAGATCTCCACGAGCCGGTCCAGGTCGTACCGCTTCAAGGCACTGATGATCGCCTTGTGCTCGGCGTTGATGCGCTTTCTGGCCTCGGGCTGACGCCACCACCATGCGGCGCTGTAACCCTCCGACATCTGCCAGAGCCGGCGTACTTCCCGGCGGAACTGGTTAAGCGATGACAAGTCGAAGATGGCGAAGTGGAATTCGCGGTTGTACCGCAGCACCTCGGGGACGTTGTGCTCGTCGATCGCGACCATCATCTTCTCGTTGAGGTCCTTCAGATCGCTGAGTACGGCCGCATCCGGGCGCTCCACGGTGCGCAGCAACTCGTCCTCGAGCAGCGTGCGCATCCGGTGGATCTGGCCGAGGTCGTCGTCGTCGAGCTTGGCGACGACGTAGCCCCGGTTGATCTCGTAGGCGACCACGCCTTCAGACTCGAGCGTCCGGAGCGCTTCGCGCAGCGGGCTACGGGAAACTCCGATGCGCTCAGCTAGCTCGACCTGCCGGATTTTCTCTCCGGGGAGCAGCACCCGGTCGATGATCAGGCCGCGGATCTGCGCGGCGGCCTGCAGAGTCAGTTGCAGTGGCTCGGCGTCGGCGGAAGAGTCGGCGGGAGCGTCGGCTACCATCTTCAGACTCCTTTTGAGGGCAAGGTTGCATTCATTTTACCGCAACAGTGCGCACCCTCCCGGAACGCGGCGCCCCGGCGCGTGGCATGAACGGCGCGTGGCATGACCACGGCCGGCGGCCTACTTGACGGCGGCTAGGCGGCGCCAGGCTGTAGGACGGATGAGCCGAGCCAGTGGCTGGCCCGCAGCGCGAGTTCCACGTCGTGGCGGTTCTCGGCCGCCGGCCGGCCGAGGCTTTCCTCGGCCTTGCGGATCCGGTACTGCACCGTGTTCTTGTGCACCACCAGACGTTCGGCGGTGGCCTTGTAGCTGCCCCCGGACCGCAGGAAGACCAGCAGGGTGTCCCGCAGCCGGGCGTGGTGCTCGTCGTCGGTGGCCAGGCCCCCCAGCGTGGCCAGCACCCAGGCCCGCAGCAGGCCCGCGGAGCCGAGCATCATCGCCACCGGCGCCACCTCGCTGAACGTCACCACTCGCGGTGGAGCAGCTACCGCGGCGAGCGCGACCGCCTGGGCGGCGATGGCCTGCCGGTGGGTAAGGCAGAACCCGGCCGGGCCCCTGGCCGCGTCGCCGAAGGCGAAATGGATGTCGGCGCCGGCATCGGCTGTGCTGGCCGGGGCGGCGTCGAATGTATCCCGGATCCCCAGCGGCAGCCAGGCCCAGGCGCTGGATTCGTCGCAGGGCAGGAAAACCGGATCGCCTCCGCAGGCCGCCCGCGCTGCGACCTGGCCGATCGCCCGCTCCAGGCGGGTGATCTGATCGGCCGTACCCGTCGCGTCGCCCGTCCAGCACACCAGGCCCACGTGGTACTGGCGCAGCCGGTAGCCCAGGGTTGCCTCCGCCGCGCTCACATCGATCCGATCACCCGACAGCAGGTCACGGACCCTGGCCGCCCGCGCGGCGCTGCCGTTCCGCAGCCAGTTCTCTTTCGCCTGGGTATAGGCCGCGACCATCTCTTCCGAGGTCTGGTCGACGTAACCGGCCACGATCTTGGATATGCCCAGCGTCGCGGCGGTTATCATCTCCGTGTCGCCGGCCTGCCGGGCCAGTTCGGTGAGCAGCCAGTCGCAGAAGCGCGTGTGCCCGAGCCGGTAGGCCCGCAGCAGCGCGGTCAGCGGTGTGCCGCGCTGCGCCAGCCGGCGCGCGTACTCAACGGCCACGGTCGGGGCCTGCACGGCGGCCAGATCGATCCCGTGCCGCATGATCTGCAGGCACGTGTTCACGTTGCTGTCGACGCTCGCGGCCAGCAGGGCATGCAGCGGCTTGTCGTCGTCCAGCTGCGGGATCTCCCGGAGTATTTCCTGGTAGACATCCTTGGACACGGCGGCGGCTTGGCGACCCACCGCTGTGGCCACGTCGGCCACTAGCTCGGCGACCGCGGCACCGTCCGTGTCCACGTGCGAAGCCCGGGCGTGCGAATTCTGTCCGCCCGCCGCGGTGCCGGTGCGGCCGTGGAACTCAAGGACCTGTCTCAGTGGCGTCACAGCAGCCTCCTCGCGTCTGTGGCCAGCGGAGCCTGTCCATATCCAGGCTCGGTACCGGGTGGGTGAGCTGTCGTCACCCAATCCCGGTGATTCGCGACGAGCGGCCGGTGAATCACCTAGATCAGGTGATGATGGCCCACCAGCCTGGTCGTCAGACTGGTGTTCCCGACCACCGGAGATCTCTATGCCCCTCGCCAGGCCCGCCGTACCGACTCAGGCCCGAGGGCCAACCCGAGCCCGGGGGCCGGCCTTATGTCCACCTTCCCGCTGGGCCCCAGGCAGGTCCGCCGGTCCGGGTACGGCGCCATGCAACTGGCCGGCTCCTTCGCCTTCGGAACGCCACCGGACCACCCCTCGGCTATCGGCGTGCTCCGGGCCGCGGTCGCCGCCGGAGTCGACCACATCGACACGGCCCAGTACTACGGCCCCGGCGCCGTCAACGACCTGATCCGCGAGGCCCTCTACCCCTACCCCGGCGCCTTGGCCATCGTCAGCAAGGTCGCGGTCCGGCGCGACGACGGCGGCGCCGTCCCGTCGTCCGGCGATCCGGACCAGCTGCGCCAGGGCATCGAAGACAACCTCAGCAGCCTGCGGGTGGGCCAGCTGGCCGCGGTCAACCTCCGGCTGCCCGGCGACGGGCGCGTCGGCCCGCGCTTCGATGACCAGCTGGCCACGATGGTGGCGGCCCGCGACGAGGGTCTCATCGCCGGGATAGGCCTGAGCAACGTCAGCCTGGAGCAGCTGCGGCACGCCGTGGCGGGGACTCCCATCGTGTGCGTGCAGAACATGTTCCACCTCGCCGACCGCCGCGACACCCCGATTCTCACCGAATGCCTGAGCCGGGGCATCGCGTTCGTGCCGTTCTGCCCGCTCGGCTGGCCGCGCGGCGGGGACAACCCCGTCCTCACCAGCCCTGCGGTCATCCAGACCGCCGTCCGCCTCGGGGTCACCCCGGCGCAGGTCGCGCTCAAGTGGCTGCTGCAGCTGGCCTCCGACGTGCTGCTCATCCCCGGGACCGGCTCGGTCGCGCACCTGCGCGAGAACCTGGCCGCCGAACACGTCACCCTCGATGACGAGGCGCTGCGCCGCCTGGACGGCGTTAGTGCCGGCGCGACATGACCGCGGTGGATGCTCCCGTTCTTGCGTACTCCTCGGCACCGGGGCGGTGGGTGGTGGCGATCACCGTGCTCGGTTCCGGGATCGCGGCGCTTGACGCCACGGTCGTCAACATCGCCCTGCCGACCATCGGGCGTGATTTTCACACCGGCATCGCGGCCCTGCAGTGGGTGATGACCAGCTACATCCTGGCGCTGCTGCCGCTGACCCTCATCATGCTCGCGCTGTCGGCCCGCTCCGGGGAGCTCGCCGCCAAGATCGGGCCGCGGCTGCAGCTGACCGTCGGGCCGGTCGTCGTCGGCGCGGGCCTGGCCATGCTCACGTTCAGCACGTCCGGGCCGGGCTACGCGGTCCACGTGCTGCCCGCGATCGTCGTCTTCGGGGTCGGGATCGCGATCACGGTGGCACCGCTCACCGCGACCGCGATGAGCTCGGCGCCCGCCCATCTGGCCGGCATCGCCTCGGCGGTCAACAATGACCTGTCCCGGTTCGGCGGCCTGCTGGCGGTCGCCATCTTGCCGGCCCTG
>Ga0302326_10022429_pt1 | contig 12907 bp, 11 predicted proteins | sample Palsa_T0_3_FD_202264 | JGI IMG/M metagenome (GOLD analysis project Ga0302326, IMG submission 202264) | Peat permafrost microbial communities from Stordalen Mire near Abisko, Sweden - Palsa_T0_3 | ecosystem: Environmental > Terrestrial > Soil > Palsa > Peat permafrost | place: Sweden: Abisko... | reverse complement strand
GATGCCGCGCAGGTAGCGGGGGCTCGCGTGACGGTTGATCTGCACTCGGTCGCCGACGTTGAGCATCGCGAGCGCTTTGTGGGAAGTGATCGTGTGCAAGAGCTCGCGCCGTGCCCGGACCGCGTCAGCGATTGCGACCAGGTGCGAGTCAAGCGCTCCCGCGGCCATTTGGTCAAGCAGGAGGCGCTCGGGCTCGACCGGTTCTTTCGGGGGCTTGCTCCCCGGTCGCGGCGGGAGCGTGAGTGATCGGTGTTGGCGGGGGGCGTGTTCCCGGGAGTGCTTGCTCATCAGCCTGGAGGTATTGGCGAGTGGGCAGACGGACCGGCCGCTATAGGAAGCCTGGCTGGCCCCGGTTGATCGTCCATCGGATGCTGCGCGGTCACGGCGCTCGCGTCAGCGTCCACAGCACTGCTTGTACTTCTGACCGCTGCCGCACGGGCAGGGTGCATTGCGGCGGGTTGGGGTTCGGCGACGCTGTGGAAAAGGGCTAGCGCCGGGTTCAGGGACGCCGCTGATCCTGGCCGAGCCCGTGCCGATTGCGCGCCAGCCGACCCGATTGCTCGCTTGCGCGCGACCGATCCTCGATGCGGTCACCGTGCTCGCCTCGGACCGGTGCGTGTCGCACATCTCAGCCTGTGCCTCAGCGAGTTCTCCGGAGAATCCGAAGTGTGCTCCTGCGCAGGCCGGGCAGGCTGGATGAGGTGCGCGGGGCGGTTGCAGGGCAACGGACGATCTGTCGAGATCGACTGGACCGAACGCGTCTTGAACGAGGTCCTGAACAACGCCGAGACCGACCGGCTCCCAGGCGGCGGACCGCATCTCGATACTCGGGGCTCCCAAGCTGCTCGCACCGACGGGGTGGTCAAGGAGGCGCGGAACCGTCCCTTGAAACGCCAGGTCGGGATAGGCGCCGGAGAGGATGCTGCCTTGACACCGCGTCGCGGTGAGGACTGCCGCCTCTCCCAGGGTGCCGAGCAGCATCTCGAGATTGCCCTCGCTCGCTTCCACTTGCCGCTGAACCTGATCGCGGGTGACGTACACCGGCAGCTCCAGCGTCTCGCCATCCGCGTTTGCTGTCGCCCATGCGAAGCCTCGGTCGGTCAGCCAGTCAAGTGGATCAGGGGTGATCACGAACAGCCGCAGCGCCGCCGCGAGAGATTCCCGAGGACGAGCTGCTCGACGGCTTCGGCGAGTGACCCTCGTCATCGACGCGGCGCCGCTGGTGGCGCTGGCCGACGCGCACGAACCGCGGCGAAACGAAATCCTCGACCTTCTCCGCGCAGAGCGGGGCAGCCTCTTCATCCCCGCCCCGGTAACCGCGGAGATCGACTACCTGCTGGAGCAGCGGTTCGGCGCCCCCGCTCGGCGCGCGTTCCTGGACGACCTTGCGGCACGCCGCTACGAGAGTCCGGGGCTGGACGCGGGCGACTACGAGGCGGCGCTCGATCTGGATCGACGGTACGCGGACCTGAACCTCGGCCTCGGGGACCTGTCGGTGGCCGTGCTCGCCCACAGGCTGGGAACCCAGCAAATCCTGACCTTCGACCAGCGTCACTTTCGGGCTGTCCGGCCGATCCAGGGCGGCGCCTTCACCCTGTTGCCCGCCGACCGGTGAGCGCGGTGACGGAGAGAGCTGTTGGACGCCAAACCGTGTTACGGAACGTGTCGCAAAGTAAGCAAATCGAAGCTCAGTCGAATCCGACACAAAATCACAAAATCCCCCGCAAATCAGCTATTCTCTACTTATAGAAGGCGCCTCATAGCCGTAGAGCCCAGAACCCGAAGACAAAGCTGGCCAGTCTACCCACAAGCATCGCAGAAGCAACGCCGGTGGTCTCCCTCGCGATGGTTTGGGCGACGACCCGCGCCGACCGTCTCGACGTCACAGGACACCAGCCGCTCAGTCGGTGGCGAAGCCTCTCACCAACGCGGAAACGAGTCGCGTCGCAATGTCATCGGCGAGTGACTCAGGCGTCTCGAGCCCATCCGGCTGGTACCAGTCCCGGACGTACGCGATGGCCCCGGTCGCGAGGAGAAGGTTGCGATGCCAGTTGTCCTCGCTGATCTCCCCGGAAGCAACCGCCTCGCGAGCCACGCGCTCGAAGATCTCGCCGTGGAGATGCCGCAGCTCGGCAACGCGCTCGCGAAGCGCGGGATCAGGGAGGTAAACCTGGAGGAAGAGCGGCAGGTAGTCGCGATACTGGACCGTCTCGAATAGCACCTGCTCGCGGAAGAGCTGATGGAGGCGCTCTCGCGGGGGACCGTCTGCCTCAGCCAACTCAGTGAGGCGGCCGACCACCTCGGCATTGATCGTTTCGACGCATGTGAGGAAGAGGTCTTCCTTGGAGGAGGCGTAGTGGTAGAGGCTCGGACCCCGCAAACCCATGCGGTTGCCGATCTCCTCCATGTTCGTGCCCTCGTAGCCGCGTCTCGCGAACACCTCCGCGGCGGCGCGGATCAGGACGCGGATCCGCTCGTCGCGTTTCTTCTGCACCCATTCCGATGACGTCGAACCCGAAGAGCTGGAGGGCCGGCTCATCCGTACCAGCCAGGGTTCATGACGAGATTACAGTTGGACATGCCGAGGCAGGAGGGTACCGCTCGGTCAGCCGCCCGCGACATCGTCCGGGGGCGTGCCGAAGTCGGGAGCTCGTCGTTCTCGGAAGGCGGACATCCCCTCGTGGAAGTCTGGGTGTGACGCGTGGGCGACGTTCGCGGTGATCTCCATTTCGAGGGCCACGTCCAACGTGACGAGCGCTCCGCGGCTCACGAGACTCTTGATCACTGAGAGGCCTGCACGGGATTTCGCGGCGAGTCGGCGGGCGAGGGCGTCTGCCTCCGCGTCGACCTCCGCGGCTGGCACAGCCTTGTAGGCGAGGCCCATCTCCACGGCACGTACGCCGCTGATTCGATCCCCAGTGAGTAATAAGCCGAGCGCGCGTTGCCGACCGCACAGACGTGGTAGCCGCTGCGATCCGCCGCCTCCCGGAACCAGACCGAAGTTCGCATGCTGATCACCGATCACGGCGTCCTCAGCCACGACGACCAGGTCGCAGGCCTGCATGAATTCAAACCCGCCAGCGAGTGCGTATCCGCGGACGGCCGCGATCACGGGAATGGGCGCACGTTCTGCCGCTGCGAATGCGCGGCTGATGGCGCCGATGACGTCACGCATCGCGTCGGCGTCGCCGCCGAGATCATCGAGGTTTTTGAGATCAGCCCCTGCGCAGAAATGATCTCCGCTGGCGCCGACGATTACCGCATCTGCATGCGTCGAGGCATGCTCGATTGCCTGCTTGAGCGCCAACGCCATTTCGAGGCTGATGGCATTGATTGCTTCGGGTCGGTCGAGCGTGATGCGGGCGACGCGGCCGTCGTAGGACGTCCGAAGACTGGTGCCGGCCCCGACCTCGTCCGCGGACATCGCGCTACTCGGCGAGCTCGTAATGGAACGCACTCATGCGCGATTCGGGGGAGGATGCGAAGACTGCCTTGACTCGCGTCCCCCGAGCCAGCTGCCGCTGTGCCGCCTCAGGGTCGTCCAGCGGCATCTTCAGGTAGTTGACCAAGCAGGTGCTCGCACCGTCCAGGCGACAGAACGCAACGACATACGGCGGCTCACGATCGCCAAGCCTCAAGGTGACCACGGTGGCCGCCTCGATGACTCCCTCAGGGCCGACAGCAACCCACTCGGTCGTAGGAACGAAACACCGCTCGCAGTAGGCGCGCGGGGGGACCCAAACGTTGTCGCAGCTTGGACACCGGCGCCCTTCGAACCGGCGCTCGGCGAGGCCGAGGAGGAAGCGCGACGCCACCGGTCCGGCACCATAGTCGTAGTGCAGGTGCCAGTCCTCCGGAATCGTCAAAAGTTCGCCGTGCTCGGAAACCTTGCTGCTCATCGTGTCCTTCCTTCTGGGATTCGTCGGATCAGACGGGATCGCTCCCGAGTACGAGGCACGCCTCGAACTGGGCCGATCCGCCGATGGCGGTCGCAACTGCGGTGCGGACGTCCGGAACTTGGTATTCCTCTGCCCGCCCGAGGATTTGGAGCGCGGCGTCGCAGACGCGTACGAGACCAGTGACCGCGATCGGATTCGAGCAGAGCGTGCCTCCGGACGGATTGAGCACGACTTCGCCGCCGACATCGAACCGTCCAGCCGCAATATCCGGTCCGCCCTCTCCTCGCCCGCAGAACCCAAGGGCCTCGACGTTCTGGATCTCGTAGATCGTGAAGGGCGAGTACGCCTCGGCGACATCAATCTGACTGACCGGATCACTGATGCCGGCTTCTCGGTAGGCCTTCTCGATCGCGATACGCAGCTCATCAAGCTCGCCGAAATCTGTCTGTTTATTGGGACCGAGCCGATCGCCGATGTAGACCGTGTTACCCGCCGCACCGGTTCCGTTGATCCACGCCGCGTCGAGCCCGCGTTCGTGTACGACGCGCTCGGAGGCGATCACCACAGCAGCTGCGCCCGACGACCGCGGGCAGCAGTCGTACCGCTTCAACGGCCAGGCGAGGCGTTGCGAGTTGATGACGTCGTCGACGGTGATGTCGCCGCTGAGGTGAGCATTCGGGTTTCGCTTCGCCCGTCGCCAGGTGCGCACAGCCACCTCGGCCATTTGCTCCTCCGTGGTGCCGTACATGTCCATGTGTCGGACCGCCTCAAGCGCTCCCTGGGTCACCGTGTTGAGTCCGAAGCCCCGCTCGTAGAACGGATCCCAGATCAGGCCGAGCACGAACTGCGCATCAGGTGTCTCCGACACCTTGTCCGCTCCGACTACTAGGACGACGTCGTGCAGGTTGGACGCGACGTGGTGGTGCCCGATAACAGCGGCAGAGCCACCGGTGGCGCCGCCAGTGTGGACGCGCATCATCGGCTTATGACGGGCGCCGACAGCGGTGGCCGCCCACTTGTCGGCGTCGGACACTCCCATGAATTCTGTGGGGGCCATCGAATAGACGACTGCGTCGACATCGTCGGGCGTCATACCGGCCATCCGGAGCGCGTTCATAGCAGCTCGCTGTGCGAGCTCGACGTAGTTCTCTTGATGGCGGGTGCGGTATTCGGTCTCGCCGACGCCGACGATGCCCGTGCGGGCGCGGGCCTTAGGCGGCATTCGCACCCTCCAACACGACGACGGCGTGACTCTGTGCGGCGATGCCGCTCGCATTCTGCACCGCGACCCGGCCCACATCGTCTCGCTCACAGAGACGCGCAAGTCGCCAGAGCCCGGAACAGTGCATCGGGAGGCCTCCGAACCCGTCGCCGGTGTATCGGTTGACGATGTTGCTGCTATCCGCGAGAGCATCGAGTGCCTGACCAGGTCCCGCCATCCCGAATGCTTCGACTGCAAGAAGCTCGTGCAGCACAGTTCTGTCTTCGATCTCGATCGCGTCGAGTCCGGTGACTTCCGCGCCCGAGCGCGCGAGCGCATGGCGCGCGGCGATCTGAAGCGCCGGCTGCGACGAGTGCTCTCGTGCTCCGACCGAGTGAGCATCGACGGCCCAACCGACGCCGGTGACCTGTCCGAGCACGTTGAGCCCTCGCTGCTTGACGGCACTCGGTGATGCTAAGACGACCGCTGCCACTGCGTCCACTGTGGGAGCTATGTGACCTCGCCGAAGCGGCACGGCCACGAATGAGCGATCAACAGCGCATGACTCGACTCCCGCAGCGGCCCACTTTCGCGTCGCCCGCTCGTCAACCTCTTGCAGATTCCGATCGAAATCCGCGAGATAGGCCCCGAGCATCATGCCCGTTGCGACGACATCGATGACGCCGGCGTGACGCTCGAAGAAGGGGTCGAGAGCCGTCCGCTCAACCGCCTCCGGGTTCCCCTCGGACGGCACTCCCCAACTCACCGCGATTTCGACGTGCGTGTCCTGGGAGAGAATTCGCATCACCGAAACCGCAAGTGCGTGAAGTCCGCTGTCGGTGATCTTCACGGTGTCTTTCAGAAGACCGCCGGCCGGCATCGACGTGAGCATGCTGGAGATGCTCCTGCCGTCGAGCTCGTCGGATCCGCTAAGCACCACGGCGTCAAGATCCGCACGCTCCAGCCCCGCGACATCCAGCGCCGCACGAGCAGCGTCGAAGACAAGCTCCTCGAGTCGCTTGCGGCCCGGTACCGCCGTAAGTGCAGCGGCGCCCACGACGGGGACCGGCGTCATCTGGGGAGCACGAGACATGTTTCTATTGTACCTAAGAAATTCTAGATCTCATTAGAGATCAGTGGACCTGCCGATCGTGGCTCGCCCAGAAGCGCTCCCGCAGACGAGGCTTGTCGATCTTCCCGACGGCCGTCAGGGGCAATTCATCGACGACCTCGATGAGCTTCGGTGCGTATACGGGGCCTTTCGCGGCCCGGACAGAGGCCTTGATCTCATCTGGATCGACGCGTTGCCCTTTGACCGGTACGACGATGGCGGCAACCGCTTCACCCCACACCTCGTCCGGCACGCCGATCACCGCCGCGGCCGCCACCGCTGGATGGTCGAGCACCGCGTCCTCGACCTCCCGGGAGTAGACGTTGAATCCACCTGTGATGACGAAGTCCTTCTTGCGATCGACGATGGTGATGTAGCCATCCTCGTCGGCACGGCCCATGTCGCCACTGTGCAGCCAGCCACCCGCAAGCGCTTCGGCGGTGAGTTCGGGGTCGTCGAGATATCCCTCCATCACCGACGGCGCCTTGATGCACATCTCACCGACTTCGCCTGCCGGGACCGGTTGATAGTCGGTGTCAAGCAACTCGACGCGAGTGCCCGGGACCTGCCGACCGCAGGAGCGCAGACGATCGGGGTTGTTGAGATCATGCTCGTCCGACAGCAAGGCCGTGCCGAGGGCGAGTGACTCCGTCTGGCCGTAAATCTGCGTGAAGATGCGACCGATGCGCTCGTGCGCTTCGACAAGGCGATCGATCGACATCGGAGAAGCGCCGTAGATGATCCGCTCCAGCGAGGGCATTCGCAGCCAGTCCTCGGACGGGGCGGCGTCAAGGAGCTTGTAGATCATGCTCGGGACCAGGAACGCGAGCGAAAGTTCGTGACGCTTCACGTTGTCGACGAACTCTTCCGCATCGAAGCCGTCCATCAGGACGACGGACCCCCCTCGCATCAGCGTTGGGACGACCCAGTGACCGGTCGCGTGGGTGATGGGCGCGGAAGCGAGATATCTGGGCCGGACCGGGAGTTCATACGCGAGCTGGGATGCCAGCGAGATGGCTGCCCTCGAGCGATGGCTTTGCATCACGCCCTTTGAGCGTCCGGTGGTGCCGCCGGTGTAGATGAGCTCTGCCAGGTCGCCATTCGCTGCCACCTCCGCGTCGAGCGTGGCGACGGGTGACCGATCCGCCTCGGAAAAAAGGTCGGGACCGACGTCCGGCCCCGGGCCGAGCGCGGCGACCTGGATGCTCATGAGTGCTTCCGAGACGCGTGTGGCCGTGTCCCCGAAGCGTCCTTCTGCGACAAAAAGCTTCAGGTCCGCGGCGGCGGCGATGGTGACATGGTCATCCGGAGAAGCCTTGGAGTGAAACCCGACGGAGATCCCGCCAAGGAACTGTGTGGCGACCGACACGATCCACGCGTCGGCGCTGTTGGGGGCGAGCACACCGACGCGGTCGCCGCGCGAGACTCCGCGCGCCGCGAGAGCCGACATGGTCCGCCCGATGAGGTCCCGAGTCTCCGCGAAGGACATCGTGCGATCACGCTCGACGAACGCCGTCCTTTGCGACCAGCGTCGCATGGCGTCCTTGACCAAGTGCAGGTACGGGCTCGCTTCGCGCAGGTCGTCAGACCGGCCAGTGTGCGCCTGGTCCGTCATCGACATTAGGCGTCGAGTCGGAAGCTCTCGAGGGGCTCGTCCTCCGCCGGCATCATGTCTACTTCGAACGCGACTCCGCAGTTCGGACAGCAGTGGTGCCGAAGTACGTAACGGCTGTTTTCCGGGCGAAGCCATTTGGGCTGGCCGACACCCATCGGTGCGTCCATTGTGGCGGTGAGTGGCTTGTAGTCCCCATCGGCCGAGCCCAGAACGTGCTCGCACTTCAGGCAGTGGTACTCCACAGCTCCGCCGGTGGTGCGGATCTCGAGATGCTCCAGTACACGGGTCATCGGGTCGCCCTCCAGTCGGCTAGTCGCTCGTTGACTATCTCCGCTCGGCGCGCGACTGTCGCGTCGGTGTCAACCGCGTCGTTGGACAACACGACGCCATACACCTCGCGTGCGGCGTCCGGGCTGACGTACCTGGTCTCAACGTCCCGGAGGACCAACTCGGGGTCGCGCTCGATCGGATCTCCGAATCCGCCGCCGCCGGAGGAGACGATGCCGTAAAGCACGTCGTTGGCACCGACCGTCACCACGGACTTGACCGCGACCGCTTCGTCCTCGCCGTCGAGCGCGCTTGGCGAGTCGGTTCTCGCACCAGCGGCCCAATGGTCGGGGACGTTGGTGCCGCGCCGGATGCGCGCCGGCGTGTTGCCCGCCGGGTATCCGCCCGAGAGCCCGAGGGTGTTGCGCTGATCCGCGCCACAACCAAGGTTGACGTTGATCAAGCTATCCGTCTCCCATGGCATGACGCCCACCGTGAGCCCGGCTCCGCCTCGGTGTTTGCCCGGTCCGGCGGAATCAATGACCTCCCGGCGCCAGAGGTAGAGGAACGGGTAAAGCATCTCGTTGGTCTCGACGTTCGCGATCTGGGCTTTGACGGACCATGGGTTAGCCGCCGAGTGCGCACCGTCGCCCTCCGGGCTGCCGCCGATACCACCGGCGAGGAGTTCGAGCACGAGCGTGGTGAAAAGCTCGCCGTTTCGGTCCTGCCCGGCGAGCACGAACAGTTCGAAGCTCGTGTTCACGTTGCCGGCCGCCTCGTGGCGGTAGTGCTCGCTCGCCAGCAGCATCTTGGCCACGGCGTTTTGCGACACCGCCTCGATAAGGACGTTGGCGCCGGCTGGCAGATTCGAAGACGTCGCGGCGGGCCGGCGCGGGTTCGCCAGACTTCCTTCCGGCAGCACAAAGTCGATCGACTTGAAGAGGCCCTCGTTCCACGGGATGTCGTGGCAGAACATGGCCACATACGGGCAGACGGCCGATCCTTTCGCCCCCACCGGACCGATGTTCTCAGAGCCTGTCGTCTGCGGCGAGGTTCCGGTGAGGTCGAAGGTGAGATGGTCATCTTGCTTCACCACGGAGACTTGGCCGACCAGGAAGGGGTCGTTCAGACCCTCGATGTAGTCGATGGACGTCCAGCGGCCGTCCGGGAGCTCACGCAGGCGAGCGCGGACCTGTCGGTCCGAGTAGTCGATGAGTTCCTTGAACAGCGTCTTGACCATGTTCGCCCCGTATCGGTCGGCGAGCTCGATCAAGCGCCGCTTCATGACGTTGTTCGACGCGATCTTCGCTCGGATGTCCAGCAACCCAAGGTCCGGCGTCCGGACCAAGTTCCTGAACGTCGCGGCCACGTCCCGGCGAAGCTCACCGCCTTCCACGATGCGAATGCCAGGAACGAGGAAGCCCTCCTGGAACACGTTCTCAGCGGAGACGCAAAGACTCCCGGGGTCGATCCCACCCACGTCAGTCTGGTGCGATGAGGACCCCACCCACGCGATGATCTCGCCGTCGTAGTGGACCGGAGCGATCAGCTGGACATCGGGTGCATGGAGGGTGGCGATGTAGGTGTCGTTGAGGAGGAACTGGTCGTCCTCCTGGAACCCGGGCGACTCCCCGTATTGCTCAATGATGTGACGGATGCCCGCGCCGAGTGACATCGTCCAATGGAGGACCCCCGCCCCGAACACGGCGAGTTCGCCCGTGGGGGTGCAGATCGCTTCCTGATGATCACCCGCTTCGTACACGACCGGACTGCCGGAGACCCTCCCGATGGTCGTGTAAGCCTCGGCGATGATCTCGTCGAGGCGATGCCGCAGCACCGTGAAAAGGATTGGGTCGAGCGTGGTCTCGGATTCGTGGGTCGTACTCATGAGATCTCCCTCGCTACGCGTCGCCGGCAGACGATTCGATGTGAACGTTCCGATAGTCGTCGAGCCTCGCTCGGAATCCCGGCGGCACGACGATCGTGGTCGTTGGCGCGTCGAGGACCGCTGGGCCGTGCACAGACTCGCCGGGGCCCATGCGCTCGTACAGGTGCACGGCCGTGGATGTCATGGCGCCGTCGAAGTACGCGTCTCGCTCGCCGACGTGGCTAGCAGAGTCGGTCTCAACCAGCCCGACTGCGGTCCCGCCGGCCCGGTCGGGTACCGGCGCATCGCCGAATCCGTCGACGACGAACGCCGTGACAAACCGGCCCGCATCTACGAACCCCGAGCCTCGGCCAAAGAGCCGCTCGTACAGAGCGTCGAAGGCGACGGATGCTTCTTCAATCTCGCTTTCCTTGAACTGCTTCGCTTCGAGCGGCAGACGGACCGTGTGGATCTGAACGCCGTAACGCATGTCGAGCCCGTATGAGAGGCGGCGCCGCTCAGGGTCAGACACGTCCCGCTCGAGACGCTCGGAGACCTCTCGCGCAAGTACGTCGAACTGGTCGTTGAACGTGTCCACCGGCATGGGCATCGACGCAAACTCAGTGGCACGTGCACTGTGATGGAGTGGGCCGGCCGCAACGCCGAGGGCTGAGAATGTTCCTGCGAGAGCCGGCACCACAACCTTCGACACTCCAATCTCCGACGCGTAGAACGCGGCGTGGACAGGGCCGGCGCCGCCATAGGTGAAGAGAACGAAGTCGCGCGGGTCATATCCGCGGGAAAGGACCCTGCGAGTCACGAGTGAGGACATATGCGTGTTCGCGATCTCGAAGATCCCGGCTGCCGTGCTCATGAGGTCCAGCCCGACGCTGTCTGCGAGCAGCGCGATGGCGCGCTCCGCGAGCTCCGGATCGAGACTCAGCCGGCCGCCCAGGAAGAACTCCGGGTTGATGTATCCGAGGAGCACCGCCGCATCGGTTACGGTCGGCTGGACGCCGCCGCGGCCGTAGCAGGCAGGACCAGGCTCGGAGCCCGCGCTCTGAGGCCCGACCACGAGCGCACCGCCTGGGTCCTTCCACGCGATAGATCCACCGCCCGCGCCGATGGACTCGACCTCGATCATCGGGAAGCTGACGTGGAAGGCGTCCACGACCGGCTCGCGGGCAGTGACCCACTGGCCGTCGGCAACGAGCCCGACATCGAAGCTCGTCCCCCCTACGTCTGCGGTCACAACATTCTCGAACCCGAGAAGCTCGCCTTCGGTGCGGCTGGCAATGATTCCTGCCGCCGGTCCGGACTGGAGCGTGTACGCCGGCTTCGTCTCGCTGGCGTACAGCGATCCCCCGTCGCTCTGCGACACGAGCAGCTCGCCGGAGAAACCGCGTGATCCGAGCCGCTGCTCAAGCCGCTCCAGAAACGCAGAGAGCCGAGGTCCCACGTAGGCGTTGATCGCCGCCGTCATGAACCGCTCGTACTCACCCGCGGTGGGAGCGACCTCGTTGGAAACCGAGACGAACACTTCGGGAAAGGCTTCGCGAACGAGCTCGGCCGCTCGTCGCTCGTGCTCGGGGTTGCGGACGGACCAGAGGAAGCAGATGGCAACTGCTTCGACCCCGTTAGCCACGAGGTCCCGCGCGGCATCCGCCACCGCGGACTCATCGAGGGCGGCGATGGCCTCGCCCTTCCAGTCGATGCGGCCGCGGACGCCGCGGATCAAGCGCTTGGGCACGATGGGCTCGGGTTTGCGATGACCCCATGCTCGCCGGACCTTCTCTTCCGGGAGGCCCGCCCAACCCGATACCGCCCGCGCTATATGCGTCGTGTCCTCGAAGCCCTCAGTGGTGATCATGCCGACGGTCGCGCCGGAGCGGGTCAGAAGCGCGTTGATCGCCGTCGTGCCGGAGTAGCGGAACAGTCGCGTGTCCGCGAGCAGCGCGTCGCCATCCATCCCGAACTTGCCGGCAGCGTCCTCGACGGATGCGAGCAGCCCCTGGACGAGGTCGTCCGGCGTAGTCGGGGCTTTACCCGCGACCCACGCACCGCTGTCTGAAATGACGACGGCATCGGTGAAGGTGCCGCCGATGTCGACGCCGATCACGTGACCCACTTCGTCTCCTCTCTCCGCGTTCAGGCCGTCGAACAATCCTGACGACCTCTGAAAAGAATTCTAACACCTATTAGGACTTTTAGCCACCTCTAGAGGGAGATCAGACCGACCTTGCAGAAGCGTCGGACCTGTTCGTCGCACCCTGACGCAGGTCGCTTGCGACCCGCCGGTGCGCGGAGACTTCCGCTGTTGGTCCTCGCGGAGTTCGAGCTGTGGCGGATGATGATGCGCGGCCGACTCGAGGCTTGACCTCGAACGCGTCAGGTTCGTGCCCGACGTCTCAATTGGAGGCTGCGTATGGTCACGATCGCGGCCGAGGCGAGGTGCGCTCGACGGACACTTTTGGCCGGGGAACGCGTCGGATGGGGCTATCGTCGGTGCACGGCCCCACCGTGCTGGGCGGTCGCGCCGGTCAGAGGTGGAGGTTGCTTCATTCACGACTGGAGGCTGACGCATGAGCTTGATGAACAACACCGTGGCGCCGCTCCGTCATCTGGATCGTTTCTTTATTGGCGGGGAGTGGGTTAGGCCGTCGACTAACTCGACGATCGAGGTGACCGACTCGGCGACCGAGGAGCACTTCTTCACTGTGGCCGAGGCGCAGGAGGCGGACGTGACCCGGGCCGTCGGCGCGGCACGCGAGGCGTTTGATGCGGGTCCGTGGCCGCACATGAGTCACGCCGAGCGGGCGGAGTACCTGCGAGCGATCGCTGTGGGGCTCCGCAAGCGCGCCGCTGACGTGGCGCAGATCTGGCCACGAGAGTCCGGGGTCCTGCATGGGCTCGCGCGGGGCGCGGCAGAGGGCGCGGCCCGCGCGTT
>Ga0302326_10022428_pt1 | contig 12907 bp, 11 predicted proteins | sample Palsa_T0_3_FD_202264 | JGI IMG/M metagenome (GOLD analysis project Ga0302326, IMG submission 202264) | Peat permafrost microbial communities from Stordalen Mire near Abisko, Sweden - Palsa_T0_3 | ecosystem: Environmental > Terrestrial > Soil > Palsa > Peat permafrost | place: Sweden: Abisko... | reverse complement strand
CGTTGCCGTTCTGGCTGCGCCGGGCGCCGTTGCGCTTGGCACGCATGTCGGTGGCGGGCCCGCCGCGGTCGCGACGCCGCCCGCTGGGCACGATCGGCGCGACCGCGGGCTCGCGTCCGACGGCGATGTCGGCGACCGGCCCGACCTCCTCGGGTCTCACTCCGCGGGCGGCGGCGAGCAGCTCGGCGAGTGCCCGGTCGATCCCCTCGGCGACGACGGCGACGTCCGGCATCGCGTCGTAATCGGCGAGCAGGCCGAAGTCCAGCGACCCGTTGTAGGACATGATCGCGACCGCGAGCGCGTGATTCTCGGGCAGGAAGGCGACCGGGAACAGGTCGCGCAGCTGGCGACCGAGCACGTACAGCGGCGTCTGGGGGCCCGGGACGTTGGTGACGAGCAGGTTGAACAGGCGCGTGGAGAAGTTCAAACGCGAGGCCTGCGCGAGGATCGTCGGCGGCGCGAGGTCATTCATCGCCGTGAGGGTCGCGGCGCCCACGGCCTGCTTTGACTCCTTCAGGCCGTTCATCGCGTGGCGCACGAAGCGCAGCCGCGCGACCGGGTCGTCGATGTAGACCGGGAGCGGGCCGCGCATCACCGTTAGCTGGTTGCCCAGTGTGCCGCGCTGATCACGCGGCCGGACCGAGACCGGCACCAGCGCCCGCATCTCCAGTCCCTGGGTGCGGATCCCGCGGGACCGCAGCCAGTCGGCCAATGCCCCCGACACGACCGTCAGCACGACGTCGTTGACGGTGCCGCCGAGCGCGTCCTTGATCTGTTTGTAGTCCGACAGCTGCTGGCGGGCGACCGCGAACCGCCGGTGCGGGCCAATCGCCACGTTCAGTGGCGTCTCGGGCGCGGGATTCAACCCCGCCCAGACGAGCTCCCCGAGGCCCTCGGCGGCGTCGCGCACGAGGTTTAGCGACGTCGCCGGGCGGGTCGCGGCGGCGACGCCCCGGGCGGTCAACGCGGCGGTCGCCCGCACCGCCCCGCGGGCGCCCGCAAACAGCAGTTCGGCCTGTGACGGCTCGCGATGCGCCACCCAAGGCTCGAGGTCCTCGTCCGGGGGCGGCGGCATGCGTTCGAGATCGAAGATGACCGTCGCCAGGTCGACGCCGGCGATCCCGTCGACGAGCGCGTGATGGGTCTTGGAGATGACCGCGAAACGATCGCCCTCGAGGCCCTCGACCAGCCAGTTCTCCCACAGGGGCTTGGATCGATCCAACCGCTGGGACGCGATTCGCGCCGCCAGCAGCAGCAGCTGCTCCTCGCTTCCCGGCTCGGGCAGCGCCGTGTGGCGGACGTGGTAGTTGAGGTTGAAGTCCGGATCGTCGATCCACAGCGGCCGTCCGGTCTGCAACGCCGGCGTGACGAGCTTCTGGCGGTAGCGCGGGACCAGGTGCAGCCGGCTGCGGATGTGGTCGGCGAAGTCGTCGAAGTCCGGCGCCGGTCCTTCGAAGATCAGGACCCCGCCGATGTGCATGTGCGAGGCGTGGCCCTCCTGATGCAGGAACGACGCATCGGTGGAGGTCAGACGATCGAGATGCTCCTGCACGGATGCTCCCTCTGGCGACGACGGTCCCGGAGCGCAAGCGTACCCGCGCCCGGTCCAGCGGGTAGTCTGCGGAGGGTCGATGGCGTGGGACTTCCAGACAGAGCCTGAGTTCGAAGCAAAGCTCGAGTGGATGCGCGCGTTCGTGCGCGAGCAGGTGTGGCCGTTGGAGACGTTGTGGGACGAGCTCGGGTGGGAGGGACTGCGCCGTGCCGCGGCGCCGTTGCAGGAGCAGGTCTCACAACAGCAGTTGTGGGCCGCACACCTGGATCCTGAGCTCGGCGGTCAGGGCTACGGGCAGGTCAAGCTCGGGCTGATGCACGAGATCCTCGGCTCGAGCCCGTTGGCGCCGATGGTGTTCGGCAACGCCGCGCCTGACTCGGGCAACTCCGAGATCCTGGCGCTGGCCGGCACCCCGGAGCAGAAGGACCGGTATCTGTACCCGCTGCTTGCCGGCGACCTGAAATCGGCGTTTTCGATGACTGAGCCCGACACCGCCGGCTCCGATCCGACGCTGCTGGCCACGCGCGCGGTCCGGGACGGTGACGAGTGGGTGATCGACGGTCACAAGTGGTTCTCGTCGAACGGCTCGATCGCCGACTTCCTGATCGTGATGGCGGTCACCGATCCCGATGCCCGCCCACACCAGCGAGCGTCGATGTTCGTCGTCGACGCCGACACGCCCGGCGTCAACGTGATCCGTGACGTTGGCACGATGGAGCATCCCGACGAGAGCTTCGGCCGCTACGGCAACCACGCCGAGATCCGCTACGAGCAGGTCCGCGTGCCGGCCGGGGCGATCCTTGGCGCCCAAGGGACCGGCTTTCTGATCGCTCAGCAGCGCCTGTATCCGGGCCGGATCCACCACTGCATGCGGTGGCTGGGGGTGGCTCGACGGGCGTTCGACATGCTCTGCGAGCGGTCGCTGTATCGGGTCTCGCACGGCCAGACGCTCGCCCACCATCAGACGATCAGCAACTGGATCGCCGACTCCGAGGCCGAGATGACGGCGGCGCGGCTGATGACGCTGCACGCGGCGTGGAAGATGGACGCTGAGGGCGTTTCGGCCGCGCGCAAGGACATCGGGATGATCAAGTTCTATGGCGCCAAGGTGCTGCACGACGTGATCGACCGCTCGCTCCAAGCCCACGGAGCGCTCGGGTACTCGACTGACCTGCCGCTCGAGGCGATGTACCGGTTCGCGCGGGCGGCCCGGATCTACGACGGCCCCGACGAGGTCCACCGCTCCTCGGTGGCGCGCCAGGTGCTGCGCGGCTACGAGCCCCCGGCCGACGGGGTGCCGACGGAGTTCATTCCCGCCCGACGCGAAGCCGCGCGCCGCCAGTTCGCCGAGGTGCTGGCGGCCGTCACCGCCAACGACTGACCGGCCTAGACTCAGAAACCGTGACTATCTCTAATCCGGAGACGATCCTGCTGGCGTCGCCGCGCGGCTACTGCGCCGGCGTTGACCGGGCCGTCCAGACGGTCGAGCGGGCGCTCGAGCTGTATGGCGCCCCCGTGTACGTCCGCAAGGAGATCGTCCACAACAAGCACGTCGTCGAGGAGCTGCGTGATCGCGGCGCGATCTTCGTCGAGACCGAGACCGAGGTGCCCGAAGGCGCGACGGTTGTGTTCTCGGCCCACGGGGTCGCCCCGAGCGTTCACGTCGGCGCCGCCGAGCGCCAGCTGCGCACGATCGACGCGACCTGTCCGCTGGTCACCAAGGTCCACGTCGAGGCCAAGAAGTTCGCCGCGCAGGGGTACACGATCGTCCTGATCGGCCACGCCGGTCACGAGGAGGTCGAGGGCACGATGGGCGAGGCCCCCGACCAGATCGTGCTGGTCCAGGACGAGGATGAGGTTGATCGGCTCCAGGTCCCCGACCCGACCCGGGTCGCGTACATCTCGCAGACGACGCTGTCGGTCGACGAGACCCAGGCGATCATCCTGCGTCTCCGCGAACGGTTCCCGCAGATCGTCGGCCCGCGCACGGACGACATCTGCTACGCCACGACCAACCGTCAGACGGCCGTCAAACAGCTGGCGCGGGAGTCCGATCTGGTGCTGGTCGTCGGCTCGCGCAACTCCTCGAACTCCAATCGGCTGGTCGAGGTCGCTCGCGAGTACGGCGCCGCCTCGTATCTGATCGACAACCAGACCGAGGTCGCCGAGGAGTGGCTCGACGGGGTCAAGGTGCTCGGGATCACGTCCGGCGCGAGCGCGCCTGAGGGGCTCGTGTCCGAGCTGGTGGAGCGTTTCCGCCGTCGCGGGAGCGTCGACGTGCGTGAGCTCGAGGTCGTCTCCGAGGACGTTCGGTTCATGCTGCCGAAGACGATCCGCCAGGCGCTCGCGCCCGCCTGAGCGGCTCCGCGCGTCCCGATTCACGGAGCACCCGCTGCGGACGCTGATCGTCTCTGACCTTCACCTCGGGGGCGGTCGCGGAGCAGCGGCCGCCGACGCCGTCCGTGCGCGGCTGCTCCCGGCGGTGCTGGACGTCGACCGGTTGGTGCTGCTCGGCGACGTGCTGGAACTGCGCGAGCGTCCGTGGCGCCAAGCGCTCGACGCGGCGATCCCGGCGCTGACCGCCCTCGGCGAGGCGCTCCCCGAGGCCGCCTCGGTTGCGCTGACGGTGGGCAACCACGACCACGGTCTGGTCGCGCCGGCGCTGCAGCGGCGATCGGTCGCCGAGCCGCCGCCGGTACCGCTCCGGGCCGAGGCCGAGGTTCGCTCGCTCGCCGGCGAGCCGCTGCAGCGCGTCTGCGCGGCGCTGGGGGCAGAGCGGGTCCGGGTCAGCTACCCCGGCATGTGGCTGCGCGACGATGTCTACGCGACCCATGGCCACTACCTGGACCGCCACACCACGGTGCCGACGCTCGAGCGGCTCGCGATTGGGGCGGTCGTCCGAATGGCGGGCGAACCGCCCGGAGGGCCGGCCAGCGCCGAGGACTACGAGGCCCTGTTGGGGCCCGTGTATGCATGGCTGGATGCGTACGCCGGGACCGGTGGTCGGACTGGGCAGGGGTCGTCGGTCGCCGCGTGGCGAGCGCTGGGCCAAGGCAACCGCGCGCGCAGCGGATTGCGCCGGCGGGCGCTGCGAGCCGCGTTCCCGGCGATCGTCGCTGGACTGAACCGGGCGGGGTTGGGACCGGTGAGCGACGACGTCTCGATCGACACGCTGCGCAGCAGTGGGCTCGCGGCGATCGCCGAGGTTGTGCTGCGATTGCGGATCGACGCGCCGATCGTGATCTTCGGTCACACCCACCGAGCCGGACCACTGCCGGGCGAGGAGCCGGAACCCTGGCGGACGTCGACCGGTACGCGACTAATGAACTGCGGCTGCTGGGTGGGAGAGCGCACGCTGGCGGGCGGCGATCGTCGTAGCCCCTACCGCCCAGGGTTCTGCGTCCGGCTCGACGACGACCGAGATCCGGAGCTCATCAACCTGCTCGACTGAGCGGCGGATCTGACATATGTCACGGCCGGGAGCGGAGGTTTGGCTCTACCGGCGCCCGCCCGGCGGTGGGAGCGTGTGGCCATGCCCAATACCACCACATATCCCACCACCATCCGCGACGGCCGGACGGCCGGTTCGCCGCCGACCGTCCCGTCGCTGCTGCGCCGTGTCACGCTGTTGACCGGCGCTTACCTGGCGGTCAACCTCGCGGCGCTCGCCGCGATCGTCGGCCACCGCGCCGATCACCTCGCCGTCGGCGCCTCGGTCTGGACTCACGGGATCGTCGTCGCCGGAACCGCGCTGATCTCGTTCTCGGCGTCGATCCTCGCCGCCCGTGGCAATCACGGCGCGTTCATCCGGCTGCGGATCGCCTCAGTGGTCCTTGTCGCCGCGATCGTCGTGATCGTCGCGCTGCCTGGCAGCTTCCCGCTGTGGATGAAGCTGGCCGAGGGATTCGGCGCGCTGCTGATGGCCGTCGTTGCCGCGACCGTCAACGGCTCGACCCTGCGGGCGCACTTCGCCCGCCGGTGAGGGTCGCGGAGCTCGATCTTGCGGTGCCGCGCCGGCCGATACCCTCGGGCGGCGTGGCCCCGGTGATCGAGCCGGTCGATCCGGCGCAGGCAGGGTGGGTCGCGACGCAGCGTCGCTGGACCGGAGGCTGGCGGCGCACGGCGCTGGCAGCGATGTTTCTTGTCTACCTGGCCTATGTCGGGCAGCAGGTCGCGCGCTACTCCGGCGGCGTCGGTGAGATCGTCGGCTACGTCGTGCTCGGCGCATTCGCCGGCGTGTACCTGCTGATCGTCACGATCGGACGGGTGGCGCCCGCCCGGACATGGTGGATCTCGTTCGGGGCACTGTTCGCGCTGTTCTGCGCCGAGCTCCCGTTCGCCCGGGCCGGGGCATTCGTGATGTGCCTGTACATCACCGTCGTGCTCGTCACCCGGCTCGGGGTCCGGGCGCTGCCGGCAGTGCTCGGATTGGCGCTCGCGTCGCTGCTGGTGCCGGCGCTGATCGGGCCGTGGCATCAATCGATCGGCGACGCGTTCGACTCGGTCACGCCGGTCGCGATCCCGATCGTCGCGGTCGCGGCGTTCGGGATCCTGAGGATCGTCGAGGGCAACCAGGCGCTGGCCACCGCGCGGGCCGAGCTCGAGCGGCTCGGTGCCGAGAACGAGCGCAACCGGATCGCGCGTGACCTGCACGATCTGCTCGGCCACTCGCTGACGACGATCACGGTCAAGGCCGGCCTCGCACACCGGATCGGCGCCACCGACCCTGAGCGGGCACTCCAGGAGATGGCCGAGGTGGAGGCCCTCGCGCGGCGCTCGCTGGCTGACGTCCGCGCGGCGGTCTCGGACTATCGGCAGGTGACGCTCACACGGGAGCTCGTCACCGCCCGCGAGATACTGCGCGCGGCCGGCGTCACCGCCGACTTCCCAGGCGCCGTCGATGTCGTCGATCCCGCCAACCACGAGCTGTTCGGCTGGATCGTGCGCGAGGGCGTCACGAACGTTGTCCGTCACGCCCATGCCACCGTCTGCACGGTGCGGCTCGGGGCCGGGTCGGTCGAGCTGTTCGACGACGGCATCGGGCGCGACGGAGGGGTTGGCGAGAACGGTGCGGCGGGCAACGGGCTTCAGGGCCTGGGTGAGCGGGTGGCACTGGCCGGCGGCAGGGTTCAGGCCGGACCGCGTGAGCCGCACGGGTGGCGGCTGCACGTGACCGTCCCGACCGGGAGCCGACGATGATCCGGCTGCTGATCGCCGACGACCAGGAGCTGATCCGCAGCGCATTCGCGGCGCTGCTGGGTCTGCAGCCGGACTTCGAGGTCGTCGCGGCGGTCGCGCGCGGCGACGAGGTCGTCGCGGCCGCCCGAGAGCACCGGCCCGATGTGGCCCTGCTCGACATCGAGATGCCCGGGATCGACGGGCTGGCGGCCGCCGCGCTGCTGTCCGAGCAGGTCCCCGAGTGCCGCGCGCTGATCCTCACCACGTTCGGCCGGCCCGGATACCTGAAGCGGGCGATGGAGTCCGGCGCCGCCGGGTTCGTCGTCAAGGACTCGCCGCCTGAGCAACTCGCCAACGCGATTCGGCGCGTCGTCGCCGGCGAGCGCGTCGTTGATCCCGTGCTCGCGGCCGAGACGATCGTGACCGGCGACTCGCCGCTGACGGCGCGCGAGCGCGACGTGCTCGTCGCCGCGCGACCGGGCTCGACCGTCGCCGAGATCGCGGCCAAACTGTTCCTGTCGGAGGGGACCGTCCGCAACTACCTGTCGGCCGCAATCGCCAAGACCAACGCCCGCAACCGGGCCGAGGCGGTCCGCAATGCCGAGGCGCGCGGCTGGATCTGACGTCGCGGCCGTAGTCTCGACGACCATGGACGAGCGGGCACCGCTGGTGGCGCAGTGGCCCGTCGCCCGGATGATGCTGATGGCGATGACCGGGTTCACCGGTTTCTACGTCACCCTGTCGGCGCTGCCGGCGTGGATCGCCTCGCGCGGGATCTCGACCGCGTCCGCCGGTGCGACGACGACCGTGATGCTCGCCGCAACCGTCGTCTGCCAGCCGCTCGTGCCCGCGCTGCTACGTCGCGTGTCGACGTCGGCGGTCGTGGCGCTGGGCATGGTGGCGCTCGGAGCGCCCGCGCCGGGATTGATCTGGGCCGGCTCAGGCGTCGGCCTGTACGCGATCTGCGTGGTTCGCGGCGTCGGATTCGCGATCTTCACGATCGCCGGCACGGTCACCACCGGCGAGATCGCGCCGCCGAGCCGGCACGGTGAGATCGCCGGCCTGTACGGGCTGGGGGCGGCGATCCCGGCTGTCGCGCTCGTTCCGCTGTCGGTGCTGCTGCTGCACGACGTCGGGTTCTGGCCGGTGGCCGTCCTCGCCGCGTTGCCGGTCCCGGGGGCGCTGTTCGCGCTCGGCGGGGGATGGCGACGCGCCGGCGGCGGGGCACGTGGTGGGCGCGGGGCGCGTGATGGGCGCGGGGCGCGTGATGGCGGCGGGGCGCGTGATGGCGGCGGGGCGCGTGATGGCGGCGGGGCCCATGATGGCGGCGGGGCCCATGATGGCGGCGGGGCGCGTGATGGCGGGGCTGCGGACGATGGCGGAGTTGCGGGTGGCGGCGGTGCTTCGGGTCCGGGGTCGGTCGCCGCGGCCGCGGTCCGGCGTGCGCTCGCACCCGCGGCGGTGCTGTGCGCGCTGACGGTCGCCGGCGGCGCGATCGTGACGATCCTGCCGATCGCGCGAAGCGGATCCGTCGCGACCGCCGGTCTGGCGTTGTTCGGGGCGACGGCTGCGGCGGCCCGATGGCAGGCGGGCGTGCGCGTGCGCCGCCACGGCGTCAGCGTGCTGCTCACGAGCGCCTGCCTGACCGCGATCGCCGGCCTGCTGGCGCTCGCCGCGGGGTTATCCGGCGGGGGCGCCGCCGCCGTGCTGGCGGGCTGCGCGGTAGCGGGCGTCGGCTACGGGGCCGCGCAGTCGCTGACGCTCGTCTCGGCGTTCGCCCGGACCGGACCGCGCGCCCGGGCGACTGCGAGCGCGGTCTGGAATGTCGCGTTCGACTCGGGCACGGCCGTCGGGGCGGTGCTGATCGGAGCCCTGACCGCGACCTCGCTGGGGATCTGGGGGGCGTTCGCCGTGCTGGCGGCGCTGGTGCTGGCGAGCGTGCCGCTGGCGGTCACGTCCGCCCGCCCGTGAGCGGCGGCGCCGGGCCGCCTGCCCGCCCACCGGCCACAGGTCGCTGGCGCGTGTCAAATCTGGCTCGCTGGCGCGCCCCGCTGGGTCCGAGGCAGATCTGGCCCGGCGGGAGCCTGTCGCATAACCCTGGAGGCTGGCGATCTGGCCGAGCGTCAGGCCGGTGGATCGCGCTGGATCGCGAACCGGCGCCCGCTGGCCAGGCGGAGACGCGTCACTAGTGTGGCTGATCCCGGGGATGGCCGCGTGCTCGGTCGCCGTGGGCGTTGCAGGATTGGCGTTCTCGCCACGGATGCCGTGACGAGAACGCCAACCTCCGGGAACTCGGGGTTGAGGAGGTCAACTGGGCCGCACCGGAGTTGGTCAGCGGCGGCCCGGTGGAGCGTCGAGCGAGCCGTCGGATCGCGACGGTGAGCCGTCGGCGACGGTCGGCTCAGGGGTTTCTGCGTCATGCCCTGGGGCGGGCCAAATCCGAGGTCGAGCACCGGTGGACGTCCTGCAATGGGGTTTCGACACGCTCTGCAGGCCTACCGAAACGCGGGAAAGGGCGGCGCGGCACACCGGCGACCGGGCGGCGATGCAGCCACGGCGCGACGTCAGCGCCGTCGGGCCGGGACGGAGCGAAGGCCCGACGTCGGCGGCCGGACCGAGACGAAAGCTAAGGCGCGAGGCCCGGGGTGAAGCAGACGGCGTGGCAGGTCACGCCGTCGCCGATCTCCAACGCCAGCGTGCCGGCGGTGCTGACCGGATGGCCGATCAGCTCGTAGGCGCCGGGGTGATCGACCTCGACGGTGACGCCGTTGGCGAGGACCGTGCCGGCACCCTCGAGCACGGCCCAGACGCCGCCGGCCTCGTACCGGCCGTTGTAGGGACCGGGCACGTCGTCGGTTTGGGCGATCAGCAGTGCGCCGGGCTCATCCTCGGGTCGGATCGGGGCCAGCGGCTCGGCTTCGATCCCGAGCAGCTCGGCGATCGCGCGCTCGGTCTCGTCGTAGGCGCCCTCGCCGAAGTGGTATTCGAACAGCCGGCCGTCCTGGTTGAACAGGTACCGGGCCGGCCAGCCGAGGTTGTCGTACTCGGTGAACACCTGGAGCTCCGAGTCGACCAGCACCGCGTACTCGATCCCGAGCCGCTCGACGGCCGCGGCGACGTTGTCGGGGTCGGCCGACGGGGGAAAGCCGGGGGAATGCACGCCGATCACCCGCAGGCCCTGGTCGCGGTAGCGCTCGTCCCACGCCCGCAGGTACGGGAGCGTGCGGATCGAGTTGGGCCGGCAGAAGTCCCAGAACTCGATCAGCACGGGCCGGCCGCGCTGCTGGTCCATCCGCAGCGTCGCGACGTTCAGCCAGCGCGCCTGGGGCGGGAATGACGGCGCTGCGATGTGGTCGACCGGGGCGCGCACGGCGGTCGATGGTAGAGCGAGCCGTCGGCGCGGCGGGGATCGAAGGGCCCGCCGGTGCGATTCGTGGAAAATCGGCCACAGATCGGCCACTATTCATCGGGCGGTGGTCTAAGTACGAGCGGCGGGCCGCCGCTACACTCAATGAAGTATTGGAATCCCTACTGCCTTTGAGGTGTTTGCGACGATGAGTCCGTCTGGTGCCGAGGTACTGCGGCAGATCAAGAGCCGGATCCCGGAAGTCGATCCCGCCGATGTGCGCGATCAACTCGGCAATGGCGCGGTCGTGATCGACGTCCGTGAGGCGGAGGAGTGGTCGACCGGCCATATCCCCGGAGCCAAGCACGTCCCGAAGTCGTTTTTGGAGTCGCGGATCGAGGGCTCAGCGCCCGACCGCGACCAGCACGTGATCCTCTACTGCCAGTCGGGCAACCGCTCGGCGTGGGCGGCGCGGACGCTCCTCGACGACCTCGGTTACTCGAACGTCGAGTCGATGACGGGTGGGATCACACTGTGGAAGGACCGCGGCTACGGAGTCGAGCAGCCGCGGACGTTGACCGCCGAGCAGCGTGACCGGTATTCACGGCATCTGCTGCTGCCAGAGGTCGGGATCGAGGGCCAGCAGAAGCTGCTCGACGCCAAGGTGCTGTTGCTCGGTGCCGGCGGGCTGGGATCGCCGACGGCGCTGTACCTGGCCGCCGCGGGCGTCGGCACGCTCGGGATCGTCGATGACGACACGGTCGACCTGTCCAACCTCCAGCGCCAGGTGATCCATAACTCGAACCGAGTGGGCGTGCCGAAGGTCGACTCGGCCGAGGAGACGATCACCGCGCTAAACCCGGACGTCCAGGTCAACAAGTACCCGGTGCGGCTGGGCCCGTCGAACATCATGGACATCCTCCCCGGCTACGACATCGTCGTCGACGGGCTGGACAATTTCCCGACGCGGTATCTGCTCAACGATGCCTCCGTGCGCCTCCAGATCCCGGTCGTTTCGGCCGCGATCCTCGGCTTCGAGGGCCAGCTGTCGGTGTTCAAGCCCTACGACGGGCCGTGCTACCGCTGCCTGTTCCCGACCCCGCCGCCGCCGGAGCTGGCGCCCTCGTGCGGCGCCAATGGCGTGCTGGGGGTGCTGCCCGGAACGATGGGCCTGCTGCAGGCGACCGAGGTGATCAAGCTGATCCTCGGTGAGGGCGACCCGGCGATCGGTCGGCTGTTGATGTACGACGCGCTCGCGGCGACGGTGTCGGAGGTCAAGATCCGGCGTGACCCGGCCTGCCCGATCTGCTCCCGTCACCCGGAGCAGATCGCCGACGAGGAGATGGGCGTGTTCCCCGACTACGAGGCGTTCTGCGCCGGCGCGCACTAGGCTCGCGACCCATATGGCCACGATCAAGATTCCGCCGGTCCTGCGACCGTCGGTCGGTGGGGAGCGCGAGATCTCGGCGGACGGCTCGTCCGTCGGCGAGATCCTGCGTTCGCTCGCCGACAACCACCCGGACACCAAGACCCAGTTGTTCGGTTCAGACGGCGCGCTGAACCGCTACGTCAACGTCTATCTCAACGATGAGGACGTACGCGTGCTCGACGGCCTCGAGACGGTCGTCGGCACCTCCGACACGCTCGTGATCCTGCCCGCGATGGCGGGCGGGGCGCGCCTCTAGCGATTCGAGCGGGCGGCGCGGATTCGAGCGGGCGGCGCGGATTCGAGCGCGCGGCACAGATCAGCCGCGCCTCAGGGCGTTGCGGGCGTTCGCGATCTCGGTCGCGATCCAGACAAGCACCTGCTCGGGCTCCTCGTCCAGCTCGCGGTAGGTCACCCGGACCACGCGCCAGTCGTGGTTGCGAAGCCAGTTCTCGCGCACCCGGTCTGACTCGAAACGTTCGTGGGCTCCGTGCCACCGCCAGCCGTCAAACTCGACCACAACACGCAGCTCCCGCCACAGCAGGTCGACGCGATACCGACCGATCCACTGCTCAGTTTCGGGGCGTGGGAGATCGGTTCGGCGCAGCAGCACCAACAGGCGCTCTTGGCCCGGTGATTCGGTCATCGATGTCGGCCGCCGGGGATCGAGCAGCGCCCGCAGGACGTCGACTCCGGTGCGATACGGGTGTCTCGCGATCGTCTCGAGCACGGCGGTGCGGCTCGTCAGATGGCGATTCAGCGCCGTGTCGAGTGACAGTTCAATCGCTCGGCCAGACAGCAGCGGCACGGAGTCCAACAGCGCCAACGCGGGCGAGGTGACCGGTAGCCGCTGGTGTCGGCGGCGCTCGCCGGCCTCGAAGGCTGCCGCGCGGTGCACGCGCAGGCCGGCACGACGCCGGCCGGTCGCGACCCCCGCGACTGTGAGCTCGACCGGGCCGGGATACTTGGTGTTCAGCAGACCCCACAGCGACAACGCCGACAGATGGCTGAGCGCGGCACGCGGACCGCAGGCGAGGATCGCGGCCTGCTCGGCCGCCAGCGGCGGCAGGGCGCGGGGCTCGACCAAGGCGTAGATGCCGCGGTTGCGGAACGGGTGCAGTTGCCGGCGCGTGACGGCGTTGTGGATCGTGCGTGCGGGGATGCCGAGCCCGCGCAGCTGCGAATGCGCGATCAAGAGTCGCTGGTCGGCGGCGATCGCGGCGACCTCGCGGTGCGGCCAGCCGTGCCGTACCGCCCATTCCTCGTGCGGAACTGGAGTCATGGTTCTAAGAGGCCGCTAGGAGGCCGGAATCACCCCTCATGCGTGTGTACGGGGACTCGTGGGCGGTACGGCGTAGCGGTGGGGCGGTGGGGCGGTGGGGCGGTGCGGCGGCGGTGGGGCGGT
>Ga0302326_10022427_pt1 | contig 12909 bp, 7 predicted proteins | sample Palsa_T0_3_FD_202264 | JGI IMG/M metagenome (GOLD analysis project Ga0302326, IMG submission 202264) | Peat permafrost microbial communities from Stordalen Mire near Abisko, Sweden - Palsa_T0_3 | ecosystem: Environmental > Terrestrial > Soil > Palsa > Peat permafrost | place: Sweden: Abisko... | reverse complement strand
GTGCAGCAGTTTGTCGGAGCCTTTGAGGCGTTCGGCGGAAAGAATCAGGCCGACGCGGAGATCGACTTTGGTGAACGCATCGATATCGATCTTTTCGGAGGGCGGCAGCATCGTGCCTTCGGCCGGGGCGGCGTTGGGCTCCGGTGCCGTGCGTCCCATGAGGGCCATCTGGCGGGCGGTTTCGATTTCCTCGAGGGCTTTCATGCGGTCGATTGCGCTTTTGGCTTCGATGCGGGGGAAGACCGGCGCGATCTGTCCGATGGCTTGTCCGGCAGGGAGTTGTCCCCAGGCGAGAGATGCCAGTTGAAGTGTTTCGAGAGGCTCCGTCATGCCGAGCTGAGCCCAGATGTTGGCAGTCGACTGTGGCAGTACGGGCTGGAGCAGCGCCACAGCAATCCGCAGCGTTTCAGCCGAAGCGTAGAGCGCGTCGTTCAATTTCTGAATGTCTTCGGGTTCAGTGGCTTTGGCGAGTTTCCAGGGCGATTGTTCGACGATGAAACGGTCAACGCCAGAGAGCATGGTCCAGATCGCTTCGAGGCCGCGGGAGAACTCAAAGGCATCGAAGCTGCGAGTGGCCGCTTCGATGGTGGCGGTTGCGGTAACTGCGAGCGGATGGTCAAGTGCCAGCGCGGGCTTGGGAATGATGCTATCCCGATACTGTTTGATCATGGTAAGCGTGCGGCTGGCCAGGTTACCCAGGCCGTTCGCCAGCTCCGCGTTGTAGCGGGTCACCAGCGCGTCGGTACTGAACGCTCCGTCCTGTCCGAAAACAATTTCGCGGAAGAGAAAATAACGCAGAGCTTCGATGCCCATCACTTCCTGAATAGGGCCGGTGCGCACAATGTTGCCGCGCGATTTGCTCATTTTCTCGTTCTGAAAAATCAGCAGTCCATGGGCGAAGATTTTCTTCGGCAGCGGGACGTCACCTGCCATCAGGAATGCGGGCCAGAAGACGGCGTGGAAGCGCAGGATTTCTTTACCGATCAGGTGCAGATCGGCGGGCCAGTATCCGTCTTCGTTTGTCGCCCCATTCACGGCGGTGATGTAACTGATGAGGGCGTCGAACCAGACGTACGCTACGTGTTTGCCTTCAAGGGGAATACCCCAGCCAATGGTGGTGCGGGTGATCGACAGATCCTGCAGACCGCCGCGTACGAAGCTCAGCACTTCGTTGCGGCGCGCTTCGGGCTGGATGAAATCGGGATGATCTTCGTAGTGCTTAAGCAGGCGATCCGTAAAGGCCGAGAGTTTGAAGAAGTAATTTTCTTCGGTGACGGTTTCGGTGATGCGACCGCAGTCGGGGCAGGGGTCGCCGGGTTTGGCGTCATTGACGTAGAGTTCGTCGGAAACGCAATACTGGCCGGTGTAACTTCCTTTATAGATGTAGCCGTTGGCAATGCAGCGCTGAAAAAGCCAGCGCACGGTTTCGTAATGACGCGGGTCGGTTGTGCGGATGAAATGGTCGTACTGGATGCCAAGACTGTCCCAGAGGGTGCGGAACTCGTTTGAAACGAGCGTCGAAAATTCTTCGGGTGTCTTGCCCGCGGCCTGGGCGGAGCGTTCGACCTTCTGGCCGTGTTCGTCGGTGCCCGTAGTGAGAACGGCGTCATAGCCCTGCATGCGCTTGAAGCGTTTGATGGTTTCGGCGGCCAGAGTGGTGTAGGTGTGGCCGATGTGCGGGGCCGCGTTGACGTAGTAGATCGGCGTCGTTAAGTAATATTTCATTGTCTTTTCAGGTATTCCCGGGTGTATTCCAGAGCCGCTTCGGCGAGGATCTGGCGCAGCGGCAAACCGGATTCGATCGCGATTTTTCTTGCGTCTTCGTATTCGGGGGCGAAGCCATCCGGACCCGATTTGATGCGAATCGGTCCGCGCTGAGATTCAAGAACCGTGAAATCGCGGGGCTGTACGCGGCGTTCGGCGGTGTGGAAGCGGACACCGAGTGTAGTCGTTTCGCGCAGCAGGATCGCGATCAGTTCTTCGCGTTTTTCGGGGGCTGCGATGACCTGTACGATCACACCCGGACGGCCCTTTTTCATTTGCGCGGGGATGACCAGCGCATCGAGCGCGCCCGCCTCGAGGAGGCGTTCGAGGGCGTAGGCGATCACCTGCGGCGAGGCATCGTCAATGTTGGCTTCGATCACAGAAACGGAGACACTCTCGGCAGCGCCCGTGAGTTCGCCGGTCATGACCCGCACCACGTTTGCGTGCTCTTTGAAATCGTGATCGCCGGCTCCGTAACCGATCGAAGCGATTTTCATGGCAGGCATAGCGCCGAAGTCCTGCGCGAGCGCCGCGACGACGGCCGCGCCCGTGGGGGTGGTCAGTTCAAGGGCTGGCCCGCGTGCGTAGACGGGTTTGTTAAGGAGGAGTTTCGCGGTTGCAGGCGCAGGCACAGGCAGGATGCCGTGTTCGGTGTTGACAGTGCCGCTGCCGGTGTTGATCGGCGAGCAGTAGATCCTGTCGATCGAAAGCAGGTCGAGCGCAAGGCAGATGCCAACGATGTCACAGATGGAATCGACAGCGCCGACTTCGTGGAAGTGCACCTTCTCGATATCGACGCCATGCACGGACGCTTCGGCTTCAGCGAGCACACGGAAGACGCGCTCGGCATTGATTTTCACGCGCGCCGGGATATCGGCCGCGTGAATCATTTTGAGAATTCCCGAAAGATGACGATGCTTCGGAGGGTCAGTCGAAATGGCGCGAAATTTTATGGCTGAGATGCCGCGGCGGAGCACGCGCTCCCATTCGGTCTTCACGCCAATGGCGAACGATTCCAGGGCACGGGAGATGACTGCGGTGTCCGCGCCCGCGTCGGCGAGCGCACCGAGGAGCATGTCTCCGGCAAGCCCTGAGAACGCGTCGATATAACAAATGGCCAAGGTTACTTCAGTTTAGCGGGATCGCTCCGACGCCACGGTTCAACGGTCACTCGCTGAAGCCGGTTATCACCGGGAATCGAAATCATCAAGGCGACGCTCATGTGCCTCGGCGATGCGGGCGAGAGACCTGATATTCGCAGCGTCGGTTTCCACCAGTCCGAGAAGCCTTTCGAAACGCGAATTCCATTCGTGGGTTGCAAGCTCCATGCTTTCGGAGAGAGCTTCGTGTCTGCGGGTAATGGCTTCAAGTCGCTCGTCGATCGTCATTATGTACCCTGCTTTGAGATTATCAGGTACAGGCCCAGGTCTTGCCGGAGACGGATCAAGCTCGCACGGGATTCCGAGCTTTCGGACAGGCGAGGTGCGCGCTAACGCTGCCCGAACACGCGGGCGAAGATTGCGTCAACGTGGCGCAGTTGCCGCTCAAGCGAGAATGTTTGCGCGAGTTTCTCCGCGCCGAGGAGCTGATTGATATCGGGATCGGCCATGATCGCGGCGCGGAAATCGCCTTCGTTTTCCCACGCCGTCATAGCGTGTTTCTGAACTACCGCATAAGCCTGTTCGCGCAGCATGCCCGCGGCGGCGAGGTCGAGCAGTAACTGGCCGGAAAATACCAGCCCTTTGGTCATCTCCAGATTGCGCTTCATGCGGTCGGGGTAGACGAACATCTTGTCGATCAGGCCTGTGGTTTTCGCGAGCAGATGGTCGCTGAGGATTGTCGAATCCGGCAAAATTATGCGCTCCACCGACGAATGGGAAATGTCGCGCTCATGCCACAGCGCAATGTTCTCGAATGCCGCCTGCGCGTTGGCGCGTACTACCCGCGCGAGTCCGCAGATCTGCTCGCAGGTAATCGGATTCCGCTTGTGCGGCATGGCCGAGGAACCCTTCTGGCCTTTGGCAAAATACTCTTCGGCCTCGCGGACTTCGGTGCGCTGCAGATGACGGATTTCGAGAGCGATCTTTTCGCAACCGGCGGTAAGCGTGGCAAGAGTGGCGACAAAGTGCGCGTGCCGGTCGCGTTGGACTACCTGCGAAGCAACAGGCGCGGGCGTGAGTTCCAGCCTGCAACAGATCGCCTCTTCGATTTCCGGACCGATATGCGCGAATGTACCTACGGCTCCTGAGATCTTGCCGACTCGCAGGTCTTCGGCTGCGGCTTCAACACGCTTCAGGTCCCGCCCGAATTCTTCATACCAGATGGCGAGTTTGAGGCCGAAGGTAATCGGTTCGGCATGAACCCCGTGCGTCCTGCCGATCTGCACCGTGTGTTTGAATTCAAACGCACGCCGCTTCAGCGTCTCACGCAGCTTCACAATGCCGTCAATAAGGATCTTTGACGCCTGACGCAGCTGCAGCGCCTGCGCCGTATCGACCACGTCGGTCGACGTGAGCCCGTAGTGCAACCACCGCGAAGAAGCGCCGTGTCCGGCCGCCGCCATCGTCTCCGCAACCGCAGTGGTAAAAGCGATTACGTCATGCTTCGTGATTTCTTCAATTTCAAAAATACGCGCAACATCGAACCCGGCGTGAAGCCGCAGCAACCTGGCATCTTCGGCGGGGACAACGCCCAGGTCCGCCAGGGCTTCCGTCGCCGCCAGTTCAACCTCCAGCCACTGCTGAAATCTGTTCTTGTCGCTCCAGACCGCGCCCATGGCGGGGCGGGTATAACGGGGAATCAAAACGCAAAAACCTCTGACTGTCTCTTCTGTTCTGCGATCACCAGCCGCGTGCTCATCCCGCGCTGCTCAAGCGACTGCGCCGCTCCCATCCGCACAATCTCGGGGTGATTATTGAATTCGCTCAGGTGGCCGAGGATGAGGGTCTGCACACCGCTGTCCATGTCTTTTTCGAGATAGTCGCAGGTGTGGGCATTCGAAAGATGCCCGTTGCGGCTCAGTACACGCTGCTTCACGCTCCAGGGATACGGGCCCACGCGCAGCATTTCCACATCGTGGTTCGATTCCAGCAGCAGCATCTGCACCCGGCGGAGGTGAATTTTGATGGAATCCGGCATGTAGCCGAGGTCGGTTGCGATGCCGATCTTGACGCCTTCGGCGTGGAAACAGAAACCCACCGGATCGACGGCGTCATGCGGAATCGTAAAACTCTGAACGGCCACGTTACCCACCATCCAGCCAGACCCTGCCTGAAACTGTTCCACTGGCGGCGACTCGGTTTCCTCCCAGTCAATGGTGGGGGCAGTCAGGCGCGAGACGAATACCGGAGTCGCCTTGCCCTTTTTCGCGCGAGAGCGAACCAGCCGGACGAGGCCGGCGATGTGATCGGAGTGTTCGTGCGTAATCAGAACCGCGTCGAGATCTTCCGGCTTCTCGCCGATTTCGGCAAGCCTGCGCGTAAGTTCACGAACGCTCAAGCCCGCGTCAATCAGGATGCGCGTCTTCGACGTGGCGAGGAAGGCTGAATTTCCCGCACTGCCACTGGCCAGTACGCAGAATTTTACCGTAACAATACTCCCTCGTTATGTTTTAGCAGGTTAGGGGAGACGGAACAATGCCCCACCTCCCGAATCCCGTTATGCCGACATCTTTTCTAAGCCGACATCTTCGCGTTTATGATGTCGACCAGTTCCTTAACCGCACCGGAACTCTTGTGCAGCGCCGCGGTTTCCTCGTCAGTTAGCTTGATCTCGTAGATCTTCTCCACGCCGCCCGCGCCCAGCTTGCAGGGCACGCCGACATAAAGACCATTGATGCCATATTCGCCCTCAAGATAGACAGCGCACGGCAGAACCTTCTTCTGATCGCGCAGAATCGATTCCGCCATCTCGACGGCCGATGCAGCGGGCGCATAGTAGGCGCTGCCGGTTTTAAGGTAAGCCACAATTTCGGCGCCACCTTTACGTGTGCGGTCAACAATGGCATCGAGACGATCCGCCGGAATCAGTTCGGTAAGCGGGATGCCGGAGACGCTCGAAAGACGCACGATCGGCACCATGGTGTCGCCATGTCCGCCCAGAACCACTGCGGTCACGTTGCTCACCGAGACGTTCAGTTCCTGTGCAATAAAGGTCCGGAAGCGCGCCGAATCCAGCACGCCGGCCATACCGATCACGCGGTTTTTGGGGAACTTCGAAACCATGTACGCCACCTGGGCCATGGCATCGAGCGGGTTCGTAACCACGATGATGATGGCGTTGGGCGAAACGGCCACGGTCTGTTCCGTCGCGCTTTTGACCACCGCGAGATTCGCGAACAGAAGATCGTCGCGGCTCATGCCCGGCTGTCTTGCGCGGCCCGCCGTGATGATGACGATGTCGGAACCGGCGGTCGCAGCATAATCGTTGGCGCCGGTGATGGTGACGTTGTAGCCTTCCACCGGACCGGCCTGCAGGAGGTCGAGCGCTTTGCCCTGTGGAACGCCTTCAACAACGTCAACCAGGACGACGTCGCCCAGTTCCTTCTTCGCCGCCCAGACGGCGCAATTGGCGCCAACGTTTCCGGCGCCAACCACTGTGATCTTGTTTCGCAATTTCTATAGTCCTTTCTGAAATGAGGGGGAAAACGTCAGTATATCGCTGGCGTTTTTATATAGGCAGTTTTGAGCTGCCCATCAGGTAAGCATCGACTCCGTGCGCGGCTTTGCGCCCTTCGGCAATCGCCCAGACCACCAGCGATTGGCCGCGACGGGTGTCTCCCGCCGCAAATACACCGGGTTCGGACGTCATGTAATTCTCGTCGGCAGCGATGTTGCCGCGGGCATCGAGCTTAACGCCCAGGTCTTCGATCAAACCGTGCCTGACCGGTCCTGTAAAGCCCATGGCAAGAAGCACCAGATCGGCTTCGAGTTCAAATTCAGTGCCAGGTACAGGCTGGAAATGCGGCGGCGCGCTCACCTGCACACCGTGAAGCTTCTTCACGTTCCCTTCGGCATCGCCGCTAAAGCGCAACGTTGAGATACTCCAGTCGCGTTTGCCGCCTTCTTCGTGCGAGCTTTCGACGCGCAACTGCATGGGCCAGAGCGGCCACGGAGTTTCCGGCGCGCGTTCATCCGGCGGCTTCGGCATGAGCTCAAATTGCGTTACGTGCGCGGCTTTCTGGCGATGTGAAGTTCCAAGGCAGTCCGCGCCGGTATCGCCGCCGCCGATGATGACGACGCGCTTGTCTGTAGCCAGAATCTGATCGGGCACTGGGTCGCCGTGAAAGGCTTTGTTGGCCTGCGGGAGAAATTCCATCGCGAAGTGAATGCCTTTGAGTTCGCGCCCCTCCACGTTCAGATTCCGCCCCTGCTCTGCGCCCCCGGCCAGCAGAACAGCATCGAAATTCTCGCGCAGCGCCGCCACGGAGATATCGACGCCGACGTGTTGGTTCACAAGAAACTCAACGCCCTCGGCTTCCATCTGTTTAACCCGGCGGTCGATCAGATGTTTTTCCATCTTGAAATTCGGGATGCCGTAGCGCAGCAGGCCGCCGATCCGGTCGGCCTTTTCGAAAACCGTCACGGTATGTCCGGCACGCGCGAGTTGCTGCGCGGCCGCGAGACCCGCGGGCCCGGAACCCACCACTGCAACGCGCTTACCTGTCCGGACCGCCGCCGGCTCGGGCACGATCCAGCCCTTTTCCCACGCCGTGTCGACAATGGTCTTCTCGATGTTCTTGATGGTCACGGGAGGCTCGTTGATGCCCAGCACGCATGCGGCTTCGCAGGGCGCAGGACAGATCCTCCCGGTGAATTCCGGGAAGTTGTTTGTCGAGTGAAGCACGCGGCTGGCGTCTTCCCAGAGCCCTTTCCACACCAGATCGTTCCAGTCCGGAATGATGTTGTTCACCGGGCAGCCGGTATGGCAGAACGGAATGCCGCAGTCCATGCAGCGCCCGCCCTGCAGTCTGATCTTCTCCTCGGGAAAGGGGGTATAGATTTCAAACCAGTCGTTGATGCGCTCGGTTATTGGACGACGGCCCGGCACTTCGCGCTGGTATTCGAGGAATCCGGAAACTTTACCCATGCGCAGCCTGCCCGCTGGTCACCACTTCCGGAATCGCAATACCTGCCATCGCATCCCTCTTCGCCAGAACCCGCTTGAACTCATGGGGGAAAACCTTCACGAACTTAGGCAGCATCTGCACCCAGTTTTCGAGAATGAATTTGGCTTTCCGCGAGTTGGTGGCGTGAAGATGACGTGTGATCGTAAGTAACAAAGTCTTCTCATCCGCCGGGTCGGATACCGCTTCCAGATCGACCGAAGTTCTGTTGCAGCGATGCTGGCGGAATTCGCCCAGTTCGTCGAGAACGTAAGCAAAGCCTCCCGACATGCCCGCGGCGAAGTTACGACCCGTCTTGCCGAGCACGATCACCAGGCCGTTCGTCATGTATTCGCAGCCGTGGTCGCCCAGCCCTTCCACTACCGTGGTTGCTCCGGAATTACGCACCGCAAACCGTTCACCCGCCATGCCGTTAAAGAAAGCTTCGCCGCTGGTAGCGCCGTAAAGCACCACGTTGCCGACCAGAATGTTTTCCTCGGCAACGAATGTCGATTCCTTCGCCGGATAGACAATAATTCGCCCGCCGGAGAGCCCCTTGCCGACGTAATCGTTGGCATCGCCCTCAAGTTCCAGCGTGACGCCGCGGGCGAGAAACGCCCCGAAACTCTGCCCTGCCGAGCCGTTGAATTTGAACCTGATGGTGCTGTCGGGCAAACCTTCCGCCCCGTGCTTGCGCGCGATTTCCCCCGACAGCATCGCTCCGACAGTGCGGTGAATATTGCGAATGGGCAGCCGGATCTCAACCGGCGTCCGGTTATCGATGGCTTCCCGCGCGTGGTCAATCATCTTGAAGTCGAGCGCTTCATCGAGGCCATGATCCTGCTTCGTGGTGCAGCGCCTGCTCACGCGCGAAGGCACTGGCGGGTTGTAAAGGATGGCGCTGAAATCGAGACCCTTCGCCTTCCAGTGATCGAGCGCACCGCGGGTATCGAGCATATCGACGCGGCCGATCATTTCATCCATGCGCCGGAAGCCCAGTTGCGCCATAATTCCGCGCAGTTGTTCGGCAATGAAGAAGAAGAAATTGATCACATCTTCCGGCTGACCGCGGAACTTCGCGCGCAGCACCGGATCCTGCGTTGCAATCCCTACCGGACAGGTATTGAGATGGCACTTGCGCATCATAATGCAGCCCAGCGCCACCAGCGGCATCGTGGAAAAACCGAACTCTTCCGCGCCCAGCAATGCCGCAATAGCCACATCGCGTCCCGTCTGCAGTTTGCCGTCGGTCTGCACGATGATGCGGCTGCGCAAATCGTTCATCACCAGCACCTGCTGCGCTTCCGCAAGCCCCAGTTCCCACGGCGCACCTGCGTGTTTCAGCGACGTGAGCGGAGAAGCCCCGGTGCCGCCGTCATGGCCGCTGATCAGCACCACATCGGCATGCGCTTTGGCCACGCCTGCGGCAACGGTCCCGACACCAACCTCGGCAACAAGTTTCACCGAAATCCGTGCCTGGGGATTGACGTTCTTCAAATCGTAAATCAGCTGCGCCAGATCTTCGATGGAGTAAATATCATGATGCGGCGGCGGCGAAATCAGACCCACGCCAGGCACCGAATGGCGCACCCGGGCAATTACTTCATCCACTTTATGGCCGGGGAGCTGGCCGCCCTCACCGGGCTTCGCGCCCTGCGCCATCTTGATCTGCAGCTCGTCCGCATTGACCAGATAATGTGCCGTCACGCCGAAGCGTCCCGACGCCACCTGCTTGATCGAACTGCGCCGCAGATCGCCGTTGCCATCGCGCGTGAAACGCTCTTCGTCTTCCCCGCCCTCGCCCGTGTTCGACCGTCCGCCAATGCGGTTCATCGCGATCGCAATCGTCTCGTGGGCTTCCTTCGAGATCGACCCGAACGACATTGCGCCCGTGGCAAAGCGCTTAACGATGTTTGCCGCGGGTTCCACTTCATCAAGCGGCACCGGATGACCGGGCTTGAACTGAAACAACCCGCGCAGAGTGCACAACTGCCGGTTCTGCTCGTCGATCAGACGCGCATACTCTTCGTAGGTCTTATAGCTGTTCTGCTGCACCGCATGCTGCAGTGTGCCCACGGTAGCCGGATTAAGCAAATGATACTCTCCGTTGACGCGGAAAGCATAATTACCGCCCGGAGGAAGGTCCGGAGCCGCAGGCAGAGGCGGCTCAAACGCCAGCGCATGTTTCATCACCGCTTCGCGCGCCAGAACCTCAAGCCCGACTCCTTCGATCCGCGATGCCGTGCCGGTGAAATAACGCTCGATCAGGCTCTTGTTCAGGCCGATCGCTTCAAATACCTGTGCGCCGCGATAACTCTGCAGCGTGGAAATACCCATCTTCGAGAAGACCTTGAGCAGCCCCTTATTCACCGACTTGATGTAGTGATAAATCGCCTTCTCATAGGTAATCCCGGCGCCCAGACGGCCGTCGAGCGCCAGATGTTCCAGCGTCTCAATCGCCAGATAAGGATTCACCGCACTCGCGCCATAGCCGATCAGCAGCGCATAGTGCATCACTTCGCGCGGCTCGCCCGATTCGATAATCAGCGCAACCTGCGTGCGCAAAGACTCACGCACCAGATGATTATGAACGGCCGTCATCGCGAGCAGACTGGGGATCGGCGCAAACTCCGGATTCACACCCCGGTCGGAAAGAATCAGAATCGTAGCGCCTTCGGCAACGGCTTTCGAAGCCGCGGAGCACAAATCGTCCAGAGCTTTTTCGAGGCCGCTCTCGCCCCCGCCCTGCGGGAAGAGAGCCGACAGCGTCCGCGTAAGAAAATCGCCCTGGTCAACTAACCGCAGTTTCTCCAGATCCCGGTTCGTGAGAATAGGATGCGGCAGTTTCAGCGTATGGCAGTGCCGCGCGGTCTCTTCGAGAATGTTGCGCTCTTTGCCGATATAGCTCACCAGCGACATCACCATCTCTTCGCGAATCGAATCGATGGGCGGGTTGGTGACCTGCGCAAACAACTGTTTGAAGTAGTTGAACAGCGGCTGCGGTTTGTCCGACAAACACGCGAGCGGCGTATCGCTTCCCATCGATCCGATGGGTTCCTCGCCGTTGACCGCCATCGGACTCATCAGGAACCGGATGTCTTCTTCCGTATACCCGAACGCCCGCTGCCGCATCGTCACCGTGGCGAGATCCGATCCATGCACGCCCGCGGGTTCCTCAAGACTGTCGAGGCTAATCTGATTTTCGGCCAGCCAGTCTTTATAGGGCTGCCGGGCCGCCAGTTTTTCCTTGATCTCGCGATCAGCCACAATGCGGCCCGCTTCAAGGTCCACCAGAAACATCTTGCCGGGCTGCAGGCGGCCTTTCATGCGCACGTTTTCCGGCTTCACGGGAAGCACACCGGTCTCGGAAGAGAGCACCACCATGTCGTCCTTCGTGACCAGGTAACGAGCGGGCCGCAAGCCGTTGCGGTCAAGCGTAGCCCCGATCACGCGCCCGTCCGTGAACGTAATCGACGCAGGCCCGTCCCACGGCTCCATCAGCGAGCAGTGATATTCGTAGAACGCCCGCTTCTCATCGCTCATGTGCGGGTTATTGTCCCAGGCCTCGGGAATCATCATCGCCATCGCATGCGGCAGCGAGCGGCCGGACTGAATCAGAAGCTCCAGCGCATTATCGAAAGCCGCGGAATCGCTGCCTCCCGACTGGATGATGGGAAACAGCTTCGGCAGGTCATCCCCAAACAGATCGGACTTAAGCACGGACTGTCGCGCATGCATCCAGTTCACATTGCCTTTGACGGTGTTGATCTCGCCGTTGTGCGCCACGTAGTGGAACGGGTGGGCAAGATGCCAGGTGGGGAACGTGTTAGTCGAAAACCGCTGATGGACCAGACACAGAGCGCTGGCCAGATCGGGGTCGGAAAGCTCTTTGTAAAATTTAGCGATCTGCGGAGCGAGAAGCAGGCCTTTGTAGATAATCGTCCGGGCGGAAAGAGAAGGCAGGGAAAACATTTCCCGGTCTTCCATGTCGGATTGCGCCACTTCCGACTCGGCGCGCTTGCGGATCACATAGAGCTTGCGCTCCAGTTCATCCGTAGCCATGCCGGGCGCGTGGCCGATAAAGATCTGCTCAATATAAGGCTGCGATTGCCGGGCGACGCGGCCGATGGCGGTGCCGTCCAGCGGCGTATCCCGCCATCCCAGGACGGTCAGACCTTCTTCGCCGATGATCCGCTCGACGATGCCTTCGGTCTGCAAGCGCTGCGCCCGCTCAACCGGCAGGAACAACATTCCGACGCCATATTCCCCGGCGGGTGGCAAGGTAAACCCCAGGCGGGCCGTTTCGCGCGCGAAGAACTTGTGCGGAATCTGGATCAACACCCCGGCCCCGTCACCCGTTTCCGGATCGCAGCCGCAGGCGCCGCGATGGGTCAGGTTGATCAGAATCTGAATCCCTTTTTCGATGATTTCGTGGGTCTTCTGGCCCTTGATGTTCGCTACGAAGCCGATCCCGCAGGCGTCGTGCTCGTGACTTGGGTGATAGAGGCCCTGGGCGGGCGGTAATCCGGTACTCATAGAGATCGACTCAGAACTCGGGTTCCACAATAGTAGCAAGGGTCGAATTATAATGCAAACGAATTGTATGACTATTGCATTATCATTTTTTCTTATGTTATTATTGGTTTGGTGATTTTTGAAGAGTGTAAGTTGTTCCGGGACGTGGCGCAGGCGCGCAGTCTCAGCCGGGCGGCCGCCCAGAACGGAATCAGCCAGTCAGCCGCAACCCAGCATATTCAGGAACTTGAGCGCCGCCTGGGCGTGCAGGTGCTGGACCGGTCGACACGACCACTGGGGTTAACCAGAGCCGGCAAGCTCTACGCGGAACTCTGCCGTGACGTGCTGCGGCGCGAAGAAGAGTTCGTCGTCGCGCTGGACGAGGCGAAGTCCGAAGCCGAAGGAACAGTGCGGGTCGCATCCATCTATTCGATCGGACTTTCGGAAATGGCCCGGCTCCGCGAGGAGTTCGCAGCGGTCTGCCCGGGCGCGCAGCTCCAGGTCGAGCTGCTCAGACCCGATAAGGT
>Ga0302326_10022426_pt1 | contig 12909 bp, 12 predicted proteins | sample Palsa_T0_3_FD_202264 | JGI IMG/M metagenome (GOLD analysis project Ga0302326, IMG submission 202264) | Peat permafrost microbial communities from Stordalen Mire near Abisko, Sweden - Palsa_T0_3 | ecosystem: Environmental > Terrestrial > Soil > Palsa > Peat permafrost | place: Sweden: Abisko... | reverse complement strand
CCCAACCCGGAGCGCCGAACCGCCCGGCGATTCTCGATGGCGCTTCCGATGAAAGTGCGTTTCGACTCAGGCGCCCAAACCTTCATCGAACAAACCGGAGAAACTCGGGACGTAAGTTTCCGCGGTCTCTACTTCACCAGTCCCGCGCCTCTCCAGGCCGACTCTTCAATCGAATTCGTGCTAACGCTCCCCCAGCAGATCACCCTCGCCGGTGACGTGCACATCCGCTGCTACGCGCGCGTACTGCGCGTCGATTCGGTGGCGGGACGGCAAGGCGTTGCGGCGCGGATCGAACGCTACGAATTCCTGCCGGCTTCGGCCTGACGTCCATGGCATTCCTTCCGTTTTTTGCCGGAACGTTGCCGCGTCCTTCTGCATCCTATCGCCTTGCGGGCATTTCGCTGCCCGCCATCCGGCGCAATCAGCGCATCCGCACCGGCGGTATTCCCAAGGCTTCGCCCGGTAACTAGCCATGGCCCGCCACACCCTGCTCATCGACGCTGACGATACGCTTTGGGAGAACAACATATTCTTCGAGCAGACCATCGAGACGTTTATCGATCTTCTCGAGCCCCTCGGCTACACCCGCGACTACATTCGCTACATCCTGAATGAGACCGAGCGCCGCAACATCCGCCAGCACGGTTACGGCGTCCGCAGTTTCCGCCGCTCCCTGGAAGACACCTACCTCAAGCTCGCCGGAAATGTGGCCCGCCGCGAAATGGTTCAGCGCATCGAGCAAATGGCCGCCGATTTGGAAGGCACCCCGCCGCACATCCTGGACGGCGTTCCGGAAACCCTGGCTTATCTCGCCGACCGCCACCGGCTGATCCTGCTCACCAAAGGAGAGCCCGCCGAGCAAGCGGCCAAGGTGGAGCGCTCCGGCCTGCAAACGTATTTCGACGCCATCGAAATCGTGGTCGAGAAAAATTCCGAGGTCTACGGTCAAATCATCGATCAATTCAAAATCGTGAAATCGCACGGATGGATGGTGGGAAACAGCCCGCGCAGCGATATCAACCCGGCGCTGCAAGTGGGACTGAACGCCGTCTTCATCCCCCACTCCAGCACCTGGGAGCTGGAAAAAACAGCAGTAGAAAGCGGCGCCGGCAAGCTGGTAATCCTGTCGCAGTTCCGCGACCTGCGCCAGCACTTCTGACTGGAGGCACTACATCTGCATGCGGTGGGTAACCCCGGGCGCCGTGGTCGACCGAGACTTCTCCACCGTTACCGGCAAAGTCAGCTCCGCGCCGCGCCGAAGGATCGTCAACTGTACAGGTTTGTCGCCGCTGGCCTGGCGCATCTGCTCGCGTAGATCGCCCAAAGTCTTTACCGCACGACCTTCGATCTTGGTGATCACGTCCCCGGCTTTCAGGCCCGCCTTCTCCGCCGCGCCGCCCGGCCGCACATCCCGCACCAGCACGCCTTCGCCGTTCGGTGCTCCAAAATAATCACCGAGCTGCCCTCGCAAATCTTCCGCCTGAATGCCCAGCATTGGAGAGTGCCCGCCGAAAGCCCCCGAAAAGCTCTCCGCCAAATCTCCATCGGGCATCGAGAACGTGAATATTTCGGGATGCGCGTCCGGCAGCCCCGAAAGGATATTCGGCCCAAATCTCTCGAATGCTGCGCGGCGCTCCGCCACGGTGATTTTCACCGTTTGTTCGGCCCCGGCGCGGATAAACGTGACGTCGACGCTGCGGCCTGGCGGCGTCTCACGGACCAGGCGGCGGAATTGTGCTGTTCCCTCCACCACCTGCCCTTCATATTCCGTGATCACATCATTTTCTTTCAGGCCCGCGTCAGCCGCCGGCGATTTTTCCTCCACCCGCTTCACCACCACGCCGCGCACCGCCGGAAGCGCAAGACTCTTCGCGGACTCGGGCGTCACCTCGGCGATGTCCAACCCAAGCCATCCGCTCGATGAATCGTCCAGCAGGCTCATTCGTTGCGCCATATCGTCGGTCACCATCCGGTTGACGCGATTCCCGGCGGCCTCCTCAGCAGACTGCGCCGCGGCAAGCGCGGCTTCCTTGGTGGCCAGGGCCGATTCCGCGGTGGCCAGTTTCTCGGCGACCTCCGGTCCGATCCCGGCGGTTGCGCTTTCGACATGGGCGCGCATGGCGTCCACCTGACCTTCCAGTTTGGCGGTGTCGATGTCTTCCAGCTGCCCAAGCTGTTCCGTAAGCTTGCCAAGATCCAGGCACGGCTTGGTGCTGAGCGGCTCCTCGACAACGACCGGGGCGACCGGAGCAACGTGTGGCACTGCCTCCACGGGTGCGACCACGTCGATGGGAGCGACTGGAGTAACTTGGCTAACCGGGGCGGCCGCCGCTGCTGCCGGAGCAGCCTGACCATGACCGGTGGCGGCAAACAAAATGAGGCCCAGGAAAGCGGCTGTGGCTTGTGACTTGCCGACATACCCTTCGATACGCATTTCATCCCCTCCTTGTTCCCCGAAATTACTCGCCCCTACAGACCGCCATGCTCCACGAATATTCGCACCACGCCATTGATCGTGCGGACCGACACTTCGCCTCCGCCCGAGCCCATTTTCCCGTGAAAGCTGCGCGCCGAGAGCGTTCCTCGGGATTGCAGCGGCAGGTCCGAATAGAGATTCCCGTTCATGCTCAGCATGCGCAGGTCCGCTTGCGCGTCCGCCGGAAGCCCGAGTGACACCGATCCGTTCACCGTTTCCATGGCCATCGGCCCGCCGTCAGGCAACTTGCGCAGCTCCATGCGCAAATCTCCGTTGGTCGTGCGCTCGCTAAACCGCCCGGAGCTATCGGTCACTTCCACGTTGCCGTTCACTGACCGCAACTCACCCGAGCCATTCACCCCGTGCACCATCACACTTCCGTTCACCGTGGCAATCCCCGCCAGCAGCACCCGGTACGGCACGTGGATGTGGTATTCCACGGAAACCTGCGCGCCCTCGCCCTGCGGATACTCGGTCCTTACATTCACGTGTTGGGGAGCGCTTTCGACGTCGATCTTCACCTGATCCGCGTCCTTGGCGTCGTGTGCGGCCACTTTCACCGCTTTCACTTCTACTTCTTCCTTCTCCCAGCCGTCCACATGCACCGAGCCATTCACATTTTCCAGCGTGAAACTCCCGCCGGACGACAGCGGAAACGTTTGCTCGAAGCTCCGCGACGTTTTCGCAAATCCCGGCATGGCCAGGCCGCTGGCCGCCAGCAGGACGAATGTGCTAACGCGCAAATTCACGCCACGCAGTATTCCCAACCGAAACACGCGCTTCTCGCGCCCGGTTCTGCTGCTCACGTTCGCCCCTCCTCCGGCGGATTTTCTCCACCGGCATGCTGCGAAGCGGGCTAATGCGTCTCGCACCCGCTGCCCCAACTTCTACTGACTGCGCCTTCTCCGTTATCGTTTATCCCGCGCGGACTCGCCGGCCCGCCGCTTTCGGTGCGCTCGAAACTATTGCTCGGGAGCGTCGCCGGGCGCATCGTCCGGATGCAGATGCAGCTTGTGCTGGTTCTGCAGTTCGTCCATTTGCTCGTGATAAATTTCCAGTTGCTTGGCCGTATCGCTCAACGCCAGCCGGATATTTCCCGCCACCGCTCGCAGCTTCAACACTTCTCCTCCGCCGTTCAGCGGTCCCTCGGCACGGATCATTCGTCCGCCCACCGCCGGACCGTCGTAGCTCACCTTCAGCGGGAACGCCGGGTCCACGATCAGCCGGTGCTCGTCTCCCAGACGCACTAGCGCATCGATCGTCACCGGCAACTCACGCGGGATATACACCACGATATCTCCGTCGCTGGACTGCAAATCGCATGTGCCCGGGAGTTTGGCTTCTGGCCCCAGCCAGGCGGTAATTTGTCCTGCCGCGGTAGTCGCACGCACCGCCCCATCCACTTGGGTCAAATAGATGCTGCCAGCGCCGGTCTCCAGGTTCGTCGATCCGGTTACCCGAACTACGCGAATTCCGCCGCCCGCGGTGCGCGCACGCACGTTCCCGGAAGCTTCGCCGACGTCGATTTGCCCGCCCGAAGTTCCAGCGAACAGCTCCGTCCCGGCCTTTTCCACCGAAATGTTTCCGCCGTCAGTATCGAACTTGGCCGTACCGCCGACCGACGTCACCCGGATGTGTCCGCCGCCAGTGTGCAGCGCGGCGCTACCCGCAATGGCGCCACCAGAAATGTGACCGCCGCCGGTCGACGCCACTAGATCGCCCGACACATCCTTGACCCGGATGTGTCCGCCGCCCGTCTCGAATCGCGCCGTGCCGGTGATCGCCCCGGCGGTGATGTTTCCTCCAGCGGTAGTCAAGCTGGCGCGGCCGTTGATGTCGTCGGTCTCGATGCTCCCGCCGCCGGTGACGATATCAACGCTGTAATTCCGCGGAATATTGACGTCGAACGTCACCCACAGCCTTCCGCTCGAACCCTGCGTCGACGTGCTGCCCTTCATCACCACGCCCTCGCCATTGCCTCGCGCGTACACCGTAAACTGCTTCAGCAAGTCCTGCGCGTGCGGCTCGCTCGAATCGGTGTTCAGCTCCACCTTGTAGTCCACTACCTCCGCGTCATGCACGTGAATGCGGACGTTGCCCAGGTCGGTGCCCAGCTTTAGCCGCAGTCCCTCGTGCGTGGACACTTCGCCGTCGAGCTGGGTAGAAATGCGATGGGTCTTGTTTCCTTCTTTCGCTTTCTGCTGCCCCGCGGACGGAAGTCCTAGCAACAGCCCTGCGAGGCCCACGCTCGCCGCGACTCGCCGCACCTGTCGCCAACCAAGTTTCCAAGTCATCATTTTGAAAATCCGTTCCCGCCCCAATCCCTATCAGTACTTTTCCCGCGGCCCTAAATCCCGAATCGCCGCAGCGCTCTGTAACCGAATATACGTGCTGGGATCCTTTTGCATGCGCTCGCGCAAGACGGCCATCGTTCCCGGATCGGACTCCATCTGCCCGTTCTCCGCCATCGTTCGCAAGGTATTGATCGCTTCGATGCGTACGCCGGGATTCGAATCGCCAACCAGCGCCGCCAGCAGTGTATCCCGCACATCGTTTTGCGCATCGGATCCACTCAACGCTTCCAGTGCTTTCAACCGCACCGCGGCGTTGCGGTCGGTGCGCACCGTCTGGCATAGCGCCTGCCGCACATCCGCTTCTTTGTCGCGCGGCCTCAGCAGTTCCACCGCGTCCAAACGCACATCCGGATCGTAGCGCTGGTTGTTGCGAAGGATGTTCAGAAGTACCTGCTCCACGTTGCCATTGCTCACCGTTCCCGCAACCACCAGCGGCCGCAACGCCTTCAACTGCACTTCCACGCGCGGTGGCGTATTGTCACCGGTGGAAACCCAGTTGATCCCGGTAACATCCGCGGTCCGCCAGTCGGACTCCGATGCTGCGCCCGCCGAATTGGCCACCGTGATGCCCGATCCGCCGCGCGCGCCCGAACTGCTTAGCCCGCCCCCTGTTCCCTGGGTTGTCTCCTGAGTTGTTCCGAGACCGTAGTGCAGCATCACCCGTGGGACGAGGGTCCCGATGGAAATTCCGATGGCCACCAGCAGCGCCGCGGAAAAGGCAGGATGCGGCGTAAGCCACTGCCCCGGCATCACCGCTTCCGCCCAGCGCCGCAACAATCCTTTTTCCTCTTCGCGATCCAGCGCGTCTTCCAAACCCGCCCGGCAACTGGCCAGGAACGCCGCATCCGGTTCCTCTCGTTCCGCGCCAGCGAGAAATCGGTCGAATTCCCGGTACGAACTGAGCATCCGCGCGCACTCCGCGCAGTTCGCCGCGTGCGCTTCTACTTGCGCGCAACCCTCCCGGTCCAGCTCTTCGATCGCCATCAGCTCGAGCCGCTCGGCAAACTCCATGCAACGCTGCGGCAGAATCGGATTGTTTTCTTCCCGCATTCCTTTTCCTCGTGATCGCGTTATCGAATCGCTTCCAGCCGTGCGCGCAGCTTCCGCGTCGCGCGAAACAACGAATTCTTTACCGTCTCCTCCGACGTTCCCAGCATGTCTCCGATCGCCCGCAACTTCAGACCCTGGTAATGCTTCAGCTCGAAGACCATTCTCTCGCGCGGCGACAGCCGGTCCAGCGCCCCCGCGATGTGTTGGCCCAACTCCTGCCCCAACAGTTGCTGTTCCGGAGATGCTCGCTGTTCCGGCTGCCGGTCGAAAAAATCACGCGTCCCGGGTTCCGTCTCGCCATCGCCAGCCGTTCCAGGAGCTTGATCCTCGCGGCGGCTGGTTCGTCGGCGCAAATGATCGAGCGCCACGTTGGTCACGATGCGGTAGAGCCAGGTGTAGAAACTGCATTCGAAGCGGAAGCGGTGCAAGTTGCGGTAGACGCGAAGAAAACTTTCCTGGTAGATGTCCCGTGCGTCCTCGCTCCGGTGCACGAGGTTCATCGCCAGCCGCAGCACCTCGCGGTCGTAGCGGCGCACAAGCTCCTCGAATGCCAGGCGGTCCCCTGCCTGGGAATTCCGGACCAGGGCCTGCTCCTCCGCAAGTTTCACTGCTGCCTGGCGCGCATCTCCCGCGAGTGCAACGCTCATCCCCATACCTTGCTCGATCGGCGGTTTTTAGCCTGCTTCCCAACCATCCGGTTAGGCCTTTGTTCCCAGAAGTTCGGTAGCAAGCACCCTCTGTTTCTGCCTTCCAAAACAATAGACGCGCGCCACATGCCCCGGGTAAGCAGTTTTTCGCCACACCGTGTTCGTTTCCTGCCACCCGCGTCGGCTCGCCACGAACCACCCATCCTCTAAGACCGATCCGGCCAGGCCACTTTGCCTCCCAACCGAATCAACCAATAAACCCCCACGCAAACCGCGAAATCAACCAGCATCCCGAGATCCACCTTGAATTCCTCATGCCGCAGCCCGGCCGGCAAGTGTGGCGACAACGACAAATAGTAAATCGCATTCCCCAGCAAGATGGCGACCAAATACTCGATCCACCGCCGCAGGCTGATCGCAGGAATGACGCTGGCCATGATACTTCCGCGCTCCTTGCTATCTCAGATGCCGCCGGCGCACCCGGAAGAAGCCCAGCCCAACCCCGCCAAACTAACACAGACACCGCCCATCCAGAGCGTCGAGGCTGTCGCAAAGCTGCGCGGAGTAAGACGCGCGATAAACCTGAAAAGTGCCTACCACGGTCCTCCGCAATGCGCTTCCTATTTGGCCGTAATATAAAGAGAATGGTCAGGCACCGTGCCGCCAATGACCATTCCCCTTTCCAACTCGGTGAAATACATAAAAGGCATCGGCCCCGAACGCGGCACCGCCCTAGCCGAAGCCGGCATCGCCACCGTCGACGATCTGCTGCATTACCTTCCCTTTCGTTACGAAGATCGCATCCGCTTCACCAAGATCGCCGAAGCCGTCCCAGGCCAATTAGCCACGATCCTCGCCGAAGTGCTCGAAGGCTCCGCCGTCCGCTTCGCGCGCGCCCGCAACGCCATGTTCCACCTCACCGTTCAGGATGGTTCCGGCCGCTATTTGTACGCTCGTTTCTTCCACGGCGGTTATATGGAAGGCCGCTACAAGGCCGGGCAGCGCCTGGTCCTGCATGGGAAAATCGAAATGGATCCCCGGCGCCCAGGCCGCAAAAGCATGGTGAATCCGCAGGTCGAATCGCTGGGGATCTCCGGACCGAACCAGCCGGCCGATTCGACGGAAGTGGGCCGGATCGTCCCGATCTACGAATCGGTCGGCGGCGTCAGCTCGCGGATGCTGCGCCGGATCATCTACTCCGTCCTTATCAATCTCGATCCCAACATTCCGGACATCTTGCCGCCGGCGATCATCAAGCGCCACGGATTCATCTCCAAGCGGGACGCGCTGCTGAGCGTGCATTTCCCCGTCCGCGATGCAAATCTGGAAACCCTCAACAGTTTCCGCACCCCAGCGCACCTGCGATTGATCTTCGAGGAATTCTTTTTCTACCAGCTTGGCGTCGCGCTACGGCGCCGCGATCAACACCAGCAAACGGGTATGGCCTTGCGTGTTCGCGAGGATCGCGTCCGCGAAGCGCTCAAGCGCATCCTGCCGTTTAAACCTACCAGCGCCCAAAAACGCGTACTCGCCGACATTGCCGCCGACCTCGAAAAGCCCCAGCCCATGTATCGCCTGCTGGAAGGCGACGTGGGTAGCGGAAAAACGATTGTCGCGCTGGAAGCCGCGGTGATCGCGATCGAAAACGATTGCCAGGTGGCGCTGATGGCTCCCACCGAAATTCTAGCGGTGCAACACTTCCTTTCCGCCCGCCGCATCCTGGAACCCGCCGGCTACCAAATCGAGCTGGTGATCAGCGCGATGACCGCTCCCGAAAAAAGAAAAGCGCTGGACCGGGTTCGCTCCGGCGCCGCACAACTGGTGGTCGGCACGCACGCCCTGATCGAAGACCCAGTAGAATTCCACACGCTGGGCCTGGTGATCGTCGACGAACAACATCGCTTCGGAGTTATGCAACGCAAGCGGCTCATCGAAAAGGGCGCCGCGCCTCACGTTCTGGTGATGACCGCCACGCCCATTCCCCGCACCCTGGCCCTTACCATTTACGGCGATCTCGATCTCTCGGTGATCGACGAATTGCCGCCCGGCCGCACTCCTATCCACACTCGCGCCACCACCGAAGACAAGCTCCCGGGCGTCTGGGAATTTGTTCGCCGCGAAATCTCTCGTGGGCGCCAAGCCTACGTCGTCTATCCGGTGATCGAGGAATCGAAACTGGAATTGAAAGCCGCGATGGCCGAATTCGAGCGCCTCGGGCGCGAAGAATTTCCGAAGGCTCAGCTCGGCCTGTTGCACGGCCGCCTCAAGAGCGCTGAAAAAGAAGACGTGATGGACCGCTTTCGCCGCGGCGATCTGCAAATCCTGGTAGCCACCACGGTGATAGAAGTCGGCGTGGATGTTCCCAACGCCACCGTCATGGTGATCGAGCATGCCGACCGCTTCGGCCTGGCCCAACTGCATCAACTCCGCGGACGCATCGGGCGCGGCTCCGAGAAATCCACCTGCGTTTTGGTCGCCCCGCGCACGGTTACCGCCGAAGGCCAGCAGCGCATCGATACCATGGTGGCCACCGCCAACGGGTTTGAAATTGCCGAGCACGATCTGAAACTCCGCGGCCCCGGCGAATTTTTCGGCACCCGCCAGCACGGTGACGTCGCTTTTCACGTCGCTCATCCGCTGCGCGATGCCGAACTTCTCGAACTCGCTCGCCGCGAAGCTCTCGAGCTCGTCGGCGATCCCACGCGTGCGGACGAGCTTCTCCGCATGTCCGGCCAGCTCGGTTCGGAATGGCAGAAGCGGTACCGATTGGTCGCCGCGGGGTAAGGAGGCCCGCAAAGCATGCGCGTGATCGCCGGAAAATATGGCCGCCGCCGTCTCACCGGCCCGGGAAAGATTCCGTTGCGCCCCACCGGCGACCGGCTGCGCGAAACTCTGTTCAACATTCTCGGCGCGGCCGTCGAGCGGAGTTATTTCATCGACGCTTACGCCGGGACCGGCGCGATCGGCATCGAAGCCGTCAGCCGCGGCGCCGAACGCGTATTCTTCCTGGAAAAGCATCCCGCCACGGCCAAGTTGATTCGCAAAAATATCGAAGTGCTGGGAATTGGTGATGTCACCGAGATTTTGGAGGGAGACGTCGAGCAGGGTCTGGAGCGTCTGGCGGTGCGGCACATTCTCGCGGATTTCATCTTCGTCGATCCGTCCTACGATCAGGCCGCGGAGTACCTGAAAACGCTGGAGTTCCTCGATGCATCGCACCTGCTCGCGCCCACCGGCGCCATCATCGTCGAGCACTTTCACAAACTCGAATTGCCCGGCCGGCTGGAAAGGCTGGAGTGCGTTCGCATCAAGGAACAGGGCGACGCCACGCTGAGCTTTTATCGCATCGTCGCCGCCGCGTAGTGTTCCACAATGACCCAAGTGTTCCACACGGGTGATTCTTCCGATACAAACTCCCCAATCTGACGATGAACAATTCCTACCGCTAATGTAGAAAAAAGGTGGCGCGAAATCATCTCGCTCCCGGCCATGGCGTCCTTGATTTCCCCCACTCGCCACTCGGACGAATTTCATCGGCGGTTCCGCTTCCGGAACCACCCATCGACCTGGAGGATTTATGAAATCCAAAGTAGTGTGTCTCACTCTGCTTGCTGCCTTGATACTTCTATTTGCTTTCCCGGCCGCCGCATCCAGCCGCTCCCAACCCTCCTGCTTCGCCCGCGAATGCTGCGGCCCCAGCGCCGAGTCCACATCCGCAAATCCAAGCAGCGATTAATTCTCTGCAAAACGCCAGGGCGCATCTGTTGGAGGCATCCCATGATTTCGGCGGCCATCGCGTAGACGCCATCAAGGCCATCGATAAAGCCATTCACCAGCTTGGAATTTGCATGGAGTACTGATTCATCCAAGCCTGCGCTCTCGGCGGCAGCGTCCCGGGCTCCACCGCCCGCGACGCTGCTTTTTTCCCCAGCTAATTCCACGATGACCTAACTGTTCCGCACGAGTGATTCTTCCGAAACAGGCTCACAATCCCACGAGCAAACATTGACTCCGATGATATAAACAGAGGCAGTTGGGGAGCTTCTCGACCCCGTTCCGGCGCCCGCGTCTGAGTTGGTCGCTCGATTTTCCCCAAGTGCGGTTCGAATCAAGTGGCACCTGCGGTTCTCGGAACCGCAAATTGACGAGGAGGATTTATGAAATCGAAAGTCGTATACCTGGCTCTGATGGCTACTCTTGTGCTCCTGTTCTCGTTCCCGGCGGCCGCTCCCGCCGCTCCGAATCATGCCTCCCCGACGACCGCCGCAGCCCCTGCACCGGCCCCAGCGGCGACCCCTGCGCCGGCCCCCGGCCCGCATCCGGAAATCGAAGATGCGATCCGGTCGCTACATCACGCCAAGGAACATCTGGAGCATGCCTCGCACGATTTCGGTGGCCATCGCGTAGATGCCATTCATGCCGTCGACGAAGCCATTCATCAGCTCGAAATTTGCCTCAAGTATTAGTCCACCTGCAGTCTTCTCTGTTTCCGGCAGCGTCCGGGGTTTTGTCCCCGTGACGCTGCCTTTTTTTTTGCTCCGAAGAATATTTCGCAAAGAACTATCGAGTCGAGCGCATCGCGCCAACCGCGCGGAGTATAATGGCGCCGCATGCAAACCAAGGGCGGAGCGGGCGAGGGTCCGGACCTGCGCACAAATCTGCGACTATCGAATATCCACTGGGAACCTCGCGTGCAATCTTTTGTGGAAAGCCTGCGCGCCGTTCTCGCGCCGCCTCCCGCGGGTTTCGATCCGGCGGCAGCCGTCTCCAGTTCGTGGCACTCCTCCTTCATAGAAGGACGCATACCTCGCGGATCCATCGCCGCTTCAGCCGCATGGCACATTCTGATGGCCGCGCTCATTCTGCTTCCGCTCGGCCATCCCCTGGAAGCGCGCGCGCCCCGCATCCGCGCGGCGTACCAGCGGACAGTTCTTTACGCGCCGAGCGATTTGCGAGCCATCGCCCCGCGCGAACAGTCGCCGCTCGCCGCGCCGCCGCGTTCGGAATCCTCGACGCCCGCACCGCGCGGCGCAGACGCCTTCCACCCGCGCCAAACAATTGCTTCGCTCCCGGAACGCTGGACCCATCCCCGCCAGACGCTTATTCGCCCGGACGCGACACCCGCGCCACCGAAAATCAGTCCGCAGCTACCGAACATCGCGGAATGGGCCGGCTCGCCTTCCATCCCCGCGCCAAGGCTGCAATTTGCCGCCGCCGTCGCAACCAAACGACGCGCGAATAGCGCCGCCGAACTCCTCGCGCCCGAGATCAAATCCAGCGCGCCCGCAGATTTTAATCTCGCATCCTCCGCTTCGGCGCCGCCCCTGCCCGCGTTAGCGGTGAACGCCAACGTCGCGCCGACCGCGCGCCGCAAAACTCCAGCACCCGATACGCCAGCCGATCAAAACACCCAGGAAATCGCCCCCGCAATTTCCGGTGAATCCGCCGACCTCCAACGTTTGATCGCGATCTCCGCCGATCCGGCGCCAGCGGCCCCGCTTCGCGAACCACCCAACGGAAATCTCTCCGCCCGCGTCACGCTTTCGCCCGATGGTTTGCGCCCCGGCGTTCCCGGAGGATTACCCGACGCACCGCACAGCAACTCCGGTTTGGCAGGCGCCCATGCAGGCGCCATCGGCCAGGCAAACGGCTCCGGCCCCGCCGGAATCAGCATTACCAGCGGCAGCACCGCAAATTCTTCCGCGCTCTCGAGCGCATCGGGAAGCGCGGCAGCCGATCCGCGCCGGGCCCCGGCGTCCCGAACCATCCCGTCGCGCAGCGCCGCGGGTCGCTCCGTAGCCAACTGGGATCCCACCGTGCCGCCGGAGAGGATTCTGCGCAACGGCCGCATCGGAACGCTGCACGTCAACATGCCCAATCTCACCAGCGCCAGCGGAAGCTGGACTCTGCGGTTCGCTCGCCTGGATGATGGCGCCGCGCCCAAGGTGGCGTACACTCCTCAACGCGAAGTGAATTCGCCGGTGCCGCTGCGCAAAGTGGATCCTCGCTATCCGCCGGAGCTGGTGAAAGAACGCATCGAGGGCGAAGTGGTCCTCTATGCCATCATTCGCAAGGACGGATCGATCGACAGCATCCAAGTGATGCGCAGCCTCGATCCGGAACTCGATCGCAACGCCATGGACGCGCTGTCGCACTGGAAATTCGATCCCGGCACGCTCGACGGCGAGCCCGTCGACGTCGAAGCCGTCGTGCACGTCCCGTTCCGCGCCCCGGCCTTGCCCTAGAGTGGGGGGAGCTAGCTTGAACCTGGAACTCAGCGAAGAACAAAAACTCCTGCAGCAGATGGTCCGCGATTTCGCGCTCTCCGACGTGAAGCTTCGCGCGAAAGAGCTGGACGAATTCGGTCACTTTCCCCTCGATC
>Ga0302326_10022425_pt1 | contig 12909 bp, 11 predicted proteins | sample Palsa_T0_3_FD_202264 | JGI IMG/M metagenome (GOLD analysis project Ga0302326, IMG submission 202264) | Peat permafrost microbial communities from Stordalen Mire near Abisko, Sweden - Palsa_T0_3 | ecosystem: Environmental > Terrestrial > Soil > Palsa > Peat permafrost | place: Sweden: Abisko... | reverse complement strand
GCATTTCCCGTACAGGTGTAGACCAACGAAACACGTCAGGCTGGCCTTTTCCTTAAGAAAAGGCCAACGTAGCCTCGGCTAGAAGGTTCACAGTAATACGGGAAATGCGCTAGTTCATTCCGACCGGAAATACAGCATCGGGGTGTGCTGATCACAGCATCGAGGAGAGGTTGGTGCGAAAGCGGGAACTTGAACCCCCACGCCAGCCGAGCATGTCCCCGCGGTCTACATCTATACGGTAAAAGCGCAACCCACGGCGAGATCAGCACGCCCACTCAGTGGAGTGGCTTCCCGGGCCTCTTCGAATGGTTGCCTCCCCGGGTGCGTTTCACGAAATGTTCGGCTATCGCAAGTAATGCTGCGATGGTACCAAAGTCATAGCCCTGCAGCGATTCCTCGGTCATCGGGGTTCCGATCGCTCTAGGCTCGCTTTGAGTACGAAGCCATCCGCGCTCCCGCCCTCAATTTCTATGCCTGCAAGTTTGGCCGATATTCACTCCCAACATCCTTTGGAGGATGATCACATGACTACTGGAAATCGCCTATTGCTAGCCACCGCTTTTATGTTCACATTGTATGCAACGCACTCTGCCGGGGCACAAAGTGTCAGCGTCCTCACGTGGCACAATGACAACTCGCGGGATGGGTTGAATGCGAATGAAACGATCCTGAAGCCTTCCAACGTGGTTTCGAGTAGTTTTGGGCTTTTGGCCTTCGATTCGACCGACGGGAAAGTGGATGGACAACCTCTGGTCGTTGCCAATGCCAACATCGGGGGCAACCAGGTCCCCGCGTTGTACGTGGTGACGGAGCACGATAGCGTGTATGCGTTTAACGCGGTGACCGGTGCGTCGCTATGGCACGTCTCGCTGCTGCTGTCGGGTGAGACCACCAGCGACAATCATAATTGCACCCAGATCACGCCCGAGATTGGCATTACGGCCACACCGGTGATCGATCAAAGCATGGGACCAAATGGGGCGATCTACGTAGTAAATATGTCGGAGGACTCCAGCGGCCAATATCATCAGCGGCTCAATGCGCTCGATCTGACCACCGGCGCGCAGCTGTTTGGCGGCCCAACCACTATCCAGGCGACGTACCCGAGTACCGCAGAGGGTAACAACACTGTCACTTTCGATCCAGGACAATACGCCGAGCGTGTCGGTCTGCTGGAATTCGATGGCGGTATCTACACGGCTTGGACCTCGCACTGCGACAGTGGGTCCTATACCGGCTGGATCATCGGATATAGCGCGAGCACTCTGCAAAAAACTTCGGTGCTGAATGTCACTCCAAACGGCAGCGAGGGCGCAATCTGGATGAGCGGGGCGGGACTTGCGGCGACACCTACCAGGATTTTCCTTCTGGACGGCAACGGCACGTTCGATACCGACATCGACTCCGAGGGTCTTCCTTCTCACCGGGACTTTGGTAATGCCTTTCTTCAATTGGATATCGGTTCAACCGGGAGACTTCAGGTGGTCGATTATTACGCTACCGACACTACCGTCCAACAATCCAACAGCGATACCGACTTGGGGTCGGGCGGGGCGCTCATTCTTCCTACGCTCAAGAACTCCAGCGGCCTCGAATATAACCTCGCGGTGGGCGCAGGCAAAGACGGCAACATATACCTTGTGAATCGCAACAATATGGGCAGGTACCATCCCAATGGCGGCTACATATACCAAGTTCTTACGGACGCTCTTCCCCATGGAGCCTGGTCGTCGCCAGCCTATTTCAACGGCAGTCTCTATTATGGGGGCAAGGACGACTACATCCGGCAATTCAGCATTGTCGATGCCCAACTTGTCCCGACATCTCCCGGTCACACGGCGACCAACTTCGGGTATCCCGGCGCCACTCCCTCTATCTCCGCTAACGGCACGAGTGACCATATACTGTGGGCCGTCAGTCCTGGGACACCGTCGGTGCTACGTGCCTATAACACCGCCGACCTGACCAATGAGTACTACGACAGCAACCAGGCGGGCACACGGGACAATTTCGGGCCCGCCGCCCATTTCGTCACACCGACGATTGCCAATGGTTACGTTTATGTTGGCACGACTACCGGTGTCGCCGTCTTTGGTCTGCTGAACCCATAAAGCCGGTCCCAGGTCGGGGGCTGGACGACAAGATAGCGGCCGAACGGGATCTACCGCCGAAGTTCTGATGCCGGCAAAGGCATGCAGCGAGCCGGTCCGGCGCAGGTGAAGAGAGAGACTATTTAATCTGCTTCCTGGATGGGGCCAGGATTACCGAGGTGCCCATGTAAGTAGTTGGTGCGAAAGGGGGGACTTGAACCCCCACGGGTTGCCCCGCCAGATCCTAAGTCTGGTGCGTCTGCCAATTTCGCCACTTTCGCGTGGTGTCTATCATTGCTTTTCCGGGAAGCTCGACGGCTGCATAAGAACGGACACGCCCATCACCAGCGTACTTGCAAAGGGATGTCGATGGCAATGGCGCCCACTGCAGGCTTCTGCTTACTTCTTAGCCGGTTGAATCCAGATGTTGCGAAAAGCGACCGGGCCATTTTCGATTCCCTGCAAGTAAATGGGCCCGGGCAAAGCCTCATTACTGTCGAGCGCGCCGCCGGTGATTCCTGGGATTTCGCGGTCGTTGATGACGGTGATCCCATTTTGTAATACCGTGAGCCGCCTGCCAATGAGCGTGACATCGAATGTCTGCCAGACATTCGAGACGCGCGGCTGTTCTGGGTTCGGGGCAATGAAACCATAGATGCCGCCGGTATGAAACTCACCGGGATTTGCTCCCTCATCGGTTTCGATTTGCAACTCGTAGCGGCCGCGCAGGTAGACCCCGCTATTTGTGGAAGGGGCGTTCTTGAACTCCACATGCAGCTTGAAGTCGTCGAATTTCTGCAGGCTGACCAGGTCGGAACCGCGGCCAGTGGTGATTAACTCGCCATTCTCGACCTTCCAGGTGCCTGGCCGGGTCGGATCGTTGAGCCTCCAGCCGGTGAGATCGACTCCATTGAAGAGCTTGATCGGAGCACCCCATTGCGGCTGGCTTTTCTTATCTAGCCGAGGAGCGCGAGTGCCGGTGAAGGGCCAAGTTGTGCCCGTCGAATCGGTCACTGTGCCTTCCAACCTATCGCCGGCCAGCTTGCCCTTGAACAGCATGTCGTGGGCGAAACCCTCTTCGCCTTTGGGTGATAGGAACTGAATTTCGGATCCTTTGATTTGCAGGTCCTTCGGCGGAACGGCATGGTCCATTACGCCGACAAAGAGGACTCGTGGGTCGCCGCCAGGGAAGGAGACTTCGATCCAGGATGGAAGCGGTCCGGTTGGGGTAGTGATGGTCAGGTCCCAGCGTCCTGCAAGCGGATTTTCCCTTGGGGTGCTCTGCGCGCCCGATGTGGAATGGGCCGCGAAAATCGCGAGAAAGGCGGCAATAAGGGGTCCCGATAGCTGGCCCGATAGTTTGCCGACCTGTGTCCAGTTGCTTTGTTTCATCGTGGGCCTCGTCGTGTCTCTCAATTCGATTGTGCCGCTTGGTCCTGATCAACTCTTCTCAAACACTCGTTCCTGCTGCGGATCGAAGTAGTACATCTTTCCATTGCGGTAGGAGCGCACGGAGAGATCGGTGGCCACCAGAGTTTTGTATCCCGTGTCGGCGTTGCAGTTGGGCTGCTGGCGCGTGCGCACGCAGTCCAGAAAGTTGTCGACGTGCTTGAGGTCTCCCTCGTTGCCGACGCCGTCGATGCGCCACTCCGTCTGTCCGTATTTCTTCGCGAACTCACTGACATAGGGCGATTCGGGCACGATGTCCGCGTAGTCGTATTGCCGCGACGGCGGGCCCTCCCACTCGTCGCTGAGATGAATAGTTGCCTTGGTGCCACGAATCATCGTCTCCGGACCGTTCTCGTTCACTTGGCTGGATTGCACCGTAAGCGACCACTTGCTGGGATAGTCGGCCGCCGTCAGAAAAGTGTCGGGCACCTCGCGGCTATCGGTATAAACCCATTTGCCGCCCATACCGGACACTCGGGAAGGGAACTCGTTGGCGACGGCAAACTGAAGCGGTGCAACCACGTGGTAGTGCAGGTCAGTGGCGATGCCGCCGGAGTAATCCCAGAATTTGCGGAAGTGGAAGAACCGGTCGGCGTTATACGGCATGGCTGGCGCGGCCCCGAGCCATTGCGTCCAGTCGAGGTAGTTATCGCCGGCGGCGGTTGGTCCGGCGGCTGGATCGATGGTCCACCATTCGCCCTCGTTCCAATCGCCGCCCGGTGCATTGCGGCTGTAGGTCCCAGAGACTTCGACGACCTGGCCGATCGTCCCGGATTGAATCAGGCCGCGTAACTTGTGCCAGCGGTTCCAGGAGAGCCCTTGCACGCCCACCTGGACGATACGATTCAGTTCGCTGGTGCGATGGGCGACGGCTTTGCCTTCTTCGACGGTGTGCGTCATCGGCTTCTCGACGTAGACATCTTTCCCGCTCTCCATGGCGGCGAGCGTGATTGGGGCATGCCAGTGATCGGGCGTGGCGATGAAGACGGCGTCGATGTCGGGGCGCTGCAACAACTCCTGATGGTGGAGATAGGTCCTGGCCGCCGGGACTTTTTTCGAAGCGAGGCCGATCCGCTTTTGGTAGACGTCGCAAATAGCGACAATTTCGATGTCGGGCTTGGCGGCGCGATGTTGCAGCAACAGGTTCAGATGGTCGGAGCCGCGGCAACCCAAACCGATGCAGGCCACATTGATGCGGTCATTCGCTCCCAGCACTCGTCCCCATGAGGGCCTCGATGCAAGGCCGGCGGCGATGGCCGCGGCCCGCTGAAGAAAGCTGCGCCGCGATCGAGACCTTGCAGTGGATGGACCGGGCGAGTTGAAAATATTTTGCATGGCTCTCATCTCCGTCGAAAGGCAACGCCCGTTCTGAATACAGCTAGGCCGGAATCAGCGTCAGGCTTTGCTCGATCAGGTGTTTGGTGTCGGCAAACGGATCTGCGTTCGAGTCTGACTCCATTGAGTAGTAACCGCGATAACCCGCTGCTTTGGCAATGCCGAAAAGTTCCGCCAGCGAGACCGTTTTGCGTTTGCCGTCGATAAACTCAGCGTCCTTCACATGAGCGATGTTCCAGGCTTGCGTGAACATGCGTTTCACGGCTTGGGCGTTGAAGTTTTCATCGCCGCCCATCAACGCATTGCCGAAGTCGGGTAAGGCGCGGAAATAGGGGCTATTGGCCAACCGTATCGCTGCCAGAACGCGGGTGTCGGAGGACAGCACAGGGTCGTCGTTTTCAAGATTGACGACGATGTTTTGTGTAGCCGCATAGTCGATCGTCGGCTGCAAGGCTTTAACCGCCTTGGGTAAGTCGGAGGTGTCCGCGCACTTCGGAATCCAGATCCGAATGCTCGGCGAGCCGAGGATCACCGCAATATCGACCCAGTGCCGGTAGCTGGCGTTCCCGGCGTCGCGTTTCGCTTGGTCATCCGAACAAAGTTCAACCTCTTCATCGACGGGGATGTTGACGGTGCGGACTCCAGCCGCGTCAAAGGCAGCGCGCAGCTTGATGACTTCGCTTCGCTCCTTGGAAGGGAAGTGCGAGTCCAGAGGCTCGATGCCGCTGACATGAAATTCACTCTTGATGAAGCGCGCGAAGCCGGGCAGATCCATGCCGGTCTTAGTGGCGTCGCGGTCTTGATTGTGAGGCGCAACGATCGACGCGCGGAAGGGATAGCTCGCGACCGCAATGCGGGCGCGGGGATCGGTGGGGAAGGTCGCTTGCGGTGACTTCGCCGCCCCAAGCGCGGCATCTGCGGCGAGAAGGAATGCGCCTGCTCCGAATTTGCGTCGTGTGATGTTCATCCCTGGCTCGGCGCATCCGAAGTGTGCTGCCCCGCCTTGAATTGCCGGACGATGTATTCCGATGTGCGTAACGAAAACGCGAGCACTGACAGCGTCGTTGTTTTGTCGGTGCAGTTGAGAAAGAGGCTGGCGTCTGCGGCATATAAGTTCGGCACATCGTGGGTTTGCCCGAAGCGATTGGTGACGAATTTCTTCGGATCATTGCCCATGCGGCAAGTGCCCGTTTCATGAAGGCTCCAACCGGGGGATTGAGGCTCACCGTGCCCCTCTAAGACGCCGCCCATATTGTGAAAGAGTTCTTCGCATGCCTGCCGGGAGTGTTCCCACATCTTCAACGTGTTTTCATCCCACTCGAAATGAATGCGCACCTGTGGGGTGCCGAACTTGTCTTTCTTCTCCGGGTCGATGTCAACATAATTCTTGTCCGAACGTTGAGTCGGCGCCTGGGTGGTGAAGTTGACCGGCGTCGGATAGCGCCGCTTGATCTCCGCTTTGTAACTCGCGCCGAAGCCCTCGATATCTTCGGCGTAGTAGGGATAGATATCGCAGCCACCGCCGGGATAGAAGGAGTACCCGCGAATGAATTTCTCCTGTTTGGGTTTATCGAGATTTTGCCAGCGTGGCAGCCACGCAATCGTCGCCGATGATACATTATCAGGGAAGCTGGGTTGGCCGAGTAACTGCGGCAGATAGCCGTACCCGGCGGTGGCGTATAAATGATCGCAGAGATTTCTCCCGAGTTGGCCACTGGAGTTCGCAATGCCGGTCGGCCACTGTCGCGAGCGGGAGTTCAACAGGATCTGCGCCGTGCTCACGCAGGAAGCAGCGACGACCACCGCCTTCGCGTAGACCTCGACTTCGCGCAGTGTATTGCGTTCAACGTAGGCGACGCCTTTGGCGCGTCCGTCGGAATCGACCAGAACCTGCCGTGCGATCGCGTTGGTGCGCAGTTCGAGATTCCCAGTGGCCTGCGCCTTGGGCAGCAAAAAATAAGGCGAGGAAAAGAACGCCCCCACATCGCAACCTTCTGTACAGTTGCCGCAATAATGACAGGGAGGATGCTCTCCAAGCGCCTCCGTCAGCTGTGCCATGCGATCTGGTAAATAGGGGATGCCGGACTTTTTCGCGCCCGCCTCGATGATGTAATCCATGCAGCGAAAGTTCATTGCAGGCAGATATTTTCCATCGGGGTTGGACGGACGATTCTGCACCGTGCTGGCGACGCCGATAAACTCTTCCACGCGCGTGTAGTAAGGAGCAATGTCCGCATAAGAGACCGGCCAGTCGACGTCGTAGCCGTCGCGCGACGCGGCCTTGAAATCGATGTCGCCCATGCGCGCGGCGGAGCGTCCCCAGAAATTTGTTTTCCCGCCGACGCCGTTGCAGCGTGGCCATGTCCAGCTGGTTCCCGGCGCGGTCGAGTAGGCGATGTCATGTTCCCAGACATCGGGCGAGACATACTCGCTGTCCATGTAACCGATGCTGATCTTCCGCCGTGCGGGCGAATCGAATCCGCGAAACTTGAGGTCATAAGGCTGTTTGTGCTGGCGGAAATCCTTCTCTGGATCAAGCTCGCGCCCAGCGTTGAGCGCGCACACTTTGAGGCCGGCCTCGCAGAGTGTTTTGATGGCCATGCCACCACCGGCGCCAGTGCCGATCACGATGACGTCATACGTATCCATGGTTACTACCTCCGTGATGCGACTTGGTTATAGGCCAACGTGTTCGGGATTGCCATGGTGCGTGCAGCCCGGCGAACTACCGTACAGCTTGAGGCCAGGAAAGTCGACGGACTCCAGACCGATGCGCGTCGTATAGAAACCCATCAGCGTGTACTTGCGGATGAGCAGAAAAAAGTGCTGGCCGGGTTTCTCGCCATCGCGTTGCTTCGCTTTATATGCGAGCCGTTCGAGAAGAGCGTTCTGCTGCTGCGTCGCCAGGCTTACAAAGCTAGCCGACGGCTTGCTGGCGTTGTCGAGCCAGGTGAGGCCATCGCGGAATTGCGGCTGCAAGCTTGGATCGGTGAACACCATAAAGTCGATGAACTCGGCGACGCCGGCGTCCTTCGCTCCAGGCTGCGGTTGATGCGCGTCGCCTTCAGTTGCCGGGAGGATGAGATCGGTAAGGACCTCGATGGTGTTGTATTGGGCAGGAGAAAAGAACTGTGGTGTATAGGCCGCATGAGCGATCTGCACAGGACCATCCTGATGACGATGCGGTTCCATGACCTCCGCCAGCCCATAGTTCCAGCGCGAAAACCCGGAAAATGTACTGGCAATTCCAGCAAGCGTTAGCGCCTGCAAGAGCTCTCTTCGACTTGGTGCCTGACCGGCCATTGGCCTCCTCCGGGTTACTCGTGAATAACTGCTTCTTATGACTACCTAACTCCACTCCCTGTAACTCACACCGCAGCCAGCTTCGATTGCCCAACCTTAGACTGAAAGAGCGGAAATCCAGACTCTTCGGCGGTAACTTCGGAGGCATAGCGGAAGTCCCCGGGAACAATGCCTCGCCACAGTGCAAGCCGGTAAGCTGCGAATTGCAAAGGTACGATCTCGAAGAATGCAGCAAGTGCAAGCGGGACATCCGGCCATGGAATCAGCGATGGCGCGCGGTCCGCGGCGTTCTCGCTAGCAGGGCCGACCCAGCGGACCTTGGCGCCCATGCGGAAAAGGTCGTCGGCGAGCGAGCGATCGAGAGCCCGCGTCGGCTCGGGGGCTCCAAAGACAACCGCACGGAAGTCGCTCGAGACCGCTTCTACCGGACCGTGCCGGAATTGCCCCGAAGACATGCCGACAGCGGCTGCCTTGGCTGTCTCATGCAAGAGCAGTGCACCTTCATGGACTGCGGCAAGCGCGGATCCACGGCCAAGCAGATAGAGTGGCGCCGGCGCGTCAAGCCATTCCCGCCAGGATTCGCTGGCGTGGCGGCAATCCTCAATGTAAGTCGAAAGCGCCGGCAACGCGTTCGCGCAATCTTCCGCAAGGGCAGCGGTGTCTTCGGCAATCACCTCCTCGGCAAGCAACAACAGCGCCAAGACCGTGCCAGTGTAAGTCTGCACCGCGACCAACTGGTCGGCTTGTGAACCAATCCGCAATGTTGCATCTGCGGCCCGTTCTAGTTCCGAGTCTGGGACATTAGTGACGCCAAGAATCGTCATACCGGCTGCGCGGATTTTCTCGGCCAATCGCAGCACCTCAACCGAGCCTCCCGAACGCGAGATCAGGATCGCGATATCGCCTCGCTTCAGCCCCGCGCTGCCATAGTGCAGCAGTTCGGCGCTCTCGATAACTTGGGCAGGCAACCCAGCTTCCACCAGCCGTGCCACGGCGGGCATCGCCGCAAATAGGGAAGCGCCCATGCCGGTGAAAATCACCCGGCCCTCGGTTTTACGAATGTATTCGGCACAGACTTGCAATGAAGAGAGTCCCTCATTCTGCTGAAACAACAACACACGTCGAAGAGACTTCGGCTGATCGAGAATATTGTCCAGCATTGGCGGGCGGTTCAAGCTTTTTTCCTATCCAGCCATTCGAGGATCGGCAGCCTTGCGGTCGGTTGGTAGGGCAGAGAAACTTTGCAACCCAGTCCAGCCGAGGCATAGGCCGCATAAACCGCTTCGAGAACAACTTTGCCGTCCTCGCCTGTCGCTTGAGGAGTCTCCAGTCCGCGAATTGCAAGCGCGAAGTTGCGCATCTCCTGAGGAAAACCATAGTTCCAAAGCTCTTCAAAAACGGGATAGCTCCAGCCTGTAGTCGTCGGCGCTTTTTCGACCGCATAGCCGAAGCCGTATTCGCTGTAAGTCGGCAACGCGTTGCCCATATGCAGGTTCGCGATGGTCAGGCCGCCTTCGCCATAGACTTCGACGCGATCGTCCATGCCGCCCCGGCGCGCCCAGCTGTTCTCGATGATGCTGAAGGCGTTGCCCTCGAACTCGACAATGGTAACCGCTTCATCATCGGCCTTCGTCTTATCGCCGTGAACGTAAGTTCCAAGATGCGAATAGATGCTAATAATTTTCGGCCGCCCCAGAAACCAATAAGCGAACGCAATTCCGTGGCAGCCGAGATCGAGAAGCGCGCCGCCGCCCGAGCGTTCCACATCCCAAAACCAATCCGAGTGCGGACCAAAGTGTTTTTCACTCTGCTTAATCAGGTGCGGCTTGCCAAAGGCGCCATTGTCGGCCATCTCCTTGGCCTTCAAATATTTTGGGGTGAAGAAAAGCTCCTCCGCATACAGCAGCAGAACACCATGGCTGCGGCAGGCTTCAATCATGGCGTCGGCCTCGTCGAGAGTCACGCAGAGCGGCTTCTCGCAGATAACGTGCTTGCCAGCCTGTGCAAACGCCAGCGTCATTTCGCAATGTAGGGCGTTCGGCGAGGTGATGGTTACAGCCTCGATTTCCGGATCGGCGGCGAGTTCGCGATAGTCGGTGTAGACCTGAGGTATTTTGAATCGGTCGGCAAGTTTCTGCGCATTGCCGGGCGTTGGGGAAGCGACAGCGACCACCGACATGTCGCCTTCGATCATGCTGATTGCGGCCGCATGGCACTCCGCCTGAAACTGCGAGCCTACGATGCCCACCCGCACCGGACCACCCTTCATTTTGCCCTCCTTTCAAGCTGCGCCGGTTTCGCGATCAGGCTTGGCCCAACCGCTCGTCGCGGAGGACTTTTCGCCGGTCCGCTGGAGGCACGCGCAATGAAGCTCGTCGTAACGACAGCTTCGCCGCCGCGCTGCGACTTGGAGGCGACCATCTTGTCCAGCAAGCGAAAGGCCTCATGGCCCATCGCATCGCGCGGAATGCGCACCGTGCTCAGCGTTGGCTGGCTATAGCTTGCCATGGCAATGTCGTCGCATCCGATGATCGATACGTCGCCCGGCGCCGTGCGCCCCATGCGCACCGCCATACCGAGCGCGCCAATTGCAGTAAGGTCGTTTCCACAGAGGATTGCCGTCGGTGGCCGCTTCATGCCGAGCAGTACCTGAGCGCCATGCGCGCCACTTTCCGCCCCACCATCGCCCTCCACCGTGCTCACCAGCTTCATGCCATACTCCGCCAGTGTCTCTATCAGCAATTCAAAGTAGCGCATCGCGGAGACAACGCGTTGCGGCCCGTGAATGATCCCTACCTCGGTATGACCCATTTTGTAGAGGTGATCGATCGCCATTACTGTGCCGGCGGAATAGTCGATCGAAAGGCCGCCGCGAAAACGCCCCGCTTTGGGCGCGTCCAGCACGACCACCGGGACTTCTGCTTGCGCGAGACGGTCGACAAGCGCGCCATCCAGCTGCGAAGTCATGACCGCAACGCCTCGCACCCGCCCCTCGATCATGCGGCGAACGGCAGCCTCGGCTTTCTTCTGTTCGTAGTTCGTCATGCCCAGCAGCAATTCCAGGCCAGACGACGCGGCGGCACGTTCGAAGCTCTTGATCAGTTCCGGAAGAAACGGATTCTCGATGTCGGAGATAATCAGGCCCACGGTATCGCTATGGCCGCGGACCAGAAGCCGGGCCGAATTGTTCTTGTAATAGTGGAGAGCGTGGATGGCCTGGAGTACGCGCTCGCGGGTGGCCGGTGCAATCTCGCGGGTCTCATTCATGACATGAGAGACGGTAGTGACGGATACTCCCGCGCGTTTCGCCACATCCAACATCAAGACCGGCATGATGGGCGTCCTCCGTAACCGATGGCTTCGCTGCAGCAACCGGATGAGCGGAATCATAGCACGGGAGGCAAACGTTTGCGCAACCCGACCAGCATTCGCGATTCAGCTATGCATTCTGGGTGCAGGCAGGCCGGTGAGGGCCGTACGTTAAGGGAAGCTTTCAGGCAACATCGTTCAGGATCACATAGTCGAGATCGTTGCCGAGCGCCAGGGCCGCGCTACGGAACACTTCCAGCTTGGTCTGGCGCGCTCGGGCGACCATCACCACCGGTCCGGCGCACGAGGCGAGTTCCTTGATCGCGGAACACTCGTGGATCGGGGGCACGTCAAGGATCGACCACTCACACGTCTTGGCGCCGTACTCGAATAGCTGGGCTAGTTTCTCTTGTCTTCTCAGCAGGTCGTTGTTCGGCATAGGATTCGCGACGCTGGCAACCGCGATCCGTGTGTCGCCAAGTTGAAATGTGACTTCCTCCGGCGACGCCTCGCCTTGCAATACCGATTCCGTTCCGCGTGCTTCGGAGGGACGCCCGAAGACGTAGCGATAGCGCGGACGCATCAGATTCAGCTCGGCAAGAAATACCGAGCGGCCCATTTCGCCCAGTACGAGCGCAAGATTGACCGCGGTCAGTGTCTTGCCTTCGCCACTCGCTGAACTGGTCACCAAAATTCGCCTTTTTGGCCATGGTCCGCGAATTATGGCGGCAACCATCTCGCGATAGCGATGCGCGGCGTCGCCATCAGGATCGGAAACCAGGACGAACCCATCCTTTTCGGAAGTGTTCACGGTGGTATTCGGGGTCAAGCCTCTCGGCGGCGCGATACTCGGAACAGCCGGTCCGAAAGCTGGTATCGGCGCGATACCCGAGCTGGTGCGCTGTATCGGAATTACTTTCGGACTCGTAACAGCTCGCGAGAGATCAGTTGGAGACGACTTCATGGCGGACCCTCGGGATTCCGCCCAGGAACAAGGCGGAGGCAGGCAATTCGTTGCGTAACATGCCTTCGTTTCTGATGGATGGATCGCGTCGCTCCGCCAACCAAACCGCGAACGCTGCGGTCAGTAAGCCGAAGAGGACGCTGAAAAGCCAGGAAATGCGCCCAGCGAAGAGGAAAGGACTAGCAGTCACCACTGGGCCCTGGGCGAGGACCATGGTCCGCCCAGCTCGCGGCGTTGACGAAGCCTCAGGAGTGTCCGCAGATAGCGATGAGGTCGCGCCTGGGGCGTTTGTGGAAGACAGCGCCGAATTGTCCGCTGCCGTCAGGGCCGGCGGACGCGCCTCTTTTGCATCGATCTGGTTCGGACTTAAGCTATCGCCAGGATCGATGCCGGTGGCTGCCACCGTTGCCTGGAGCCCTGCGGCCAGCGCCCGATTGCGCGCCAAACTTTCTTGCAGCC
>Ga0302326_10022424_pt1 | contig 12909 bp, 9 predicted proteins | sample Palsa_T0_3_FD_202264 | JGI IMG/M metagenome (GOLD analysis project Ga0302326, IMG submission 202264) | Peat permafrost microbial communities from Stordalen Mire near Abisko, Sweden - Palsa_T0_3 | ecosystem: Environmental > Terrestrial > Soil > Palsa > Peat permafrost | place: Sweden: Abisko... | reverse complement strand
CCGGCATAGCCAAGTTGACGGACAGCATTCTCTCGGCTGATGGCAGTCTTGTGCGCCGCTGAGTGCAATTTCCTAGCAAATTCAATCGCATCAGTGAGCGGTATTTGAGGGCATGATGGGCTGCGGCCCCTTTTGATATTTTCACTCATACGGGAAGAATTTGCATTTATTACTGAAACAGTCAACCCCGAAATCGGAATGATTATACTTCACAACTAACGCATAAATAAGTTGACGCCGGAGTTAACTGTGTGGCATGATGCCCGAACCGCTGAGAAATCGGCGGCGAAAACCCCAGCCCCTCGCAAGAGGAGCCGGGGCTGAAGACCAAGACCTAGGCGACCGAAGAGTTTGATTCCAACCTGCTCTCCAACAGCGGGACTGTCAGATTCGGGAGGCTTCCAAACCCTCCGATCAGGCGCCTAGGCGTGGGGTCAATCTGGTGATGCCTGCCGTCCTTACAACTGAGCAGCGCGAGGGTTCAATCCCCTCTGGCTCCACCAAATTTACGTACTACGTTTATCGCATTTGGCGGCTTTTATCAACTGGTTTCGTGCCCAAAATGACGTTTTCTCCCCAGCGGCTCTTGCGGCATCTCCGATGATCTTCCTCTCGTCCTTCGACAACCGGACCTGGAAAACGGAGCGGACCTGGTTCTTCGGCAATTTTGGGCGTCCAGCTTTCGGCATAAAAATAATTAACGTGTTACGAAAATAGTTCTTGCATCAATGTATTTTCGTGTTACGTTTATTGCAACTTAAATTTCTATGAGCAACACGCTTCCACTCGAAAAGAAAATCACCGCCACTGCGATGCTCGCCGAAGGGGCCAGCATCCGCGCCATAGAGCGCGTCACGGGCGTTCACCGCGACACGATCATGCGCCTTGGCGTCCGCATGGGCGAAGGCTGCCAGCGCATCACGGACGAAAAAATGCGCAACCTCGATTGCCGCCTCATCCAGGTCGACGAGGTTTGGGGGTTCCTAAAAATGAAGCAGAAAACGGCGAATCAGAATTTGAAATGGGCCGTCGCGGGCGACGTGTGGACGTGGATTGCGCTGGACGCGGAAACCAAGATCGTGCCGACATTCGCGGTCGGGAAGCGCACGAACGAAATGGCGAATGCCTTCATTGAAGACCTGTCCAAGCGGCTCGCCCATCGCGTTCAGATTTCCACGGACGCCTTCGCCGGATACAAGCTGGCCATCGATAACGCTTTCGAGGGGCAAGTGGACTACGGATCAATCGTAAAAATCTACAGCAACACAAATACGACTGAAGCGCGTAGGTATTCCCCGCCCGATGTCGTTCGCGTCGACAAGACGGTAGTCGAGGGAAACCCTGATGAATCCTTGATCTCCACGTCCTACGTGGAAAAGCAGAATCACACGTTGCGGATGCACTGCCGCCGCCTCTCCCGCCTCACGAATGCGTTCTCCAAAAAGCTGGAGAACTTCAAAGCAGCCATCGCGCTCCATTACGCCTACTACAATTTTGTGAAGACGCACAAAACGGTGCGGTGCGCCCCGGCGGTCGCTGCTGGCGTCATCAATTCCGCGTGGACTGTGGCCGATCTCGTGGAGATGATTGAGGCGTGAACGAACGAATTGAAAAGCTGAAGACCGCGATTGAGACGATGCACCATTGCACGGCTCAACACGTCGACTCGACGCCCGTTTTCGAGGCGTTCCATGGGGAAGTGATTTGGGAGGGCGTCGTGGACACGTTTGCGCTCACCGGCCACCCAAAGGCCAAACGCTGCCATGCGTGGCCCTTCAAGAACGATGCGGGCGAAACGAAATATGCCACGGTGCTTGAGATTCCCCCGGTCATTTCGCCGGAAACCGCTGTCAAAGTGGCCATTGCGTCAGGCCAGATTCATCCATCGTGATTCCACACCCGATGTCCCGCAAGCCGCAACCGCCATTTCAAATTAGGACACTACCGAGAATCGCTTACGCAGACGCGTAAACTGAATCTTGACGTCGCACTTGCCAGCCGCCTTGCGGCCCGGCTACTCGTGGGCTCCCTCAACCCAGTATTCCCCTCAATTTATGCCAGAAAATATCGGTTTCGTCGGTGTCGGTCGCATGGGCGCAAACATGGCCCGACGGCTCAAAGATGTCGGTTATCCCATCGCCGCCGTGTATGACGTGCGCGCGGAGGCCGCGAAAGAGCTGGCGCGGGAGCTCGGCGCCGAGGCCACGGACAAACTCGCGCGCGTCACGGAACTGAGCGACGTGGTCGTCACCGTGGTCACGGACGACAAAGCGCAACTGGCCGTCTTCACGAACAAGAAGGACAACCTGCTCACCCGCGCGAAGGAGCGCACTTTCGTGAATTGCGCGACCATCTCGCCGAAGACCCACATCGCGGTCGAGAAGCTGGCGAAAAAAGCCGGCGCCGCTTCGCTCGAGGGCTGCATGGCCTCGTCGATCACCCAGGCGCGCAATGGCACGCTTTATCTCATGATCGGCGGCGACGACAAAGCCTTCGAAAAGGTGAAGCCGATCCTGAGCAAACTCTCCGATGATGGGAAGCTGATGACCTACATCGGCAAGGCGGGCAAAGCGGCGCAGGTCAAGGCGCTGGTGAACATGGTCATGAATATCAACACCGCCGGACTGGCCGAAGGGCTCGGGCTCGCCGCGGCCCTCGGGGTGGAGCTGCCAGTCTTGATGAAAGTCTTCTCGCAGACGGGCGCCAACTCGCGCGTGCTCGCCACCGACGGCGAGGACATGATGAACCGCGACCACTCCTGCTTCTTCAGCGCGGCGCACGCGGCGAAGGACAGCGGCATCGCGCTCCAGCTCGCCAAAGAGCAAAAGCTCCAGCTCCCGCTCGCCGCCGCGACTCTCGCCCAGTACACCAGAATGGTGAAAGCCGGCCTTGGCGAACTCGACAAGAGCGGCATCGCCGAACTGACCTTCAAGGGCCGCGGGCCGAAGAAAAAACCGGCGGCAAAGAAAAAGCCCGCGAAGAAAAAATAGCTTTTGCATTTTTGCCACGTCCGCGCCGCGTCCCGCGGTGCGGCGCCGGCGAATAAACCAAACCACCAAAAACCCACCTACTCATGAGTACTTACGTTCCTCTTATCAGTTCCGGCACCGCCGGCCCGCTCGGCGTCCTGCACCTTCCGCGCCTCTGGCTGAAACTTTCCCTCGAAGCCGCGGGCAAACTCGCGCCCGGTTATCCCGGTTGCGGCAAAGGCTACGACGGCATGACCATCGCGGCGCTCGGGCTTTCCGAGCAAGCGGTGAAAGACTTCATCAAGTCGAGCAAGCCCACCTATCCGCAATTTGAAGCCTGGGTGAAAAAGACCGGCACGAGCGTCACCCCCGACGCTATTGCGAAGCACAATGCGGCGGTCGCCGGTTACATTCACGACGACGCCACCCGCAAGGGAATCCTCAGCGCGAATGGGTTGCCGGACGGTTCGCCGAAAGACGCCGTGAACCTCAACAACCTCGACGACTGGTTCGAATTCCACCAGGCGGCGCTGAAATAAGCTGCTAACCTTCACGAGCCGGCGGGGTGAAAACTTCGCCGGCTCTTTTCTTTCCCATTTGTCCCATACCTCCCATTCGTCTTATCTTCCATTGACCCACCCCACCCGCCATGAACTCCGACTACCTCTTCCCCGTCCGCCTGAATCGCCGTGATTTTCTCAAGATGAGCGCGGCGACCCTCGCCGCTTCCACGCTGGCCGCGCGCGCGGAAAGCGCCGCGCCGGTCAGGATCGGTGAAGGGCATTGGACCTACACGCTGGACCCCGCCTGGGGCAGGCTGCCCGACGGCATGGACTTTGGCCTCGGCTGCGGCGTCGTCGTCGACGGCAAAGGACGCATCGTCGTGACCTCGCGCTCGCAGAGTCCGTGCGTGGCCATTTACGACAAGGCCGGCACCTTGCTCGAGACGTGGAGCAGCGATTTCGCGGAAAAGGTCGGCTATCCCAGCACGGAGGAGGTCGCCGGCAGCGCGCACTGCATCTACTGGAGCAAAGAGGGCGCGGACGAGTTTTTCTATTTCACCGAGAACGTAGCCGGCGGGAAGGATGGCGCGCCCAAGTACGGCGCGCGGGTCTACAAGACAGATCTCCAGGGCAAAATCCTCTACACCATCGGCAATGTCCCCAGCGAAGACGCCACGCACCAGAAGTTTGACTGGACCAACCCAACCGACGTCGCCGTGGCGCCCAATGGCGACATCTATGTCGTCGATGGGTACGGTTCGCAAAAGGTCAGCCATTTCGACAAGACCTGGAAGCATATCAAGACCATCGGCGTGAAGACCGATCCGAAGGAGAAAGGTCCCAAGGCGCCGAACGACACCTTCAACACCTGCCACGGCATCTGGGTCGATACGCGCAAGAGCACGCTGGAACTTTACATCGCCGACCGCGCCAACAGTCGCCTCCAGGTTTTTACGCCCGAACTCGAATACAAGCGCACGCTCTCGGGCGACACCGTCCGCAATCCCTGCTGTTTTTACCAGCACGAAGGTCATCTCTACGTGCCGGACCTCGGCGCCCTCGTCACGATCTGGGACGACCAGGACAACTGCGTGGCCAAGCTCGGCGACGGCAGGCCCGCCCTCGCCGGGAAGAAAGCCAGCAAGGATCTCGACCAGACCAATCCCGGCGCCTTCTTCGCCCCGCACGCCTTGACCGTGGACCACGAAGGCAGCATCTACGTCGTCGAATGGGTCGGCTGGGGCCGCGTGCGCAAGTTCCAGCACACCCCGGCATAGGCGCCGCAGGAGACGCAAGCGGCAGTCTATCGCCGTGCCCAAATCAAGTGTGAGGATCACGAGTGTGTGAGTGCGATGCCTGAGACATTCAAGACCTCATCGATGAAAAGAAAGACCTCAAGATTCATCCCACTCCTCGCCCTATGCCTGGGTTGCGCATGGCCGTCGCGAGCCCAGATCACCGATCTCGTTAACTTTAACTACACCAATGGAGGGATTCCCGAAGGCGGTTTGACGTTGAGCGGCAGCACCCTCTATGGCACCACCTCGGGCGGTGGCGCCAACAGCGACGGTGAGGTGTTCTCGGTACCGGTCAGCGGTGGCACGCCCACCGTGCTCGCGACCTTCAACAGCCTCAATGGACAGGATCCTGCTGGCGTGTTGACCTTGAGCGGCAGCATCCTCTACGGCACGACTCAGGTTGGTGGCCCCTACAACCTGAGCGGCGACAGCGGTGAAGGCGTAGTGTTCTCGTTGCCGGTGAGCGGCGGTACTCCCACCATCCTGGGCACCTTCTACGGCTCCACTGGCCAAAATCCCGCTGGCGTGTTGACCTTGAGCGGCAGCACCCTCTATGGCACCACGATGTTTGGTGGCGCCAGCAACTACGGCGTGGTCTACTCGGTGCCGGTGGGCGGCGGCACGCCCACCGTGCTTGTCAGTTTCAACGGCACCAATGGATATTATCCCGTCGGCGGGTTGACGTTGATCGGCAGCACCCTGTATGGCGCCACCGAGGGCGGTGGCACCAACAACGACGGCGAGGTGTTCTCTTTGCCGGTGGGCGGTGGTACGCCCGCGATCCTCGCCAGCTTCAACGGCGCCAATGGAAATTCCCCCTATGGCGGGTTGATGCGAATCGGCAGCACTTTCTATGGCACCGCCGGGTTTGGTGGCGCCTACAACGAAGGCGTGGTCTTCTCGGTGCCAGTGAGCGGCGGCACGCCCACCGTGCTCGCCACCTTCAATGGCACTAATGGAGAGTACCCCAATGCCGGGTTGACCTTGAGTTCGGACGGCAGCACCCTCTACGGCAGCGCCTCGAGCGGCGGCGCCTACGGCGATGGCGTGGTCTTCTCGGTGCCGGTGGGCGGTGGATCGCCCACCATCCTCGGCAGCTTCAACGGCACCAATGGATTGGGACCCAATGCCGGGTTGACGCTGAGTTCGGATGGCAGCACCCTTTATGGGACCGCCGCTGACGGCGGCGCCAACGAGGAAGGCGTGGTGTTTTCGGTAGCGGTGCCGGAGCCCGGCAGCGCCATGCTGGCGGTAACGGGCGGCCTCAGCTTCCTCCTATTCCGCCGCCGCCAAGCCAACGCGTAAGCTAGTGTACTTTTTCCTCGTTCCCAAGTTGCACTTGGGAACGCGCATCGGAGCGAAGCTGTGCTTCGTGTGGTGGCGGATTCCGCGGAGCGGCGATGCCAGAAGTCCCGCCCGCAGACACTCCCACCGTGCGAAGTGGAACTTGGCTCCCCATGGCGTTCCCAAGTGCAACTTCGGAACGAGGGCAAATGGTAGGGACGCCGCGAGCCTGCCCTGAGCCTGTCGAATGGGCCGGCGTCCTGCTTGCTGTGCCACTTGGAAGGCGGTCCCGCGACTGCGGGACCGCGCTACGCGCAATCTTTTCCTCTCGTTCCGCTCGAGTTCGGAACGAGGGAGGCACCAACGGAAAACGGTATTCGGACTGGACAATCCGGTGACGAATTGTCTAAAGACCAGGCGCGACACGCCGTGGCGTCCTGCACGAGATCGTTTTTTGGGATTTTCCGGGAGAACGGTTCTTCCGGGCGCCCGCCTTTCGGTTGGCCCAATTGAGTCCCATGAAAAACTCCGCCCCTCACTTTTCATCAACCGGCGCCCGCCTCGGACGCCTGGCCAGGACGGCGCTGGGCTGCGCGCTGGCGCTGCTCTGGCATCCCACCGCCACGCCCGCGGCCACCGTCACCTGGAGTCCGCCGGAGAACATCTCCGGAGACGCCAACGTCTTTACCGGTGGCGTCGTGGTTGGCGCTTTCAATCTTGGCGCTCCCGGCGTCGGGGCGACGGTCGTCAATGGCACCGTCTTCAACCCTTTGCCGTTCCCGGGCGGCCATTCGGTCACGTCCGGGAATTTCACCTTCACAACGACCGCGATCCTTCTTGGCTTCAATGGCGCTGGATCTGCGCTGCCGCCTTTCTCGAAGCTCTCACCCGCTTATCAGGGGCTTCTTTCATCGCTTGCGCGTACCGGCGGCGCCAGCGGGCCTCCTACGCTCACCATTTCGGGGCTGACGGTGGGCAAAATATACACCTTCCAATGGTGGGCATCCGAAGCCACTTCACTGTCAACAACGGTAACGGCGACTTCCGGCAATGCCGTGACGCTGAATATCAACACCGAGAACACGGCTGGCGGAGTCGGGCAATTTGCCACTGGCGTATTTGTCGCCAACGCCACGACGCAGGTGTTTACCTTCACGGGCCAGCTTGGTGTTACTATCGATGGGTTTCAGCTTGTCGCGGGAGGGCACACTTTTATGAACGCCAACTACAGCCAGGCGAAGAACGGCTTGCTGAACATCAATCTGGCTTCGCCGACCCATTTCGATCAACTCGCGGTGGGTGGGAGTGCGCAACTGAGCGGCACTCTGGATGTGCAGCTCTCCAATGGCTTCCTTCCGAAGCGGGGGGAGAAGTTCACCATCATCACCACGGTGACCGGTGTGTCCGGGCAGTTCAATACCCTGAACGCTCCCGTGTGGGACGACCTGACATTGCGCCTGTTTTACGGGAAAGACATCGTGACGTTGAAAGCGGTGATCGATTCCTTTGACGCACTCCCGGGCCTCACCTCCAACGAGTACGCGGTGGGCCGCAACCTGAACACGGTGCTCGACGACAGCCGCGAGACGAGACTGGTCAACTACCTTTACGGCAAGTCCTTCCCCCAGCTCCCCAGCTATCTCGACAAGCTTTCCCCGTCGGAGTTGACATCCATTTTCACCATCAGCACCGCCTACGCGGAGCAGCAGTCGCTGAATCTCCAGCGCCGGACCGATGACATCCGCAGCGGTGCCAACGGGTTCAACGCCGCCAACCTGGCGATCAACGGCGATGTGCCCAGTTATAGCGGCGCCTTTGGCATTAACACCGGCGTGGCCGGACCGAACGGGGGCACCTTCGGCACGGGCAACACCATGACTTTTGATGACGGCAAGGAAGTGATGGAAGCCAAGGAGGTCGTCGCTCCGGCGGAGAACCGCTGGGGAGCGTTTCTCTCCGGCACGGGCGAATGGGTCAACGTGGACGGCAACAGCAACGCCCGCGGTTACGATCTGGCCAGCGGTGGGTTTACCCTCGGCGTCGATTACAAAGTCTGCCCGAATTTTGCCATCGGCCTGGCGGCGGGCTATATCGGCACCACGGCCGATCTGACCGATCACGGCCGGGTGTGGACCAATGGCGGCAAGCTGGGCATTTATGCCACGTTCTTCCAGAACCCAGCACCGCCGCAGCCGGCTCCGAGCATGTCGAAGGATTCCTCGAAAGAGGCGCCGGCGCCGGCGCCGAGCACGGGCGGGGGATTCTATGTGGACACGGCGGCCTTTGGCGGTTTCAACAGCTTTGACACCCGGCGCAACAGCCTCGAGGGCGAGGCCCGTGGCGACACCGATGGCGGCGAGGTGGATGCGATGTTTGGCACCGGTTACGATTTCAAAATGGGCGGGCTGACCTTTGGCCCGACCGGGACCTTCAATTACACCTATATGGGGATGAATGGGTTTACTGAGCATAACTCGCTGGCGCCGCTCAATATCCACAGCAACGACGAGGACTCGCTGCGCACGGCCTTTGGGTTCAAGCTCAGTTATGACTGCAAGTGCGGTAGCATCCTCATCAAGCCGGAGTTGCGCGCGGCGTGGCAGCACGAGTTTGGCGACACCACTTATGTGCTGGATTCGAGCTTTGCCAACGGCGGCGGCGGGACCTTCACGGCCAATGGCCCGAATTTCGGGCGGGACAGCGCACTAATCGGCGCGGGCTTTGCCATCCAGATCAACGATCACGTGGCGACCTATCTCTACTACGACGGCGAAGTGGGCCGGAGGAATTACGATTCCAACGCCGTCACCGGTGGCGTGCGCGTGGCGTTCTAGGTTTCCCTCGCTCCACTCAAGTTCGGAACGAGAGGAAAATAGCGTCAGTCAGCGCCAATCCCCGAGCGTTGGTGGATCGCGCGCTCCGAGCGCGATGCGAAGACCGCGCGCGCTAGCGCCCAATCTGTTTTCATGCGGCGCGCGCTGGAGTTCGGAACGAGAGGAATCTTTTACCGCGAATGGCCGCGAATAAGCGCGAATGGATACGGAGATAGGTAGCCTCTGAACTGCTGGTTTTCCGCGGCAATTCGCGTTTCTTCGCGGCCATTCGCGGTTGCCTTTGGTTGCTGCTTGCGGCGCTGCTCTAAAACCACGCGCGGCCGCCCAATCCGTCTGCGCCCGAGGACGGTTGCCACCGGCGCGCATTATCGCTAAAAGGTATCGGAAAGGCGGCAGAAAGGAGGCGAAACTTCAGGTTTAAAAAGGCGGCCTTTTTTCGTTAAGCTGACACAGAGAAAGCGGTACGTTTTTTTGCGTATTCTCTTGCCTTTTCCGGCGTGGCGCGAAATTCTCCGCCTTGAGGACGTGCACCCGACGTCTCAGCGCATTTTCAGCCGCTGATGAGTGTTCGGTGGCTGAATTGAACTGGGACGCCGCTTTCACGCGATCTCCAGATTCCGGTGAAGTCAAAAAGTCAGCCGCAACCAGACCCTGCTTCTCCTGCAGGGGTGGGGGAGGAGGCCTTCCGGTTCCACGCGGGCGCTGGATCAACCGCGGTATCAATCCAAAACAAAAACATGATTAATCCATTCCATCCGGGGCCGCTCGCGCGCGCCCTTTCCACGTCGTTCATCACTGCCACTGCCGCTGTGCTGCTCGCCATTCCGGCGGCCAGTCGCGCGCAGTCGTTCCCGCTCTTCCTCACCAACGGCAACAATGCCACGGTGGAGGAATACGGCTCGTCTGGCGGTGCCGGCACGACGTTCGCCAGCAACGGAACCACCCAAGCGCTGGTCTCCCCGACAGGTCTCGTCTTCGACAGCGCCGGCAATCTCTATGTGACGAGCTTTTCGCAAGATAGCGTCATCAAATTTGCCAACCTCGGCGGGGGCGTGCTCTCGACCACCGGCTCGGTGTTTTACCAGGGGTCGGCATTGAACTCACCAGAGGGGGTGGCGATTGACAGCGCCGGCGACCTTTTCGTGAGCAATTACGCCGCCACCAGCGGCAGCTACACCATCGTCAAGTTCGCGGCGTCGGGCGGGATCCCCACGAACACCCCGACGACGTTTGTCAACTCGACCACGAATGTGTCCTGGAACGCCGATGCATCCTTTGGCCTGGGCTTCGATCTGGCGGGGAACCTCTACGTGAACAACTCCGGCAACAGCACCATTACGAAGTTCAGCATCACCACGGGGGTGATCACCGGCACCACCACCTTCGCCACGTCCACGAATGGCGTGAACGGGCCGACGGGGATGACCTTTGATACCGCGGGCGATCTCTTCGTGAGTGACGGCGGCAGCAACAGCATTACCAAGTTCACCGCCACCGGTGGAGTGCCATCGGCCGCCACCGGCGCGGTGGTCATCAGCTCGAACCTGAGCACACCGGCCGGTCTGGCCTTAGACCCCTCGGGCAATCTGTATGTCGCGAACAGTGGCGGCACGACGATCGAAGAGTTCGCCAACAACGGTGGAACGCTCTCCACCACGGGCACGGCCTTCGCGTCGGGCACGGCGCAGGGAGTGAACGGTCCGCGCGACGTGGCCTTCAACGTGGTCCCGGAGCCGGGCAGCGCCGTGCTGCTGGCCTTGGGCGCCGCAGGCATCCTCGGCTGGCGCCGCCGTCGGAACGGCGCGGCGGTGTAACCTCGCCCGGGCGCCGCTCGCGCCACCCATACATCCGCCTCTCCGGTCTGGAGCCGCCTTCCACGGCTACCTGGCCAGGATGGGCTCTGCCCAAATGGCGTAGTCGCTTTTGCCGTCGGGACCGCGTGACCTGACCACGAGTTGAAGCTGCGTGACCTCGGTGAGGTCGCAGTGGAGATGGTGGGCCGGTTCGTCGCCGTTGAGGGTCCCGGAAGCAATTGGGCCTCACAGAATTGGCGGGAAAAGCTCAGCTTCCCGGACAAATGCGCTCTGAAGGCGCGTGCCCGAATCGCAAAACAAGGCCGCTCATTTCCATTGCCGAAGAATTCCACGAGGACTGGGGCGAGTACTTTCGAGGGGGGCTGCGGGAAAAGTGGTCAAGTACATTTACCAGTTGTTTGCCATTGTCCTCGATACGATCCGGCGCAATGGGTGGGGTCATGCCACCGCCCCCTCCCCCACGACCGCGCTCCGGCTTTCGCCGGCGGGATTTTCTCACCCGGTTGGCCGCTGCGCCTTTTGGGATCGGCACGGCCGCGGCGGCAGCCGTCACACCCGCGGGCGCGCTTCCCGACCAGCCTCCGGCCGCGGTCGCCACGGGAAACTACGACCTCGGCCCTCCCAGCAACGCTTTGGTGACGGGAGTGGATCCGCAGGAATTGGTCCTCTTTGCTTTTGACGATCACTGGATACCCTTGCGTCACCATCTTGCCTTGGAACTTAGCCAGCCCACTCCGCACCCCAACAATCCCGTGATGCGGCGAGGCGGGCCCGGCGAGCTGGACCACTTCTTCGCTTCGCTCTACGGGACGGTTTTTCTCCTCGATGGCAAATTCCGCATGTGGTACGGAGCGGTGGATAGCTGGGAGGAATTCCAGCCCGGCCGGACCAACATGCGCCTGGCCTATGCCGAGAGCAGTGATGGCGTCGAGTGGGTCAAGCCGAAGCTTGGCTTGCAAACCTATCACGGCTCCAAGGACAACAATCTCCTGGCGCTCGGCCGCGAGTGTTACAATTGCCTGGTCATTTACGACCCGGAGGATCTCGATCCGCGGCAGCGCTTCAAGATGAGCTTCGTGGGCTATCACCATCCGGGTATGCCCATAAGACCGCTCTTATGCACCGCCTTCAGCCCCGACGGATTTCGTTGGACGGAGTCTGCAGACAACCCGGTCATCCGCAACACCTGGGCGGAGGCGAGTGGGCTCTATCGCTGGAACGGCATTTACTATTGCAACGGACAAAGTGGCTGGCCGCTGCGCAATCCCAAACGGACGATGATCTCCTTCGCGTCCGGGAATTTTCGCCACTGGGAGCAGGCCGCGATCGTCAGCTTCCATCGTTGGGTGCAGGACAACGCGATTCCCGGGCCGGAGAGGCCCGTGGCCCCGGGCAGCGCCGGACCGAATCCGGACAATATTGGCCCGCAGGTGCATCTGGGAGCCAGCATCTGGCATCGCCGGAGCGTGCTCCTGGGCTTGTATGGCAAATGGGAAAACGAGGAGCAGGGCCGAAGCCCTGGGACGCGGATCGATCTGGGTCTCATCATCAGCAATGACGGGCTCCTCTTCCGTGAGCCGGTTCCGGGATTTCGATTCATTCCTTGGGGAAGTGAGACTTCCGGTTGGAAGACGCTGCGTTTGCTCCAGGCCCAGGCCTTTGTGAACCATGGAGACAAAACATTCATCTGGTACAGTGCGGCTAGCGACGACACGGGTCAGGCGATCGCGATGGAAAACCAAGCCGAGGTGGGCCTGGCAACGCTCCCACGGGACCGATTCGGCTGCCTGCGCCCCTACGGACCGGAGGCCACCTGGACCAGCCAGGCACTGCCGCCGATGCCCGGAGGCGCGGAAGTGGCCTTCAACGTGGACGGCCTGAACCCTGATTCCGGTCGTCTCCGCGTCGAGCTTCTCGCTCACGATTTCAGCCCCTTGGAGCCATTCAGCGGCCCCAAGGCGGCGCGCCTCAGCGAGTCAGGGCTTCGCGCAGTCGCGAAATGGGACGGCGCGAATACCTTGGCGGCGCTGCCTCATCCCTGGCGGATTCGCGTAACTTGGGAGGGCGGGACCGCGGAAACCGCGCGTTTTTACTGCGCCTACGTGCGAGATGCTAAGAGGGCGTCTGAGAGGGCGTCTAAAAAGTAGGCAAGGGTCGCGCGAGAGTGCTTTGGGCCGGATGGTAAGGCGCGAACGACGAGCATCCCC
>Ga0302326_10022422_pt1 | contig 12910 bp, 10 predicted proteins | sample Palsa_T0_3_FD_202264 | JGI IMG/M metagenome (GOLD analysis project Ga0302326, IMG submission 202264) | Peat permafrost microbial communities from Stordalen Mire near Abisko, Sweden - Palsa_T0_3 | ecosystem: Environmental > Terrestrial > Soil > Palsa > Peat permafrost | place: Sweden: Abisko... | reverse complement strand
ATCGCCGCTTCGTATGGTCTCGGATCGATATCGAGAAGCGGATCGCCTTTGCGAACGATCTGTCCTTCGCGGTAATACACGTGCGTAATTTCACCCTGCACGCGGCTCGTCACCGTCACTGTATAGACAGGAGTCACAGTGCCCAGTGCGTTGATGAACACGCCGATGTCACCGGTACGAGCGGTCGCGCTTTGGATCGGCACCGCACGAACTGCGGGCGCCGCTGAGGCCTTCGAAGCCATCGCTTCCTGGCGTTGATGATAGATGTAAGCGCCGATCACGATGATGATCACGAGCGCCCAAATCCACCAGCGGCTCTTGCGGGCTGGCGGCTGGTTCGAGGCAGATCGCAAGTCGTGCGAGCCAAAACTCGATTCATTCGACGCAGATCGTGACTCGTCCGGCGCAGAACGCGAGTCGTTTTCGGGGCTTCCCGGGTCCGTCAAATATTCAGGCAAAGTCAGTCCTCTTTCGTACGCTTTCGTTCGTTCCAGCTATTGTTTAGAGACGTAAGGGCGGCGCAAGGGCGAGCCGCCGCTCGCTCCAAAGTTAAGTCTTTCTCGAACTCCATATTATCGGATGTGCCCGCCAAGGATGGAAGGCCTACCCGCCTAAGAATCTGTAGCTCGAAATCATCACCTTTGGAATGCCAATATCCCCAGAAATCCCCGCACCTCGACAAAACGGGAACATCACGCCTTACAATGCGACGGTTCGCAGCCGCTTTTGGTTTCCAGGCGTCACCGCCTAAAGTTCGCCCCAAGTACGCCGCCGCAAATGGCGCGTTGCACTTGTAGCGCCGGCATCTTGCCGGCGATTTTCGTCAGCTTCAGCGCAAGAAAAACGCGGGCGAAACAACGCCCGCGTCATCCGATTCCTTCCTGGGTCTGCAGTCTTGAATGAGATGCTGGACTGATGGGGAAACTCGATCCACTTCATGGTCAAGGGGCGTGCGCTCGCGACGCGCTATTCGTGCCGTCTGCCACTAAAATACTGTGGGGCTGGCCGGAAGGCCGGCCGTCTTTTCCCAAGATTCAGCACCTAACAAACCGTCGGGTCCTCCCCCGCGTCCGGCACCGGCTTCTGCTGCATCAATTCCCGCAAATGATCCCGCAAATGGCTCAACGCCGCGCTATGAATCTGCGACACCCGCGACTCCCCAACCCCCAGAGCAATGCCGATCGCCTTCATCGAAAGCTCCCTGAAATGGTACAGCATCATCACTTCCCTCTCGCGAATCGATAGCGCTGCCATCGCTCGCATCAGCAAACCCGTCATCTCAGAACGCAGGGTGCGATGGAACGGGTCATCGTTATCAGTGGCCGGCCCGTTCACCACGCTCATCCCGTCTGTCCGGGATGCGTGATGCTCTTCAGCGTGGATGCTTCCGAGATTCAGGCCATGAAGGTCGCGCAAAAGATGATGTAGCTCGTCGAGACTGACATCGAGTTCAGCAGCGATCTCGGTGTCCGCTGCATCGCGGCCCAATCGCGCCTCGCAACGCGCCACCGCCTCCTCAAGCCGCCGCGCTTTTCTTCGCAGCGCCCGCGGGCTCCAATCGACCTGCCGCAGGCTATCGAGAATCGCGCCGCGAATCCTGAATTCCGCATAGTATTTCAGCCGAACATTTTTATTCGGATCGAATTTCCTCACAGCATCCATCAGCCCGAGGATCCCCGCATGAACCAGATCTTCCAGAGGCACCTGCGGCGGCAGCCGAAAATGAATCCGCCGCGCGATATGTTGCACGTGCGGCAAATGTTCGAGCAACAGTTGCTCGCGCTGCGCGTCGTCTAGAACCCCATCCGTGAAAACCTTTTCTAGAAGCTGTGCCATACACGCTCCAGTAGGCTTGCGCGCCCTGAAACTCTTCTCGCCGCATGGAATGAACGCACCACTCGTCATTGGTCTGTTCTGAAGGAGGTGTTCCCGCGAAACGCATCGCTAATTCGAATGCGGCGATCGTGCGTTGTGGCGCACGGAATCGTCGCCTTCATTTCGCTAAGGACACACCAACCGGAAGGGAACACTAGATTGAAGCGGAGAACGAGTCGCTGTCAAAACATTTCGAATGCACGCTCATAAACTCGTATCCAATTACAAACTGCCCCAAATTGAAACGGCACAATCCGCCGATTTTGCCGCCTCATATCGAGACGCCTGAAGTAACTCACGCCTCCGCCGATTCTCTAGTTGGAGACAAGCGTCCGAACGGTATCGCCAGCACAGCCTCCGCCTGCTATCTCGCGAGCATGCTTCCGGTCGCAAAGGCGTTCAACCACACGTGCCTTCACTCGCACAATTCGCAAAAAAGAGCGCGACATCAAGCCGCGCCGGCCTGCGCGTCGCGGAAAGGCGGCAATGGTGGCTCTCTTTTTCCGGCGTCCTCGTTACGCTGCTCCTTACGGTCGGCATCGTTTCCTTTTCGCTCTCTGTATATGCTCTCCAGTTCAATTTTCTCGATACCTCGAGCATTCACCTGGCCACTCGCGCGCTCGTCGGCATGGTTCTGCTCTTCGTTGTCTACGTTCTCTACCAGCAGCTTCAGATTCATCGTTTTCGCATGCGCCTTGTTGAACGCGAAGAACTCTTCCGCCTCATCACCGAAAACGCCGCCGACATGATCGCCGTCGTCACCGCCGACGGTAAACGGCTCTACAACAGCCCTTCCTACGAAAAGGTCCTGGGCTATTCCGCGGAGGAACTTTCACAAACGTCCCCATACGCGCAGATTCATCCCGAAGACCGGCCGAAGGTGGCCAAAGCTGCCGAACAGGCGCGATCGAGCGGCGTTGGTAACCGCGTCGAATATCGCATCCGCCACAAGAACGGTGAGTGGCGCGTGCTCGAGTCCACAGCAAGCGCCGTGAGCAGTCTGGACGGGAAGGTGGAGAAGCTCGTCATCGTGAATCGCGATATCACCGAGCGCAGGCGGCTCGAACAACAGCTCGTCCTTTCGCACAAGCTCGAGGCGATTGGCAGGCTCTCCGGCGGAGTCGCTCATGATTTCAATAATCTCCTCGGCGTCATCATCGGCTATGCCGAAGCTCTCCAGCAGGATCCCGCCGGCAACGAATCCTATCGCGAGGCGATCGACGAAATTTTGAAGGCCGGCCACCGCGCCGCCTCTCTCACGCAACAACTCCTCGCCTTCAGCCGCAAGCAGGTACTCGAGCCGAAAATTCTCGATCTCAATGCGGTCGTTGCGGACATCGAAAAAATGCTCCGCCGCCTCATCGGCGAAGACATCGAACTGAAAATCATCTCCGCCGCGGACCTCGGCAAAGTGAAGGCTGATCGCGGCCAAATCGATCAGGTCATCATGAATCTCGCTGTCAACGCGCGCGATGCCATGCCTCGCGGCGGCCTCCTTAAAATCGAAACGTGCAATGTCGAGTTGCGCGAGGAAGACCGCAAGAATCGGCATTTCATCGTCCCGGGACACTACGTCATGTTAGCGGTCACCGACGCAGGCACCGGCATGGACGCTGAGGTGCAATCGCACATTTTCGAGCCGTTTTTCACCACCAAGGAGATAGGAAAAGGCACAGGTCTCGGACTGGCCACCGTCTATGGCGTCATTAAGCAAAGCGGCGGCTACATCTGGGTGGAGAGCGAGCCCGGGCGCGGCGCGGCGTTCAAAATCTTCCTGCCACGCGCCGAGGGTCAAGCGGTCCAGCAGCCCGGATCGGTTGCGCCGCTCGAAAAAACCCACGTCCCGCGCACCATCTTGATTGCCGAAGACGAAGCGTCGCTTCGCAAACTCACCAGCAACACGCTTAAAAAACTTGGCTACACGGTGCTGGAAGCCCCGGACGCGGCCGAAGCCATTAGGCTCGCGGGCCTCCTCGCTTCAAAAATAGATCTGCTTCTGACGGATGTGGTGATGCCCGGCATGAGCGGCCGCGAACTCGCTCTGCGCCTCGCCACAACTCGGCCCGATGCGAAAGTTCTATACATGACCGGCTATACCGACGGCGCCATCGCAGAGCACGGCGTCCTCGAAGCGGGAATTTCCATTCTTCGAAAGCCTTTCACACAGGCCCAGTTGATCCGAAGCCTCGATGGAATTTTCGAAGCACAGCTGGACACGCCTGCCCCAAAAACACCAAAAGAAACGGGAGAAGAGAGCCATGACTATGCTGAAAGCAGACCAAAAAACAGCTGATCCGCTATCGAAACCCGGTGTCAGCGGACTGCCCCGGCTTCTCCTGATTGACGATGACGAAGCCGTGCGGAAAGTGATGCGCTTCCGTCTTAAGGACTCCTACGACATCGTGGACACCGGCTCGCCCGAAGACGCTCTCGCGCTGGCGCTCCAGAATCGCCCGGATGCAATCCTCCTCGATCTCTCTATGCCTGGTTACTCCGGCTTCGAAGTTTGCCAGACACTCGCTTCTCTGACCTTCACTCAGGGCATACCGATCGTCATCGTCTCCGGAAAATCCACAGATCAAGACAAGGAGTTTTGCGAAAACCTCGGCGCCAAAGCTTTTTTCCAGAAGCCGGTCGATATTGAGAGCCTCAAGAAAACTTTGGCGCTGCTCGTCGCAGACCGCAAACGCGATCGTCCCGCCGAGCCGCGCGTCCACCTAAAAGTCGCTCTGACGCTCCGCGGCACGGATTCGAATAGCCGGCCATTCGTGCTGGACGTAATGACCGAAAATGTCAGCGCCAATGACTTTCTCTCCGTCTGCAATGTGCCGCTAAAAGAAGGCGCAATCGTCGACGTCCATTTAACTCAAAATCGCGGAAAGCTCGTCGGAAAAGCTCGCGTGAATCACGTCGATTGGCCCGGAACCCCAGGCCAGCGCTGCGATTTCCATTTCACCGAAAAACCAACCGAATGGATCCTGCGTTAGCTTAATCCAGCGCGCGCACCTGCCTCGATTAACATCGAGACCAAAAATAGGCTCAGAGCCCGGAGGCCCCGCCTCCCGGTCCGCTCAAGGCAACGCCCCCTCCCCCGAGACTCAACAAAATCGATTTTTCTCAGCAATTTTGTGATAACTTTTCGACGCGTTCGGACTCGCTGGCTTTAGAGACTCCGTAAATGCTGGGCGGTTCGATTCCACCAGGGAAGCATCTCCGTACGCCCGCTCGATACTAATCTCGGAGGACCAATGCTCCCTCGATGGTTCGCACTTTCCGCCTTCCTCGTTGTTACATTCACCGGAATATTTGCAACCTCACACGGCGCGCAAGACACCACCCTCCCCGAAGTGCGCTATCCAAAATTTGACGAAGGGTTGGACACTCTCCCCGCACGAAAACAGGCGCAACTCGATTCGGCCAGCCAGTTCAAAGTGTTTTACCAATTTCATTTCACCGATCAGCTGAAGCAAAGCGGCATCACCTTCCGCCACCACGCCGTCCCCTACGCCAAGGAACAATACATGAGGGTCCATTACGACCACGGCTCAGGCATCGCAGTCGCTGACGTCGACGGCGACGGCCTCTATGACATCTACTTCGTCAATCAACTCGGCGGAAACGAGCTCTGGAAAAATGTCGGCAACGGAAAATTCAAAAATATTACCGAGGACGCCGGCGTCGCCGTGAAAGATCGCGTAAGCGTCGGCGCAGCGTTCGGGGATGTCGACAACACCGGCCACGAAGATCTCTACGTCACCACCGTCAATCAAGGAAATATTCTTTTTCAAAACGACGGACATGGCCATTTCAAAGACATCACCCACGAAGCAGGCCTTGATCTGACAGCTCATTCCTCCGGCGCTTTCTTCTTCGACTACGACAACGATGGTTTGCCCGATCTGCTCGTCTGCAACGTCGGCGTCTACACCAGCAACGAAAAAGGCCCCGACGGAGAATACGTCGGCCTCAAGGACGCATTTTTCGGCCATCTCTATCCCGAACGCTACGAGCATCCCGTCCTCTACAAAAATCTCGGCCATTATAAATTCAGAGACGTCACTGCTGAAGTCGGCCTAAATCCTCACGGCTGGTGCGGAGACGCAACCTTCGCCGATTTAAAAGGCGATGGCTTCCCCGGTGTCTACTTCCTGAATATGCAAGGAGCGAATCACTACTTCGAAAACGAGGGTGGCAAGAAGTTTGTCGAAAAAACGCACGAGTATTTCCCACAAACACCCTGGGGCGCCATGGGCGTGAAGTTTTTTGACTACGACAATGACGGCCGAATGGATCTCTTTATCACGGACATGCACTCCGACATGATGGACGAGCAATCACCCGCGCACGAAAAAGAAAAAATCACGAGGCACCCATCGCCGGACATCCTCGGCGGACCGGCCGACTCATTCATTTACGGCAACGCCCTCTATCACAATCTTGGCGGCGGCAAGTTCGAGGAAGTCTCTGACAAGATGGGCGTCGAGCAGCTTTGGCCCTGGGGCGTCAGCGTCGGCGACATCAATGCGGATGGCTGGGAGGATATTTTCGTCACCGCGGGCATGAATTACCCGTTCCGCTACGGCATCAACTCCATGCTCCTGAATAATCGCGGCGAGAAATTCCTCGATTCCGAATTTCTTCTTGGAATTGAACCTCGCCAGACGCCTTATACGCCCTGGTTTGCCATGGACTGCAGCAACCCCGGCATTTTGGCCGACAGGGGCAAAGAGATCTGCGCGGGACAAACGGGCAAAATTATGGTCAGCGTTCCCAAAGCAAGCCGTTCCTCGGTCATCTTTGATCTGGATAACGACGGCGATCTCGACATCGTCACCAACGATTTCAACTCTGAGCCCCAAATACTCATCAGCGATCTCGCCCAGCAGAAAAAAATTCACTGGCTCAAAGTCATTCTCGTCGGCACAAAATCCAACCGCAACGGCCTCGGCGCAACTGTTCGCCTGACCGCGAACGGCCAGACCTACACCCGCTACAATGACGGCAAATCCGGATATTTATCGCAGAGTGTGCTGCCGCTCTATTTCGGCCTCGGCGACGCCACCAAAATAGATCGCATCGAAGTCGCTTGGCCCTCAGGCCGCAAGCAGCTAGTCACCAAAGGCCTGCGCGAAAACGAAACACTAAAAATCACCGAACCCGCACAATAATTTCGAGCGAGCAATCGCTGGAATCTGCGTAGCGCCGCAATGATTTCCGTGCGGCATTTCAACTTCAGAGCCCTGAGGCTCCCGCCTCCGGGAACACCCGCCATTTCGTCGCGATCATCTCAAACGAGAAACATCTGCGACGTTGCTGCGTCGCATCCATCAGAACTCTGGCTAACGACGGATGGTAATTTTGGCAGGGTCCGCTTCGTAGCCTTCGTCCGCCACGGTTTTCGCCGCAGCCGCTCGAAGCGTCGCCTCATCCGCATTCTTCGGCGAATCGCAATGTCGGTGAATCACCTCTTCACCAATCTGAATTCGCACCTGCCACTTCGACTTCCCAGCATCCCAAGAAACCTCCACACGATCTGGCCGCATCGCTTCCTCCCGCTACAATCTCCGCGCGCCATTATAGTGCAGCCACCCTTTTCTTCCGAGCCCGGACGCTCCAGCCCCCGCCACAACGGACAATTCCTCCAGAGTCCGGAGGCCCCCGCCTCCGGAACCCCTCGCCATTTCAGCAAAACATTTCCAGCACTCGCTCCCTGTAGCGCCGCACCGACCTGCCCTGCCTGCCCTTAGTTTCGAAGGGAGCTTTCGAAGGGTTTTCGTGCGGCATTTCAATGCAGGAGGAAAAAATCATCCGGATGACATTACCGCCCGCTCGTCCCCCGCCATTCCTCTAAAATCACGCTGATCTCACTCGAACTCGCCGCCTCAGCCGCAAAGCCAAAAGTCCCCCGCTCCCGCATCTCCCGCGCTCCTCGAAGCAAAGCCCCCAGCGCCGCGCGACACAGCGAACTACCCACACTCACCCGCCGAACGCCAATCGCCGAAAGTTCAGCAAGATTCAGTTGCACTCCCCGCAATCCCATCAACACGTTCACCGGCCGGTCCACCGAGCTTACGACAGCGGCGATGTCCTCCTTAGTCTCCAGGGCCGGCGCATACAAAACATCAGCCCCCGCCTCTTGATAAGCCTGCAGCCGTCTGATCGTATCTCTAAGATCTGGCCGTCCATGCAAGTAGTTCTCCGCGCGCGCAGTCAACGTAAATGGAAACGGAAGCGCACGCGCCGCGCTCACGCCCGCCCGCACTCGCTCAATCGCATGTTCCAATCCATAAATCGGATCCTCCGCCCGCCCGCTGGCGTCTTCAATTGAGCCGCCAACCACTCCCGCCTCCCCCGCGAGCCTGATCGTTTCGGCAACAATCTCAGGCGCATCGCCGTATCCATTCTCCAGATCAGCGCTAACAGGTAGTGCGGTAGCTGAGGCGATTGCCGACGCGTTCGCCAACGCCTCATCCCGGCTTAGCGTGGTATCCAGCTTCCCGATAGAGAACGCGTAGCCCATGCTCGTGGTAGCCAGCGCCTCAAATCCCAGATGTGCAAGCAGCCGCGCGCTCCCGGCGTCCCACGGATTGGGAATAATGAACGCGCCCTCGCGCTCATGAAGCGCGCGGAACGCCCGCCCCTTTTCAGCTTGCGTCAACTTCGCGGCGCCGCTCACGCCGGCCCCGTGAGTGTTGCCGGAATGCAGAAAGTTCCATCAACCACCTCCACGAAGTTTCTCTCTTCTCGAAGAATTAGTCGGTTCGTCTGTGCCATGGCGAAGTTTTCCCGTGCTTCCGAATCTGTCCGCAAGCGCGCTCTGTATTTTTCATACGTCGCGAGACTTTCGAATCCAATCAGTCCCCACGCAACGTCATTCGTTCCTTCGTAAGGTAGAAAATATCCCACAAGTTGCCCGCCGCATCGAGGAATAATGCGTCCCCAATTCTCGGCATATTTCTTGAACTGCTCCCGCTGGAACGGATCGATCTGGTAGCGAATCAAGCAAACAATTGTCATCGTTCCTCCTGTAGCTCATACCTGCCCTGAGCTTCGAACGGGTCCCCGGCGCGACGCAGTCGCGACGAGACGTGAGGCCTTTCTTCCCCATCCTCGTAAGCGCGAAGCCAAGCCCTCTTGCCGTAGACTGTCCGCCATTTTCTTCCACGATCGCCATGCAAATATCCGGCACAACCGCGTCCGCCCGGCATCATGCCACTTGCCCAACGTCAACGATTCGTCTACCATCGAAGTATGAATGTAAATTCCGAGGACGCTTCCGTCTCCTCGATTGCCGCCGCCATCGGTGAGCCGGCGCGATCGCGGATGCTCTACTGCCTCCTCGACGGCCGCGCGCGCACCAGCACCGAGCTTGCGATCGTCGCCGAGGTAAGTCCATCCACCGCCAGCGCCCACTTGCTCCGTCTGAAAACGCTGCGATTAGTAAAAGCCTTCGCTCAGGGGAAGCATCGCTACTACAGTCTGGAAGGACCCAACGTAGCCGCCGTGCTTGAATCGTTAAGCGTCCTCGCCGGCGGATCGCGCGTCGCATTCGTGCCCAACACGCCGGTCGGCCTGCGCGCCGCCCGCACTTGCTACGATCACATCGCCGGCGCCTTGGGCGTTTCATTCCACGATCGCCTCACGGCGCTTGGCTGGCTATCGGATGCTTCGGCAAACGGGCAAGCTTACGACCTCACGCCGCGTGGAATGAAGGCCTGCGCCGCCCTCGGAATTGACGTTGAGTCAACTCGAGTGCTGCGCCGCCGCTTCGCGTTCGCCTGTGTGGACTGGAGTGAACGGCGCCCTCACATCGGCGGCGCTCTCGGTGCAGCCTTGCTAAAAATCGCGCTAAAACGAAAATGGGTCGTCCAGGATCTCGCCAGTCGCGCGCTGACCATCACACGCGCAGGCCATCGCGAAATGCGCAATCGATTCGGCATTCAGATTTGAGCGCACCTGAGCGCCGCACCGATTTTCGTGCGGCATATTTTCGAGTACGTGCGGAGTGTGGCCACGCCCGGGCCCCTCCCACAAAATTCCCCAACCACGTATGTTAATGTGTTGGCACAGCCGAACGCTGCGTGCCACCAAAGCCCCGCGCCGCTCGACTCGAGGGCCGAAACATGATGCCAGTCCACGAGGATCTTCTCCGGGAATTTCAGGGCTTCGCTTTGACCGCCCCCACGCTCAAATCCGTCATGGAGCGCATCGCACAGCGCCTGCACGAAAAGATGACGCGCTACAACTGGGTCGGCTTTTATCTCATCGACCCGGCGGACTCCGGCATGCTGCTCGTCGGGCCTTTCGTCGGCAGCTTCACTCCCAATGTTCGCATTCCCCTTGACATAGGACTCTGCGGCGCCGCAGCCAGAAGCGGCCAGACCGTGGTCGTTCACGACGTCTCCGCGGATCCGCGCTATCTTGCCGGATCGCCTCTCGTGAAATGTGAAATCGTTGTCCCCATCCTCGTGAACGCAAAACTCGCAGCCGAACTCGATATCGAGAGCTACTTCGCCGGCACTTTCACCAAATCGGATCAGGACTTCGTAGAATCTTGCGCCGCCATAGTTGCAAAATATCTAGACAAAAAGTAATCCAGCGGCGCGCCACCGAGGATCATTGTCGGCCCGTCTGCCGCATACGGTAGTTCTAACAATTCAACCGCATCTGTGTTATTAGCTTCTTCCAGGCCATCCGCAAATCGTCCAATTGCGAGGAGGAATCGAATCATGGCAGATGCGAAGCTTTCCAACTTGGGGTCCGGACCGTCAATCGTGTGGGCGATTCTGCTCATCGTCTTCGGCTTTCTGGCAATCTCGCTCCCGTTAGCCACATCGTTCGGCGTCGTCATAGTCATCGGGTGGCTGATTGTCCTCAGTGGCGGATTTCAATTTATCCATGCCTTCCAGTCGAAAGGCGCCGGCAGCGTACTCTGGAAGCTTCTCGTCGCGATTCTTTATCTGATCGTCGGGATATTTTTTCTGATGCATCCTGTTATAGGGGTCGCCGGACTGACCCTGGGCCTGGCAATTTTCTTTTTAGCCGAAGGCGTGTTGGACTTGGCGGCCTATTTTCAAAACCGCCACGCTGGAGGATCGGGCTGGCTTCTGATGGACGGCATCGTCACCTTGATTCTCGGCCTGCTCGTTTGGAGGCAATGGCCCTCAAGCTCCCTGTGGGTGATAGGAACGCTAGTCGGAATCAGCATGATCTTCACCGGCACAACGCGTCTAATGATCAGTCTCGCCGCAAGACGTCTTGCGCCCGTCAATCCCTAGCGCCCGCTTCTCGAACGCGAGCCATCGCCTCTCCACGTCGTTGGTTCTCCGCGAGTCATTTTGAGGAGGACCCGATGTCGGTCCGACGAAGAATCTCCTCGCTCGCCCCGGCGGGAACTCCGCGTCGTCACATCCGCCGCAAGTTTGTTATACGTTCAAGTAAACGCTGAACGAACCGCGCGATGGCTCCGGGGACGTTATAATCTTCCGAACACGATGCTAGCTCCAGGCACCAAACTTGCACACTATGAGATCGTCGCTCCGCTCGGCGCGGGCGGCATGGGCGAGGTCTACCGCGCGCGCGATTCGCGCTTGAATCGCGACGTTGCCATCAAGATTCTGCCCGTCGCATTTTCCGCCGACAGTGATGGGTTGCACCGCTTCGAGCGAGAGGCCCGCTCTGCATCCGCCCTCAATCACCCCAATATCATTACCATCTACGAACTCGGCGAGGACAGTTCCACTCACTACATCGCGATGGAGTTGATTGATGGTAAGACGTTGCGCGAGTTGCTTGCCGCCGGCGCGCTCCCGATACGTAAAGTAATCGAAATTGCCGCGCAACTGGCGGAGGGCCTCGCCAAGGCGCATGAAGCGGGTATCGCGCACAGAGACATAAAGCCGGGAAACCTGATGATCTCTAATGATGGAATCGCCAAAATCCTCGACTTTGGCCTCGCGAAGTTCGCCTCACCCGGCGAAGAGCTTCCAGACGCGCAAACTCAATCCGCGTGGCAGACTCAACCCGGCCAGCTTCTAGGGACGGTGCAATACATGTCGCCCGAGCACGCCAGTTATGGTCGGATGGATTTCCGTTCAGACCAATTTTCGTTCGGCTTGGTGCTTTACGAGATGGTCACCGGCAAACGTGCCTTTCGAAGAAGCACGGCAGCGGAAACCATGGTGGCCATTCTCAAGGAGCACCCTGAGCCGATCGGAGTGCAAATACCAGACGCCCCCGCTCCGCTGTGTTGGGCCATTGAGCGGTGTCTCGCAAAAGAACCTGATAAACGCTACGCCTCTACGCGAGATCTCGCGCACGAACTTGCCGCGATACGCGATCGCTTCTCGGAAAAGCCGCTTAAGCAAACGGACACTCGGCCGGCCAATATTCCGGTGCAGCAAACTGGGTTCGTCGGGCGCGAGAAGGAAATAGCTGCCGCCAAAGAACTCCTGCTGCGACAGGATGTGCGCCTAGTCACCGTCACGGGCCCTGGCGGTATTGGAAAAACCCGTTTTGCCGTTCAAGTGGCAATTGGCCTTAGCGACAATTTTCCGGGTGGCGCACATTTTGTCCCGCTCTCGCCGCTAAGCGATCCGAGCTTGATTCCGTCAGCGATCATCCAGACCCTGGGAATCCGCGAGGCGGGAGGCCAGTCGCCGCTGGAAATACTCAAGAAGCATTTACTCGATTCAACGCGGGCTCCGATGCTGCTCCTGCTCGACAACTTCGAACACTTAATGGCCGCTGCACCAATCCTGACAGAACTCCTGGCGATGGGTCCTCATCTCAAAATTCTGGTCACCAGTCGCGCAGCTCTGCACGTGTACGGAGAACATGAATTCCCAGTGACTCCTCTTGCGCTGCCGGATTCTCGATCCATGCCTTCGCTCAAAGCGCTGTCGCAATACCCTGCGGTCGCGCTGTTTGTACAACGCGCCGTCGCCGTAAAACCAGAATTTGCTCTTAACCAGGAAAACGCCCTCGCCGTCACTGAGATCTGCGCGCACCTGGATGGCCTGCCTCTGGCCATCGA
>Ga0302326_10022421_pt1 | contig 12910 bp, 10 predicted proteins | sample Palsa_T0_3_FD_202264 | JGI IMG/M metagenome (GOLD analysis project Ga0302326, IMG submission 202264) | Peat permafrost microbial communities from Stordalen Mire near Abisko, Sweden - Palsa_T0_3 | ecosystem: Environmental > Terrestrial > Soil > Palsa > Peat permafrost | place: Sweden: Abisko... | reverse complement strand
ATGATCTTTGCACGCTACGGTCTGCATTGGACGACCGATGCCGCGAAGATAGCGGGAATCGCGATGTCGACGACGTCGGTCGCGGTAGTCTACGCCGTGATGCTGGAGACGGGCCTGGCTGCGAAGGACTTTGGCCAGCTGATCCTGGCAGCGTGCTTTATTACCGATCTGGGAACGGTCGTAGCGCTCGGCCTTCTCTTTGCGACGTTCAACGGATGGCTGCTCTTGCTCGTGGCAGCGATCCCGCTTTCGATGTGGGCGGTTCCGCGCATGCTTCCGTGGCTGTTCGCGAAACTTGGAGGCCGTGTGAGCGAGCCCGAACTCCGTTTCCTCTTTGCCGTGATCCTCATTTTGAGCGCTATCGCAACGTTTGCGCGGAGCGAGGGCGTACTGCCGGCGTACTTTCTCGGGCTCGCGTGCGCGGGGTTCTTGTTCTCGAACCGTGACGTTTCGCGACGGCTGCGCAGCATAACGATGAGCCTCCTGACCCCGTTCTACTTCCTTAAAGCCGGGACGTTCGTCAGCTTCGGTGCACTCGCGACGGGGCTGGCGGGGATTGCCGCCTTTTTCGCGGTGAAGGTGGTAGCCAAGATTGCCGGTGTCTGGCCCGTCGCCCGGGCCTTCCACTTCTCGGCCCGCGACGCGAACTACCTGACGCTCATGATGGCAACCGGTCTCACGTTCGGCACGATCTCGAGCCTGTATGGTCTCAGCCACCATTATATCGACCAAGGTCAGTACAGCACGCTGGTAACGGTCGTCATTCTTACCGCGATCATCCCGACGCTCATCGCTCAGGGCTTTTTTCATCCACACCACTATCTTGAAGAGGGCGAAGAAGCCGTCCTCGAGCAAACGCACGCACCGTAACGGCAGCGGGGAGGACCAATCTTGAGATGAAGACCGAAGGAACGGGAAAGCTCCTCCGCATTTTCATAGGCGAAAGCGATCGCTGGCATCATCAGCCGCTCTATACTGCCATCGTCGAGGCTGCGCGAAAGGCCGGGCTCGGAGGCGCGACGGTGTTCAAAGGAATCGAGGGATACGGTGGGCGCTCAATCGTCCATGCCGCACGCGTCTTCGATCTCTCGAGCGATCTGCCGCTCTTGATCGAAATCGTGGACAGTGAGGAACGGATTCGCTCGTTTCTTCCGACGCTTGACGAGATGGTGATTGAGGGCCTCATGACGCTTGAAAGCGTCGAGATTATAGCGTACCGGACCGGGCCCGCGAAGAAGAGCTGAAAGATGATAGACGTTCGGAGCGTCCTCGCGGTCTCGATCGGATCGGCGATCGGTGGCTCGTGCCGGTACCTCGTGGGAGTCTGGTTCGTCCAACGCTTCGGTCCCGGCTTCCCGCTAGGGACCCTCTTCATCAACGTATCGGGTTCGCTGCTCATCGGGTTCGTCGCCGAACTGGCGCAAACGCGGGCCTTCGGCGTAACGCCGTTCGTGCGCATCGCGCTTGCGACGGGGCTGATCGGCGGTTACACGACGTTCTCGAGCTACATCTTTGAGGCGGTTACGCTTGGTGGAGAAGGCCGGCGTTGGATGGCAGTTCTCTACGCGCTCGGCAGCATCGTTCTCGGCGTTGCCGCGTTTCTTGCCGGTACGATCGCTGCCCGGCTCTTAACCAGAACGGTAACTTGACGCCCGGTCGTGATTGAGCGTGGTCTTGCCGGGGAAACCGGCATCTAGCGGTCCCGCGCGATTGCGCGATCGCCCTGGAGGTACTGCCATGGACGTAACCACCCAAGGGGCTCGCCCATACGAGCTCCAGTCTCAGCCGATTCAGAATCTTTCGGAACGCGCAATCGGTGAAGTGTTCGACGTCGCTCGCAACGAGCTGCAGTTGGCCCGGCTGGAATTCGACGAGAAGGCGCGCGCGGGAATGCAGGCGGCTCAAAGCTTCGGACTTGCCGCGATCGCGCTCGTCGTTGCTCTCGGAAGCTTGGCTGCGGCGATCGTTGTCGGCTTGGCGAGCGTGATGAGCCTATGGAGTGCGCTGCTGGCCGTGGCCGTAATCTTCGGCATCGTTGCGCTCATCCTCGCGTTGATCGGCCGTGGAACGCTGACCCAGGCGGGCGGCTTTACCGGTGGCACGATTCTCGACAGAGTCGCACCGCCCTCGGGAACGACGGCTGAGGATGCGACGGCCCGGACCGAATCGGCCTACGAGGATCTCGATCGCACGGTGCGTTTGATCTCGCAGCGCAATTCGAGTCCCTCACCGGTTCGCGACGCGGTCCTGGCTGGAGCTGCGACGATGCTCAGCGTCGTGGTCCAGGCCCGCAACGGCCGTCGTTAAGCGGACGGCGTTAGCGGAGCGAGTCTAACTCGGCGATCAGTCTCGCCGGCGACCACGTCGGATCGTCGAGAAAGCCCGCAACCTTGCCGGACCGGTCGACGAGCGCGAGACGCTCCGTGTGCACGATCGTCTGACCGGTCACGCGCTGTTCGAACACCCCGAAGCGCTGGGCGAACGAGAGGACGCTGCGCGGCTGTCCGGTGAGGAGCAGCCAGTGCTTCTCGCTCGCTCCAAAGGTTTGGGCATAGCGTGCCAGGATCGGCGGGCGATCGTAGCTCGGATCGAGCGTCACCTCGACGAGCTGCGTGCCGGGCGGAAGCTTGGACTCGACGGCGTGGAATTTTGACGAGATGAGCGGGCACATCTGCGCGTCTTGGCACCGCGTATAGATGAAGGTCAACGCATAGGCCTGGCCGCGCAGCGAAGAGAGAAGCACGGGCCGGCCGGACTGGTCGAGAAACGGCACGTCGGGCACGGCGTCGCCCTTCGCGAGCGGGCTGGGTGTCGCGGGAATCGGCGGCGGCGTCGTCGCGGCGACGACTTTGACGTTCGAGAGCGTCCATGGTTCGTGCGACTGGTCCACCACGCCGCTTATGCGATCGCCGGGATGCACCACGGTACCGTGAGGCAGCGAAAACTCCATCGTCATCGCGGGCATGCCGCCAAACGCGTCGTGGTGGACGAAAGCTCGATCGCCGGGCTCGACCTGGAGAACGACGCCGTGCAAGACGAGTATTGCGGCGAGCAGCAGCGACTTCATATGACCTGGATCTTCGCCATCATCCCGCCGTCCTCGTGATCGAGGATGTGGCAATGAAAAACGAACGTGCCGACGATGACGGGATCGCGGAAGTCCATGAGCACCTTGGTGAGCGAAGGGACGAGATTTCCCGCGGCCGTGTGGCCCTGAGGCGGAATGTCGAAGGAATCGAGCCAGTGCGGATTCGGCTGCGGCACACCGTTGATGCTCTTGACGACGAAGTGCACCTGATGTGGGTGGAAGACGTGAACCTCATCGGTGTCGTTCTCGAGCGTCCACTCCTCGACCGTGCCGGCGTGCGAGGTAATCATCGGCGCGGCGCTCGCGCTATACTGTACGCCGTTGAGGTAGAATCCGTTGGCGTCCTCCTGGAAGTGGATCAACTGCGTCGCCGCGGGAGCGGGCAGCGGTTCGCGGTAAAACAACGGCTTGCGGATGGAGCTCAAACGTTGACGGACTCGGACGGAGGTCGTCTCACTGCCCGACGTGCCGTGGTCGTTCGTGAGCGTGCCGAGGACGATCGCGGGGTTCGCGTCGCCGGCCGGTCCCGACTGATAGCAATTTGAGATCAGCGCGGCCGGCGTCGAACGCCCGGTCACGATGAATTCGGCGCGGCCCGCGGGAGGGATCACGACGCTCGGAACCGTGAGCGACTGCGGTGCGCCCGCATAGTCGTGAATCGGTACGCCGTCTTGTGCGACGAGATCGAGCGATTGACCGTCGACGGCGATGTCGAAGTGCCGGTGCCCCGACGTGTTGACGACGCGGAGCAGTTCTTTTTCCCCCGGCATGATGCCGATCGAGGCCATCGGGATGCCGTTGATCATCGGCGTTGCGTCGGTCTCGGCGCGACACGGGTTCCCGCCCTCGTCGTCATCGGCCGCGTGCACGCGCGACGAACGGCGGAGGCGTCCGGATTCGCCGGCAGAGAACGACGGATCGTTCGGGATATCGCTGAGCACGATGACCCGTTCGCGCAAGCCCGCGGTCGCCGGAACCTCGTTGGCGATTCCCTCGACGACGATCGCGCCGGCCATGCCGTTCCCGACCTCATAGGACGAGAGGCCGTGAGGATGCGCGTGATACCAGTAGAGACCCGGTGGCTGATCGGTATTGACGACGACGGTGTAGTTGAGCGTCTGCCCGGGTGCTGCGAGGGTCGTGATCACGTCGTCGCCCGGCGCGTCCGGCGAGCTCGTGAACCCGTGGAAGTGAAGGTTTGAGTTCGACTGAACGCCGACCGCGCAGAACTCGGGCAACGTGTTGACGAACGTGAGTTGGATTGTATCGCCCGGCTGAACGCGAATCGTCGGCGCCGCTTTTTGCCCGTTCCAGAAAAACGAAGGGCGCCCGTTCGAGTCGAACGCGGCTTGCAACGTAAGCGCTGCGACGCCGCCCGAGCTGATGACCTCAGGGATGAGGGGAAGCCAAGCCGCCGAGCCGGGGGTTGGGACGATCGGCGCGGGCGACGTCGGGCTGCCGCCTCCGCCACTGCACGCGATGAGCAGCGCGCTCGAGAGCAGCGCGCTGAGTAGCATGCGACCGTTCATTAGAATGCCACCAGCAGCTCGGAGGAGATGACGTTCAGCGATTTGCCCTGGAAATTTTTCTCATACGTGTCGAAAAACGTGAGCCGCGAATTTTTCGTTACCCCGTAGCCGAGTCCGGCGGTGAGGTCGCGTCCGAAGGTGCTGCCGGAAATCGCATCCCAGCGTGCGATCGCGAAGGCGCGCGAGCCGAGCGCCTGACGAGCTTGAATGAAGCCGCCGCTCGAAATGAGCGCACTCTTGTACACGTCGGCGGCGGAGTCGTTTCCGATCTGGTAGACCGCATTGAGTTCGGTCGGACCCCGGGACCAGCCGACGGCAAATCCGTTGCGCCAAAAACTGTCGTGGACGTCGGTTATGAGAATCGTGTTTCCGTATCCGAGTCCGCTGAACTGACGCTGCCCGTCGTAGCGGTATGCCACGAGCGCAAAGTCTCCGAGATTCCGGGTCAGCGTGAACATCGTGTCCAACCCGACGGGTGGAACTCCCGGGTACTCGTAACCTTTCATCACCTGCGCCGTGCCGGAAATGGCGCGCGACGGATCGCCGAACGAGACTTGGCCGCCCAACTTCGGCGCAAAGAAGTTGAACGGATTGTCGCCCGCGACTTGACTCCAAATCTCGTAGGGCTGGGTCGTCTCGCGGAACGTCTCCGGATCGAGCGGCAGCGGAAGCGTGAATTGACCTGCTCTCACGACGACCGGAATTTTTGCGTCGTCGGGAGTGAGGCGGTAGGTAGCCCAGAGCTCGCGCAAGCGCCCGGGAAACCCGCCGTCGACGATATACTGCTCGCCCCAGTACGAGACGCGCGATCCGATCGAGCCGCCGGTGAGCAACTCGATTTCGTTGACGATGATTTTCGGTAACGGTCCGGTCGTCGTGGCGTCGGGATCTGCCGTTCCGGTATCCTGATACGTGAAATCGGTGCGAACGGAAATGGGAAACGCGCCTCCGGGATTCACTCCCGGAATGCGATACCCGTGCGCCAGAAAGCTCTGTCCGAATTGGGTGAGATGTGGGACGACGGTGTGACAAGTCTGGCACGTCAGACCGTAACGGTGGGCGAAGACCGGGATGGCCTCGGCGGGCTTGGTCGCCGTGACAACGGCTCCGCCCAGCATCGCAGCAAGGAGCGCCAGGAAAACTATAGGTTTGCCTAAGTTTGTCACTAGGCATACCTAAATCTTCGGAAAGTGCCGGCTATCCTGCTACGTCGGAGAGCCTTCGTCGAGCCTGAAGGAGGAGAGCGGTCTGCCGAGGGGCTCGTTCGGCACGGTCGGCCTCGGCCAGCGGAACCCGCAGGCGGGCGACGACCGGGCGCCCCGGTCGAAGCTCGGGGCGGGCTCCACGGCCGGGCGTCGCGGCGGAGCCGTTACGTCGCGAGCGTCGCCTTAAGGGACACGGGTACCGCCTTCAGGGCCTTACTCAGCGGGCACGAGTCCTTTGCGTCAGCCGCGTACTTTTGAAAGTCGGCATCGGAGATACCGGGTACGACGCCTCTCGTGGAAAGCTCGATCCCGGAAATCGAGAAGCCGGGACCGTCCTTGTCGAGATGCACGAGCGCTTTCGAATCGAGCGATGCCGGCGGATGACCGGCTCGAGTCAACACGGCGCTCAGCGCCATCGTGAAACAAGCGGCGTGAGCTGCGCCCAGCAGTTCCTCGGGATTCGTTCCGGGATCGCCGCTGAAGCGCGTCCCGAACGAATAATCCGTTTGGACTTTGCCGCTTTCGGTCGCGATCGTTCCGTGACCGCGGGCAACATCGCCATCCCAGTGTACGGTCGCGGAGCGGACGATCTTCTCTGGAGGATTCATAAGGCTATCGACGCCGTGGCCATCCGAATGGTTACGGCGTCGCGGCCGGCGGCGCCGGTGCTGCAATGACGGTCTTGGCCGAAAGGGCTCGATCGGCGATATCCTTGAGGGCGGCCAAGTGCGCTTGCTCCATTGCGTCGAGTCCGCGCGACGCGCTCGCAAGCGATACGTCGTGCGAGAGCGCTTTGAGTTCGGCGCGCGCCAGCGACTGCGCGTCGTACGGCGTTCCCGGATCGGGAGAAAGCATCAACTTGACGAGCGTGCGCGCGTACATTTGTTGCAGATTGCGATGAATCTCGTTCGCTGAAGCGGCCTTTCCTTGACGCAACTCTCCAAACGCAGAGGCTTGCATCCAAGCGAAGAGATCGGCGAGCGTCATCGTGCTGTCGCGCGAGTACTTGAGCGGCAGATCGTCGAGACGCTGCAACAGGACGGGAGCAAACATCGCGTCGATCGTTTGGCGCTGCAGCTTCATGGCGATGGTCGTCAGCGGAATGTCGTGCCGTACCGGCGGGTCGTAAGCCCACTTGGGTTGCGGCAAGTCGGTAACCCACTCCGTATACACCATTTGACGCATCAAACTCGGCGAAACATTCCAGGCCGCGGTCCCGAACAGGTGTGCGTCGAGGAGGTCGAAGGCCCGCTTCGACTGCGTTCTTGAAACGGGAACGAGCGGCGGAACCGCGCTCGGATCGCCGATGTGCGAGCGCGAGAGTTCTTCGCCGCCCACGTAGTGCCACGCGAACGCAGTGCAGCCGAAAACCGGCGTGAGGGCCACGCCGAAAGCTTGCCGCAACGCGTCGTGCGTCTCGCCGCTTTGCGTGTAGCGCCGCTGAATGCCGCGAACGATCGTGTCGGAGATTTTGAGCTGGGCTTGACACCATCCGATGTTGTCATCCGTCAAATCGAACTGGTCGATGCGCGGATCGATTGCGTGGCCCGTCCCCCAATCCACGTCTTCGTCCATTGCAAAGCGATAGCGCGGATCGGACCAGGCGGAAGCCCAAGAACGCAGCGTGCTGCGCTCCGCTTCCGGGGTCGTGGCTCCCGGAATCGAGGCGTAGCCGTAGTGAATCGCATAGTAATCGTACGGTCCAAGAACCGTCTGGAAATATTCGCCGGTCGAGACGCCTTTGGGCCAGATGTTCGTCGGGATGTATTCCATGACGGAATTCGCCAGACCGTACTGATCCGTGAAAGCCTTCGATTGGATCTGCTTTGCAGTGTAGGCTTCCGAGGCGATAAAGTTATGTTGAAGGCCCCAATTGTGGCCGGACTCATGCATCACGACCCACCTCAGAAGGCCGTTGACGTACTGCTGCGGCACGTCGCCGGGTGCCACGTCGCCGGCGGCTTGCAGTGCGGAAAGGCCGAACATCGCGCTTTGATGAGCGCCGGCTGCGAAGGCTGCTTCGCGCGCGGCAAAGCCGCTCCGCGCGCCGGCCTCGCCGAGAGGCTTCGCCATGTCCTCGTACTCCAAGTACGGGAAGGTAACGAGATTGGCATCGATGACGACGGAGGTATGGATCATCTCCCCCGTTCGCGGATCGAAGACGAGCCCGGCTTGCGCGTACCCGCCCCTGTTCGATTGCGTCAGCCAACGTACCGTGCTGTAGCGGATATCGTCCGGATCCCAAGCCGGATCGTCCGGTTGGTCCTTGACGATCACGGCTTGCGGGTAGCCTATTTTCGCGAAGGCCTTGTTCCACTCGAGCAGCGCCGAGCGAATCGTATCGCGATACTGAACCGGCACCGTATTGCTGATGTAGTAGACCATCGGATGACGCGCCAGGTTCCAGCGCGCGATCATGCGGACTTGGCGTTCGCGCACGAGATCGGTCCCGAACTGAAGCTGTATGTTCGGATAGTAGCCGATGCGGTCGTCGGCAAGGCGCGGCATGTAACTGCCCAGCGGCGGGGCGGTCGCAATGTTGTACTTGACGTCGAGTTGGATCGCACGGGCGTCGGTAACGTTATCGACGGCATCGGGCGGCTGCGTTGAAGTGAACGTTTGATCCGCCTCGACGATCACGTTTTCGGGAAAGGCCTTGGACGGGCCGAAATACGTGCGCGTATCGTCGAGACGATAGGCGGTGCCCGGCATTTTGTCGGTTCCGAGATTTTGCCGCAGGTTGTTCGTAACGTCGAGGAGGTCGCCGAGAAAGAAAGCCGCATCGATGACGATCCGTCCGCTGCTCGCGTCGGCTGCGACGACGGGAGCCGCCGCAACGACCGACGGTGCAAAGGTTTGCGCGATCGCTCGCGCCGCGGGCGTACCGTCGGGAGCGATGAAGGACGTATTCGGCCACGTTACTGCAATTTTGTCACCGGTTCGGCTGAAGCGAACGATGCGTGCGCTCGGAAGTTGCAAGTACGGTAGACCCGGCGTAATTCCAAAACCGCCGAGTCCGCTCGACGGAACGGCCGTCTCGATGAAATCCGTGTCGAGCTGATCTTTCGTCAACTCGAGATAGAGCTTGTCGCCCTTTCTCCAAATTGTGAAAAGCCCGTGTTGAGCCGTCAGGTCCTTCGTAAACGTCGCATACGCAGCCGGCGAGCCGGCCGCGGAAGAGCCGGCTGCTTGCGCCCGCGCCGCGACTGGTAGAGCGAGGGCCGCGAACATAACGAAGCACAAAGCTCGAAGTCGCAAATTAAACGCCTCCACGAACGCTAAGGCGGTCTTAGTGTCGAGTCGTCGCACGCCTGCCCAAAAATATTTGTTAACGTCTCTTGCAGGGAGCGTCGTCGAAACGTGACATCGATGCGTCGCTTGGACCGACGCGTCAGAACCTATCGTTCACGCAATCTGCGTACGAACCAGGCCCTTCCACTTCCATTATACACCGCGCCCCGGGACTTGCGGCAAGCCCCGGGTCGTGCCGCATAATCGCCGGACGACCGTCGCGCGCCGATGCGACAATATTCCTCAGGAGAGTGGCAGGTGATGGACGCCGATGTGATCGTGGTGGGCGCCGGACCGACCGGCCTGATGCTTGCCGTTGAATTGCGCTTAGCCGGCGTGAGGACGCTGGTTCTGGAGCGGGAACCGCAACTGCGAGACACCCCGAAGGCCGGCGGTCTGAGCGGGCAGATCCTAGAGCTGTTGCGCTATCGGGGCCTGCTGGAGCGATTCGAAGCAGCCGGCACCGAACTGCAGCCGGCTCTCCGCTTGCCGTTCGGCAGCCTGCATGTGGACTTCACGCACTTGGCCGTTCCCCCGATGCAGTTGCTGCGGCTCCCACAGCCGCGACTCGAGCGCGTGCTCGACGAACTCGCGGGCGAGCTCGGTGCCGAGATCCGTCGCGGCCACGAGCTGTTTGAGCTGAATCAGGAGGATGCCATGGTGACCGCGCACGTCTGCGGGCCGGGCGAACGGTATCGGCTGACCGCCCGATATCTCGTTGGCTGCGACGGCGCGCGCAGCCGGGTGCGCGACATGGCCGGCATCCCGTTCCCCGGCACCACGTACCCGGAGATCCAGCGGCTCGCCGCCTTCACCGTGCCCGAGTCGGTAACGGTGATGGAGAACGGCGACCTCGAGGTTGCTGGGGTGGGCAGGATTCCCTTCGGTTTCACGGTGACCGCGCGCGGTCTGTTCGCTACCGGGTCGACCGATCCGGCGCGTATGGGGCTCTTTACCAGCGAGGATGAATCCGGCGACTACGACGACGACGAGCCGATGACGTTGAGCGAGTTCCGGAACAGCATCCGGCGCGTGCTCGGCGTCGATTTGCCCTTGGGAGAACCGAGGCGTCTGACTCGCTTCACCTTTCACGCTCGACACGTCGAGCGATATCGCGATCGACGCGTGCTGCTGGCCGGGGACGCCGCCCATCTGTTCCCGGCACCAGGCGTGGCGCTGAATGCCGGCATGCTCGACAGCGTCAACCTCGGCTGGAAGTTGGGCGCCGCTCTGCACGGCTGGGCGCCGGCCGGTCTGCTCGACACGTACCACGCCGAACGTCACCGCGCCGGCGAACGAACGCTGCTTCATACCCGCGCGCAGGTCGCGTTGCGGCGCGGACACGACGCAGCCGCGCAAGCCCTCCGCGAGCTCTTCGGGGAATTGCTGGCCGACGAGCAGCCGCTCCGCCGGATCGGCGCGCTCATCGCGGGCACCGACATCCGCTATCCGCCGGCCGGTCCCACTCTCCACCCCTTGACCGGCACCTTCGCTCCCGACCTCAGCCTGCAAGCCGGCGAGGGACGAACCAGCGTCGCGGAGCTCATGCACCGCGCGCGGCCCATCCTCCTCAACCTCTCCGGCCGGCGAGACTTTTGTGAGACGGCTCGCGACTGGCACGGTCGCGTCGACGTCCATAGCGCCAAATCCGAGTGCGCGCCGGCCGGCGCTCTGCTGATCCGCCCCGACGCGTTCATCGCCTGGGCTGCACGCAGCGAAGAACCGGCCGAAAGCGCCGTGCCCGCGCTCCGAACCGCGCTGTCGGAGTGGTTTGGGCCGCCCGAAAATCTGAGCGGGGACGGCAGGGTGACCCCTATCACCGCGACTTCGGGCCGGGAAGCATAGCGTTCGAGAAAGCTCCGGAACGAGGTTTTCTATGCTCAGAATCGCGGTCTATGGAAAGGGGGGCATCGGGAAGAGCACGTTCTCCTCGAACCTGTCCGCCGCGTTCGGACGGCTTGGGAAGAAGACCATCCAGGTCGGCTGCGACCCGAAGCACGACTCCACGTTCACGCTTACCGGAAACCTGATCCCGACCGTCGTTGAGGTTCTCTCCTCGTATAAGTTCAAAGCCGAGGAGATCGAGCGCGACGAAATCATCTTCCCGGGAAAATTCGGCGTGGACTGCGTCGAAGCGGGCGGTCCGCCGGCGGGTGCAGGCTGCGGCGGTTACGTGGTCGGTGAGACCGTCAAACTTCTCGAGAAGTTCGGTGTGTACCAAGATTACGAAGTCATGGTCTTCGACGTACTCGGCGACGTCGTCTGCGGTGGCTTTTCGGCGCCGCTGCAGCACAGCGAGCAAGTGATCATCGTTGCAACCAACGATTTCGACTCGATCTTTGCCGCCAATCGGATCGCGACCGCAATCTGCATCAAACAGAAGAGCGGCGGCGGGACGCTGGCCGGCATCGTCGCAAACCGAGCTTCCAATGCCGAACTCGTCGGACCGTTTGCGGCGCGCATCGGTTCCGTCTGTCTGACGTGCATTCCCGAAAGCGACGCCGTTCGCCGCAGCCGCCTGACGGCGCGCACGGCCTTCGAGATCGATCCGACGGGTGAGCTCGGCGCTCCTTGGATGGAGTTGGCTCAGCGCTTCCTCGATGGGATCGAGTGCGCGATCCCGACGCCGATTCCCGAGCGCGAGCTGTTCGGTTTGCTCGGGGGCGACTTCGTCCACGCCGGCGACGTCGCGGTGGGCGCGGCGGTCTAGCCTCGACTCGCTGATGTTCGACGGCGCCGAATCGGTTCTCGAGCGCGATGATTTTTGCTCTCTCGCGCCGATCGGCTGGCTGCATCACAAGATGCTCGACAGCTTCTTTCTCGTCGTCGGCACCGGCTCGTGCCAAGGGTTCCTCCAGACCGCGCTCGGCGTCATGATTTTCGCGCGACCGCGCTTCGCAACGGCGATGCTGGATGAAGACGACCTCGCCGGGCGCGATCCGCTGGAAGCGCTTCTCCCACTCGTCAGGACGATCGCCGTCGAGCAGGCGCCGCGAGCAATCTTCCTCGCCTCGACGTGCACGCCCGAAATTCTCAAGATGAACATTACGGGCTGTGCGCCGCCGCTCGAGGAAGCGACCGGGATACGGATCTATCCGACGCGCATGGATGGTTTCGACGCGTCCTATACTGAAGGCGAAGATCACGTTCTCGAATCGATGATTGCGCGCGCGCCGCGGGGCGACGAAGCCGGTCTCGTGATTCTCGGCTGCCTTTCCGCACTCGAGGAGGCGGAGATACGCATCGAGTGTCAAGCGATGGGCGTGCCGGCGCCGGCGTTTCTGCCGGCCGAGAGCGCGCTCGACCTCCCGGTCATCGGGAAGAACACCGTCCTCGTGCCCGTGCACCCGTATTTGTATAAGGCTTGCTCCAGCGCCGTGCGCGAGCGCGGCTGCCGCGTACCGCCGCTGCTCTTCCCCTACGGACCCGATGGAGCGCGCGCGTTCTATGAGGGCCTCGCGAAGGCATTCGGACTTTCCGTTTCGTACGAAGCGCGCGAAGCGGAAGCGTGGCGCGCATGCGAAGCGGAGACCGCGCCGCTACGCGGCCGTTCGATCGCGTTCTACTCCGATGCGCTGCTGGAACTGCCGCTGGCTCGAACTTTGCGCGCGGCCGGCGCGCTCGTACCGTTCGTTTCGACGCCGAAGGTCTACCGGAAATTTCACGCGGCTGAATCGGCCAAACTCGAAGGCGTCGAGATTCTCGCAGCGCCCGACCGGTTCGACGTGTTCGATCGGCTCTCGCAGTGCCGGCCCGACCTCGTCGTCGCGAACCTCAACGTCGCGAACTCGCTCGAA
>Ga0302326_10022419_pt1 | contig 12911 bp, 8 predicted proteins | sample Palsa_T0_3_FD_202264 | JGI IMG/M metagenome (GOLD analysis project Ga0302326, IMG submission 202264) | Peat permafrost microbial communities from Stordalen Mire near Abisko, Sweden - Palsa_T0_3 | ecosystem: Environmental > Terrestrial > Soil > Palsa > Peat permafrost | place: Sweden: Abisko... | reverse complement strand
GTAAATTTCGTCCTGTCCTCACCGTACCGGTAGCCCGCGATGATTGAACCCAGCAAAGCCGGGAAGCCTGTCAGGACGGGATCACGCTCGGGAGGTTTACTGTGTCCCTTATGAAGACCAAACGCACAACCGGCGGGGTAGCCGAAATAGGCGAACGCGCGAAGAGCGCGGCCGCGCAGGCAGTCCCGATAGGCAAGCGCGCGGGAACGACAGCGGCTCAGGGAGCCCGGCAGGGCGTCCAGGGCGCGCGCGAATGGGCCGCGCCGCGGATCGAGGACGCCACGGATGTGGTCGCCGCGGCGGGAACGACCGCGGTTCAGGGCGTCCGCCAGGGCGTTCAGAACGCCAAGGAATGGGCCGCGCCGCGGATCGAGGACGCCGTGCAAGGTGCCCGCGAATGGGCCGCGCCGCGGCTTGAGGACGTCGCCGAGGCCGTCACCGCCTCGGTCGCCCCCAAGGTTTCTTCCGCCCTGCGTTCCACCGCGGCGCAGGTCAGGCCGGAGAAGTCAGGCAAGACCGGGATCCGGAAGCTGCTGGACTGGCGCTGGCTCCTCGGCGTGGGTGCGGTGCTGGCCGCGGCCGGGGCGACGACCGCCATCACCATGAAACGCCGTTACGCCAGTGCCACCGCGGAGGCCAAGGACGCCACCGAGGCGTCCGAGGACGGCCACGCGTCCGAGGTCACCGACACGGCGTCGCATGCCGACGTAAACGGCCAGGTCACCACCTCGGGGAAGCACGAGTAAAAGTCCGGTTCACGCAGGCAGCTTGAGGCCTCGCGGCGCCGCGCGCCGCACTGACCCGCCTCCGGGTGGCAGTGCGGCCGCGGCCGCTAGTGGCTGCGGCCGCTGGTGGCCGTGCGGCCGCGGCGGCGGGTTTTTACGCGCGTATTTTCCGCCCGGGTCCTGTCCCGGGAGCCACCGTTCGCCCCGCATCATCCGGTACCGTCTAGTCACCGGCTTGTCGCCGACCCCACAGGTGCGACGACTACGACTATGACCAGCGGACGGGCGATTCGGTGAGCGAGAAGGACGGGAGCGGCGCGTCCCCGGCGGACCGCCCAGGCTCGCCCGAGCTAGCCCGCCTGGTCGGCTGGCTGGCGGCGGCCGCCATCATCGCGTCCGTCTTGATCATGATGCTGATCTCGGCGGCGGGCCCGAGCGTCTCGGTTCCCTCGCTGCCCCGGGTGAGCGGCCTGCCGTGGTCGCACTCGCTGCACCTGACGGCCACGTTCGTGACGGTATCGCTGTGGGCCGCCATGGTGCTTGGCTGCGCCGGAGTGATCGCCGGCCTCGTCGCCGTCGCGCGCGGGGCCCGGCCACCGGTGCGCCCGGTCGTCGCCTTCGCGTTCCTGGCCGTCGTGGTGCTGACCGTGCTCCCGCCGGCCGGCTCGACCGACTCTATTTCCTATGCCGCCAGCGGGCGGATGGCCGTGATCGGGCACAGCCCGTACGTCATGACCCCGCTGCAGCTGGCCCGGACCGGCGATCCGGTCGGCCACCAGATACCATTCCGCGAAATCCCGTCCACCTGGACCAATACGGTGTCCGTCTACGGTCCGGTGGCCACCGGCGCGGAGTGGATCGCGGCTGAGCTTGGCGGCACGTCGCTGGCGCACATCACCTTCTGGCTGAAGCTGGAGGAGGCGCTGGCCTTCGGCGCGGTGGTCCTGATCCTGGACCGCATGCTCAGGAACAATCCCGAGATGCGCTTGCGGGCCCACTTGCTTTGGTCCGTGAACCCCCTGCTGCTCTGGGAGATCGTCGCGGGCGGCCACATTGACGGGCTCGCCGCGGTGTTCGGGCTGCTGGGCGTGGCCGCCCTGCGGGCCCGCAGTCAGCAGGCGACCGCGGCCGACGGCGCCGCCGCCGCGGTCGGTGCCGGCGGCGCGGCCGTGTCCGGCCTGCTGATCGGGGTGGCCGTCGGCATCAAGGTGGAGTACGTGCTCATCGGCGCCGCCGTGGCCTGGGCCTGCCGCAGGTCGCTCAGGGCCCTGGCCGCCGCCGCGGCCGGCTTCCTGGTGGTGGTCGTGCCGACCTACCTGGCGGCCGGGACTCCCGCGATCAAGGTGCTCATCACCCGCGGCCCCGGCGTCACCTGGGACAACATGTACCAGCTCCTGTGGCGGCCGGTGTTCGGATACACCCAGTTCAGCGCGTCGAAGGTGCCTCCCCATCTCGAACCGGTCGCGTACCTGCTGTTCGCGGCCGTCGCGCTGCTGTTGCTGCTGCGCTTCCCCGATCGGGTCCCCGGCCTGCCGGCCGTCGCACCAGCGCTGGCGCTGAGCCTGGCGTGGCTTTTCGTCACCGCCTTTCAGCGGCCCTGGTACGACGTGATGGCCATCAGCTTGCTCGCGCTGTACTCGACATCCAAGCTGGACTGGGTGATCCTGCTCCGCTTGCTGGCCGGCGCCACGGTCTACGTGCAGGCGATCCAGAGCCCGGCGGAGCCGCACTGGCTCTATGACGTGATCCAGTTCGACGGAAGCTGGTTCACTCCCGCCGTCCGCTTTCTCGCGGTCGTTGCGCTCGTCTGGCTCTGCGTTTCCGGCCGCTGGGGGTGGCGGTCCAGGTCGGTCGCGGCCTCCGGACGACTGCCGGAATTGCTGCCGGTGACATGAACCGGGGCTCCGTAGCCACGCGCTGTGGATAACCCTTAACGCAATTGACCAGGGCGCATTGTACCGTTGGCTAGCCATTGCACACTTCTGTGGATTCCGCTGTGGACAACGATGGGCGGGTTTGACACCCCGAGGTGCCAGACTGGCCGGCATGACTGCACTGGATCCGAACGCGGACTTTCACCAGTACCTGCAAGAAGCCCGTGACGCCCTGCTGTGGAAGCTGGACGGCCTGGGCGAGTACGACGTCAGGCGGCCGCTCGTGCCGACCGGCACCAATCTGCTTGGGCTGGTCAAGCACCTGGCGAGCGTCGAGCTTGGGTACTTCGGCGACACGTTCGGCCGGCCTCACGGCGAGCCGCTGCCTGAGTTCGACCCCGAGGAGCCGACCGCGGACATGTGGGCTAAAGCCGGCGAGACGCGTGAGCAGATCGTCGGGCTGTACCGCCGGGCGTGGGCGCACTCGGACGCCACGATCGCCGCGCTGCCGCTGGACGCGATCGGACACGTGCCGTGGTGGCCGGACGAGCACAACGAGGTGACGCTGCACCACATCATGGTCCGGGTGACCGCCGAGACCCACCGGCACGCCGGGCACGCGGACATCGTCCGCGAGCTCATCGACGGCGCCGCCGGACTGCGGGACGGCAACGACAACCTGCCGGGCGGCGATCGGGCCTGGTGGGAGAGCTACCGGAGCCAGGTCGAACGCGCCGCCCGCGAGGCCCTAGCCGACTTACCTCGGTTCCGGCGGGTCCCCGAGGGGGTCGGCGGTCAGGTACAGCCGCGGCCAGCGGCAGTCGATGAACTCGTCCAGGTACCCGGTCAGGCGCTCGTCGAAGTCGTCGTCTTCAGCGATCGCGCCGACCGCCCTTTCGATGCCTGACGGGACGTCCACGCCGAACGCGACCGCCCTCACCTCCCAGCCATCCCGCTGCGCGGCGTCGTACCAGCGCTGCACGTTCCCCACCTGCCGCGCGCAGGTTTCACCGGGGATCACCTGGCCGTACGTCCGTTCCCACTCCGAGCTGCGCGGGTGCGGCGCGGCGCCGGGACTGTTCCGGTCGGCCGTCTTGAGCGTGTCGAGGACCAGCGTCCACTTGTAGGCCGGAGCGAGCCACTGGGGTTCTTCCCGCTGGCACAGCCAGCTTCCCCGCGCCAGCCGGGACCTGATCGCGGTGCTGACGTGGGCGGCGAGGCCGACCGGGCTGACCCGGCCGACGATGACCGGCGTGCGCGCTTCGAGGGCCGCGTCCACGCCGTGCGAGATCGCGCAGTCCCGCAGCCGGGGCGGCATGAGCTGCAGCAGCGAAAGCAGCGCGGTCCGGGGCACCGGCATCGGCCAGCCGGTCAGGTGGGCCAGGACCGACAGCTCGGCCCACAACCTGACCGCCGGATACTCCTCGATCGCGCGCTGGGCGATCCGCATGTCCCGCAGCGTGCAGGGCCGTCCGACGCAGTCGGCGCCGCAGGTGATGCTGCGCGGCCGGACCACGCCCGCCGGGGCCGCGGTGGCGGCCGGCCCGGCCGCTTCCCGGTCGGTGCCGTCGGGCATCTGCGTCAGCAGCGGATAGTCCATGCCGTCCGCGAACACCGCGGCCTCACCAGGCTTGAGCGTGACCAGAAACCGGTTCTGCGCCTTGGTCATGTTCATCGTCGCCCCGACGGCGTCGCGGTCGTCGGCCGCCGGGAGGCGGTGAGTTATCTTCACCGCCGTGTTCTTGATGACGTCCTGGATCAGGCGGTCCGGGATCTGCTCGGCGATAATGAGCCCCTCGCCGTAGGCCCGGATCTCGGCGAGCAGCCCGGCGAACATCTCCACCGCGTGTCCCGCCGCGCCGCCCGAGCCGGCGCCTCCGGAACCTTCCTGGCGGCGCAGCAGCCGGTGGGCCTCCTCGATGACGGTGAGATGGCGGAGCCCGGGCTGGCCGGCCGACCCGACCCGGTTCGCCCGGTTCGCCATCCGCAGATGCTCGACCAGCCTGATCAGCACGGTTCCCATCAGGAACGCCTTGTCGCTGTCGTCGCCCACATCCTCGATTTCCAGCACGGCGTTGGTTCGCAGCAGCTGGCCGAAGTCGAGTTGGTGGCCGCCCACCAGGAAGCGGCCGGTCGTGCCCAGCCGCAGCCCGGACAGGCGGACCTTGATGAAGCCGAGCACATCGTCGGTGACCCGCTGGCTGTAGCCGATCTCCTGCACGATCCTGATCGCGGCCCGCTGGAGGTCGGTGAGGTTCGGGTAGCTGGGGTTGGCGTCGGGCGTAACCGTCTCACCGAGGGCCAGATCCCAGCCCGCGTCCTCGTACACCCTGGTCAGGGCCGCGCTGAGCACTTGCGGGAACGGCTCATCCGAACGGAACGACGCGATGAACAGCGCCTTGACGAGGTCCGCGTGGGTCTGCAGCGGAAACCGGTGGCCCTCGCTGTCCGGGGCCGGCTCCAGCGGGTTGAGCCCGGCCGCGATCGCGTCCGATTCACCCGGCCGGATCCGCACCACCTGAACGGCCTCAGCCCCACCCTCGAGCCCGGCCAGGCGCGCCGCCATCAGCCGGTATTCGGCCTTGGCCGGCTCCACCACCAGCCACGGGATCCCGGCCCCGGTCGCGGCCTCGAGCAGCGTCCGCACCGTCTGCGATTTCCCCGAGCCGGTGGCGCCGCAGACGAACACGTGCCGGTTCAGCGAGTCGAGCGGCAGGACGAACGGGCCGGCCGGCCGTCGGCCGGAGTCCAGCACCTCCCCGACCGCGATCCTCCCCCTCCCGGCGGTCTGCTCGGGGGTGACGTCGAAATCGGGCCGCAACGCCAGCCGCACCCCGGGTACCTCGCGCTCGGGCGGCCGGGACAGCGCCGCGACCAGCTCGGTGCTGGCATGAAACGGGGCGCCAAGCACGGCGTCCCCTCCGGCCGAGGCCGGACCGGGATCGGCCAGGAGTTCCGCTAGGCCAGCCGCGCCCGGACTGGCCGGGGCGATCGCATACGGCAGCTCGGCCAGATCAGCCGAGGCACAGACCAACCCCGCCACGCGCGAGGCCACGTCCGGATCACTGCCGCCCGCCAGCAGCCGCACCCGCCACAGTCCCGTCGAGGCGCCCTTGCGCACCTCGGCGTGACGCAGGTGAAGCCGACGGGCGGTCACGGCCCGGTCCGGAAACCGGTCAGACTCACCCGTCTTGTCCCGCTCGCGGTCCGCGAGCTCGGTCGCGAGCTCCTCGATCTGAGCCGCGCCCAACGGCTCGGCCAAAAGCAACATGCCGAACGGACCCGGCCACACCGCCAGCAAGCATTCTTCCATCGAGGGTGGCGGACGATCCCCAGTACGGCGCTCCTGGTCCGGCAGCAGCCCGTCGCTTATCCCGCCGAGAGTGCGCCACGATGGCAGCCGCGCCATCAGCGTCGCCAGCGAACCGCGGGGCAACGGCTGGGCCTTCGCGCCGCCGGGAAGGGTCAAGAAGACTTCCCGGTTCGCCTCCCGGCTCGCTCCGCCGTTCGCTTCACCGTTCGGGCCACCGTCCGGGCCGCCGACCAGGCCCGCTCCGGCCACCAGAAACTGGATCGGACCGCCGGCGCTGTGCCTCACCCAGCCGACGGCCAGCGCCCCCGTGTTGCCGTTGGCCAGTCCGCCGGCGTTGCCGTTCTTGGTTTCGGCCCCGGCGTGATAAGCCGCGACCAGGGCCGCGAACCGCTGGGTCCGGCCACTGTCGTTCGGCCGCTCCTGGGGCGCCTCCGATGTCCCCGCGTCCGGTCGCCGCGGGATTTCCGTGACCCGGTACGCGTCAAGTTCGCGCAGTCCATCCCAAGCTAACGTCACGCCGTTCCTCCCCACTTCTCCCTGAACCGTTCCATAAGCACACCCGCCTCATCCTCGCTGATCTCCACTAGCTCCTCGGTGGCCTCACCGCGCTTCCATTCGGCAATGACCGAATCCCGCTTCCAGGTGAGATCACGGCGAAACATTTCGTCTTCGATGCCACCCTTAGCCAGCCAGCGACGACGTGCCAGCCCGGCGGGGCCGTCACCATCGCCGGCCGTCAGGGAAACAGCATAATAAGTAACTCTCTCGGTCACGGTCGTCAGACTGGCCTTTCAGGTAGTAGGTAATCGTGCCAACCGAGGGAGGGACAGGAATTGACGCAACGATCCGTCGCTGCTGCTCCTCCAATTGCTTACACTCAGCCGGGGTGATTCTCGTGTCGCACAGCTTCTCGTAGATGTCGTGCGTTCGCTGCTTAGCCTCCCAGCTTTCCGGTGTATGGAATTGAACCTCGAAAAGGACCCTGCCTTCGGTATCCCACCAGCGAGTGTTAACTCCCCGGTAGTCATCGGCGTCCCACGACGGTTTTCTTAGCCGGAGGTCGTAGCCGGTATCTCTTAGCCTTTGCGTCGCGTCGGCTACCCCCGATGCGTAATCCTCGGCGGGAAAAACCAAGGTATACCTGATACCGTCATGGATCGCCGAGGCGAGCTTGTCAGCAGGTTCATCCGGATAACGATCGATTAGCTTGGCTAGTTTTTCCTTGAAGCGATCGGGGGATTTGAGGGCGAAGTTCTCGGAGTCGGGAACGAGGCTGCCGTGCTCGATGTCGGCTTCGATGCGCCGCATCGAGGGCGTGATACCTCCTTCACCGTAGCCCCCTTCGTCATCGCGGCCCTCGGCCTGCCGGCGCATCGCTAGCTGTTCGTCCGCGACGCGGTTGGCGTGCCGGTCGAGTTCCAGTCCCTTCCACGCCCATCGGCCATCGGCGTTGAGTTCTACCCGGTCGGGACTCGTTACGTCTGACGAGCATCCAGGAGCCCGATGATAGGCGTGCAGGTCCTGGTAACTCTCCTCGCGGTCACGAGTCTCGGGGACCGTTTCCGCCACCGGATCAGGGCGTTCGCTCGTCCGCGTTTCATGGTCGGTAAAGAGGTACTGCTCCGCTGAGGAATCGTCGGCAGTGCCGACAGCCTCGTCGTCACGAGGACCGTCAGCCGTCATCCGGCACGCCATATTCGCCGCGAGCCCACCAACCTGCCGCCAATCGACATATTCCGTATTACCGATACGAATACCTTAGACACGCTGGGTGGCCCTTAGGAAGGCCGCCGGGCCGACCAGGCGAGCACCGGACCTTGGTCACCGTCTCTTGTCGCGCGGTACATCCCCCGGAACTCTCCACGGCCGCCGCGCGCCAGGCTCGTAACCAGGGCCGGAACCATAACCAGGACCGGAACCGACGGAACCGGGACCTAGGCCGGAACCGGAACCGGAAGTATCGGGGCTATCGCCGGTACTGGGACCGGCATCAAAGTCGCGGGCGTAACCCGGACCGCGTGCCGGCTCGCAGCCGGGCTCGTAGTCCCCGCGGTAACCCCGCGGAGCTCCGTACCGCCACAACGGCCCATAGCTCTCGTGCTGACCGGACGGCGTCTCGGCCGGCCCTGGGTCATCATCGAGCGGAGGAGGCGGCAGCGTCCGCCAGTCGTAGATGTCGCGCGAACGGCCCGACGGCGAGCGGCGACGGCGGGACCAGGCCCTCACCTGCAGCGCCGTGAAGGCGCCCACGGCGACGACAGCGACGGCGATCAGCACGAGCCGATCCAGCCCCGGATGGTCCGGGCCCGTCGCGACGGCGGTGGCAACGATCCGCTGGTCCCTCCACCGCACCTGCCGCGGCAGTTGCCCGCCGCCGGACCACTCGTTACCGATCGGCGCCAGCGCCGCGGCGGCCGTCGCCATCCATGCGTACCGTCTGTACATGCTCTCCATCACCATCCAGCATGATCACCTACGTGACCGGTGCCGCGACCGCCAGTGAAATGAAGGCGGTGACCACGATCCGGACGGTCAGCCGATATCTGACCGGCCGGTCGTGACTTTCCCGACGGCCGCGTGCACTGGCCACTACCCGTGAGTACGGCCCAGGCCACTCAGCGCGTTCAGCCCAGGGGTTTCCGGTAATAGGACGGTAAGAATTGTCGATCTTTGGCTTCCCCGCGCTCGCGCTGTCCACAATGCCCCGTAGCCGGTCCGCCGCGAGGACATGCGCGCCTTTCGCCTTCGCACGCCCCGTCGCCCACTGACCGTGTGCCGTCACCCTCCGCTCAGCGGTATCGAGTCGCCCAGCGTACATTTAGCCCTCTCAGCTCAGTCGCTCGCTGATTGTGCGTCAAAAACTCCCTGATCAGGGCGCTGGCGACACACGATAACGATTCCGGCTCGCCGCAACTCCGGCATTAGGTACATTTCGGTCCGGGGTGCAGGCCGCGAGTCCGATCACGCGTCGCCGCCGCACGTCAAACCCGGCAATTCGGGCAGCGGTAGGCCCGCCGGCCATCATTGCGGATCGGTACCGTCTTCACGAGACGGTACCGATCCGCAATCATCGGCGACCGCTCTCACGCGAATCAGTAGTAACAGCGGTATCAGGATCTGGGGCCCTGGGCCGAGGGAGCCAATTCACGTTAGGGAAAAGCCGAGGGAACCCCCATGCGACGTTGGGGAGAAGCCGAGGGAGCCAATGCGACGCTAGGGGAAATCTGCAGGACGCAGGGGATCGCCCAGAACCTGGGTCAGATAGGCATTGCCGAACCTGGCTTCGGGGTCGACCTCGGCGCGGACCCGGCGGAAGTCGTCGTAGCGCGGGTAGAGCGCGCGCAGGCGTCCGGTCCCGAGGGTGTGCATCTTGCCCCAGTGCGGACGGCCTGCCACGTCCGCCACGATGGACTCGAGCAGGTCGAAGTAAGGCCGGTAGGGCAAGCCCGCGTACTGGTGGATCGCGACGTAGGCGGAGTCACGGCCGTAGGCCGTGGACAGCCAGATGTCGTCGGCGGCAGCGACCCGCACTTCGACCGGGAACATCACCGGGTCGGCCAGGCGAGGCACCTGGCGGCGCAGTTCGCCGAGGACATGGAGCAGTGATTCACGTGGAACGGCGTACTCGGATTCGACGAAACGCACCCGGCGGGGCGTCACGAACACGCGGTGAGACACGTCGGCGTAGGACCGGGAGGACAGGGCGGCCGAGGAGAACCGGTTCAGCGCGGGGATCAACGGGGGTCGCGCCCGCCCGAGCCGGCATAGCGTCCCGAAGGCCGCGTTCTCCATGACCTCGAACTCCCAGAACCGGCGCCACCCTGGCATCGCGGCTGCGGCCGATCCCGGCCGCCCCGCCGGACTCCCTACGCTCCTTGGGGCCCAGGAATCCAGGTCACCGAGGGGAAGGCGGTTGTTCCGCTTGACCAGGGCCCGACGGCCATAAGGGAACCAGTAGAACTCGAAGTGGTCGTTGGCGGCGGCCAGCGAGTCGAACTGCTCGAGGACCTCGTCCACGGGCACCGGCCGTTCATCTGCCGCCAGCGTGAACGACGGCACGCACCGCAGCGTCACGCTCGTGATCACGCCCAGCGCGCCGAGGCCGATCCGCGCGGCCGCGAAAAGCTCCGGCCGGGACGCGTCCGAGCACGTCACCAGCGAACCGTCGGCCAGAATCAGGTCGAGCGCCTCGACCTGGGTGGCGAGGCCGCCCAGCCGGGCGCCGGTGCCGTGCGTTCCGGTGGACAGGGCTCCGGCGAGCGTCTGCGCGTCGATATCGCCGAGGTTGGCCATGGCCAGCCCCAGGCCGCCCAGTTCGGCGTTGAGTGTCCGCAGCGTCGTCCCCGAGCGCACCGTGACCAGGCCGGTCTGTGTGTCGGCGGCGGTGATCCCGGTCCAGCGGGACAGGTCGAGAGCCACGCCGGCGGTCGCCGCGATCGACGTGAAGGAGTGCCCGCTGCCGAGCGCGCGCACCGGAAGGCCGTCCGCCGCCGCGTCCTTGACCGCCACTGAGATCTCGGCCTCGGTCCGCGGCTGGCACCAGCGCACGGGCACCGCCATCGCGGTCCCGGCCCAGTTCCGCCACGTGCGGGGAGCAGAAGCGGCCATTGCCGCAGAGCGCTTCATTACCCGTAAGTATTCATATTTCCGCAGCGCTGGTCTACTGTGCGAGCATGCCAGTCGACCACGGCGGCCAGGTCACCGCCCGCGGGGCCGCCGCGCCCGCCCCGCCCCCCGCCGCGACGGCCCCGCCGAAGACCGCGCAGACGGAGAAACCGGAGGCCACACCGGCAAAGGCCGGCACAGCGAAGGCCAGGACGCCAGAAGCCGGAAAAGCGAAGGCATTCTTGCGAGCCCGCTACGACCAGGCCACCGCGGCGCTGGACCCGCCGCTGGCCATCGTCGACGAGGCCGCGTTCGACCGCAACGCCGCCGACCTGACCCGCCGGGCCGCGAGCCGCCCGATCCGGGTCGCGACCAAGTCACTGCGGTGCCGTTTCCTGATCGAACGCGCGCTCGCCCACCCCGGCTACCAGGGCGTGATGTGCTACTCGCTGCCCGAAGCCCTGTGGTTGCACGCCATGGGCACCTGCGACGACCTACTGGTCGCGTACCCCACCGTGCACCGCCAGGCGCTGCGGGCCCTGGCCGCGGACGACCAGGCCCGGCGGCACATCACCATCATGGTGGACTCCACCGCGCAGCTGGACGTGGTGGACCGGGCCCTGGGCGCGGACCATCCGGAGATCCGGGTCTGCCTAGAGCTGGACGTCTCCTGGCGCCCGCTGGCCCGCAAGCCGCTGGTGCACATCGGTACCTGGCGCTCTCCCGTCCACGAACCGCGCCAAGCCGCCGAACTCGCCGCTGTCATCAGCCGCAGGCCAGGCTTCCGCCTGGTCGGCGTGATGGGTTACGAGGGCCAGATCGCCGGCCTGGGCGATGCTCCGCCCGGGCACCCGGTCCGGGCCCAGCTGATCAGGTTCATCCAGGCTCGTTCGGTCCCCGAGCTCAACGCGCGCCGAGCCGAGGCGATCCGCCTGATCGAGGCCATCACCAGCCTGGAGTTCGTGAACGGCGGCGGCACGGGCAGCCTGGAGTCGACCGCGGCGGACACCTCGGTGACCGAGCTCACGGCCGGTTCCGGCCTGGTCGGGCCGACGCTGTTCGACGCGTACACGAGGTTTACCCCGGATCCGGCGCTGCTGTTCGCGCTGCCCGTGGTCCGGCGCCCCGGCCCGGCCATCGCCACCTTGTTCGCCGGCGGCTACGTCGCCTCGGGCACCGGGACGGCCGACCGGCTGCCGCGGCCGTACCTTCCCGCCGGGCTCAGCCTAACCGGCGTGGAGGGGGCCGGCGAGGTGCAGACGCCGGTCCGCGGGGCCGCGGCCGCCGACCTGCAACCCGGCGACCGGGTCTGGCTACGGCACGCCAAGGCCGGCGAGCTCGCCGAGCGGTTCGCCGAGTACCACGTGGTCCACGACGACGGCCAGGTCACCACGGTGCCGACCTACCGGGGCGAGGGCCAGTGCTTCGGCTGAACCGCGCGGCCCCCCGCGCCCACGACCGCAACGCGGCCCGCGCCAAACCCACCCGCGAGGACGGCCAGCGTGGATAACCAGGAGGTGGACCGCCAGGCCCGCGCCAGCGACCCGCTCCGGCCCGGCGACCCGCTCCCGGCGGCGCTGGCCGAACCCGTCGACCCGGTCCGGGCCCGCTGGATCACGCTGCTGTTTCTCGCCAACGTCGGCCTGTGGCTGGCGATCTACGCGCCGATCCAGGTCGTGCTGCCCGAGCAGGTCCAGTCACTGCACCCGGTCGACAAGGCGGTGCTGCTTTCCGTCGTGATCGCCGCGGGCGCGATCGCCTCGCTGCTGGCCAACCCGGTCGTCGGCGCGCTGTCCGACCGGACCACGTCCCGCCGCGGCCGCCGCCACCCGTGGACGGTCGCGGGGGCGCTGGTCGGGGCGGTCGGCCTGGTGATCCTCGCCGCGGCACCGGACATACCGGTGATGGTCCTGGGCTGGTGCGTAGCCCAGGTCGGCCTGGGCGGCATGCTGGCCACGCTGACGGCCGCGTTGCCCGACCGGGTGCCCGCTCATCAGCGCGGCACGCTGGGCGGGCTGATCGGCATCAGCCAGATGCTCGGCACCGTGCTCGGCGCCCTGATCGTCACGGTCCTGGTCACCCGGATCTCTCCCGGCTACCTGACCTGCGGCGTGATCGTGATCGCCGGCGCGCTAGTGTTCACGCTGCGCACCCCCGACGAGCCGCTGCCCGCCGAATTCAAGCCCCGCGTTCCGGTCAGCCAAGTGCTGCGCAAGCTGTGGGTCTCGCCGCGGGAGTACCCGGACTTCGGCTGGGCCTGGCTGACCCATTTCCTGGTCAACCTGGGCAACGACCTCGGCACCTTGTACCTGCTGTACTTCCTGGCCGACGCGGCGCACTATCACGACCCGCAGATCGGGCTGCTGACGCTGATGGCGCTGTACGCGGTGGCGC
>Ga0302326_10022415_pt1 | contig 12913 bp, 10 predicted proteins | sample Palsa_T0_3_FD_202264 | JGI IMG/M metagenome (GOLD analysis project Ga0302326, IMG submission 202264) | Peat permafrost microbial communities from Stordalen Mire near Abisko, Sweden - Palsa_T0_3 | ecosystem: Environmental > Terrestrial > Soil > Palsa > Peat permafrost | place: Sweden: Abisko... | reverse complement strand
CGGTGGATCCGGGGGCAGTTCGACGTCGGCCAGCCCGCGCCGCTCGACGTGGCGGTTTACGACGAGAATCGTAGCTCTGTGACTCGACGGCAAATTACGCCCCAAAGGGAAACTTCCGAAGCCACGGCGGATCTCAATCTAAAGCAGCGCACAAAAATGCTGGTGAGCATTTCGGCCCCGCGCGGCAGCCTGCTGAGGATGGGGGGCGATTAGGAGATCATCGTCTCGGGTGCCGTCGATTTTACGGCGTCTTCCGCGGCTCGGACGGAACCAATTGTCCCGGACCTATTCGAACGGAGAGTTTGGGGCGGTGCGGTTTGACGCGAACGGTACGCTGGAGACAGAAGACGGGAGGCGCGGCACCTGGAGAATCTTCGACCCCGCCCGCGCGGTCTACGTGATCGCGATAGACAATCGCCGGATCTCGGCTTTAATTCAGTTCCCTGATCCAGATATTGCGGAAGCTGATCGGCTGGCTGGGGTCGCCATGCGCCTGCAGCTTAATCGGGGCGCTGTCGTATTTCTTATAAGACGGCTTGCCGATATATAGCGTCTCGCCTTGCAGTTCGAAGTGATTCTGTACGAGCACGCCATTGAAGAACACCGTCGCGTAGGCCGGCGTCTTCAGCGATCCGTCAGCGTTGAAAATGGGCGCCGTCCAAACCACGTCGTAACTCTGCCACTCTCCCGGTTTGCGGCTGGGATTCGCCAGCGGAATGGCTTGTTTGTAAATGCTCCCGGCCTGACCGTTGACGTAGGTTTTGTTGTTGTAGGAGTCCAGAACCTGCAACTCATATCCCGCGTCGCCGGCACCCGTGGATGCCAGAAAGACGCCGCTGTTGCCGCGCGCCTGACCGTCCCCCGTGATGTTCTCGGGCACTTTCCACTCCACGTGGAGCTGATAATTGCGGAAGCTCCGCTTGGTCTCGATGTTCCCGACGCCTTTCACCTTGCTCACAATCATCACGCCGTCGGCCACGGACCATTTGGCGGGCGATTTGTCCTTGGCTTGCACCCATTCGTCGAGATTCCTGCCGTCGAAAAGAACGATCGCGTCGGAAGGCGGCGCCGAGTTCTGGGCGCCTGGCGTCACCACCTTGGGCTCGGGCTGCCAGACCTCCGTGTCCTCCGGTTTCGGCTTCGGACCCTGAGGGGCGGCCGCCGTTTGCGCCAGCAGGGGAACGGCCGTGGCAAACAAAGCCACAAGCGAGAAGATTTTCATACCCGCAGTTTACACCATGGCGCCCTTCCTGCGAATTCATCATCATGCCGCGTAGTATCATGAATCTAAGGTCCCAACTCACCCATGACTTCCATTGGGGACACGCTTCGCCGCGAACGCCAGAGACGCAATCTCGACTTGCCGGAGATCGCCGGCAAGCTGAAAATCTCCGCGCGGTTTCTGGAAGCCATGGAGCACGACGATTTTGCCAAACTGCCTGGCGGGGTTTTCGCGAGGAGTTTCGTGCGGCAATACGCCGATTTTCTTGGTCTCGACGCCGACGAAATGGCGTCGGAGGTGGGACACGTGCTCGAGCCCGAGCCGGTCCCCTCCGGGGTGCCCGGCAAGCCGAAACCGGACGTCCCGGGAATTAAACTGCGGATGGGCGAAGAGAGCTGGCAATCGGTGCGCGAACGGCCGGTGGCGCTGCCTTCCTGGTTCCGGGCCGGTTTGCTGTTGGTTACGTTGATGGTGGTTTGCTCCGGTGTGTATTGGTGGTTTCAACACCCGCACCATCCGGTGTTGGCGCACGAAGCGTCACGCCCGCCGAAACAGGCGCCCGCTCTGCAGCCCGTAATCCCCGTGTCCCAGCCGGTGGAAACTCCGCCCACGATCACGCCCACGCCGCTTCCGGGCACGGAAGCCTCCGCCGAACCTACGCCCACTCCGGCCCCGGCCGCTTCCGAAGTACCGAATCTCGCGCCCAATCCCAAGGCTACCGTGCGGGTGGGCATCACGGCTGACGAGGCGGTGTGGATCCGCGCCGACGTCAATGGCAAATATCAGTTTTCCGGCACCTTGCAGCCCCACGAGAATCGCAATATCGACGCGGACGGGCAAGTGACGCTGCGATTGGGCAATGCCGGCGGTGTGACGATTACGTTGAACGGAAAACCGGTAGGCGCGGTGGGACCGAAAGGGCAGATTCGAACCGTTCAGTTCACTTCCGGGGGTTTCCAGATTGTCTCGGGGGAGCCCAAGTTGCTCGATCCCCTTGACCGCCTCTGACGCATTTCCATACGCTGACGTTTCCGCTCCAAAATCAGCAGTTCGCGCCGCCTCCCGAGTTTGGTTCGTTCGTCCACTTTGTGCCAGAACTTGCGGAAATAACTGATCGCAGAAAGCATGGCGAACACCACCACGATCCACATCAAAATCATGCCCGGCGCTCGCAATTGAGGACGCCGCACGGCCAGCAGCATGCACGATACTGCCACCACCTGGGAAAACATTTTGGTCTTGCCCAGATCGCTGGCCTTAATTGTGTACCCCTCGGCAGCGGCTATCTGTCGCAGGCCTGATACCGCGAACTCCCGGCCCACAATCAGGATCGCCATCCATCCCGGCAACACGCCAACTTGCACCAGGGAGATGAGGGCGGCGGAGATGAGCAGCTTGTCGGCGATGGGATCGAGCAGGGTACCGACTGTGGTGACTTGTTTCCAGCGCCGAGCCAGGTAGCCGTCTAACAGGTCGGTACCCGCGGCGGCGATGAAGATGCCGAGCGCCAACCATTCGTTGGTCACTGGCAATCTCATCCAACCGTTATCCTCCACCAGCGCCGCCACCAGAAGCGGTACGAAGAAGATCCGAAGAATCGTCAGGGCATTGGGTATGTTCATTGGCCCAAATCAAACTATAATGCGCCGCGCACCCCGTCAACAACTGGCCGAACGCTTATACTTAATATTTACATGCTTCTATCGCGACGGACTTTCTTTTTTGGCAGCTTGGCGATGCCGGCAATAGCAGCCAAAACGCCCAATAAAACCGGTAAAAAGGCGGCTGCGCCACGGCCCGGTATTCTGCTGATTCTGGCGGATGAGCTGCCTTCGTACGTGCTCGGTTCCTACGGCAACCGGCAGGTGCGCACGCCCAATCTGGATTTTCTGGGGCAGATGGGCATGCGTTTTAGCAACCACTTTGCCTGCGCACCCTCGGTGGTGGCGGGCCGTAATACCTTGTTGACGGGCGCGACGCCGATGCAATTGGGCGATGCCGGAACGCTTTCCGCTGCTGACGTACCGCTGGCCAAGATCCTGGGCGGGGCCGGGTATACTTGCCAGGAAGGCGACGCCGCCGCGGCCATGCAGTTCCTCGATACACAGACGGCGGACAAGCCGTTTTTCTATACCCTGAATTGCCCCAGCCTCCGCCCGCCGTACGACGGCGTGCCCCAGGAATATCTCGACATGTACACCATCGAGCCGTTCGATGGATACGCGCCCGACCTGCCTGCCGCCAATGCGGCCGACGGCAAGGAAATGCTGCGCAACATTCTCGGGAATGTGAAGAAAGCCGCGGCGAGCGTGAGCTATCTCGATGCCACTGTGCAGAAGGTGTTGGCCAAAGTGCGCGCCCGCGGACTGACGAACAGTACTTTGGTGGTCTTCACGTCTTCGACCGGCGCTCTTTGGGGACGCCATGGATTGTGGGAGTCGGCCAATGCTTCCGATCCGCCCAATATGTACGACGACGCGGTGGCCACACCCATGATCTGGAGCTGGCCGGGTCATATTCCCGCGATCGCGCATCGGCCCGAGCTGGTGAGCGCCTACGATTTCGTGCCCTCGATTTGCGACCTGCTTGGGCTCGAGGTCCCGCAGCGAAATCTGTGCGGGCGAAGCTATGTACCCCTGGTCGAGATGAAGGAACTGCCCAAGAAATCGCCGTGGCGCATGGCGGCTTGCGCGCATATGGGAGTCACCGATATGTCCCGCGAGGCCCGCTACAAGCTGGTCACGCGCAACGACGGCAAGGGTCCGAATGAGCTTTACGATCTGGTGACCGATCCCGGCGAAAAAGAGAATCAGTTTGAGAATCAGCAGTTCCTGACCATCCACAAAGAGCTGGCGGACATACTCGATAAGTGGAAGAAAGATTATTCGTCCGCCACGCCGACAGCGGCGCCTGCGCCGGCTGGCAAGGGCAAGAAGAAAAAGAAGGCGTAAGTGACCACTCCCTCACGGTCGCGGCTCGGTATCGGGCGCACAGCGTTTCCGAGCCGCGCGCGTGAGCAAGCGGTCCCTTACTCTACTCGGAGCGCCCGCAGCGGATCCATCCGACTGGCACGGCGCGCGGGAATGTAGCAGGCGAGTGCCGCTACCAGCAGCAGCACCAATGCGACCACCGCGAAGGTGAGCGGGTCTGACGCACTCATTCCGAATACCAGACTTTGCATCAGCTGCGTCAGTTCGAGCGCTCCTAGCGCGCCGACGACCGTTCCCACCAACACCATCAACAGTCCGTGACGGAGAATCAGCCGCACCACGTCTCCGCCGCGCGCGCCCAGCGCCATGCGCACACCGATTTCGCGCGTCCGCAACGTCACGGAATATGACAGCACTCCGTAAAGCCCTACCGCGGCCAGCAGCAGCGCGAGCCCGGCGAAGCCGGTAAACAATAAGCTGTCGAAGCGGCGCTGCTGGGTAGTGCCATGCAGATGTTCGGCCAGCGGCTTTACGTCCACCACTGCCTGATCTTTATCGATCTCCGCGACCACGGCGCGTACGGCGCCTTCCAACGCCATGGGGTCGCCCTTCGTGTGCAGCATCAGGGCCGGCTCCTGGATGTCGTGCCCGGGCATGAACAACTCCGCCCGCGGCGATTCGTCTAGGCCCATTTCATGAGTGTCCGGCACAATCGCCACCACCGTTGCCGTGGTTGTATGGTCGCCCGATCCCAGAATCAGCCGGCGGCCCAGCGCATCGCCACGCGGTGCGATCTGCCGGGCAAGCGAGAGCGTCACCGCCACCATGGGAGGAGTCTTAGGCGCGGCGTCCTGCCGGGTGAACTGGCGCCCGCGCAGGATTGGCGTGCCGATGGTACGGAAGTAATCTTCGCTCACTCCCTTCATATCCGTTTCCGGAGTCTGCGCAGGATCGGCGGGCGGCGCCTCGCCTTCCACTCGATAGGTAGAGACCTGAAGATTATCCATCAGAGGCAGACCGCTTGCCACGGCGGCCGATTCCACCCCCGGCAATTGCCGCACGCGTTCCAGCAGCCGATCGTTGAAGGCGACCAACTGCTCGTCCTTCGAGTACCGCTCGTAAGGCAGCCGGATGTGCATCGAAAGCACACGGTCGGCATGAAATCCCGGGTTGACTCCGAGGACATTGCCCAGACTGCGAAGCATCAGCCCCGCGCCCGCGAGCAGAATCAGCGCCAGCGCAACTTCCGCCACCACCAGCGAATTGCTCATTCGCCGAGTCCTACGTCCCACGCCCGCGCGGCCGTCCTGCGTCAGCGTCTCTTGCAGGTTGGCGGCGGAAGCACCCATGGCCGGCGCCAGTCCGAAAATCAATCCGCTCAGCGCCGCCACGCCGATGCCGAAGGCCAGCACCGTCCAGTTCAGGCCGATTTCCCGGAAGTGGTAATTGTCCTCCGGCGCCAGCGCCCTAATTCCCGCCATCGCGCCCACAGCCAGCAGCAGTCCGAGCAGACAGCCCGCGCCGCTCAATAGAATGCTTTCGCCCAGCGCCTGGCGCACTAAACGCCCGCGAGTGGCGCCTATGGCGGCGCGGATGGCCATCTCGCGTCCGCGACCGGCCGACCGCGCCAGCAGCAGATTGGCGACGTTCGCGCAGGCAATCAACAGAACGAACCCAACCGCTACTTGCAGGGCCAGCACCGTGCGGCTGGTGGACGGGCTCACGTCTTCTACCGATAGCGGGAACAGGCTGGCGGTGAAACCGGTATCGATCTTGGGGTATTGCTGCTGGAGAGCGTGCGCGATCACCGCCATTTCGGCGCGCGCCTGCTGAATGGAAGCTCCGTCTCGCAGGCGGGCGATCACGTAATTGATGTGGTTGGTCTCCTGGGCGGCGTTGAAGGTTTCCGACAGGGGCAGCCAGATATCGGGCCGGCGGACATCCATCCCCTGAAACAGCGCGGGCAGGTGGAAATCCGGCGGCAGCACGCCGATTACGGTGTACGGCTTGCCCGCGAGTTGAATGGTACTGCCTAAGCGCCGCTGATCGCCACCGAAATGGCGCTCAAAGAAAGCGTCGCTGACGAGCGCGACTTGGTTTTTTCCGTCCAACGTTTCATCGGGCGTGAAAAGACGGCCGAGCAGAGGTGTGCGGCCCAGCACCGGCAGGAAGTCCGGCGTGACGCGCACTGCCTCGAGGTCCTCCGGCCGGTCGGTTCCCGTCAATTGCACGCGGACTTGCTGCATCGCAGCCATCCCGTTGAAGGAATGCGCCTGGCGCTTCCACTCCACGTAATTGCGGCCGGCGACCGGTAGCCTCTCGGCCAGAAACCCTTTGAAAATGGGGTTTTTCTCCCAAAGCATCAGCAGGCGCGCGGAATCGCGGTACGGCAGCGGACGCAAAAGCACCGCCTGAATGACGCTGAAAATGGCAGTATTCGCACCGACACCGAGGGCGGTCGCCAACACTGCGGCGGCGATCAATCCGGGGCTACGGCGAAAAGTGCGGAGGGCAAAACGAAGATCGGCCATCATAAGTCCTTACGGACATTGTGGCACGCCAGTTCGCTAACAAAACAGGAGGGAATAGCCCGGGCGTGTTCGACGCCGGAACAGCGGTTCGCGGAATCAGGCGATTCCGCGCCCCGGGCCGGGTTGACTACGACTTCTTAAGCTCGGGCGGAACGTTGCATTTCGCGAGCGAATGATCGTTCTTCTGATAGCAGGTGCCCAGGTCGTTGAGGTTGGGATTATCTTTGGTGCCCGCTTTGGAATGGCAGGCGTTGCACGACTTCAGATTCTCCTTCTTCACGTACTCCGGCTTGCCGAACGATGCCGTCGTGCAGAGAAGGAATCCCGAGATCACGATCACCGCGGGGATCGCCAGTTTCAATATGCGCATTGCGTTCTCCTTGGGGTGAAAAACATACCCCGATGTCTGGAAACTACGACTAGGATTATAACTCTCGTGCAGGAAAACACCACAGCGCGCGAATTAAATTCGCGTAATCTTGCGCACCTATAAGGCAGCGTCCCCCTCCAAACTGCGCCATAAGTACCAACTCGCGACTGAACAGTAGGGCCGCCAACGTTTGGCCATCGCTTCCATTTCGGCGGGAGTGGGTGGTTCGGCCATGGCGTAGGCCTTCTTCATGGCGTTGCGGATTCCGAGGTCGCCGGTGGGGAGGATGTCGGTGCGCCGCAACGCGAAGATGAGGAACATGTGGGCGGTCCATACGCCGATGCCTTTTACCTGCGTGAGCCGCTCGATCACCAGTTCATCCGCGAGCGCCGCCAGTTCTTCGAACACCAGCTTGCCGTCGCGGGTATGGCGGGCCAGATCGCGGATATAGAGAGTTTTCTGCTTCGAGAGGCCCAGCGCACGCATGCGCGCAGGACGCAGTTTCAGTATATTTTCGGGCGTCAGGTTGCCGCCGGCGGCCTTGGCCAGCCGTGCGAAGATCACGGAGGCCACGCGCCCGCTCAACTGCTGGTATACAATCGATCTCACGAGGGTGTCGAACCCGGGCTCACGGAACTGGATGCCGTAATCTCCAACACGGTCAATGATTTCCGAGAGGATGGGGTCGTTTTGGCTGAGGTGCTCGATGGCTTCTTTCATGTTGAAACAGCTTTACGCCGCAGTACGTCCATATTTTACCGGCATGCGACCATTCCTTGTTTTAGCTCTCGCTACTGTGCTCCTGGCACAAGCTCCGCAAACTCAACAGGATCAAAAAGTTCCCGACGATCTGCCAACCATCAAAGTGGACGTCGACGTGGTCAGCATTCTGGCCTCCGTCCGCGATAAAAGGAACTCTCTGGTTCCCAACCTCGAGCAGAAAGATTTTACCGTCCTGGAAGATGGTAAGCCCCAGCCCATCAAATACTTTACGCGAGAGACGGACCTGCCGCTTACGATCGGTCTGTTGATCGATGTCAGCGGCAGCCAGGCGAATCTCATCCAGATCGAACGCGATGCCGCGGCGCAGTTCTTCACGCAGGTGCTGCGCAAGAAAGACGAGGCGTTTCTGCTGTCGTTCGGTGAAGAGGCAGAGCTGCTGCAGGATTACACCAATTCCCCCAAATTGCTGATCGCGGCGATGCGCGATCTGCGCGTGAGTTCGGGCGTGGGCGGCTTCGGACCGGGCCCGGTTCCCACCATCGGACAGCCGCGCGGTACGGTGCTGTACGATGCGGTGTACCTGGCGGCAAACGAGAAGCTGAAGACCGAAGTCGGCCGCAAGGTGATCGTGGTGATTACCGATGGCGTGGACGAAGGAAGCCGGCTGCCGCTCAAGGAAGCTCTGGCGGAAGCGCAGAAGGCCGACGCGGTGATCTACAGCATTGAGTATGAGGATCCGGGGTTTTATAGCCGCGGCGGCTGGGGCATCAGCCTGGGTGGCGGCGCGGGAGCGAGCGCTCTGCATCAGCTCTCCGACGAGACGGGAGGGCACGTGTACAGGGTAGACCGGCGGAATACGCTCGACGTGGTGTTCAAGGAATTACAGGACGAAATGCGGAGCCAGTATTCCATCGGCTACACCCCCATCAACGATAAGAAAGACGGCACCTACCGAAAGCTGGACATCAAGCTGTCGAACAAGGACCTCAAGGCGCAGGCGCGTAAGGGCTACTACGCGATTAAGCCGGAAGCGCGATAGGTCTCTGCGGCCCCGCCAGGAGCGTCATGCCAGACTGTGTCTGCACCCCGTCGATGGACGCCTTGCACCGCGACTGCTCCGGTGGACACGTTCGCCGGTAGCTGAATGGTGATCTGGTAAAGGCCCGCCGATCCTCTCACGAGAATGCCGCTATTCACTGGGACTTGCATGCCGCGGCAGCTCACTAAGACTAAGTACTCACGTTCGGAATTACGGTGACGTATTCCTGGACCGGAACGAATCCGCACACCGAGCCGCGACCGCAGGAAGCGGTGTCAATGTTTACTGTATGAATAGAGTGACTCCGGGTGGCGTCTGCACGCCGCCGATCGATGCCTGCAACGCCACTGTGCCGGTGGGCACGCTGGCGGGTAACTGAATAGTGATTTGGTATAGACCGGCGGTGCCAGTAGGGAGAACGGAGCTGACGACGCGCGCCGCCATGCCGCCGACGGTTACCGTTGGGGCGCTCGCGGTAGCGGGAGCGCCGCTGACTGCGACACCGGCCGGCGCCGCGGGTGTGGTCGGTCCGAAGCCGGTGCCCCAGAGCACCAGTGTTTCGCCGGGGATCGCAGGGGCGGACGGGTTTCCCACCAGCGCGTAATCGGGCAGGCGGGAGGCGATGGCGTAATTCGTTCCGGGATCGAGGAAGAAGGCCGGCGCGTAGTTTCGCAAGGCGACACTCGCCGGCGCACTCAGAACGCCATTGTTATCGACCACCACCTGCACGCTGGCAAGCGAGCTGTCTGTCGGCACCTGCACGTTAATCTGCGTGGGGCTGATGTAGTAGACGAAGGCGGGATTGCCGTCAATGGTCACGCTCACGCCGCTGAGCGCGGTGGGCAAATCGGCGCCTTCGAAATCCGCGGAGGTCCAGATGCGCGTGGTGTTGGCGAGGTTGACCCCGGTGATCATCGCCCAGGAGCCCGACTCGATTCCCGGCTGGAAGCTCGCGCCATTGAGCACCGAGCTAATGGCGGGTGCGCCTGTCGCGAGTTTCGTCACGAAAGCGTCGCCATACGTGTAGGGCAGCGGCCCACCACCGCCGGGAAAATCGCTGGACCAGGTCTGCCCCACCAGGATTACGTTGCCGCTGGAATCGACAGCGGCGGCGAGCGCGCCGTCATCCTGCGAGCCGCCGAAGTAGGTGGAGCTGTTCAAGGTGCTGCCATCGGCGGAAATCACGGAAGCGAAGGCGTCGGCGAGACCCGCATTGGCGGCCTGCGCCGCGTTCGCTACAGGGAAGTCGGTGCCGCGCGTGCCGCCGGTGACCACCACGTTGCCGGCAGGATCGAGCGCGATCCCCAAGATCCAGTTCTGTTGATAGAAGACGTTGGGCTCGGCGGCGACGATCGTCGGAATGCTGAGCGTGGCATGACCACGCAGATAAGTGGAATACGCGAATGCGGACCCATCGGCGGTCAACTTGGAAACGAAGCCCGCCGTGCCCAGTTGATTGACGACGGTGAAGAGCGTGCCCGACCCCGTAGCCGTAAGATTGAAACTCACCGGGGTGGAAGACGCTACCGATGCCCACGTAATTCCGTGATCGTGCGAGACGTAGAACCCGGCCCCCAGGTTGAGGGGGGACACCTCCGCGTAGAGTATGCCGGTGGGGTCGACGGCCAGAGTTCCGGTAGTGCTCTTGCCGGGCAGCGAAGGAAACGCGGACCAGGTCGCGCCGCCATCGCTGCTGCGCAACGTGAGGCCGTTATAGAACGTCGTAGGAGTGGTGGAACCGTCGGCGATCAGGGCGGAGGTAGCGGGCGAGACGTTCGGTATCTGGGTCCAGGTGTTGCCGCCGTCGGTGCTGCGATACAGGTACGGCTGAATAACAAAGGGAATCACCGCATTCGAGATGGCGACTAGGACGCCGCTCACGTGCGGATCGAGCGCGAGTGCCGCGACGCCGGGAGTTCCCGGAAACGGCACGTTGTTCCACGTCTTCCCGCCATCCGCGCTCTTGCGGAAAAAGACCTTGTAGCCGGGTCCGGTATTGGTGCAGACGGTATAAACATTGCTGTCGTTTTGCGCGTCCACCAGGATCTGCGTTACTGGATAGCCCGGGGTATCGATGGCCGTCCAGGTGGCGGCGCCATCGGTGGACTTATACAACGTGGAGGGCGAGGCCGCGTATATTGTCTGCGGATGGACGGGATCTACGACGATCGCCTGCGCGCTGGTGGGGGCCGTGGCCGAGTTGCTCCCGGTCCACGTCGTGCCGCCGTCGGTGCTTTTGAAGACGCCGAGATCGGCGGTAGCTTCGTAGAGCGTGGTGGGCGTCGTCGGATCGACCGCCATCTCTTGGGGAAGCGCGAAGGGCAGATTGTCGACGGGCGACCAGGTGCCGCCGCCGTTGCTGCTCTCGTAAAGCGGGCGCGCTCCCAGCGTACTCTGCAGTGGATGGACTAACGGAAAATCGGCGGAAGCGGTGCTGCCGGCGACCCACGCCTCGCCGGCTCCGTCCACGGCAATGGCCGTCCCGAACGACTCCGTACTACCGCCGAAAGTCTTTTCGTAGACCTTGGTTGTGCCGTCAGCCGAAATCTTGAAGACGATGGCTAGCTGGCTGCCGGGTGACGTAAGAGTTTCGAGGACGGGAGTGTAATTCGCGGTTAAGGTGGAACCGGCGACGTAGGCCGCGCCCGTGGTATCGAGCGCGATTGCCGCTGCAGCGCCGTTGGGATGGAAGTACGACCAGATGAGCGTGCCTTGCGGCGCGAGTTTGGTGACCACGATGCCCGGCTGGTCGGGCGGATTCTGCAGGCCGGGAAACCCGACAGCGGAGTTCGCGTTCACGGCCACATAAGCATTACCCCCGGAATCGACGGCGATGCCCGCGGCGCTATTGTCGTTCTGCCCGCCCAGAAGGGTCGAAAAGAGCAGCTTGCCGCCGGTGGGGTCGAGCTTGGCGACGAAGGCGTAGTAATCGTCGGTGAGATTGCTCTGAATGGGATTCACCAGCGGAAAATTCGGCGAGCCAGTCCATCCTGCGACCCACACGTTGCCGGAACTGTCGAGCGCGATGCCCGTGGCTAGGTCGGTGAGCTCACCGCCGAGGAAGGTCGCCCAGATCAGTTTGCCATCCGGTCCGAGCTTGGCCACGAATGCGTCGGCGGTTTGGCCGAAGGTTGTCTGATACGCGCCGGCGGTGACCGGGAAATCCTTGGAATAGGTCTCGCCGGCCACATACACGTTGCCTTGCGAATCGCTGACCACGGCATTGGCGTAGTCCTGGCCGCCGCCGCTGAGGAGAGTCGAGTAAATGGTACCGGCGGCGTTGGCCACACCGCTGACGGCGCCGAATAGGATTACGGCTAAGGCGAGCTTCGCTCGCCGGGGCGAGCAACGTGGTGAGCTATCGTTCGATCTCATGGTTTACCTAAGGAAATTGTCGCGCCGGCCGGCGTTTGCGCGTCACCGATTGATGCCTGTATCGCCACCGTGCCGTTGGGCGCGTTGGCGGGAATTTGAACGGTGATTTGATACAGACCTGCGGATCCGTCGGCTAGCCCGCTGCTGACTACGTGCACCTGCACACCACCGATCATGACGACCGGCAAAGTGGAAGTCGCGGGTGCCCCACTGACTGCAACGCCTGCCGGCGCCGGCGGAGTGGTCGGTCCGAAGCCAGTGCCCCAAAGCACGACGAGGTCGCCGGGGTGCGCGGGCGCCGCTGGAGTTCCCACCGGTGCGTAATCGGGCAGGTGAGAGGCGATGACCGAGTTGCTTCCCGTAGCGAGAAAAAATGCCGGTGCGTAGGTCCGCATCTGCGCCTGCGCTGGTGCGCTCACCATGCCGTTGTTGTTGACCACGACATTGACCGCACCGGTGGCGCTATCGGCCGGCGCCAGAACGTTGATTTGCGTGGGACTGATGTATTCGACATATGCCGGCTGGCCGTCGATGCTCACCTTCACGCCGTCGAGCGCGGTGGGGAGATCGTTACCGATGAAGTCGGACGCGAGCCACGTGCGCGTAGTGCTGGACAGGGAGCTGCCTTTAATCGCTACCCACGATCCGGCTTGGATGCCCGGCTGGAAGCTCGCAGCGTTGACCACAGACGTAATTACCGGGGTGGTGGGAACCGCCAGCTTC
>Ga0302326_10022414_pt1 | contig 12914 bp, 17 predicted proteins | sample Palsa_T0_3_FD_202264 | JGI IMG/M metagenome (GOLD analysis project Ga0302326, IMG submission 202264) | Peat permafrost microbial communities from Stordalen Mire near Abisko, Sweden - Palsa_T0_3 | ecosystem: Environmental > Terrestrial > Soil > Palsa > Peat permafrost | place: Sweden: Abisko... | reverse complement strand
TCTTGTCGCTGGGCCATCTGCGCTGCTGGTCGCGAAGCTGCACAAGATCGCGGAGCGCGTCGAGCAGCCACGCCGACAGCGTCCGCGCGATGCCCACGACGTCTTCAGACTGCTGCGCGAAGTCGAAGTCGAGGCCTTCGCCGCCGGGTTCGTGGCGATGAAGGCGGCCGACGTCAGCCGTGATGTCGCGCTTGAGGCGATCGCCCATCTCCGCGCACTGTTCGGCGAGCCGGCTGGCCACGGCGCGCAGCAGGCAGCGCTGACCGTCACCGGGCTGGTGGAGGACCCACAAGCAGTCGCCCTACGATCTGCGGTCCTCGCCGCTGAGGTCCTATCCGCGATCGAGTGAGCGCCGCATTCGAGCTGCGAGCCGCCAAAACGGGTACCAAAACAAGCAAATCTGACCTCACGCAAATGGATCCAATTTCACGAAATCCCTGCAAATCGATAGGTACCCAACACCCCTGAAGCGACTCATAACCCGAAGGTCGCGGGTTCGAATCCCGCCCCCGCTATCAATCAAGGACAGTTTCAAGCAATCGTTCTAATAATTGCCTGGGACGGCCGCGAAATAGCAGGACCGGTAACCAGTCCGGTTCGATGTAGCCGATAGCCGCCGCGAGGCGGCTTTCGCGCGCTGAGGGGACGCGAAGAGCCCGCCGGGGTCTCACGCTGTCCGGCCGCGGCTGGTACATGGCCCCTATAATCGGACATATCTGGGCGCTTAGCGCCTATAAACTCCCAAATCCGACCGCTTAATATATGCCCACATCAACTCCGTTGCCCATCCAGCGCGCCGCGCGCGACATCGGCGCGCACTTCGTCGCCTGGCGCAAACTACGCGCTTTGACCGTGGAGCAGGTCGCCGACCGCGCTGGCGTGTCGGACAAGACCGTGCGGCGGTTTGCGAGCGACCCGGGGTCAATCAGCGTGGAAAACATGCTGCGCATCGCGCGCGCCGTTGGGGTTCTCGACCAGTTGGTCGCTGCGACCGACCCGCTCAGCACCGATATCGGCCGGCTGCGAGCCGGCGAGCAGTTACCACAGCGCGTCAGGCATCCGGGTCCTGATGAGGATGCGTGATGGCTGATTCCGGTCATGTCGAAGTGTTCGTTCAAATCGCCGGCGAGGACATCGCCGCAGGCGACTTGTGGACGCACCGCGCAGGACGGAACGAGTCGGCGACGTTCGCGTACCGCAACAGCTATCTGAGCCGGCCGGGCGCCTACCAGCTCGACCCCGACCTGCCGCTGGACGGCGGTCATTTCCAGACGGCGGTTGGTCGTAGTCTGTTCGGCGCGTTCTCAGACACGGCACCGGACCGCTGGGGGCGAACGCTGATTCAGCGAGCTGAAGCCGCCGCCGCCCGAGAGGAGCAGCGTCCAGCTCGCTCGTTTTCGGAACTCGACTACCTGCTTGGAGCCCGCGACGACATGCGGCAGGGAGCACTTCGTTACCGGCATCCCGGCGGGGACCAGTTCCTCGCGACCGAGGACACCGGGGTCCCGGCGGTGCTGCAACTCGGCGCGCTGCTGAATGCCTCCGAAGCACTCGAACGTGATGACCCAACCAGCGAGCAGCTGCGTTTGCTGCTGCGCGGCGGTGCGTCGCTCGGCGGCGCCCGGCCGAAAGCGCACGTCATCGGCCTCGACGGGCATCCCGCCATCGCGAAGTTTCCCAGCGCGAAGAACGACGACTGGGACGTTAACCGCTGGGAGTCCGTCGCGCTGACACTCGGAGGGATGGCCGGAATCGTCACGGCCGACCATCAACTCGAACGGGTCGACGGCAAGCCCGTAATCATCCTGCGCCGCTTCGACCGCCGCCCAGGTGGGCAGCGCATCGGGTACATCAGTGCGATGACGTTGCTGTCCGCTAGCGACGGGCAGACGTACGACTACCTCGACATCGCTCAGCAGATTGAAGAGGACAGCGAACAGCCGACCGCCGACCTGCGCGAACTGTGGGCCCGTAGCGTGTACGGCAGGCTGATTTCGAACACGGACGACCACCTCCGCAACCACGGCTTCCTCCGCGGGCAAGCCGGTTGGCGGCTGGCACCGGCGTTCGACATCAACCCGAACCCGTATCGGGAGGCGTTCGCGACAAGTTTCGGCGACGACGACACGGGCAGCCTCGCCGCGCTGCTCGACAACGTCGAACTTTTCCGGCTCGACACCGACGCGGTCGCTGACACGCTCGCTCGCGTCACCGCGGCCGCTGACCAGTGGGAGAAGGTCGCAGCCCAACAGGGCCTGTCAAGCGCCGCCATCGCCCAGATGGCACCGGCGTTCGAAACAGCTGCACGCGAGGAAGCACACGACTTCCTCGGCGGCGGCCAACCGGCTCGGAACGGCTGACGCTCGCCGCGGCTATTGCCGAACGCGCGGCATTCCGGCGCGCGGACTAGGCCATACCGCTCAAAGCCGCCCAATTATCACGTACAATTGTACGGACATGGCGACGGGCACGTCAAAGCGGTTTGAGTTTCGGCTCCGGCCTGAAGCGAAGCAGCGGATTGAGCACGCCGCGAGCCTGGTCCACGAGTCGACCAGCGATTTCGTGCGCGCCGCGGCGGAGCGGCGTGCCGACGAGGTGCTGCTTGAGCACGATGTCGTCACGGTCGTGCCGGCGGAGTTCTTCGACCAGCTGCTGTCCGCTCTTGACGAGCAGCCGCAGCCGAGCCCGGCCTTGGCGCGCGCGGGCGATCAGGCGCGGCGCGTGGTGCCGCGGTAGCGAGTGCAATTCGTCGCTGAGCAGCTGAGCGACGCCCACCATCTCGGCGAGTTCGGCAGCGGCCAGCGCGAGCTCGACCGGTGGCTGCTCGAGCATGCGATCGATGCGACGAGCCGGCGGACGGCGCGGACATTTGTCTGGCATCGCGGTGATCGTGTCGTCGTTGCCTACTACTCATTGACGGCGCACCTGCTGCAGCGCGAGGTGTTGCCGCGCCCGCTTGCCCGCGGGGGGCCGCGGCAGATCCCCGCCGTCCTGCTGGCGCGGCTAGCACTCGACCTGTCTCTCCAAGGCCAGCGACTCGGCGGGGCGCTGCTAGCCGAAGCGCTCGCGCGAGTGCTGGCGGCCACCGAGACAGTCGCTGCGCGGTTCGTCGTGGTCGACGCGATCGACGAGCACGCCGCCGCCTTCTATGAGCACCACGGCTTTCGGCGCATACCCGGGACCCTTCGCCTCGTGCAGAAGGTGTCCGACATTGCCGCGGCCCTCAGGCCCGATGTTTGACCCCAGCACGGCGTCGTGTGCGGCGTGAGCGCTCGTAGGATCCATGTGTGTCCACCAGACCTCGCATCACCGTCGTCGGGTCGGCGAACATCGACCTGGTGGCGCGCTGCGAGCGGCTTCCGCGTCCGGGGGAGACGCTGACCGATGCCGTGTTCGAGCGGATCCCGGGTGGCAAGGGCGCAAACCAGGCGGTCGCGGCGGCGCGACTCGGCGCCGAGGTCCGGTTCGTCGGGCGGGTCGGCGCTGACGATCTCGTGCTGCGCTCGCTCGCGGCCGAGGGGATCGACGTCAGCGGTGTCGTCCGCGATCAGGGGGAGAGCGGCGTTGCACTGATCCTCGTCGACGATGCCGGGGAGAACGTGATCGTCGTCGCCCCTGGGGCGAACGCCCGGCTGACGCCGGATGACGTGGTCGTCGGCGACGCCGACGCGGTCATCGTCCAGCAGGAGATCCCGGTGGCGGCTGTGGCGGCGGCGGCCCGGGGCGCCCCGTTCTTCGCTCTCAACGCCGCCCCCGCGCGCGGCCCGCTCGCCGGCCTGGAGCCCGACCTGCTGGTCGTCAACCGCTACGAGTACGAGCAGGTCGGCCCCTACGACGGGCTCGTCGCGCTGACGCTCGGCGCCGACGGGGCAGTGCTGCTGGGAGACGGACAGGAGCTCGCGCGCGCCGAACCGCCGCGCGTCGACGCCGTCGACGGCACGGCAGCCGGTGACGCGTTCTGCGCCGCGCTCGTGCTGGCGCTGCTCGAAGGGCAGGACCGGGGCCTGGCGTTGCAGCGAGCGTGCGCCGCCGGCGCCCTCGCGGCATCCCGCCCGGGGGCGCAGCCGTCGCTGCCGACCGCCGCCGAGGTCGATGCGATCCTGAGCCCATGATCCCCGTCATCCTCGACTGCGACCCCGGCCACGACGACGCGATCGCGATCCTGCTCGCGCTCGCGAGCCCGGAGGTGCGGCTGCTCGGGATCACCACCGTGTCCGGTAACCAGACGCTCGAGAAGACGACCGCGAACGCGATCCGCGTGCTCGATCACGTCGGACGAGCCGAGATCCCGGTCGCGGCCGGTGCGGACCGCCCGCTGGTCCGCGAGCGCCACGTCGCCGCAGAGGTCCACGGCGAGACCGGACTCGACGGGCCGGACCTGCCGCCGCCGTCGAGAGACCCCGAGCCGATCCACGCGATCGACTGGATCGCCGCGACGGTCGAGAACGCGGGAATGCCGGTAACTCTCGTCCCGACCGGGCCGCTGACGAACATGGCGCTGTTCCTGGCGCGCTATCCGGAGCTGGCGGCGCAGCTCAAGCGGATCGTGCTGATGGGCGGCGCGGTCGGCGAGGGGAACGTCACCCCTGCGGCCGAGTTCAACATCTGGGCCGACCCCGAGGCGGCTCACCGTGTGTTCACGAGCGGCCTCGACGTGACGATGGTCGGCCTCGACGTCACCCACAAGGCGCTGATGACCCCGGCCCACGCCGAGCAGCTGGCGGGCGCCGGCCGAGCGGGGCGGCTCGTTGCCGACCTGTACGGGTTCTACTCGCGGTTTCACGCAAGCCGCTACGGCTGGGACGCGGCGCCGGTCCATGACGCCGTCGCGCTCGCACACGTGGTCGACCCGACGCTGCTGCAGACGGCGCGCGCCGGAGTGGTCATCGACACCGGACCCGAGCCCTCACGCGGTCGCACGCACGCGGACCTGCGCGGCGCCGCGTGGAAGCCGAACTGCCAGGTCGCGGTTGGGATCGACGCCGAGCGGTTCCTCGCGATGCTGATCGAGCGGATCAGCTCGCTTGATTGACGAGTGTGGCGACGTACGGGAGGCCGCGGTACAGCTGCCGGTAGTCGAGCCCGTAGCCGATCACGAACCCGTTCGGGATCTCGAAGCCGGTGTACCTGACGGGGGTGCTCAGCAGGTAGCGGAGCGTGAGCCCGCTGTCGACGATGTCCTCCACGATCAGCACGTCGCGCCCTTCGATCGGCTCCGAGCGCGCGAACGCGGCGGTGAAGCTCCGCCTCGCTCACCAGGATCGCGCCGACCTCGCCGTCGTTCTCCACGGCGCGGAAGACTAGAGGCGAGCGCGCAGCGCGGCTCGCACGTGCTCGTCGCAGAACGCCGCGTCGATCGCCGTATGCGTGATCTCGCTTAGATCGTCCTCGCTGATGCCCATCCGCTCGGCGCAGATGTCGTACTCGGACTCGATCGTCGCGCCGAAGTAGGGGGGATCGTCGGAGCCGAGCGTGACCTTCACGCCCGCGGCGAGCAGTTGCGGTAGCGGGTGCTGTTCGTAACTGGGGTAGACGCCGAGTACGACATTGCTCGTCGGGCAGGTGTCGAGCACGATCCCGCGGGCGATCCCGTCGAGATGCTCCTCGTCGCTCATCCCGACGAGTGCGGCGTGGTCGGGCGAGGCGGTCAGCTCGACGTAGATCGCGCCGCCGCGAGCGCAACCGCACAGGTACTCGTAGGTGATGTCCCGGTAGTCCTCGCCGGTCCGCATCACGCTCGCGGCAAGATCGTACGTGCGCAGGAAGTGGAGGAAGTCCGTGTACCGGAAGCGGCCGTCGCCGTCGAACAGCCCGTCCGGGAGAGCGACGCCGTTGCGCGCCGCGATGTGCCGCACCAGCTCAGGGGGGGCGGTGCCCTCGAGGTGTACATGCAGCTCGGCCTTGGCCAACATGAGGGCGGGGTTTACCATGATCCGCCGCGTGAGAATTCTCGTCACGGGCAGCGCGGGGCACCTTGGGGAAGCGCTCGTCCGCACGATGCGGGACGAGGGTCACGATGTGGTCGGGCTCGACGTGCTCGAGTCTCCGTTCACGGACATCGTCGGATCGATCGCCGATCGCGACGTCGTCCGTCGTGGGGTCGCGGGCGCCGACGCGGTCCTGCACTCGGCCACGCTGCACAAGCCGCACGTCGGATCGCACGACCGCGCGAGCTTCGTCGAGACGAACATCAGCGGCACGCTCAACCTGCTCGAGGGGTCCGTCACCGCGAAGGTCAGCCGGTTCATCTTCACGAGCACGACGAGCGCCTTCGGGCGGGCGCTGACGCCGGCTCAGGGGAGGCCGGCGGCGTGGATCACCGAAGAGGTCGTCGGTGCGCCGCGCAACATCTACGGCGCGACCAAGACCGCCGCCGAGGATCTGTGCGAGCTGATCGCGCGCGACCACGACTGCCGTGTCTGATCCTGCGGACATCGCGGTTCTTCCCCGAGGCCGACGACCTCGACGAGATCCGCACCGCCTACGAGGACCTCAACATCAAGGTCAACGAGCTGCTGTACCGGCGCGTCGACATCGAGGACGTCGTCAGCGCCCACCGGCTGGCGCTCGACCACGCGCCGGCGATCGGCTTCGGACGCTACGTGATCAGCGCCACGACACCGTTCACGCGCGCGGATCTGGCTGAGGTCCGCGACGACCTGCCGGCGATCGTGCGGCGGCTGATGCCGGAGTACGAACCGGTCTACTCGGAGCGCGGCTGGCGCATGTTCCCCTCGATCGAGCGCGTGTACGTCAACGAGCGCGCCCGCCGCGAGCTCGGCTGGTCACCGCGATACGACTTCGGCTACGCGATCAGGCAACTCGCCGCCGGGGACGATCCGCGCAGCCCGCTGGCGCGGTCGATCGGTCGGAAGGGCTACCACGCCGCGTCGATCGGCGCCAGCAGCAGGCTCACCTTGTCGCCGACGCCGCCAGTGGAGTGCTTGTCGAGCACCGGCCGGTCGATGCCCGGCCACTGAAGGACTTCTCCCGAGCGGGTCATCGCGCCTGTCAGCGCGACGCGTTCGGCGGCACTCATCCCGCGCCAGAGGATCGCCATCGCGAGCGCGCCCACCTGCGCGTCGGTGACGGTGCCGTCGGTGATCCCGGTGATGAGCTGCTCGAGCTCGGCGGCCGACAGTTCGCCGCCGTCGCGCTTGCGGCGGATCAGCTCGGCGACGAGCACCGGGGCACGAAGTTCAGGAGCAGGCGCGACAGACTGCCGGCCGCGAGAGCCGCGTAGCGGAGCGTCTGATCATGGTTGATCGGTACCTCGCCGATTCCCTCGGCGAGGTTCTGATCGCCGAGATCGCAGCGACTCTGAGCCCGCAGTGGCGGGCGACGATCGTCTCCTGCACCGTCGACATGCCGACGGCGTCGGCGCCGAGCCGGCCGAACGCGCGGATCTCGGCCGGGGTCTCGAAGCTGGGGCCGGTGACGGCCAGATAGACCCCCTCGGCGAGGTCGATCTCGGTCTCGCGCGCCGCGGCCCGCAGGTCGTCGAGCAGTTCGGGGTCATACGCGTCGTGCAGCGACGGGAAGCGCGGACCGACGGAATCGTCGTTCGGTCCCATCAGCACGTTCACCCCGGTCAGGTTGATGTGGTCGGTGATCGCCATCAGCCGGCCGGGCCCGACCTCCGGTTGGAGCGAGCCCGCCGCGTTGGTGAGGATCAGGATCTCGGCGCCGGCGGCTCTCAGGGCGCGGACCGGGGTCCGGAGCGCGTCCGGGTCACCGCCCTCGTAGAGGTGCGCGCGGCCCTGGAGGACCGCGACGCGCACGCCTCCGATCCGCCCGAGAACGGCCTTCCCCGCGTGCCCCTGCACGCTCGGCCGTGGCCAGCCCGCCAGCTGCTCGTAGCCGATGACGGTCGCGTCCTGCACCGCCTCCGCGACCTCGCCGAGGCCCGAACCGAGGACGATCCCGACCCGCGGCGCGTGCTCGGCGAGTGCCTCGGCGGCCGCGCTCACGCCTCGAGCGCCTCGCGTCCGAACGCTCCCGGAAGCAGCTCGCCGAGCGCCGACGCCTCCGCGCACAGCCCGACCGGGTAGGCCACGTTCTCCACGTTCGCGCCCACGTAGATTGCGCCGCTCGTCGCCCTGACCGCGGCGCCGACCTTGAACTCGGAGTACGGCGCGTAAGCGTTCCGCATCGCCTCCTCAGCTGCTCTGAGCAGCGCCTCGGGGCCGTCGAGCAGCAGGTCCGCGTACCCGAGCGCGACCAGCGAGCCGTCGTCGATCTGCAGCTCGCCACGAAGGCGGGCGATCTTCGCCTCGGCGGTCTCGCGGTCCCGTGCTTTCAGCTCCACGTTCACGCTCGCCATGACCGCATCCGAGCCTACAGCGCGGGTACGATCGCGTCAGTGTCGTCTCAGCTGACTGTGGTCGAGCACGCCGTTCTCGCCGACCGGCTCGCCGTGCTGCGCTCGATCCAGACGCCGCACGGCGCGTTCCGCCGGGCGTTGTTCGAGGCCTCCGCGATCATGGCCGTCGAGGTCGCGCGGGAGCTCCCGCTCAGGGAGGTGGAGATCCAGACTCCGCTCGAGGCCACCCGCGGGAGCCGGCTGCGAGACGAGGTCGCGGTCGTTCCGGTGCTGCGAGCCGGTCTCGGGATGGTGGAGGGGTTCCTGCGGCTGCTGCCCGACGCTCGGGTCGGCCACGTCGGGATCTACCGCGACGAGCAGGAGCACGTCCCGGTCGACTACTACGAGCGGCTCCCGCCAGGCCTGCCGGACGCTCGCGTGTACGTGCTCGACCCGATGCTCGCGACCGGGGGCAGCGCGGTCCATGCGCTCCGTCATCTGAAGCGAGCGGGTGCCGAGCAGCTCGAGCTCGTGTGCCTGGTCGCGGCACCGGTGGGGGTGGCGGCGGTGCACGAGGCGCATCCCGACGTCCCGATCTGGACCGCGGCCGTCGACCGCGAGCTCGACGAGGACGCCTACATCCGGCCCGGATTGGGCGATGCCGGCGACCGGGTGTTCGGCACCGTCTGATCCCGGTCGAGCCACTTGTCGAAGGCTCGGTGCTCGTGGGAGGCGAGCCGATCCAGGAGCGCGGCCGGATGCTGCTCGACGAGCAGCGTGTCGAGGTGCTCGGCACGCAGGAACCGCTCGTTGACAGCGTGGTGCAGGAACACGAGCAGCGGCTGCCAGTAGCCCGCCACGTCCAGCAGGCCGAGCGGCTTGCGGTGGAGGCCGAGCTGGCTCCACGTGAACAGCTCGAACAGCTCGTCGAGCGTGCCGGTCCCGCCCGGGAGCGCGATCACCGCATCCGAGAGTTTCGCCATCAGCGCCTTGCGCTCGTGCATCGTCTCGACGATGCGCAGCTCCGTGAGGCCGGCGTGGGCGATCTCGTGCTCGACGAGCCGGGTGGGGATCACGCCGATCACGCGTCCGCCGGCGGCCAGCGCGCCGTCCGCGACCGCTCCCATCAGCCCGACGCTGGCGCCTCCGTAGACCGTCTCGAGCCCCCGTTGCGCCAGCAGCCGGCCGAGATCGGCGGCCGCATCGGCGTATTCCGGGATGCGGCCAGGGCTCGAGCCGCAGAAGACGAGCACTCGCTTCACGCTAGGGGAGCGTAGTAGCCTCGGATCGTGACCCGGCGCCTGCCCCATGTCGATTGGGTCGGAGTCGAGGAGCGCGCCGCGCAGCTGGGCAGGCGCTCGATCAAGGCGACCGCCAAGCAGCAGGGAATCCGTCTGGCGGTCTCGATGCTCGACCTGACGACGCTCGAGGGCGCCGACACGGCGGGCAAGGTCACGAATCTGTGCGCGAAGGCCGTCTGCCCGGCGCCGAGCTTCCCGGAGATCCCGTCGGTCGCCGCCGTCTGCGTCTACCCGTCGCTCGTCGCGGTCGCGAGCGCCGCGCTGCGTGGGACCGGCGTTCGCACGGCGTCGGTCGCGACCGGCTTCCCGGCCGGTCAGATCTCGCTCGAGGCCAAGCTCCGCGACACCGAGGACGCGTGAGGAGCTCGCCCCGGCGCTCGCCGGCCACCGCGACCTGAACGCGATCGTCGACGCGGCGGGCGACCCGGAGCTGTCAGCCGAAGTCGACCGGCTCGCGTCGGAGACGATCAAGCGCGTGCGTCACGGCGCGGCGGTCACGCGTTACGACGCGGCGGTCGCCGATGCGCTCGAGCGGATCGACGCGGTCTGCGAGCTCACGACCGCCTGGCACCCGATCGGGGCCTAGCACCCTCGACCTCGGCGAGCGCCCCCTCGAGCCGCAGAATCCGGCGCACGATCGCCAGTGACGAGGCGTACGTCGAGTCCATGCCGTAGTAGCTGAGCCCCTGGGCGCCAAGTGTGCGCGCCTGCGTGTACGGCGTGTCGGAGGCGTAGTGGATGATCCCGAGGTCGATCGGCAGCTTTGAGAAGTTGACGGCCTCGCCAACGGGGTATCGATCGGCGTCGGCGATCTCGTAGATCGCGTTGCAGAACGGGCCGGCCTCCATCTCTACGACCGTGAACGCCTCGCGGTAGTAGAAGTCGAGGTAGGAGCGGTTCTGTAGGAAGGTGCTCTTGACGGTGACCGCGCGCTGGTTGTCCAGCCCCGTCCCGAACCGCAGGTCCATCGCGAGGTCGTCGACGACGAACGCGTTGTCGAGCCAGTAGGTGGAGCCCGAGTGCTCGTCGTGGACGACGCTCGAGATCATCACGTCGCCGACGTCGGCGTTCAGTGTGGCGGCTTTGCCGAGCACGTACACGCCTCGCAGAGCGGTCCGGTCAACCGTGATCTCGCGCAGGATGTTGTACGCCGAGATCCCGAGCGGGTAGTCGATGTTGACGATCACCGCGTCGCTGGCCGCCAGCGCCGAGGCATCCACGTCGCCGAGCCGCGGATCGAGCGCGGACACATCGAGCGCGTCCAACGGCATCACCTGCGCCCCAACCCTGAGCGCGGTGTTCGAACGCAGGTGCGTGACGCCTTTGGCCTGCTCGGCGCCGCGGCGCTCTGCCGCGCCCTCCGGTCCGCGGGCGGAGAAGTAGAGGCGGGCAACGAAGTACAGGAAGTTCTCCCACGAGCCCTCCGTCTTGCCCTCGCGGAATGCGCTCAGCTCCTGGCGGAGGATGTCGTTGTCGTCCATCTCCTCGACGAACGCGATCAGCTCGGGCTCCCGCTCCCGGGCGATGCCGGTGACGATGTTGACGAGGCTGTGCGTGTTGGAGGAGACGAAGTACAACGGCCGCTCGGTGACCGAGCCCTCGGGACCGAGCTGCGCGCTCACGGGTGCCCACCACCGCCTCGTCAGCCGCGAGTAGCCGGTATTGGTGCCGCCGAGCATCCTCACGCGGAGCGATAGCCGCTGGTCCTCGATCAGACGCATCCGCTCGCCGAACCGGTCGCCCCAGGCACCGCGTAGGCGATCCCAGTCCTCGACGCTACCTCCCAGCTCGCCCGCCAGCACCTCGGCGGACACGTGGTCGTCTCGCGACAGTCCCGCGGCCCGCAGCCGGACCCGCATCTTGTTCCACTCGATCTGGAACGCGACCAGCGTCGGCACCAGGTCGTCGACATCCGACGCGCTCGCCATCAACACCGCGAGTGTCCCGGTGCCGCTGTCGTACCATCGCCGCCGGCGGGCGGGCGCCTCGGCCTCTTCCCAGGACTCGACCAGGATGCCACCCGCGATCAGGTCCTCGACGTCCTGGCCCATGACGACGAGATCGGCGCCGACGATCCCGTCGGGCAGGCGGCGGACCGAGTAAATGAACGCGCCGAGGTCGAGCTCGTCGCTCGCGGCGAGCGGGTGCAGACTCGAGCCCATCGCGCGGTGCGAGGACTCGAGCACCCGCAGGTGCGTCTCACCACTCGAGCGCAGCAGCGTCGTGTACGTCCGCTGGTAGAGCTCCACCTCATCGCTGAGGCGGACCTCGCCGTCGGCGAAGTTGGTCAGGGAGAGCCGCGCAACCGCCATAGACCGAGGTTATTCCCTCACGTACGGCAGCGCTCGAACAGCGTCCCGAGCGTCGGGTTGACGCTCGAGACCCGATCGGACATAGCGTTCCCGAACCCGAACAGGAGCGTTGCCCACAGCGCCCCCCATGCCCTGCACTTACCGATGATCGTCGCCGCGAGTGCGATGAAGCCGCGCCCGTTGGTCGTCCACCGCTCGCCAGTCGAGTAGCGCCAGGCCACGCCGTGAGGCGGAGGTAGCGGCGGCTCTAGCGGCTCCCGTGTGGCTGGCGCTCGTGGTCGTGGCTGTCTCTGTGGTGGCGCTAGCGCCTCCGGCCGCGATCGCCGGTCACGCTCCGCGCCACGGGTCCCATCGTCAGTCGCACCACGCGGGACATCGCCACAAGCGCTCGCGGCGACCGACTCGGGCTCGTGTCCGTCAGCGGCCCTGTGACATCTACGCGAAGGCCGGAACCCCCTGCGTGGCAGCGTTCAGTTCAACCCGGGCCCTGTTCGCCGACTATGCGGGACCGCTCTACGAGGTCAAGCGGGCGTCCGACGGCGCGACCCTGAACGTCGGCGTGCTGACCCGCGGGGGCTATGCGAACGCCGCGGCGCAGAACGCTTTCTGCGCGCGGACACGAGCTGCGTCGTGGCGAAGATCTACGACCAGACCCCTGACCACAACGATCTGGTCCCACAGGGACCGACCACGGCGATCTACAGCAACACCACGTACGCCCACGACCCGGTGTCAGCGACCGCGCTACCGATCCTCGCCGGCGGCCATCCCGTGTACGGGCTGAAGTTCCAGAGCGGCTCCCCGACCGGCCTTCCGTGTCCTACTTCCGCCACGTGTGCCGGAAATCATGGACAGGCCTACAACAACGGCCACAGGAGGGGCAAAGGCGTCGCGGTCGATGGCCAGACCGAGAGCGTCTACGGCGTGTTCGGCGGCACGTATTCAGGTAGCGATTGCTGCTTTGACTTTGGCAACTCCAAAGTCGCAGGCACCGATGAT
>Ga0302326_10022413_pt1 | contig 12914 bp, 11 predicted proteins | sample Palsa_T0_3_FD_202264 | JGI IMG/M metagenome (GOLD analysis project Ga0302326, IMG submission 202264) | Peat permafrost microbial communities from Stordalen Mire near Abisko, Sweden - Palsa_T0_3 | ecosystem: Environmental > Terrestrial > Soil > Palsa > Peat permafrost | place: Sweden: Abisko... | reverse complement strand
CTGCCAGGCATCTTGGGGCGCGACTGAGAGTTTCATCATCACTAGAGACGTCCTAGGGGTCCTGGGGTTTCATTTCGCGAGCGGTGTCCGACGCTCATTTCCCCAGGGATGTACGGTATACCCGCGGCACCCGTTTGCTGACCGAACAGAGCGTTTCCCAGGGGATTGTGTCAGCCCACGCGCTGAATTCGGCGACACCGATCTCGGATCCGTTTTGCCGTCCAAACAGAACGGCCTCATCCCCGCAGGCGACGTGGCGCAGGTCGGTCACGTCGATCACGGTCTGATCCATCGTGACCCTTCCGAGCACCGGGCATCGCTGTCCGCCGATCAAAACTTGCGCTCGGTTGCTCGCAGCGCGGGGGAAGCCGTCCGCATAGCCTGCGCAAAGGATTGCGACCATCGAATCCCGGGAGAGCGTGCGCGTGCGGCCGTAGCTGACCGTGGAGCCTTTAGGGAGGCGTTTGACCAAGCCGACGCGTGTGCGGAAGCTGAAAACAGGTTCCGTGCGCACCTGAGCGAGCAAGGATCCTGGGTGAGGCAGGACGCCAAACTGCAGCAATCCGACACGGACAGCGTTGAACGGCCGCCCGGAGTCGGGGGCCGCTGGGATCGACTCGAGGCCTGCGCTGTTGTCGGCATGGATGAAAAGGCCTTCCGTTCGCAACCCAGCCTGAACGCAAGCGTCCACCGCGGCTCGAAACCGCCGCCGTTGCTCTGTTGTGAACGTGGGATCGTCGTCCGGGCTGGCGAAGTGGGTGTACATTCCAGCGATACGGAGGTGGGGAGCTTGGAGGACCGCCTGGAGCAGTTGGGGGGCTTCTTCGTGCCAGACGCCGAGACGTCCCATTCCCGTGTCGATTTTGAGGTGGACCGACAGGGGCCTGCCGACCGCCGCTCCAGCGGCGTTCAGACGCGGCACTTCTTCGAGCGAGGAGAGCGAAGCGGCGAGATCATATTCGGCGGCGAGAACCTCTTCACCCGGAAGGAGCGGGCCGAGCAGAAGGATGGGCCAGCCCGGGCCGAGCTCACGCAGTTGCGCAGCCTCAGCGACGTTGGCCACGGCGAACAGTTCCGCCCCCGCGTGCATCAGACGCGCGGCGACATGATGGAGGCCATGGCCGTAGGCATCCGCCTTAACCACCGCCACGTAGCGCATATGCGGGGGCAGCGAGCCGCGGATCAGCTTCAGATTGCGCTCCAGGGCGGCCAGATCGATCTCCGCCCAGCAGCGAAGGGGTGGGGAGGGAGAGGAATTCATGGAGCGCGGTGAATCTGGGGCGCCCATTTCACATACTCGGGTTCTTCGTGGAGAAAAGCGTCGGGTTCCTGCGTGGCGAGAAACAGCGGGGCCTCTGCCACCCGGTCGAGAGCGAAGGCCTCTTCGAGGCGGTACGGCACGGTCGTGACACCCGCAGGCAAGGGCGACCAATGGCGGAATCCGTCAGGCGTGACGAGTTCACCGGAAAGCGCCTCCGGTGGAACACGGCGAACGACTCCTTCGGGTCCGAATTCGTGCCACAATCCGCGACGTGCGTCGCAGATGAGACGGACCCCCGGGCGGTTCAACGCGGTGGAGACAAGCGCAAGACTCCCGAAAGCATAGGTGGGTTTCGGGGCGAGGGCTCCCCACGTCCGGAGGGCCATGGCCGCCGTCCGAATTCCGAGGATCGAGCCGGGTCCGTCGCAGAAGGCCCACGCACCCACGCTCATCGGGTCGCTGCAAACCGCCTCAATCCCGCGGAAAAGACCCGTGCCCGCTTCTTCAAAGCCGGACCACCAACGGGCGGCCTCTTCCTTTCCAAACCAACCGACCTGAATTCGGGTGGATGCTGCGTCCAGGACGAGCACGGACGCGTTCGCCTCAAGGAGGTGGCGGAGGGACAGCATCGCGCTTCATTACCAAACGCTTGTGGGGTCGGGAGCAAGCGTGGCCCGATCCGCATTGACCCACCGTCGGTTTGTGCCAGTGTGTTTCATTACGCCAAAATGGCGACCTTTCGACTCCCTTGAACGTACAACTCAGCACGCTTTCCGACACCCGCAAGAGCTTGATCGTGACCCTCGATCCAGCCGAGGTCGATTCCGAGCACGCCGCCGTTCTCGGCGAATACACCCGCCAGGCCCGTCTTCCCGGGTTCCGTCCGGGCAAGGCGCCTGCCTCCATGGTCGTGAAGCGGTTCTCCAAAGAGATCGACGAGGAGTTCAAGCAGAAGGTGATGGCGCGCGCCTACCGTGAGGCCATGGAGAAGGAGAAGCTCGACGTTCTTAACATCGTGAACGTCGAGGAAGGGACGATTGCCCCCGGTGCGGCGGCAGCCATCACGGTGACAGTCGATATTCGGCCCGATTTTAGCCTTCCCGACTACCATGGGCTCCCCACTCAGGTGGCCCCCACGGACCCGACCGACACTGAAGTTGAAAATGTGATCCAGGGGCTGCGCACCGAGAGGGCGGATTTCAAAGCGGCGGAGCGCCCTTCGCAGAAGGGCGACTACCTCAAGCTCGCCTACGAGGGTTCGATCGATGGGAAGCCGATTGCAGAAATAACTCCGGATCAGCAGCTTTATGCCAAGGTGCCCCAGACCTGGGAAGAGGTGGAAGGCGCCAACGAGGGCGTGCTGCCCGGCTTGGGGCGGCAGATCGCGGGACTGAAACCGGGAGATCGCCGTGAGGTAACGATCGATTTTCCAGCGGAGTTCGCGGCTGCGCCGCTGCTGGCGGGCAAGCGGGCGACCTACGCGGTGGATGTTCAGGAAGTGCGAGAGCGGGTGCTACCCGCCCTCGATGCGGAGTTTTTCAAAGGCCATCAGGTGGACGACCTCCCGGGACTCCAGGCACAGGTGCGTTCCAATCTGAAGCTGCAGAAGGAATACCAGAACCGCACGGCCCAGCGCAATCAGGTCACTGAGGCCCTGGCCGCAAAGATCGCGCTCGAGCCGCCGGAAAGCTTGGTCGAGGCCGAGACCCAGGGTGTGCTGAGACAGTTCATGGAGGAAAACATGCGCCGGGGTGTCCAGGCCGAGCAGTTCGAGAAGGACAAGAAGGCGCTCTACGAGGGCGCCCGAAAGGCCGCCTCAAACCGGGTCAAGCTGCAGCTGATTCTCGCGAAAGTCGCCGAGGCGGAGAAAATTCAGGTGACGGACCGCGACATCGATCAGTTCATCCGGCGCGAGGCATCGCGTTCGCGCCAGAAGGCCGACAAGGTGGCGAAGGACCTTTCCAAGGACCGACAGGCCTTGCGCGCCGCCCAGCAATCGATCATTTTTGACAAGTCGGTTGATTTCCTGGTTTCCAAGGCTACCGTCACGGTACTTCAATCGTGAGCTATTACGTACCTATCGTTCTTGAAAATACCGGCCGCGGTGAGCGGTCGATGGATATCTATTCGCGGCTTCTGAAGGATCGTATCATCTTCATCGGCACGCCGATCGACGACGCCGTCGCGAATCTCGTGATTGCGCAGATGCTCTTCCTCCAGATGGAGGACTCGAAGAAGGACATCCATCTCTACATCAATTCTCCCGGCGGGGTGGTGACGGGTGGAATGGCGATCTACGACACGATGAATTTCCTGCAGTGCGACGTCGTGACCTACTGCATAGGAATGGCGGCCAGCATGAGCACCGTGCTGCTGGCGGCGGGCGCCAAGGGCAAACGCCACGCGCTGCCGAACAGCCGGGTGATGATCCACCAGCCTTCAGGCGGCGCGGGCGGACAAGCGGCCGATATCGCCATCGCGGCCAAGGAAATCCTGCGTTGGCGCCGGACGCTGAACGACGTCCTGTCCCGCCATACGGGCAAGACCCCGGCGCAGATCGAGAAGGATTCCGATCGCGACTATTACATGAGCGCGGAGGAGGCGAAGGACTACGGCATCGTCGACGATGTCGTCGCTTCGACTCGGGAAGTTCCAGCATCCGTCGTCAAGACGGCTGCGTAAACCCCGGCTATGGCGAAATCTTCACGCCTCACCCTTTGCTCCTTCTGCGGTAAGTCGCAGGCGGAGGTGAAGAAGATCATCGCCGGTCCCGGTGTCTATATCTGCGACTCTTGCGTCAACGTCTGCAAGACGATCATCGACCGGGAAATCAAGCAGCCGACCGTTGAGGCCAAGCCCGCCTTCCGGCTGATCAAGCCTTCCGGCGTCAAGAAGGTCCTGGATGATTTCGTGATCGGGCAGGACCACGCAAAGAAGGTCCTCTCGGTTGCTGTGTACAATCACTACAAGCGGCTGATGTTTGATTCCGGGCAGACCGGAAAGGACCCGGCGATGCTGTCGCCCGAGTTCACCGACGTCGAGGTTGAGAAGAGCAATATCCTCCTTGCCGGGCCGACCGGATCGGGAAAGACCCTGCTGGCGCGGACTCTGGCGCGGACGCTGGATGTACCCTTCGCCATCTCTGACGCGACGACGTTGACCGAAGCCGGCTATGTCGGCGAGGACGTCGAGAATGTCGTTCTCCGGCTTCTCCAGAACGCCAACTACGATGTGAAGCGCGCCGAGTGCGGCATCATCTATATCGACGAGATCGACAAGATTCGCCGGACGACCGAGAACGTGTCGATCACCCGCGATGTGTCGGGCGAGGGCGTCCAGCAGGCTCTGCTCAAGATCCTTGAGGGAACGGTCTGCAACGTCCCACCGCAAGGCGGACGGAAGCATCCGAATCAGGAATACATCCAGGTAAACACCTCCAACATTCTCTTCATCTGTGGCGGCGCATTCGTGGGCCTCGACCAGATTGTGAAGAAGCGCCTGGGCCAGCGTTCGCTCGGATTTCACGTGCACGCCGAGGATCGGGAACTCGCTCCCGAGGAAATGATGAAGCAGCTCGCCCCGGAGGACTTGGTCCGTTTCGGCATGATTCCCGAATTCATCGGGCGCCTGCCTGTGGTGGCGGTGCTCGATCCACTGCACGTCGCCGACCTGGAGAAGATTTTGCTCCGCACCAAGAACGCGGTCGTGAAGCAATATTCGAAGCTTTTCGCGATGGACGGCGTGCGGCTGCGGTTCACGCCGGACGCGGTCAAGGCGATCGCCCAAAAGGCCATCGAGCTGAAGACTGGTGCGCGCGCCCTGCGCGCGATCATGGAGAATTTGATGCTGGAGGTGATGTACGATCTGCCTCAGCGGGACGACGTCACCGAGGTCGTCATTGACGCGTCGGTCGTGGCGGGCAAGCGCCGGCCGTCGTTGAGGCGGGCTGAGAAGGGTGAGCCGGCGGAAGACGCTGCTTAAGCAGCGTCGTTTAACAAGGGGGGCCGGGTGCGTGACGGCATTCTCGATGAGAGAGTGCAGCGGGGCCGCTCAAGCGGGGCTTACCAGTGAAAATAATCTTTTGGCCGGAGGCCGCGGGCAAATTCGCAAAACAAGTCGACGCAGCGCTCGACGTCCTCGAGGTCGACGACCTCGCTGGGGGTGTGCATGTAGCGCAGGGGGATGCTGACAAGGCCGGTGGCGACGCCGCCGCGGCCGGTCTGGATCGCGCGGGCATCCGTGCCGGTCGGACGGGGATCGCTGTCGAGCTGATAGGGAATCTTGAGCTTCTTCGCAGACTGGACGAGCCGTTCGTAGACGCGCGGATTGATGTTCGGTCCGCGGCAGATGATCGGGCCGGCGCCGAGATGGGTCTCGCCGTACTTCCGATTGTCGCAATCCGGGTGGTCCGTTGCGTGACCGACGTCAACGGCCAGCGCGATGTGCGGATTGACTGAATACGCTGAGGCCGTCGCGCCCCGCACGCCGATCTCTTCCTGCGAGGTGGCGACAGAGACGATCTTGGCCGCAGGCTTCCTGCGCTCCCGGGAGAGCCGGATAAGGGTTTCGCCGACAATGTAGGCGCCGACCTTGTTGTCGAAAGCGCGGGCGGCGCCGACGCTGCCGTGAATGAGTTCGAATTCGTGATCATAGGTGGCGACATCGCCGATGGCCACCCGTTCGAGGGCCTCTTTCTTCGAGCGGGCGCCAATATCGATCCAGATCTCGTGAATTTCGGGGACCTTCTTGCGATCGCCCTCGTCCATCAGATGGATCGCCCGCTTGCCGGTGACGCCCTTGACATCGCCTCTCGCCGTCTGGATCCGCACTCGGCGCCCGGAGATGACGGTGCGGTCGTGGCCGCCGATTGTATCGAAGTAGATAAAGCCGTCCTTGTTGACGTAGGTGATCATGAGCCCGAGCTCGTCCATATGCCCTGCAAGCATGAGGACCGGATCCCCTTTGGGATTGAGCGTCGCCACACGGTTGCCGAGGGCATCGTTGGCGTAGGTGTCGGCCGCCGGCTTCACATAGCGGTCAAAGACCGCCTGCGCCTGCGCCTCATATCCTGAGGGCGAGCGGGCGTGGAGGAGGTCGACGAGGAATGGCGGAGGCGTATAGGTGGCCATGGGAGGGGGATTCTCCGCCGGGTCGGTGGCTTCGGCAAGAAGCAATGGGCGGATCCTGCGGCGAGGTGATGGCTTCGGCGCCCGGCGCAGGCCAAGGCTCCTTCGCGGCTGGAGCGACCAATGCCCGGATCGTCCGTCGATGCCGTCCGCCCAATGCCGCCGGCTCCTTGCGCCGGCCCGAGGGCGCACCGGAGACGGTCGAGGAGGTCGCAATGCCGCTCCGGAGCCTCGGCCTGCGCCGAGCGAGCGGCCTCCAGGCGTCATCGCCTCGGATATGCGTTGAAAACGTTGGCGGAGCCGACAGCCTGTGGATGAGAAATATTAATACCATGATCCTTGTGCTGATCGGGATTTTCCTGTTTCTGGTGCTCACGGGTGTCCGCATCGCGCAGGAATATGAGCGCGGAGTGATTTTCCGGCTCGGGCGCTATATGGGGCTCCGAGGGCCGGGGCTTTATTGGATCGTTCCGCTGGGAATTGAACGGGCGGTCACGATCGATATTCGGACGCGGACAGTTTCCGCGGAGCAGCAGGAGACGATCACGCGGGACAGTGTCACGATTAAGGTGAACGCCGTGCTTTGGTACCGGGTCATCGATTCGGCCAAATCGGTGATCGCAGTGCGGGATTCGGCGGCGGCGGTCTATCAGCTGGCGCTGACCGGGCTGCGTAATATCATTGGCCAGCACGATCTCGACGAGGTGCTCCAGCAACGGGATAAGATCAATGGCTTGCTGCAACAGAGCATCTCCGGATCGGCGGGCGCCTGGGGACTGCAGGTCGAGCGTTTTGAAATGAAGGATGTGGAGCTACCGGAAGCGATGCAGCAGGTCATGGCGATGCAGGCGGAGGCCATTCGGGAAAAACGCGCGCGCATCATCAAGGCGGAGGCGGAACTAGAGGCCTCACAGAAGCTCTCCGCCGCAGCGCTGCAAATGGCCGAAAATCCGGCGGCCCTCGAACTGCGCCGATTTCAAATGATCTCCGAGGTCGGCGCGGAAAATAATAGCACGACCGTCATCATGATACCCTCCGATTTTGTCAGTCTCGCGAAGGGATTGAACGATTATTTGCGGGAGCGGGTGCCAACTCACTCGAAGTAAGGCCTTGTTCCACGCACGGCCGCCATGAGAACCGAGGAGAGGGCAAATAAGCTCACCTAGGTGGATTGCGGGATAGACCCCATAGCAGCGCCTGCGACCGGTTGCTAGGATGCTTCCATGAATCTACTCATTCTTGTCATCGTTCTCATGCTTCTGTTCGGCGGCGGCGGTTTTTATATCGGCGGCCCGGCCATCGGTGGCGGCGGCCTCGGCCTCGTTCTTTTGATCTGCCTCATCGTCTATTTGATGGGCGGATTGCGTAGGAAGAGCTGAGCGGCCGCTTGCGTCCTCGCGGCTCTAAGGCCCGGCGGCCGCTGGCTGCAGCCGCGCCAGCTGGCTCTTCGCCTGCTGCCGGATTGAGTAGAGGTTTACGCGTATCTGGAGCGGGGGATTGTCCGCCAGCCATTGGTCGATGGCGGTGATCGCCTCGGCGAATTGGCGAGATTCCAGCAGTTCGTGAATTTGGGCAAATCGGTTGTTGGACAACCAAGTCTGCTGGAGGCTGACCAAATAGGCATGCGCCTCGCGGGTGGCAATGCGTGAGGTGGAGATCAGATCCTCAATTTCCCGCAGGGCCTCTTCCTTCTTGCCCGAGAGGTAGTCGAGCTGCGCCAGGCCGGCGCCAATCAGCGCTTCGTCGGGGAACAGGCGCAGGCCTTGGAGCAGAAACTTTCGGTCGTCGTCCGTTCTATGGTCGGCCGCGCCGACGGAGCCTCCCAGATTCGCATAGGCTTCGCGCAGGAACGGCTGCAGATTGATCGCCCGTTCGTACAGATTGCACACCAGCCGCGCGTCGGCAGGCAGCAGGCCGCCATGTTCCGCCGAGATCTGGTAGCGCTCGCGTCCGACCAGGAGAAACATCCATGGGTCTTTTGACCCAAGTTCGAGCGCCTGGTTGGCCAGCGAAAGAGCGCTGTCGGGTCGATCGCCCGCCGCGGCCACATCCGCTGCCACTTCAAAGACCTCGGGTCTCCCGGTTCCGAGGCGGCGCGCGGCCTCGGAATGATTCCGTGCCGTGTCCATGCGTTTGGCACCGAGGGCGAGTTTCGCCTCGGCGGCCTCCACCTCCCAAGGTGCGGCCGGGCGGTAGGCAGTGACAATCACAGCGCCCTGAGGCGCTCGGGTATGGGCTACATAATACGAGCCGCCGTTCAGATAGGTCCAAAGCTTCTTGTCATACTCCTTGTAGGTGCCTGTGTAAGCCTGAGTGAAGGCTTCATCCGGATGAAGCCCGGAAGACAGCGTCTTGAGATAGTTCGTGAGGGGGGAGGCTACGCCGAGATTTCGGCCGAAGAGGGAATAGTGAACAAAGGCCCAGGACTCCGCGTAAAAAATACCCATTCGGTGCTCTTGGTAGTACAGGGGATTGTCGGCGGTGACATAGAGCAGCTGCTCGAGCGGCAGCGGCTGATCGCGGCGAAGGAGGAGCACATGCCGGTCGATCGCCCGGCCCCATTCGACCGAGTCCTTCTCCGCCTTGAACGTGGAAAAGACCTCCGCCACACCCTCATTGAACCAGAGGGGCAGCCATTGATCGAAACTGCTGACGCACCAATGGACGCCTTCGTGGAAGATGACTTCCCGGATTTGTTCGCTGTTGTTGAGATCCGGCAGCCCGATGACGCTGCCGGAGCCGCTTCGAGTAAAAAGCCCCCCGATATTCTCGGGACGGCCATTGGGATCCAGGGGACGGAACGGATCGAAGGCCTCTTTACCATCGAAGATCACAACGGTCAGGGGCGGCAACCGGCGAATGTTGAAAGGGATGAATTGGTGAAGCGAAGCAATGAACAGCTGAAACTCAGCGGCCCAAGCACGGGTGGGCTTTTCGCCGGCCGAAGACAGGACGGTGAATTGCGGCGTCTCCAAGACGTGCCAAACGGTTCCCGCGGGGACGGTCGGGGTCATCGACAGCGCGAACGTTGCGGCCAGCAGGGCGGTCAGCGAGCGGTTCATCGGCGGGAAGGGGGGGGCGCGAGAGGGGACAAGGCAGCGATACGGGAGAAAAGTCGAGAAATGACCCGCTGTTGGACCCGGCATCTCGGCCCCCATTGCGCTCGCTTGCCACGGGCAGCCGGCCTGTCAAATCTGGCCGGCCTGCCATGATCATCTATCCCGCTATCGACATCCGCGGCGGCCGCTGTGTGCGCCTGCTCCAGGGGCGCGCGGATGCCGAAACGGTCTATGCCGAAGATCCGGCCGCTGTGGCCGCCACTTTTCGGGCGGCCGGCTCGACCTGGGTGCATGTGGTGGACCTTGATGGCGCATTCGCGGGCGAGCCCCGGAATCTCGAGATCGTCGGGCGCATTGCGGCTCTCGGCCTCAAGGTCCAATTTGGGGGCGGGCTTCGGACTCGTGCGGCGGTCGACCAGGCGCTTGGCCTCGGAGTGACGCGTTGCGTGATCGGGACGCGAGCGGCCGAGAGCGAGGCGTTCGTCTCTGAGCTGGTGGCGGCGTTTGGAGACCGTATCGCCGTTGGAATCGACGCCAAGAACGGCCAGGTGGCGGTGAAGGGGTGGGTCGAAACGACCCGGGCATCGGCGATCGAAATGGCGCGGTCGATGGAGGCCCTTGGAGTGCAAACCCTCATCCATACCGATATCGGCACGGATGGCATGCTCACCGGTCCCAATCTCCCCGCCCAGGAAGCGATGCTGGCGGCGGTCGCCTGCCGCGTTGTTGCGAGCGGCGGCGTGAGCCGACGGGAGGACGTGACGTCGTTGGCCGAAACGAGAAAACGCCATCCCAATCTGGACGGCGTCATTGTAGGAAAGGCGCTCTACGAAGGCCGGGTGACGCTTCCCGATTTGCTGGAATTGGGGAAGTGAGCCCGAGCCCTTATTTCGAGGCGATTCTCTGCTCCAATTCTTCCAGCGGATAGGTAATGATCTCAGCCAGCGTTGGATGATACCACGGTGCGCGCAATAAATCGAATACCGTGGCGTGCATCGCCAGCGGACCGCTAAAGCAATGAATAAGCTCCCCGGCGTCTTTGCCCACGATCTCGGCGCCCAAGATGCGCCCACGTTTGGGTTCTGCTGTGACCTCAACGAAGCCGTAGTTGGCCTCCATCAGGATTGATTTGCCATGGTCATTGAAGGGATATGAGGCCGAGAGGTGCTTCACTCCGCGCGTCTCAAGGTCGCGGGGCCGCGGTCCAATCGTCGCAAGCTGAGGATCGGTGAAGACCACGGAAAGAAGAAGCGATTCGTCGACCGGTTTGAGACCTTTGACTCCACAGGCATGTTTGGCGGCCAGGACACCCTGTTGGATGGCGACGTGGACGATTTCATGCGGGCCGCAGCAATCTCCGGCAGCGTAGATATGACGAGCCCGGCTCCTCTGCCAACGGTCGACGAGGATGCGCCCCTTGGGCCCCGGCACAACGCCCGCAGCCATCATGTTGAGCCGGCCCACATCGGGCTCGCGGCCGAGCGCGTTGAACAAGTGATCGGCCTGTCTCTGGATCACGCGGCGGCCGTGCCGGAATTGGATGCGTGTGCCCTTCTTGTCCTGCTTGATCCGCTCGATCATCGTGCCAGTGAACACCTCGATTCCCTCGTCCTCGAAGGCTTTGCGCACGACGGCCGCCGCGCGCTCCGAATGATCTTTCAACAGCTGTTGGCTCCGTTGAATGAGGGTCACCCGGGAACCGATCCGGTTGAGGTATTGGGCGAGCTCGCAGGCGACGATTCCACCGCCCATCACCAGGACGCTGCGTGGAACGAAGTCTAATTCCAGCACCTCGTCGCTGGTCCAATAGCGGCATTCGGGAAGCCCGGCTACATCGGGAACACTTACGCGGGAACCGGTGGCAATCAGGAAATTCTTTGCGCGCACCACACGGCCGTCGGACAGGCGAACCGTATGGGGATCGACAAATTCCGCGTAGGCGCGGAGCAGATCGAAGCCCCCGGCCTTTAACTGCTTTACCCGATGGGAGGCGAAATCGCCGATGATCCGGTTCTTGCGGGCGTGGATCGCGCGGGCATTGGCCGTGGCTTTTGGAATCTTCAGACCGAAGACTCGTCCATGCTGGGCCTGGTGCAGCATCTCAGCCGAGTAGAGCAGGGTTTTGGAGGGCATGCATCCGCGCAGAATGCAGAGGCCGCCGAGATCCTTTGCGCCGTCGACGACGGCGGTGCGCGCTCCTGCGGCAACGGCAGCAAGAGCGGCATTGTAGCCAGCCGACCCACCGCCGATCACCAGGAAGTCGTAATCGTCTTTCATCAGCGTCCTTGTCCCCTCAGCATAGTCTGGATCGTTTTAAGCACAATCGAGGCGTCGAGAACGAAAGAGAAGTGCCGGATGTAGTAGAGATCGTATTCGAGCTTGCGCACGGTGTCATCGACGCTGGCTCCATAGCGGTAGTTGACCTGCGCCCAACCGGTGACTCCCGGTTTTACCAGATGTCGATATCGATAACAGGGTATCGCGCGTTCGTAATCCTCCACGAGGCGATCCCATTCAGCCCTTGGCCCGATCAAGCTCATATCGCCTCGCAGCACGTTCCATAGCTGGGGGAGTTCGTCCAAGCGCGAGGCGCGCAGAAAGTGACCCACGCGCGTAATCCGAGCGTCTCCGGGCTTCGTATACTTATCCCCCACCTCCGCCGATGCGCGCATGGTCCGAAGCTTGAGGATTCGGAAAGGCACATGGTTTCGACCGATACGGCTCTGCACGAACCAAATGGGGCCTCGGTCGTCCAACCAAATGGCCACGCAGGCCGCTGCGATGATCGGCGATGCGATCAAGAGGCCAAAAGCGGAAAGCAGAAGGTCGCTGGCCCGTTTGAGCCGTTCGAATACCGGTTCCCGCGCCACTCGGAATCCTTCCTGGAAGAGCCACGTGAGGTTAAGCCGGTAAAGGGGGATTTTCTTCCAATAGACCTGGTGGAAGAGTTCGAGCGTATAGGTCGGAACCCCGTCGAAATAGAGCTGCGCGAGGCGCTGCGCGGTATCAGGCGGCAGCCCGAGATTCGATTCCCGCAGCACGATCGCTTCGACCGAGAGCGCGCCAGACTGAAGGTCGTCAAGCACCGCTGCTAGGGGGATGTCTCCGCCATCGACTGGGGCGCTGCCCAATGGAATAAACATTCGCGGATGCCACAGGGTCATGCGCTCGCATTCGGATTCGAAAGCCTCCCAGCTGGCCCGGTCGCCGACGAAGAGGACGCTTCGGCTCTTCCTCGCCTCAACAGTCCGCTGGTGGATGACCCGGCGGTAAGCCAGCGTGGCGGGGATCAGGATCAGGAAGCTAATGGCGATGACGGCCCGGCTCGACTGCAGCTCATAGCCCGGGCGCAGGCCGGCAAAGGTGAGCAGCAGGGTAAAGGCGAGGGCGCTCAGCCCGGCGATGATGTGCAGGCTGATATATTCGGGCATCGTCATGTCCGTATAGGTCCTGTAACCATCGATAAGA
>Ga0302326_10022411_pt1 | contig 12916 bp, 14 predicted proteins | sample Palsa_T0_3_FD_202264 | JGI IMG/M metagenome (GOLD analysis project Ga0302326, IMG submission 202264) | Peat permafrost microbial communities from Stordalen Mire near Abisko, Sweden - Palsa_T0_3 | ecosystem: Environmental > Terrestrial > Soil > Palsa > Peat permafrost | place: Sweden: Abisko... | reverse complement strand
GCAGCCTCCTTTTCCCCTTCTTGTCACGCTGAGCTTGTCGAAGCGCAGCCGTGACTATCGCCACGGTGTTATCGACGTCCCGGCTGCGCTTCGACAGGCTCAGCGTGACAAGACTATAGCATGATGAGGCCGCGCCGCACGCCCTGCGTGACGGCTTCGGTGCGGCTGGCGACGCCGAGCTTTGCGAAGATCGAGGCGATGTGGAACTTCACCGTATGCTCCGAGATGGCAAGCCGGCCGGCGATCGCCTTATTCGGGACGCCGCGTGCGAGTTCGCCTAAGACTTCGATCTCGCGCGCGGTCAAACGTTCGCCGTCGGCGCGCGCTGCGGGGGCAAGCGCACGCGGCTGCATCGCGACGAGGCCGGCCGCAACCGCGACGATTGCGGCAACGATCGTTTCCGCCGCGGCGTCGCGTGAGAGAATGGCGCGCGCCCCACGGTCGTCGGCGCCGTAGGCTTCCGCGGCCCATGCGGCGCGCGGATCGTCGACGAGGGCGACCGTCGGCACGTGGGGCGCGTCGCCGCCACCGTCGCGCTGCTCGAGCACCACGTCCGGAACGTACGCGAGCAAACTGCGCTCGAGTTCGAAGGGTGAGACCTCGCCCGCGAATTCGAGCCGGCTGTCGCCGCGCACGATTGCGGCGAGGCCGGCGCGCGCGAGCGCCGACGACGCGCAGACGAGCGTCCGGATCACGCCGCGCGCGTGCCCTCGGGGCCGGCCGCGAGGCCCAAGAACGCGGCGACCGTTGCGACCGGAATAGCAAGCGCGAGCCCGCGCGCAACCATGCTGTTGATGCCGACGACGCGGCCCTGCACGTCCGCCAGCGGTCCTCCCGAGTTTCCCGGAGCCAGTCTCACATCAGCTACAACCCACCGCGCGCTCGAACGATGCACGAGCCCCGTCGTCACCGCGCCCACGAGCCCCAGCGGATTCCCGACCGCGACGACGAGTTCTCCAACCAACGGCGCCGCCGGCCGAATCTCAGCTGGAACGAGCCCGTTCCGTGCGTCGACCTGCAAGGCTGCAAGATCGCGCTGCGGATCGCGCCCCACGACGCGCGCGCGCGCTCGCGCCCCATCTTCGCCGACGACCAGTGCCGAGCCACCCCGCACGACGTGTGCGTTGGTCAAGATCAACCCGTTCGCGTTCCAGACGACGCCCGAGCCCTGGCCGCGCCCACGCTCGTCGACGACCCGAACCGTCGACGCGCGCAGCTTCGCTGCGAGCGCTGCGAAATCGCTATCGATGCTAGTCATCGTCACCCGGCCTCGCTCCAATCGTGATCGGCAGTTCTCGAATCTCGCCCCCGCGGAACACGTGCAAGGTACGCGTCGCACCGACGCTGTCGGCTCCAAGCACGCGCTGCAGATCGTCCGAGTCTTCGATCGCGCTCGACCCAAGAGCGAAAATCACGTCGCCGATCACCACGCCGGCTTTTTCCGCCGGGCCGCCCGCCGCAACGTCGACCGCGATCGCAGCCGCTTCCTGATCGCGCCCGATCTTTGCGCGCAGCGTTTCCGGAAGGCGCACGGAATGCATCGCGAGGCCCAGATATCCGCGCGCGATGCGCTTCCCGCTCAGCAGCGCGGAAACGATCCGCTCGAGCGTCGTCACCGGCAGCGTCAGCGCCGTACGGCGCGAGAGCCCCCACGTGTTCATCCCGACGAGTTGTCCGCCCGTGTCGACGAGCGCGCCGCCGGAAAAGCTCGGATACACGTTGAGGTCCGGCCGAATGAAACGATCGACGTCTCCGCCGCGCCACGTGCGCCACGGACCATCGAGCGAACTGACGATACCGAAGCTCGCTCCCGGCGCCCCATCCTCATCGCGACCGAGCGCGAGCACGATGTGCCCGACGGCAAGCTCCGCAAGCGTTGCCCGCGCGAGCGGCGCGAGCGTCGCTTCGGTGCGCAACAACGCCACGTCGGTCGATGCGTCGCGTCCGACCAGCGTTGCCGTTGCTTTCGCACCGTCCGCGAGAAGAATTTCGATGTCGTCTTCGCGATCGATCGCGTGATCGACGGTGACGAGGTGATGGGCATCCCAAGCGATTCCGCTCGCGTCGCGCCGCGGGTGCGCATCGACATAGACAATCGACGGCCCGGCAGAGGCAACCGCCTGCGCCAGCTCCGTTGAGAGAGCGGCAAGGCCGCCCGAAATCGTTGTACTCATACCGGAAGTATGCCGCCCGCGCCCCGCGCCCGCATCAGCAATGCGGCTAGGTCCCCCCCTGTCACGCTGAGCTTGTCGAAGCGCAGTCGGGTCGCCGAGTTCACCACTCAAGCGCCATGACGCGGCTGCGCTTCGACAAGCTCAGCGTGACAGTGGCAAGCTCAGCGGTAGTGGGGCTAAGGCAGAAGCAGTAGCTTGCCGGTCGTGCGGCGGGCCTCGAGGTCTTCGTGGGCGTGGGCGGCGTCGGCTAGCGGGTATGTGTGCTCGACTCGTAGCGACAGCGTGCCGTCTAAGACTGCGGCGAACAGTTCGCGCGCACGCCAATCGAGTTCTTCGCGCGTTGCGGCGTACCACACGATCGACGGGCGGGTCATGAACAGGCCGCCTTTTTGGTTCAGTAATTGAGGATCGATGGGAGGGACCTGGCCGCTCGAGCCTCCGAAGAGGACGAAGTAGCCGCGCGGCCGGAGCGAATCGATGCTCTTCTCCCACGTCGTCTTGCCGACCGAATCGTACACGACGTCTACGCCTTTGCCCCCGGTCGCCTCGCGCGCGACCTTGGCGAAATCCTCGCGCGTATAGTCGATCGCCACGTCCGCGCCGGCACGTTTCGAAAGCTCGGCCTTCTCGGCGGTCGAGACGGTCGTCAACACCGTCGCTCCCTTCGCTTTCGCCAGCTGCGTCAGGAGAAGACCGACGCCGCCCGCACCCGCATGCACGAGCGCCGTTTGGCCGCGCTTGAGTTCGAACGTGCTGTTGACCAGATAGTGCGCCGTGATTCCCTGCAGCAGCAGCGCGGCCGCATCTTGCGACGACACGCCGTCGGGAACGTGGACCAGCCGTGCCGCCGGAACCGCGGCGAATTGTGCGTAGGCGCCCGACACCCCGGCGTATGCGACCCGATCGCCCACGGCGAAGGTCGTCACGCCCTCGCCGAGCGACTCGACGACGCCCGCCGCTTCCTGACCGATCACGAGCGGAAAACTCGGCGCCTTGTACACGCCCGTGCGGTAGTAGACGTCGATGAAGTTGATCCCGCTGGCCTCGATTCGCACGAGCGCTTCACCCGCCTTGGGCTCGGGGACCGGCAGGTCGTGAAGCTTGAGGACCTCGGGGCCGCCGGGGGCGTCGATTGCGATGGCTTGCATGCAGCCTACAAACCGCTCAGCGCGACGAGGGTTGTCGCAGAAAATCGATCAGCTCGTCCCCGTCGAGCGCGCGCGCGAAGAAGTAGCCCTGGAGCTGGGTGCAACCGAGCATCCGCAGGTAATCGGCCTGGTCCGAGGTCTCGACGCCCTCGGCGATGACGATCAGCCCCAGGCTCTTGGCCACCGCAATGATCGCACGGATGATCGCTTGATCCGCGCCGTCGGTGAGGACGTCGGAAACGAACGAACGGTCGATCTTGATCGAGTCGACGGGTAAGCGCTTGAGGTAGCCGAGCGACGAGTAGCCCGTTCCGAAGTCGTCGATCGAAAGGTGCACGCCCAGCTCTTCGAGCGCTTCCACGTTCCGAACGCCGGAGTCTGCGCTGATGTACGCGCTTTCCGTGATCTCGAGGCCGAGCGCGCTCGGAGGCAATTCCGCCGCCTGGAGCGCGGAGTGCACGCGCCACGCGAAATCGAATTCTTTGAACTGGCGGGCCGAGATGTTGACGCACATGACCACGTCGACGAAGCCGGCGTCGCGCAGCTTGCGCGCTTCCGCGCACGCGGCGTGCAGCACGTACGTTCCGAGCCGCACGATCAAGCCCGTCGCTTCGGCGAGGGGGATAAAGTCGTTCGGTTCGATCACGCGGCCGTTTTCGGTCCAGCGTGCGAGCGCTTCGAAGGCGGCGACGCGCCCGGTTTGTGCATCCACGATCGGCTGATAGACGACCGTGATGTCGTTGCGTTCGAGCGCGCCGCGCAGCGCCCGCTCGAGCTCGAGTTCGGCGACCGCGGCGAGGTGCAGCGAGGGGCGGAAGACGTCGACGGAGTTTCCGCCGCGGCCTTTGGCGGCGTACATCGCGCTGTCGGCGCCGCGCAGCAGTTCGTCCGACGTCGTGCCGTCCCGCGGAAACAGCGCGATCCCGATGCTCGCGGTGACGACGAGCGACGAATCCTCGTAGACGAACGGTTCGGCGATCGCGGCCAGCATTTCGTACGCGATCGCGACGGCGGCCGTTTCGTCGAGCAACCCTTCGAGCAGGATCATGAATTCGTCGCCGCCGGGCCGCCCGACGTCGCCGCGACCTTCGAGCGTGGTCGTGAGCCGCAGTGAAATCTCGGCCAACAGCTGGTCGCCTGCGGCGTGGGCGATCGTGTCGTTGATCGACTTGAAGCGATCGAGATCGACGAAGAGCACGCCGAGCAGCGTGCCGTCGCGTTCCGCCCGGTCGATCGCAGCGCTCAGGTGCGCGCGAATGAGGGCCCGGTTCGGGAGGCCGGTGAGCGAATCGTGCTCGGCCAAGCGCCGCAACCGTTCTTCGGCGAGTTTGCGGTCGGTGATGTCGAGAATCGCGCCGACGATGCGTTTGGGCTTGCCGTTTTCGTAAGAATAGCGGCCGCGCTCGAAGACGTGACGCTCGCGTCCGTCGCGCGTGAGGATGCGGTGTTCGAGCGTGAACGAACCGCCTTCGGAGCGGGCCCGATCGACTTCGCGCCGCACCGCTTCGGAATCGTCGGGGTGATCGAACTCGTACAACAGCATCGGGCGCTCGCGCGCCGGGTCGACGCCGAAGATGCGAAAGAGTTCGGCCGACCAGCGCATCTCGCCCGACTCGATGTCGGTTTCGAAGCTGCCCAAGTGCGCGAGCTCTTGCGCTTCCGTGAGCGCCGCGCGGCTTTCGGAAAGCGCGCGCGAGACGGCGAGTCGCGACGTCGCGTCGATCGCGAGCACGATGCGTGCCGGAATCTTTCCGAATTCGAACGGGCTCGACATGACGTCGACGTAGAAGATGCTGCCGTCCGAGCGACGGTGCCGGCCGAGCGTCGTGCTCGACTCGTCGCCGTGGTTCGCAGCGAGTTCGACGACGCGTTCCCGGTCGGCTTCCGGTCGAATATCGTCGACCGTCATGCGCAGGAAGTCCGCGCGCGAATAACCGTACGAAGCGCACGCCGCATCGTTGACGTCCAAGAAGCGCAACGTGGCGGTCTCGAAGACCCACATCGGCTGGGGGTTGCGGAGGAAGAGCTCGCGATAGACGTCCGGTTTTCGGCGCGCCAGCATTAACGGGCCCTTCGCGCACGGACGAGCCGCGTCCCCGAGACGCGGTCGTGCGGGTGGATGCGCGTGAAGAGGCCGATGAATGCAACGGCAGTCAACGAACTGACAAACGCGAGGAAGTAGCGCCAGAGCGAGCGGACGATCGTCGGTCGCCGGTATGCGGTCGTGACGACACGGACGTCCATAACGGTCATCCCTAGAGTTTGCCCAACAAGTCCCACGAGTATCGCGCTATAGATGAAGAAAGCCAGCAGAACCGAGAAACCCTCGAGACCGAAATCGATGGTCGGCATGTGGCGAAGCAGCGCTTCGATGGACTTGGGCACGTCCGGATCCGCGACCGCCGTCTCTTTGACGTTAACGACGACCGGCGTCTGAAGGATTGCCGAAAGCACGGTGAAGTCGATGAACGCGGCACAGAGCCTGCGTACGAGCGGCGCCGAGTCCGCGCGTGTAACGGCCCCCGCGTCTTCACCGGCGGCCTCGACCGGAACCTCGGAGGCATGTTCGAGCCGCTCGCGCCACGTGGTCGCCAGCGGTTGCTCGGCAAAGATACGCAGCGCTTCGAGCCGGTTCGTCGCGTAGGGAACGCCCGCAATCCATTCCCCGACGCGCAAGGCGGGTTCGGCTTGAAGCTCGCTGCGCTGCTCGGCGAGCACGCTCATGTCGACGCGTCTGCCGATCGCATGAAAGGTCGTGATCGAAATCGCCCCGAGCGCGTCTTCGATCCCGTCGCAACACACGAAGCCGACGCGATCCGCGGTGAGTTCGGTGCGCCGCAGCCACGCGCCGAAAACGAGCGCCACCACTGGGTTCTCGCGCCCTGAGGCGCTCAAGAGCGAGGTGAGACGCGTGTGGCCGGCCGCGATGTGCCCGAGTTCGCGCGCGATCAAAAACGCGAGCTCGCCGCGCCGTAAGTGCTCGTAGTACTGGCTAGAAATCATCAGCGCGTACGGCTCGCCCACGCCGACCGCTGCGATCGGCACGAACGGATCGTCGCGCACGAACACCTGGGGTGCCGGAATGCCGATGCGCGCCGCGAGGTCCCTGGTGAGGTCCTCGATCTCGGGAAACTGCCGCCCCTCGATGCGAATGCTCGACCCGAGCAGCCGCCCGCGCCCGACCGAAACGAAGACGAGTCCGCCCGCGATCAACAACACGAATTCTGAGAGCGACACGCTGGGAAAAACCAAGCGCACGAGTCCGATGACCAGCGGCGCGCAGAGAATGCACACCCAAAGCGAGCGCCGCTCGCCGGGCACGCGCAGGCTCTGAGGGCCGGCAAACAATTCGGAGGCTGTTGCCCGAACGATCGTTGGTTCCATGGCGTTCGGAGCGCTCAGCACGCGGCCCATTCCCGCTTCTTTCTCCCGACCTAGCGGGCGCCTCATGCAGCCGGGCGGACACACTTGACATTCTCCGGGATCCTGCTATTATACTAGTACGTTAGTACAACAGTACAACGGTACAACCCCCACCAAGGAGAGACACACCATGGAATCCTACATCTCGCTTCCCAACCGCGCCGGCGAAAAGCCCGCCCAGCGTCCCACCGTCATCGCGACCCCGCGCTCGTCCGCCATGTTCCCCGGCTGGGGCGTCCGGTTCTAAGCCTGCAACAGTGCCGGCAGTCTTTTCGATCGACCCGCGCAGCGGAGTCCCGCTTTACCTCCAGCTCATCGAGCAGGTGAAGCGGGCGGTCGCCCTCGGCACCCTTGCGGCCGGAGAGCAGCTCCCCACCGTGAAGGCGCTCGCGGTCGACCTCACGGTAAATCCGAACACCGTGGCCCGCGCCTACCGCGAACTCGAACGCGACCGGGTCATCGAGACGAGCCCCGGCCGCGGATCGTTCGTTCGCTCGGATGAGGGCAACGCCGACGTGCGGCGTGCCGTCGAAGACGTCGGCGCGAGCGTGCTCGCCGGAGCGGTGCGCGAAGCGCGATCGCTCGGGCTCGAGCGCGATACCGTACGCGCACTTTTTGAACGCGCTCTCGAGCGCTGGTTTGCCGGCAACGACCGGGAGGACACGTGAACACCATCGCGATTCGCAACCTTACCAAACGTTACGGCGATCAACTCGCCGTCGACGACCTGACGCTCGAGGTCGAAGAAGGTTCGGTCTGCGGGCTCCTGGGGCCCAACGGCGCGGGCAAAACGACCGCATTCAAGAGTTTGCTCGGCCTGCTTCGTCCCACGAGCGGAACGCTCGAAGTGTTGGGCGCCCCGGTCACGCCCGCGACGTTTGAATCGCTCGCGTTCGTCCCCGAGCGCAACGACCTGTACGAATGGATGACGGTCGGCGAGCAGCTCGCGCTCGCTCGCCGCACCTATAAAACGTTCGATCCCAAACGCGCCGCGGAACTCGGTGCTCTGTTCAAGCTCGATTCGCGCAAGAAGATCAAGCGGCTTTCGAAGGGCCAGCAGAGCGCGGTCGCGCTGACGCTCGCGTTCGCCTTCCGGCCTCGCGTGCTCGTGCTCGACGAGCCCTCGAGCGGTCTCGATCCGATCTTCCAACGCGTCGCTCTCGACTTGATCATCGATGCGGCGGCGAGCGGAGCAACGGTCTTGTTTTCATCCCACCAAGTCGGTCAAGTCGAGCGGGCCGCCGATCGCGTCGCGATCCTCAAGGACGGAAAGCTCGTGCTCGACGGCAACATCGACACCCTCAAAGGTGAGGAAAAGATCGTCGAGGCCGTGTTCGAGCAGAACGCGATCGCGCCGAACGGCCTGGCGAGCGATCCCAGAGTACGCCGCATCGAAAGCAGTGGCCGCGTCTTACGTGCTTTCGTGCGCTCGGATTCCGCCGGCATCGTGCGACTGCTCGAGGCCCACAATCCGAAAGCCGTCAGCGTGTACGATCTCGCACTCGAAGATATTTTCCTCGGAGCCGTCGCCGGCCCGGCCAACGCCTACGGAGAAGCCTCATGAGTTACGTCGAACTGCTGCGTGCCCGCAACATCTTTCGCATTTTTGGTTCCGTGCTGACCGCGATCGTCGTCTTCGCCGTCGCGAGCATTCTCTTTGGGACCCACTTCGGCACTTCGGTGCATCATCACGTCGTCACCAATACGAACGGCCACGCGTTCCACATCAACCAAGAGGGGAGTTCAGCCCTCCAAGTGAGCGGCGGCCCGGACGATTCGCTCATGCGCGTCCCGCTCGAGTACCTTTTCGGCATCGCCGCCTACGCAGCGATCATCTTTGCGACGATCCTCGGCCCGAGCCTGAATAAAGAAAACGACGGCTACGGCTACGCGTTCACGAAGCCGGTGTCGCGCGAACGGCTCGCGCTCGAATACTTCGGCGTCGACCTTGCGGCCATCGTCGCGGTGTTTGCCTACACGCTCGGACTGCTTCTTCTCGCTATTTGGTGTCTAGGTTTCTTCTTCAAGGGGCAGGTCACGTTCGACGCGGGCGCCGCACTCGGGATTTCGGCTTCCGGGCTCGGGGCAGCGTTCATGTGGTACGGGCTCTTGCAAGCGCTAACATCGTGGAACCACGCCAGGGGCGGCCTGGTCATCGGCCTCAGTTGGGTTTACGTCACGGTGCTGGCGCCGATTGCGACGGCTCTCGATTTCGGACCGGGCTTCCATGCGGTCGCAATCGCCATGAACTACATCAATCCGCTCGCCTACTACGCATCGATCACGGAGAAAGGGCACGAGGCCGTAGTGGAATCGCTGCTCGGGTTTTCGACCGGCGCGGACATCGCGCTCACGTGGTCGATCGGCATCGTCGCCTGCGCCGTCGCGGCGTACGGCTGGAAGCGCCTCGAGGTGTAGGCGATGAAGATCTTCGGAACCGCGTTTTCGCTCGTGCTCGGCGCCTGGCGCTTACGGATTGCGATCGATCTCGACGACGAGACCTTCGGGCCCCCCGCGCAGCCGGTGACTTCCCGATATAGTTCATCGGAACCGCGGAAGCATCATATTTCCATGCGCCGCTCTTGACGCGCAGAGAAGTGCACTATGACTTCAGTACGCTCGGAGGGCATGACTCTGCGTCACGCGGCATTGATCGCCGGTTTTGCGTATCTGCTAAATCCGGTCAGTTATGCTGAATTCACGATCTATCCGAAGCTCGTGATCCCAGACAACATCGCGCAGACCGTCGCGAACATATCCACTCATCACGGGTTGTTTCTCGGCGCGATCTTCTGTTACCTGATAAACTTTATCGAGGACATCGTAATCGCGTGGGCGCTGTACATTTTACTTGCGCCGGTGAACCGGGCGCTGTCGCTGCTCGCGGCGTTGTTTCAGCTCGTTTACGCTGCGATCGCGCTCGTCGGATTATTTAACCTCGCGATCGCGTATCGCATGGTTTCAACTCCCGAGTATCATACGCTGTTTGGACCGGGACCGTTCCAGGCGCAGATCGATCTCTTGCTCCATTCATTTCGCTACGACTATTCGTTGGCTCTCGTTCTTTTTGGAATTCATCTGCTCTTGGTCGGCTATCTCATCGTACGGTCACGGTACATTCCGTCATGGCTGGGCGCTATCTTGATCGTCAACGGGCTCGGCTGGGTGACGAATAGCCTGCAGCCGTACCTCTATCCGGACGCGCCTCTCGATTTCATTTTCATAACGTTCTTCGGAGAGATCATTTTCATGATCTGGCTGCTCATCCGAGGCTGGAAAATTCAAGAACCCGAGACGGGGCTGCGCTCTTGACGGCTCGAGCGTTCCGGAAATACGTTAAGCATCGCGAGATTCCGGAAGCGGAAACCATTTCTCGAGAGGTCACTTCACGATATAGCTCGTCGGAACCGCGGAAGCAACGTATTTCCATGCACCGCTCCTGACGCCGTAGAAATACACGTTGGGATCGACGGGATCGCCGTCGTTCTGGAAAGCCAGCGCCCCGACGACCGTATCGAACGTGCTCGTGACGTTGAGCCCGCGAGCGATCGCGATGCGGTCGTTCGCGTTCGTACGGCGCACGACCGAGACGACGATCTGCGCGGCGGCGTAAGCAAACGCCGCGAGCGGCGTCATCGCTCCATACTTGTTCTCGAAATCGTTCTTGATGCGGAACGCTCCGGGCGCGATCGTCAGCGGCGGCATCGAACTCGAAATCGTCAGCCCTTCGGCGGCCGCTCCATATTTCGCAATGGTCTGCGCGTCGAAGAAGCCTTGCGATGCGTAGATCGGCCCGGTATAGCCCGCGGTGGCAAGCGCCGGCAGCAGGCCACCCATGTCGCCGGTCTCCCCGGCTAAGAACACCACGTCCGGCTTTGCGGCTAAGATTTGCTTCGTAACCGCGACGAAATCGGGCTTCGACCAGCTGAACGAAATCGGCAACGCGTTCACCTTGTCGCCTTGCATCTGTTCCAAGAATCCGACCATAACGTCGGCCCCGTAGTCGCCGTCCTGATAGAGCCCGACGGCCTGCTTCGGCTTGATCGTTTTATTGATGTAACGCGCTGCGAGGCGGCCTTCGGTCGAATCCTTGGTTTGGAGGCGCAGGATGTTGCCGTAGCCGTGCGAGGTAAGCCGATCGTAACTCGAAGCGGGACAGATGACTTGCATCTGGGCGTTCTGATAGGTCGGCATCGCGGCTTCGGTGATCCGGCCGCTCAGGTGGCCGATGACGGCCACGACTTCGGAATTGTCGCACGCGAATTGCGCGTTGACGAGCCCCGACGCGAGCAGGTTTTGGTCGTCGAACGTCTGCGAGGTAAACGCCTTGTCGAGGGTACCTTTCAACTGATTCGCGTCGTCGAGCGCGGCGCGAACGCCGTTGCCCATCTGCTCGCCGAAGCGGATTTGGTCGCCCGTGAACGGGGCGACGACGGCGATCGTGACGGTGCCCGCGATCGGCGTGTCGCCGAATTGCTGATTGGCGCCGGCCGCAGCTTGCGAAGCACCGAGGGCGGTTGCGGCCGCCGCACCGGCGACGAAATCGCGGCGGCTTAGGCGCGCCATGCGAAGCCTGCGTATGCGGCGATGAGGAACGCTACCGAGAATGCCATATTGCTCACGAAGACCCGTTCGTTGAGGACGAAGATATTTTCTGCCGCGTCGAACTGGCGGTATTCGTAGAACGTCAAGATCAACGCGAAGAGCACGCCCGCATAGTACGGCAACCCGACCGAAGCAAATACTCCGGCGCCTGTCAGCAGGAACGCCATCGCGAGATGCAGCGCGATCGGGAGCAGCCGTCCGCTTGCGGGCCCAAACCGCGCCGGGATCGAGCGGATATTTTGCGCGACGTCGACGTCGCGGTCCATCAGCGCATAGATCACATCGAAGCCGGCGACCCATATCGTGACCGCGGCGAAGAGCAGAATCGCGGACGGCGAAACCGTTCCGCTCACGGCAATGTATGCGCCGAGCGGTGCGAACCCGTCGACCGCGCCGAGCACGAAGTGCACGGCCCAGGTGAATCGTTTGCAGAACGGATACGCAAAGATGCCGAGTGCCGCGAGCGGCAGCAGCTTCAGGCACAGCGGATTGAGCGCGGCAGCGGAGACGGCGAGCAGTACGATACCGGCGACCGCGACGCCGAGCATCACGCCCGGTGCGAGCGCGCCGCTTGCAAGCGCGCGGCGGGCCGTGCGCGGATTCTGCGCGTCGATGTCGCGATCGATATAGCGATTGGTCGCCATCGCAGCCGTGCGCGCGCCGAGCACGGCGAGCGTGATCCAGCAGAACTGGTAGAGCGTCGGCAGCCCGTGCGCGGCAAAGACGGCACCCACGTACGCGAAGGGCAATGCGAAGAGGGTGTGTTCGACGCGAATCTCTCGCAGGAGGATCCGCACGATGCCGAGGGGATCGGTGACTTGGGGCGTGCGCCCCGCTTGGGCTTCGGTATCGTTTGCCATTCTGTTAACTCCGCTCGCCGTCGCGAGATGTACCGAGCAGCGGGAGGCCGCTCGCGCGTAAGGTCGCCGGATCGACGTTGCCCGGCGCGAGCGCGGTCGACGCGAGGAGTCGCTCGAGCGCGGTGCGGCCTTGTCCCGACCAGGGTTCCGTGCCGCTTGGGAAATAGCGGATGCCATATTCCGACCAACGCCGGCTCACGCGTTCGCGTGTCGCTTCGTCGCTTACGAGTTCGGGCGGCCAGACGCGCGCGTAGCCTTCATCCGCTCCCTTGCGAGTCGCATCGACCCCGAGCTTGTGACCGAGCGACACCAGATACGATCCGCTGTGGTCGAGATCGTCGACCGGACCCGGCATCACGACGAGATCCCGCGACGCGTCGACGTTGTTGAGCGCGTACCACGCGACATTGCGTACGTCGTGCACGTCCACATCCGAGTCGACGACGATGAGACAACGCGTCAACATCATCATGTGACCGAGTCCCCACAGGGCATTCATGACCTTCTTCGCTTGGCCTGGATACGATTTCTTTATCGAGACGATACACAGATTGTGGAAGCCGCCCTCGACCGGTAAGTTGTAGTCGACGATCTCGGGCACGACCATCTGCAGCAGCGGCAAGAACAGCCGCTCCGTGGCTTTGCCGAGCCACGCATCTTCCATCGGCGGCTTGCCGACGACCGTCGCGGCGTAAATCGGGTTGCG
>Ga0302326_10022408_pt1 | contig 12917 bp, 16 predicted proteins | sample Palsa_T0_3_FD_202264 | JGI IMG/M metagenome (GOLD analysis project Ga0302326, IMG submission 202264) | Peat permafrost microbial communities from Stordalen Mire near Abisko, Sweden - Palsa_T0_3 | ecosystem: Environmental > Terrestrial > Soil > Palsa > Peat permafrost | place: Sweden: Abisko... | reverse complement strand
GCCGCTGCCAGGTCTTCCTTGGACACCAGTTCAGGGAGGATTGCACGCCATGCCGGCGCTTCGAACGCATCTCCCGCCGAGAGCGCAAATGTGAGCACCAGGAGTATCCATGGCGACATCACTCCGGCAATGGTCAGGATCGCTAGAATCAACGCGACCCCCATCATCCACGACTCGGTGAAAAGAACCAGCTTGCGGCGGTCGACGATATCGCCGGCAGAGCCCGCTGGAAGGGCCAGCAGAAAATAGGGCAAGGAAGCGGCAGTCTGCGTCAGCGCAACATAAATCGGCCCGGCGCCAAGGGAGACCATCAACCATGCAGCGCCGACGTTCTGCATGAAAGCGCCCGCGTCTGAAATGACGTCCGCGATCAGCAGATTGCGAAAAATCGTCACTCGAAGCGGTCGCCACAGACTTGGGGAAGCAGTCGGCTTCATTTCTCTCCGCTGTTGTCTCTCTACTCGCTATTTCTATTTCTTTCGCGCGATCGTGGCGTCTTCCACACTGGCTTTCTTGTTCCACCCGTGGAAACGCGAGAGGTCACCCGCATCCCACGCCTTGCGGAGTCCAGGAGCACTCAGATCCCAGTCTGGGCGGATTTCACTCGTCACGATGCGCAGGTCGTGCCACAGATCGATGACCGATGGACGCCCCCAGAACCAGTAGCCGTTATAGATGCTGTAGATCACGAGGCCCGGCTTGAGCACGAGCGTATGCGGGATCATCGGATTATGCTCAGGGTCGGTGTACTCCTGGATGTCGAGATCCTTCTGAATCGTTCGCTCGGGATCCGAAAGGAATGGCCACTGGGCTCCGACTGACGCACGGAATTCCTGCAGAGTATGGTGATCGTCGGTGGCGATCGTGGCGATCTGCGTGTACGCCACTGCAATCCTCGGGTAGAACGCGGCGAGTTCCAAATGCTGCTGGTGCTCTTTTGGGCAATAGTGGCCGCGCGCCAGCGTGAGGATTAGCGGATCGTCGCCCTGCAGCTCGCTGAGCTTCCGCGGTGTGCCCGTGTGATCGGGCAGTTCGTAGTTGGGGAAAATACCTCCGGGCACAATATCAGAACGCATGATTGGACTCCTCTCGTTTCTCTTAAGGGGTAGTGGGCTGTTTTGAAATCGCAGAATTATGGGGCGGCCTTAAGGTCAAAGCCTAGGCTGTGGGAACAACTGCATCCCGCCACGGGACACCGAACCTCGCCTCCCTCGGAAAAATCATTCATATCGTAGGCAACCACTATGTGGGGATTAAACGGGTGTCCGCACTGCCTACAATTGCCGTCGGCATCGTCTAAGCTGGGTCTTTCTTGTTCGCTCATGCCGCTGCCTCAGATGCTTTTCTGTCCAATAATCCCACCAATTCTCCCAAACTCCAAACCTCTCAAAGATCCAGCGTTACACTCGCGTTTGGCTGGGAACAGCATACGAGCACGTTCCCCGGAGCGGGCCTCTCCAGCGGCTCAGGGTTATAAGTGATCGATCCGTCAACCAGACCAGTCATGCAGGTATGACAGACCCCAATGCGACACGACCATCTAACCGGAACGTCGCACGCTTCCGCCAGTTCAAGCAAGCTCGCGAACTTCGAATCCCAAGCAGCGGTGATCCCGCTACGCGCGAATGAGACTGCGGGGCCAGATCCGGGCGCCCCTTGTGGCAGGTGAGGAGTGTGAGCAACCTGCGCCATACCAGGGGTAATGCTCTCAAGCGTACCGAAGACTTCCGTGTGCACATTCTCGGAGAGCACACCCCAGTTTCGCAGCCCATCGCGCATGTTCTCCAAGAACGAAGTGGGACCACACAGATAGAAGTCACTACCCTGTGACACGCCAATTCTCTCCAGCAAGGCTGTGTCAATGTGCCCGGGAGCATCGAAATCTGCCCCGACTTGGTCGATCGCAGTGGGCCTGCTGTATACAACGTATCCTCTTCCGCGAGAGAGCTGCTTCAGTAATGAACGCGATTCTTCCGCAAATGGATGCTCGACGCGATTGCGCGCTCCATAGATCCACCAGATTTCTCGTTGCGATCTTTCAGCGGCGAGTGAGTGCAGCATCGACATCACCGGCGTTGCGCCCACTCCAGCACTCAGCAGAACCACAGGACTCTCGCCGGGACGCAGAATAAAGCTGCCACGCGGCGCACTCACATCCAACAGATCGCCTGCTCGCGAACGGTTGCACAGAAATGAACTCCCGATCCCATTCAATTCGCTCTTGACGCTGATGCGGAAATGATCGGCAGCCGGCAGATCAGACAGCGAATAGCTGCGAAGAGCCGGCGGTTTGCCCGGATCGACGAGCAACCGCAAGACGACAAATTGGCCCGCCTGGCAGAGAGGAAGTAGCTGCCCGTCGGTTGGCTCTAGAACCAACGAAGTTACGTTATCGCTTTCCTTACGGATCTGCGCAACCCGCATCTGTCGAAATCCGGGCCATGCTGGAGGCTGCTCCTCATTCGCGAGTCCCGGATTCCCCACCGTAGTTGTCGAGCTCAGATCTCGTTGGACCAGGTCTTGTTGGAGCATGGCCCGGAACGAGTCCTGCCAACCTTTGCTAAGTGCAGGAATCCGCAGCACACGTTCCAATTGTTCGCGAGTCTGTCCTGGCAAATACAAGAGGGCGTCAACCTCGGCCACACTGATTTGCTCTGGACCGTCAGAAATTTTTACAATTTCGTCGCCGGCGCCAACTTCTCCCTCCTGCAACACGCGAAAGTAGAATCCTGGTCTGTGATGTGCTACGAGCAGAGCCGGCATCCGAGGTTCATTCATGCGAATGCCAACGCGGTAGCACGTTACGCGCGGCTGTGTCACTTCAAATTCAGCGCCACCGATGCGGTAGCGATCGCCGATGCACACCTCGTTATCAGGAAGTCCCTCGACGGTGAAGTTTTCGCCGAACTGGCCCAATGTAAAATCGTTGCGGCCCAAAAAGCTCTCCCAGTAATGGTAAGAATCCATCTGGTAGACAAATACGGCGCGCTGCTCCCCTCCGTGGCCGGCGAGATCGGCTTGCGCATCACCATCGATATCGAGCTTGCGCACCATTCGCCGCCCATCCACTGGAGATTTCCAGACGGACGTTCGGACCGTTTTGCCGTTCCACGTCACGTCGCGCGGAAGGCCGACATTTACTGAAAGCAATCGGGGCATGCGTACCTCGTCGAAGTCAGCGCGCGGTTAAAGTCCTTTATTTTTTACCAACGACGAGCCGGAGCCGCACCGTCCACGTGGAGTATCTCTCCGCTCACATGACCTGCCTGTGCCAGGTACAGAACAGCATCGACAATATCCTTTACCGTCGCCCTTTTCCTGGCCGTCTGCAACGTCGAGTCGTTGGGATCATTGCGGTGCATCGCTGTATCCACTTCGCCGGGGGCCACGGCATTAAAGCGAATGCCCTCTTTTGCATACTCGACTGCGAGATTCTGGGTTGCTGAATTCAAGCCACCCTTCGTAATCATAGAGATGGAGCCATTTTCGCCGGCGATTGGCCGGTCGGCAAGCGCCGCGGTGATGCTTACAACACATCCCGATTTTTGTTTCAACATCTCTTTCACGGTGCGCTGAGTCATGTAGAAGAATCCAAGCAGATTCGTGGAGACAAGTGCCTCGAAGTCCTCGGCAGTGAACTCGATGAAAGGCCTGGTCAGGAAGATGCCAGCGTTATTCACCAAGACATCGATGGTTCCGAAGCTGTTGATTGCTGCCTCGACAGCAGAGGCAGCCGTTTGCTGCTTGCCGATATCGCCATCGACGAGAACCAGGCTGCTGGAAGTGGTCAACGTTCGATGGGCATTACGAGAGGTTGCGACGACGTTATAACCTTCTCCCAGAAACCCTTCGACCAACCCTCCGCCGATAGCCCCCGATGCTCCGGTTATGATCGCTGTTTTCTTGCCCGACATAAATAACCTTTCGTTCCAAAGGTCCGAACCCAATATACAACTGGGTCACCGGCCCCCCTCAAAGCGGCTTCATCCTGCTCGCCGCGCCGGGAAGCCCTCGCGTGAAGAACCGACGAATCCTTGGACGAGTGAGGCGATTTCGTCTGCGGCGGTGTCCAAGGCGAAGTGGCCGCCATCGACGATGTGGACTTCGGCTTTGGGGACATCGCGGCGATAGGACTCTGGCTCGGAGGGGTCGAACGAAGACTCATACTTACCCCAGATCACCAGCAGGCGCGGTTGCTTCTCACGCATCCATGCTTGCCATTTCGGGTAGGAATCGACGTTGGTGCGGTAGTCATAGAAGAGGTCGCTTTGAATCTCAGCCTGGCCGGGTTGATTAATAAAATAAAATTCGTCGGTCCACAGATCGGGGTCATGGCGTTCTGCGTCGGGATCGTTCCCCGCGTGGCGGGCCTTCGTGGTTGCAAGCGACAGGAGATTTGTGCGCAGCGCGCTTTCGTTGGCAGCGCGGTCGTTCCAAAAGGCGCGCCGTGTTTTCCAGTTCTCGCCGAGACCGGTGTTGTGTGCTACCGCGTCCTGGACGATGAGAGCTTCGACGCGGTCCGGGTGGGCCAAGATCATGCGAAAGCCGACGGGGCCACCGTAATCCTGCATGTAGAGCGTAAAGTTGGAGAGCCCGAGCGCTTCGGTGAAGTGATTCATGATTTCCGCGATGTGATCGAAGGTGTATGCGAATTTGTTCGGGTCCGGCCAGTCGCTCTGACCGAAGCCTGGGTAATCGGGAGCGACAAGGTGATAGCGATCGGAAAGACGGGTGAAGAGAGGCTCGAACATTCGCGAGGAAGACGGCAAACCGTGCAGCAGGAGAATCGTCGGGGCGTCTTTCGGACCAGCCTCTCTGTAGAAAATGGAGAGCCCATCGATCTGTGTTGTGCGATAAAAAGTTGGATGCTTCATGGTTTGTTCCTTTCGTGGCTTCTGGACTTGGGGTTCCTGGACTTGAGCAAGCGGTTGCAAGGATGCGAGCATGACAGAAATCGTCAATAGCATGCGGGGAGAATGCAAGGACTGAATGCAGCGTGGGGATGCGGAAAATCTAAACCTGGCTCCGTGCATGCTTACGCGGCCAACCGTTCCGCGGATCGAATCTTATGCGGCGAGCCGACATAAGGAAAGGAGGTGAGCAGGTCTGTGTGCGGCCCTACGTTGTCTCGCGTCACCTTCCCATTTGTAAGAATGGAAAGAAAGACATCAATGGCGTCATCAGTAAGTGTCCGTCCATTGGCGGGATAGCACGCGGGCTTGCTGGGATCAAAAGGGAGGGCGTCCGGCAGCAGAATCCCCGCCGCACGCTTTGCTTCCTCCGGTGTATAGCCGCCCGTGTGCTCCAGCGAGTGCGCGAAGACAGGGATAAAACGGGCATCGTCTGCTGGCTGCCCGGCTTGGTAGGCGTCTTTCTCATCACCAGAAAGGAAGACAGATTGCGAGGCCAGCGCCCCGCGGTCCGCCTGAACCCATTTCCCGCCCGTGCCATCCACAGTGCGATGCCATAAGCCCATCTTTCCAGAGCCCAGGGCGGAGTTGGGTACTTCTAGCACGATGCTGCACACGTCCTTGTCGGCAAAAAAATCGTCACCGGTGAACTGCAGATTGTTCAGTGCCCCCATCGTGTCAAGAAAAAAGGGATCGCTGCGCCAGCCTGCGAAGAAGCGGTAGTCTCCGGCCTCGGTTACCTGTGCCTCGCGCGCGGTCGAAACCGGTGCTCCTTCTATGAGTGTCTGCCCGTCATCCCCTGAGCCGGCAGCCCGTTCGCCTTCGACGCGGCGCAATGTAGCAGTCTGGCGTCCGCTCTTGTCTGAGGTGAAGCGTACGCGGTACGCGATATCGGCGACGGCATCGCCGTGCGTGTCAATCTTGAGTTCATAGACGGCTTCGGTCGCGAAGGGTTCGTCCGTGGTAGGCCCGGCTGGGTTTACACCGGCGGATGGATGCACGTTCATAATTAGGATCGATTTGCCAGTATCCCCGGGATTGGGGAATGCATACAGGTCAGTAAGATCGAGGCGGGCATCCCCATGGGGAAAGCCATAGTCGGGACCGGAGTAGTGGTGTGACATATCATTTGCTCCTCGTTCTGTGGATACTCAGCACTCCGAAAATCACTTTAATCTCCACTGGTGTCGCGGAGTGAGAAGGCGCGCCATGCATCGGCTGCGATAAGGCATCAGACCAGAAGCGCGGATGCAAAACAATTGGACGATAGTATCGGCGAAACCTTCGTATCGGTCGATGTTGCAAGCGTTCGATGATCTCGCGCTGGAGTTCCCCGAGTTGCCAATCGGGCCAAGGCTGCTACCGTGACCGCTCGCCAAACTCGACTGGTGGCTCTCTGCGGGCTGTCCATTTGTTCTGACTCGTCGAGCCAGTCCTCTGCCGAAAGCCTTGCCTGCTCTGGACCGAACAATTCCGTCACCGCTAGCATGAACGCCGATAACTCGCGCTCCGCCATGTTGACCTGATCTTCGCAAGTCGAATTGCCAAATGATTCTTCCTTGTCCATGGGACATCTCCGTATTTAACGTGCGTAATGGGTAAAGACGAAGTCACGAGCTTTAACAGGCTCGTGGCAGGGAAAGCAGGTTTTGAGCAGCGCCGCGTCGGCCGGTTTGCCGTCTTTGAATTGAGCAAACCCCCAGCCACCGGTTGCGGCATATTTTTTCGAGTCCTTGACCATAAACTGAACGTTCGTCGCGGCTCCGGGCACGAACGATTGGGCACGGCCAAAGACTTTGTTGTTTTCCTTGGACGGAACGTAACTCCAGGCCAGGCGTGCAATGATTGTGCCGTCCGGGAACGGAAGCTTACCCTCCCGGTACGCCTTGATCGCCAGATCGTTGCCAAGAAGGGCGCGAAGATCGTTGAGGTTGCCTTCTTCGTGGGCCACAGAGATCAGCTTCCAGTCGCGGTATCCGGGAGGGATCTCGATTCCAAATATCGGATCAGCGTCTTCATTGGAGCGTCCAGACGCGTGCGCCATGTAGACGACCACACCGGTCATCGCTACAACTGCAACCAACAAGTAAGCGAACCCTTTCATGCCGGTGCGCTCCTTTCCAAAATGCTTATTTGTCGCGTCTATCTCGATTTATAGCGACCTCGGATCACCCGGCCCACCTAACCGACACCGAGGACGATCCATGCCGGGCATCGATCGAAATAGGAACCTAAGCGACTACTCGACACACGCAAGCGTGAGGGTGTACCAACCCCGACAGTCTTTCCACGCCCCTCTGATCTCAAAACCGACACCTCCGAGAAGCGTTCGAATGCTCCTGTCTGTGAACTTGTAACTATTCTCGGTGTGAATGGTTTCTCGCCGCATGAAGTGAACATCAAGGTCCGCGTGCTCGATGCTCACATGCTGCCCTTGCACGCTCTCGAGGTGCATCTCGATCCGAGACTCAGCGGAATTCCAAATCGCGCGATGACGGAAGCAAGCGGGGTCAAAGTTGGCCCCCAGCTCTCTATTAAGGCGATGCAAAATGTTTAGGTTGAAAGCCGCAGTGATTCCTTTGCGGTCGTCATATGCAGCCACGAGCGTGTGCTCATCTTTCACCATGTCTGTACCGAGCAATAGCGCATCTCCGGTCTGCAACTGACTACAGAGATTTCGCAGAATGAGTTGCGCTTCTTCAGGCGAGAAGTTGCCGATACTCGTGCCGATGTAGAGTGCGAGCGTGGTGCCGTCGAAGGAGTCGAGTTGGAGCGGGTGAGTCACATAATTCCGGACGATGGGCTGGATGCGCACTTCCGGCAATGCGCATGCAACGTTTTGGCACGCCAACTCAAGAGCGTCAGGGCAGACATCAACTGGCACGTAGGCGACATCGTCCGAAACGCGCAAAGCAGCTTCGAGCAGAATGCAGGTCTTCGAGGCGGTGCCGGCGCCCAACTCAACGAGGCGCAACGGCAGCGATCTGTCGACATGAGCTGCAGCGATGGTCTCGTCTGCATATCCGGCCAGGATCGCCCTTTCTGTGCGGGTGGGGTAGTATTCGGGAAGCGTCGTAATGCGCTCGAAGAGGCGCGACCCCTCCGCATCGTAGAACATCCAGGGTGAGAGCGAGCGCGGCCGTGCGATCAAGCCGCGCCGCACTTCGCGAGTCAGGGCTTCGCGAGTGAGTGCTTCGCGCTCATCCGCCGTTGCAAAATTCCCGATGTCAACTGTCTGAACGTAGGTTGCCATTTTAACGAATCCTTTCAGCGAGCCAAGCGAATCCCGGAGAACTGCCATCTGGTTGCCGGTGGAAAGAAATTTCGATAGGTCGCCCGAATATGACTCGCGGGAGTGACGCACGATCCCCCGCGCAGAATCATTTGGCCGGACATGAACTTGCCGTTGTATTCGCCGAGCGCACCAGGCAGGGGCTTGTATCCCGGATAACCGGTATAGGCGCTCGCCGTCCATTCCCAGCAACCGCCAAACAGTTGCTCAACCCCTGCATCTCGGGCTGCAGCAGGATGGAGTCTTCCAGTCTCGAGCAGGTTTCCCTCGACCGTTGTCCGGCTGGCAACATATTCCCATTCCGCCTCAGTCGGAAGCCGGCAACCTTTCCAACGTGCAAACGCATCAGCCTCGAAGCAACTGATGTGGCACACGGGCGTATCGACGAGAGCCGAAAGGCCGTGCCAACCCGACAGCGTGAACATGCGCCATCCGGTCTTATCGCCAGCATCACGCCGCCAGTACAAAGGCGCCTGCCATGAAGCGCGTTTCACGTTATCCCAGCCTTCGGAAAGCCAGAGTTCGGGGCGTGTGTATGCGTCATCCGAAATGAATTCCAGGTATTCGCTGCAGGTGGCTTCGCGGTTTGCGATCTGGAATGGTTCCAAAAAAACGTTGTGGCGGGGAGTCTCGTTATCAAAACAAAAATCGAGAGGATCCTCTGCTTGAAGTGGATAACCAATCTCCACCAATCCGCCGTCAAAGCTGTGCCAGGTTAGTTTGGAAACTGGAGAATCCACTTCTTCTGAGAGGGTGCCCGCCATATAAGAGGGGAACAGTGGGTTGGAAAAGAAGGCGTGCTTAATGACCGTTAGGGCCAGTTCCTGGTGTTGCTGCTCGTGATTCAGACCCAACACGATACGTCGGGTCGCTTCCTCATCGGCGCCGCTCGCAAGAAATCGGTCCATCTCCTCGTCAATATGTTTGCGGAACGCAACAACGTCATCAAGCGAAGGCCGTGAGAAGACCGAGCGCAGGCTCTTCTCCGGGATCTCCTGGCCGAGCGAGTTGTAATAGCTGTTGAAAAGCCAATGAAACTCTTCCCGCAGGGGTTTGTAGTCCTTAAGGAAGGAACGCAGCACGAATGTCTCGAAAAACCATGTGGTGTGAGCCTGGTGCCATTTGGTGGGGCTAGCTTCCGGACACGACTGCACCATCTGATCTTCAGCCGACATACTCGCGGCCAGACTGCTTGTCGCCGACCGCACGGCCCGGTATTTGGACCGGATGGCGCTATCCCGCAGGTCGCTTCCGACTCCGCAGCCATCAGCTTGTATCGCTTCTAGTTGGCCTGGCGCTGCGGTAACAACGGTTTGAGCCATAGCGTGCTCCTGAGAATTTTTCATTCTGCGCATACCGAATCTGATTCGTCCGCGCTCAATGCATAAAAACAGAGGCGTCAAAATGAGGCAATTGGACGATGGTATTGGGGATACGTTGGTATTAGCTCTTAAAGTCCTGGGCGACGGGCGCTCGCGGTGCTACGTAACGTCGACTAGGCCTCGGCACCGCCGACGCTGCCATCGTTACAGACCCTCATGGTCCCAGATCGACGTCCTATCGTGATATGGAAACAGACTCGGGCGCACTTCATTCCGCGAGGCCCAATACGAAGGTGTCGCCGATACCATCGTCCAATTGATTCGCCGCAGCACCTCGGGTGTAATCGCCGAATCGCGGGCGGTGCTAGAGAAAGGACGGTAGAGACATGCCGGAAGCAACTTGGAAGCCTCACAAGAAACATGGGCGGCTCACGACGCAGAGCGACTTGCCCGACAGCGTGTACGCATTTCCGAAGCAGCGCAAAGAGCCACTGACCGACGCACAACATGTCCGTAATGCGGTCGCGCGTTTCGACCAAGTCATCGACGTTTCCGATGCAGATCGCGCTTTGGCATTCGCCAACATCGAGAAAGCTGCAAGCTACTACGACGTGAACCTCGCGGAAACGTCGTGGCACGAACTGGGCATTGATCCTCAAAAGAAAGCGGTGACTCGTTGAACGCATCGTGAGGTGAGGCTCAACTTGTTTGTGGGAACGTCGCCTCACGCCAGTTCGCATGGAAGGATGATTGTGAGAGTTATGGCGAGAGGTAAATCCATTCGATCCGGTTGGCGATGTGATAGTTGCGGCCAACTTGTGCCAGATCTACAGGCAGGATGGGTGGAGTGGCTTGCGGCAGAGGACACCAGGGGAAAACCAAAAGTAAGCGGTTTACGGTTAGTGCACCGTCGCAACACCGGCGCAAAATCGCCAGAGGCATACGGATGTCGGTACAATCCTCGAGACGAATTCAGAAAAAACCGGGGCATCGTAGAGGGGATTAGCTCTTGACCGGTTCGCGGGCCCGGACGGGCTTATGTTGCTGCTTTCGATGATCGCTGAACGGGAACTTCCACTGCAGGAACTGATCGAGCTTGCCAAGCGAGTGCAGATCCCGGGTTACGAAGCAGCGTACGAGCTGGTTCATGATGCCGTTAGCGAAGGAGTGATAGCGCCTTGCATCTCATCAGGCTTTTACTTGCAGTGCGAGATCTGGGATGTGCTGAAGTGGGCGGAATGTCAAACTTCAGCGAAGACGAGCCATGTTGAGCGCCAGAATCGGTGCGTCGTTTCGGATTAAGTTACTTCGAGTTCTAGTTTCGCTCATCTAAGTTTTGTTTGTGAACGTTTACTGCACAGCCCGGGAAGATCAAATATGAAAGCAATCGTTCTCCACGCATGTGGCGGTCTGGAGGTGCTGAAACTTGAAGACTATCCCAATCCAATTCATTCACGTGCTTTATTTGGCTTTCGCCGCCGCTTGCTCGATCAACTCCGCCACTTCTCTCGGGTGAGACAGCATCGCCAGATGATTAGCCGGTAGGGTGATTGAAGTTGCCTTTATGATCGCTGCTTCGTCTTTCTCGAGTTCCGGCGGAATCGCCCGGTCGTTTTCCGCTATTACGACCCATGAAGGCTTGCTCTTCCACGCAGCTGTCGTGACTGTGGCTCCGAAAACAGATGCCGACGTTTGGCCCTGTGTCGCCGTGAGTATCCGCTGCTCACTAGCCGGCAGATCCTGCGCCATGTCTTCGGCAATTCCTTTTGGAGTCGCCGTTAGAAAACCCTGGGCGTCGGGCCGGAGCTCGCCGCCCAACGGTGCCGGCGGATATGGTTTGCTGACAGAATTGATGGATTCACCTTCCCCGGGCGCGAACGCCGCCACGTAGACCAACCCGACAACCTTTGGGTCATTACCCGCTTCGGTAATCACCACGCCGGCGTAGGAATGGCCAACTAGTATTACTGGTCCGTCCTGCAACGCGATGATGCGCTTCGTCGCCGCTACATCGTCGGCCAGCGAGGTCAAAGGATTCTGCACAGCGACCACATGAAAACCCTTCGCTTGGAGGAGCGCAATCACTTTGGACCAGCACGATCCATCCGCCCAGGCGCCGTGAACCAGGACAATATTCTTGGCCCCTTGCGGGGAGTTCGTCTGAGCGAATCCCCTCATGTCGAGTCCAGACGACACGATCAGCATCGTGGTTGCGATCAAAGCGGTTCGGTACATTTGCGAGAGTTTCATTTTTATCTCCTCGTTAAACTGGCTTTCGCGATTAGGCCAGAACAACCGTAGCCGCGCAATTGGACGATAGTATCGGCAGCACCTTGGTATCAATTGATTCGAGGAGCGCTCGCCTCATGTGATGAGCGCGGCGGGATATCCATCAACCTCGGCATTCCCCATCTGTACTGACTTCGATCTTTCAGCTGTTCCTCTTTGCTCACTATGCACATCAACTGAGTCGAATATGCAAACTCCTTCCCGCGATCGAGACAGCAGACGTAGTCGAACCCGGTGCGGGCGCGTTGCGGCCAAGTCGTGTGCCGATGAACACAGTCGAACAGGTACGCAAAGATCCACTTCGCCCACGTCATATTCACCTCCTGCACTACGGCCCCAATCGACAACTAACCGCCCACAAGTGCTCGCAGTGCTGCTCCCAGGACATTCTTCGAATAGAACACCAGAACGCTGGCTGCGATCGCATACTGTAGAGTCGCGCCTGCTATACGTCGAGTATCCGGAAGCCCGACTCTATGTCGCGGGCCTTGCCTCGGCGATTGAGCTCTGCGGTGGTCGCCCTCACAGTCGACTGCAAGCTTTTCCGCGGCTGCCGTTTTGCAAACACCAAAGCCGATCCCGACGGCGCTGACGCCGGAAATTCGTTGGCGTAGCAACTCTTCGTCACGAAGCGCAAACACAAAACGCTCACGGAAAGGTTCATACCATCGGGCTTCGATCACTAGGTATCGCTCGCTTCGTGATTCTCCCGTTGCGATTGCTGTTTTCTTCTGTGACATATAAGCCTCTTCTTGTCGACTCCAACACACGACGCGATTAAGCCACAAGCTTCGATGACAATCTATTGGACGATAGTGTTGATCAATACCTTTGCAGTGGCCGCTTCGACGATTGCGTTCCATGAGAAGACGACGGCGCGATTGTGAAAGGGATCACGCCAAATGGATCACCGGACGCGTCGCTCCAAGCTTGCCAGCCATTCTTACCAGGTCAGCGAGGCGAGTTGGCCCTCATCTTCTGCATGACTTGGCCTCTATGCGCTTTTGACCGTAAACGTCCGACCAGTATTCGCGCAGCGCGACTTATGCGTGAAAGACTGGGGCGCGTGGGAGACCCAGCCTAGCGGCCATTCTCACCAGGTCG
>Ga0302326_10022407_pt1 | contig 12917 bp, 14 predicted proteins | sample Palsa_T0_3_FD_202264 | JGI IMG/M metagenome (GOLD analysis project Ga0302326, IMG submission 202264) | Peat permafrost microbial communities from Stordalen Mire near Abisko, Sweden - Palsa_T0_3 | ecosystem: Environmental > Terrestrial > Soil > Palsa > Peat permafrost | place: Sweden: Abisko... | reverse complement strand
GCACGCCCGATCCCGACCTCGTTGTCCTCGACGAGGGCGACGGCCACGATGCGGACCTCGACCGCGACGCGACCGGCGACCCGGAGGACGACCCGCTGGGACGCGGCTCGCTCAGCGATGAGCCGGACGTGGTCGTGGCCGAGGTCACTGCGGTAACGGCGGAGCCGGCCGGGGACGGCCTCGGCAGCCCCGCAGATACCGTGCAGGATGCGGGCGCCTCGGCGCCAGGCCTGGACGAGAGGTGGCACGACATCCAGGCCATGTTCGTGGACGACCCGCGCGGATCTGTTCAGCAGGCTGCAGCGGCCGCGGATGCCGCCGTCAGCGCACTCGTGCAGACCCTGCAGCAGCGGCAGGCTGCGCTCGTGCCTGCGGGCAGCGCGGCGGGCGACCCCGGTGACACCGAGCAGCTTCGCGAGGCTCTGCGCAGCTACCGCATCTTCTGCCAGAACCTGGCGGAGATCGGGCAGCAGCTGCCCCAGCCGGCGGTCGCGGCACGCTGAGGGCCTGCAGGAAACTGGACAGGGCCAGGCGCTCTCGGCGCCTGGCCCTGTCACGCTGAGGGCCTGCAGGAAACTGAAGGCCTGCAGGAAACTGAAGGCCTGCAGGAGCTGAGGGCCTGCAGAAGCAGCGCGCCTAGTGCCGTCAGCACGATGAGCTGAGCGCGAGCCGCTACTTGCCGAGCGAGGCAACCCCGGCGCCAGCCTGGGCCGGGCAATCCTGGTCGCGCGAGGCTGACACGGCGGCGCGGGTGACGCGCGTGGCCCCGCAGCCAGGTGGGGCATGCGCCGTGAGACCGGCGACCAGCAGCAGCACGATGATGGCGACCGCAACCTGGCTCAGTACCAGCATCCGCCGCCAGTTGCGCCTGAGGCTGCTGGCGGGCCAGTCAGGCAGGCGCCCGGTCAGGGCAGCGAGCCAGGTAGCTCGCATGGGTCTCGCCAGTCGTTCCCGGCTCGGCTCAGGCTCGTTGCGGTGCAGGCGCGTGAAGATCGCGAACATGGCGGCCATCCGCGGCTCACTGATCCGCAGGGTGTCCCCTATTCCGTCCAGGATCCGCTGCTGACGCGCCGGCAAACTCATCTTTACTCCAACAACCCTCGCCCGTGGCCCCCGCACAGCTACCCGGATCCTGGCGCCCAAACGCCTGGCTGAGGAATTGCCCCGGCTACAGCCGGCAGTCCATGTGCAGCCTGATCGTCGTGCCGCACTCGCCGGTCCTGATCTCGGCAAGGTCACATACCTGATTGACCAGCCATAGCCCCTGACCACCCGGCAGATCCCTGGCGGGACGCCAGTGCCCTGCCAGCGGGTCAGCGATAAAACCGTTGTCCTCCAGCTGGCACAGGACCTCGTCGCCGGCTGACCAGAGCCGCACAATGCCGGTCCCGCCGCTATGCCGCAGCGTGTTAGCCGCCACCTCGTTTGCGGCAATCACCAGGTCCGTGCATCGCGCCGGAGCCAGGCCGCAGCGCTGCGCGAATGCAGCGACCAGCGCCCGGACCTGGCGCAGGTCGCCGGCGTACTCAAGGGATTGCGCGCTGGCCGGCGCTAGCAGCGGCTTGCCCAGGGTCGTGACGAAGTCGGCCGGCTCGCGGTAGTCGGCACAGTCCGTCTCCGCGCCATCCTGCCGCAGCACCGGATGAGTCGCGCGGGCGTCGGCCAGCACCGACTGCGGAAGCTGGGCGCTGTTGTACGGGCACATGATGGTGATCGGCACTCCGGCGAAAGCCAGATTGAGCAGCGCCTCGTGCCTGGCGCACTCGCGCAGTTCGGCCGCCGACCTTCCAGCCCAGACTGGCTCGCCGAGGTAACGCACTCGCTGGTTCGGGTACTGGCCGCAGAAGTCGCGCAGCGCGGGGATGATCCGGGCCGGATTGCGTCCCAGCTCGGCCATGTCGACCACCATGGGGGCCGGACCGGCATGCCAGCCGGCCGGGAGCTGTCCGTGCGGAACGGCGATCAGCGCCGCCTCGCCGGCCGCCTGCCCGGCGCCTGCGAAGTCCTCGATGGCGGCCAGATACTCCGCTGGCGTCCGGTAGAACCAGGCGGCATGGCGGATCGTGCCGCCGGCTCCATCCTGGTCGACCACAACCTGCTCCTGCCTTCGCCTGCCTGGCGCCTCACCAGGCCCCGCCCGCAGCGACCATATCCGCCGGGCAACGTCACCCGGCCGGTCACGCACAGGCCGGTCTCGGGCGGCTCGCCGCGCCGGGCACTCCGGCCCGCCCGCAGGCTACCTTCCCGGCGGATTACGGTGTATGCAGCGGGCCTAGAGCACATGCACCCCTGCTATGAGCCGGTATACCGTTAATGTCAGATCCGATCCCCGGGAGTGGACTGTGGAAGATGCCTGGCTCTCGTCCGAGAGCCGTGGTGACTGCGCTGTCATCACGATCCATGGCGATCTGGACATCGTCACGAGTCCTCAGCTCGACGAGTGCCTTACCGTGGCACAGAGCAGCCATAACCGGATCATTCTCGACTTGGCTGACGTCGACTTCCTGGACACCAGCGCGCTGGCCGTGATTGTCGGCCACTGGAAGAAGGCAGAGGCAGCCGGCGGCTCGCTCGCGCTGGCCGGCGCCAGGTACCGGTACACCAAGACGCTGTGGATTACCGGCCTGGCTGACAAGCTCACCCTGTACGAGACCGTCGACGAAGGTCTGGGTGCCCAGGCGAAGGCAGCTGGGGACGCTGGCCGGTAACGAGAGGGGGCGCGGTGCCTGGATCTGATCTCGCCGACCGCGCCGCCGCGCTCCTCAGCCTGGCAGCTGCGACCGAAGAGCGCGCGCTCAGCCAGCTCACGGCCCTGGCCGCAAGCCAGGTGCACGGCTGTGCCGCGGCCACTGTCACTGTCTGGCGGGAGGGCGAGCTGGCGAGTCAGGCGGCCAGTCACCCGGAGCCATCGCGCCTGATCGAGGTGCAGGTCGCGACCGGGCGCGGTCCGCTGATCGATGCCATCGCCGATGGCACGCCTGTGAGCTGCCGGGACACGCTGACCGAGACGCGCTGGCCCGAGTTCACCGCGGCGGCCCTGCGCATTGGCATCCGGAGTTCGGTCACGCTGAGCTACCGCGGAAGCGTGGACATCGCGCTGTCCCTGTTCGGCCTCCGGCCGCGCGCCCTGGATACCGAGCGGCTCCAGCTTGCCGAGCTGCTGGTCGCTTACGGCGGCGCCCTCGTCGGCGCGGTCTCTGACTATGACGACACCCGCCGGGTCGCCAGGCAGCTCCAGGACGCGGCCGAGTCCCGCGCGGTCGTCGACCAGGCCAAGGGCATCCTGATGCATGCGCTCGGCTGCAGCGCCGAGGAGGCGCTGGAGCGGATGCGGGAGGTCTCCCAGCGCAGCAACCTGCGCGCCACCGAGGTCGCGCGCAGGGTCATCGACGCGCACAGCCGGCCGGGCGGACGGGCCGGCCGTCAGGAACTCGGCCAGCTCGCCGAGCTGGCTGGCCGGCCTCGCAAAGCCTCGGGGTGAAGACGGACAGAACTCCGGCAGGTCAGCGCGGCTGCGGCCGGTGATCAGGGCACTGGGCCAAACAGCAGCGACACCGCCGCAGAGGCGTGCCGATACCATGGTGACCTGACGCGAAGATTGGTGGCATTATGCCGGGCCCTGACCGATCAGCGTCTGGCGGCGAGGTCAGCGGCCTGCGGGAACGGGCGGCCGCGCTCAGGCAGGCAGCCCAGCTGCCGCGGGCCGAGCCAGGGACGCTACTCGATGCGGCGCTCGCTGAGCTGGATGGGGCTGTCGAGGCACTGTCCGGAGGCGGGCCGGCCGGATCCGGCGCGGACGGACGTGCACTCAACGGGCTGCACTCCGAGCGCCGGCTGCTGCACGCGGTCTTCACCGCTGCCCCGCTGCCGCTGTACGTGGTCGATCAGGACGGCACGGTGCTGCGTGCGAACTCGTCCGCCTGCGAGGTGCTCGGCGTCGGGCCAGGTTACGCCACCGGGAAATCACTGACGGCCCTGATGGAGCCCGCCGCCCGTGCGGCCGCGCGCTCCCAGCTCGCCGCAGTCGCGCGTACCGGGGAGCGAGCCCGGCTGACCTGCGGAATGCTGGGCACCAACGGCGTGGTCCGCAGCGATCTCGTCATCGTGCCGGTGAGCGTCCGCGGCGACGCTGACCGGCTGCTCGTTGCCATGAGCCCGGCACGGCCAGCGCCGGGCCCCGGCAAGCAGGCCCCCGGCAAGCGGGCCGGGAGCCAGCAGAAGGCCGCCCGCCAGCCGGCGGCCAGCAGTGAGCCGCCCGACACCGCGGGAATGACCGCTGGCGCTGCCGACACCACCGGAGCCGACGGCACGGCCGTCGCTACTGCCGCCCGTCGGCTTGACCTGCTGGCCGGCGCCGCCCGGCTGCTGCTGGAGAGCACCACGATCAGCGAGTCGGTACTGCTGCAGCGGTGCGCCCGGCTACTCTCCGGTGACCTCGCCACCTGGGCCATCGTCGACCTGAGCCGCCGCGGTCAGCTGCGCAGGCACTACGTCGCCGGTCCAGACGATCCGGAGTCCTCCGGGCTGACGCATGCGGTGGCAACCACCGATCCTGGCCCTGGCACCGCACCCGAGCAGGTTCACGAGTCCGGGCAGACGCTGCTGCTGACCCACATCGCGGACGAGCTGGCTCTCGGCCCGAGCCCGGACGGACCGCCATTCCTGACCCTGCTCGGGGCCACGTCGATGCTGTGCGTGCCGATGACCGACGGCGCGCACCGGTACGGTGCGCTGACGCTGCTCCGGCCTGCCGAGGGCGGTCAGTTCGGGCTCGCGGATGCGGCGCTGGCGGAGGAGATCGGCGCGTTGCTCGGTCGGGCCATCTCGGGCCGGCGGATGCTGCGCCAGCGCACCGAGACCGTCGACGCGCTCCGGGCGAGCCTGCTGCCGAGGGCGCTCAAGCCGATTCCCGGCGTCGAGATCGCCTCCGCGCACCTGGCAGCGACGCGCGGTCGCGAGGTCGGCGGTGACTTCTATGACGCGTACCCGACTCCGGGCGGCTGGGGGATCGCCATCGGGGATGTATGCGGCAAGGGCGAGGATGCGGCGGCGGCCACGGCCACGGCGCGGCACGCCATCAGAGTGCTGGCGCACTGGAACGGCGATCCGGCTGACGTGCTCAGGCGGGCGAACGACATCATGCTGGCGGAGGAATTCGGCGGCCGGTTCGTGACCGCGAGCGGCGCTCATCTGCGCTGGCAGGGCCGTACGCTGCGGGTGGTGCTCGCAACGGCTGGCCATCCCGGTCCTGTGCTGGTCCGGCCGGACGGGAGCGTCCAGGTGCTGCCGGGCGGCGGCGTCCCGCTCGGGATCTTCCCTGACCCTGAGCCAGCGACGCTTGAACTCGAGCTGCGCGACGGTGATGTCCTGTTCTTTTTCACGGACGGCCTCGCGGATGCTCGCAGTCCTCAGGCCACCTACTTCGAGGATGTTCTCGGCGACAAGCTGGCGCAGCTGGCCGGCCGCCGGGCGGCCGACATCGTGTCGGACATGCGCTCTGCCGTACTGGAATTCTCCGACGGTGTCCTCGTCGATGACCTGACCATGCTGGCTTTGCGTGCGGGCGTCCCGCCTGCCAGCTGAGAGCCGGAGACCCGCGGCTCTCGCCGCCGGCACGCTGAGCGCGTTTCACAGCCTCCTGCCGCGGTAGCTAGCTGCCCGTGGTGACACGTCAGGATGAGGCCGCCGCTTCCGGCGTGCCGTCGCCAGCCGAGCGGGCAGAGCAGGCAGCCAGCGAGGCCGCCGAGGCAACCGACAAGGTGACCCAGGCGGTCGCCGAGGCTCAGCAGACGGACGGGCTCGGCACGCCAGGGCGGCCGATGAACCGGCGCTCGCCCTTCTTCATCGGGATGACTGCCGCGGCCGGCGTGGCGGTCACGTTCGGCGTGGTCGAGCTCATCATCAGGGCACGGTCGGTGCTGGTCCTCATCGGCGTGGCACTGTTCATCGCGGCCGGCCTTGACCCGATCGTCAGCTGGCTCACCAGGCGCGGCCTGCCGCGCTGGACGGCGGTGCTCGCTGTCGTGCTGGCGGCCGCCGGCGTGCTTGCCGTGTTTGTGCTCGCCGCGATACCCCCGCTCAGCAACCAGGCCACCGCCCTGGCCAACCACCTGCCGGCCTATCTGCACACGCTGCAGAACCCGCACACGGAGCTGGGCAGGCTCAATACCAGGTACCACGTCGAGAAGCGCATCACGCAGCTTCTGTCCAGCCACGGTACCTCGATCGCCGGAGGTGTTCTCGGGGCCGGGGAGGTGGTGCTGAGCGCGGCTACCTCGGTCGTCGTGCTAGCCGTCCTGACCATCTACTTCCTGGCCGGGCTGCCCAAGATCAAGCTCTTCCTGTGGCGTCTCGCGCCCCACTCGCGGCGCCCGCGTGTGATCCTGATCGGCGACGAGATCTTTACCAAGGTCGGCGGCTACCTGCTCGGCAACTTCCTGACCTCACTCATCGCAGGCGCCGGAACCTACCTGTGGATGGTCAGCTTCGGGATCCCCTACCCCGCGCTGCTGGCGCTGCTGGTGGCGCTGCTTGACCTCATCCCCGTCATCGGCTCCACTATCGGCGGCGCCATCGTGTGCCTGGTCGCGCTTACGATCTCGCTGCCGGTCGCCGGCCTGACGCTGGCCTTCTACGTGGCCTACCGGCTGGCTGAGGATTACCTCCTCGTGCCGCGGATCATGGGCCGGACGGTGGAGGTGCCGGCAGCGGTCACGGTGGTATCCGTGCTGATCGGCGCGACGCTGCTCGGCCTGATCGGCGCTCTGGTGTCGATCCCGGCGGCCGCGTCCATCCGGCTGCTGCTGCGCGAAGTGACCTTCCGCCGGATGGACCGCGCCTGATCAGCGCGCGCCAGCTCGGGCTCAGGCAAGCCTCGGCTCACGCAAAGCCTCGGGCTCAGGCAAACACTGCGCCGATCCCGCTCAGGATGGCCGCGATGCTCCCGTCGGCGAGCGCCGCTCGCCGAAGCGCCGGCCGCCCCGCCGCCAGCACGAGCATCGAGGCCGCGTGCAGGCCGTCCACGGCAGCGCCGGGAGCCAGCGACTGACGGCCGGCAGCGGCGCCGATCAGTGCCTGGGCGACGTGGCGAGCCCCCAGCACGCGGGCGACGGCACACTCACGCCCGCCCGGCCGGACGCCGCCAGCGACAGCTGTCAGCAGCAGTCCCGGCGCGGTCAGCAGGGCGAGTCCGTACAGTCCGCGCCCCGCCGACAGCACCAGCAGGCCGGCCGGCCTCGCTGCCGTCCGTCCTGGCCTGGTCACGAATGCCGGCGCAGCGACATCAGGCCGGCCAGTGCCGCTGCCCCGGCCGCCGCCCCGACCGCCGCCCCGGCGGCCAGGCGCGCGTGCTGCGACAGCCACAGCTGCGCTGACCGCGGATGCGAGCGGTCGTCGAACGCGCCGTGCGCGCCGTGATCGGCGCCGTCCTGGCCGTCAACCGGCTGCTGCAGGTTGTCCGGACGGTCCTGGCGGGCCGGCTCGCTGGTCTGCTGTGAGGAATAACCGGTCCTGGCCAGATAGCGGTCGAGCAGGCCGGGGATGACCCTGGTGCCGATGATGGTGGCCGCCGTGCTCCCGCCGACCCAGTACTGGCGGCGCTCCGGGTGATCAGCGGCGAAGATCACGCCGCGGGCGGCAACTTCAGGCTGGTAGATCGGCGGTACCGGCTGCGGCTGACGGGGCAGCCGGGAGCGCACCCAGGAGAACTGCGGCGTGTTGACCGCCGGCATCTGCACGACTGTTATCCGGACGCCCGACTTCTGGTGCATGAGCTCGCAGCGGAGCGAGGAGGTGAAGCCGTTGACCGCATGCTTGGCTCCGCAGTAGGCCGACTGCAGCGGAATGCTGCGCTCGCCGAGGGCGGAGCCGACCTGCACGATCACGCCCTCGTCGCGGGCGCGCATCCGGCCGAGGGCGGCCATCGTGCCGTGCACGAACCCCAGGTAGCTCACCTCGGTGACCCGCCGGAACTCGGCGGCGCTGATCTCCTCGAAGGGTGCGAAGACCGAGGTGAACGCCACGTTGACCCAGACATCGATAGGGCCGAGCTCGGTTTCGATCTGCGTCGCGGCGGCATCGACGGCGTCAAAGTCGGCGACGTCTGCGGCGACTGGCAGGGCCTTGCCCCCGGCCAGCTCGACCTCGAGCGCGGCCGCGTCCAGGCCCGCGCTCCCCCGCGCGATCAGTCCTACCTTCGCGCCGCGCTCGCCGAAGAGCCTCGCTGTCGCGCGCCCGATCCCGGCGCTTGCGCCGGTGATGACAACTGTCTGCGTCATGTGTCCTTGCCTTACTTGTGTGTGCCGGAGCGTTAGTGCCCCGGCCTGTCAGCCGACCTGGCCTGTAAGCTCGCGCTGGCGCCGCGTGCTCAGGGCGCGCCGCTCCTCCTCCGAGCAGCCGCCCCAGACTCCGTACGCTTGCCTGGTCTGGACGGCATAGGTCAGGCAGGCGGCCCGCACCCCGCACGAGGCGCAAACGGCCTTGGCACCGGCGAGGTCGGCGACCGCCGGGCCAGAACCGGACACCGGGAAGAACAGCTCCGGGTCCGCGGTCTGGCATGCGGCGAGCACCCACCACGACCCGCGCGGGCCGAGGGGGGCTCTGTCCGCTTCCGTCATCACCAGCACCTTTCGCCCATCGGCCGGCACCTGCTGCCCGCGCTGCGCCGGTTTACACCTGCCGGCCTCGGGAAGGTCTCGGGCCGGATACCGATGGTGAGGAACATGCCTGCTGATGCAGCACCGCCGGCCGGCCGCTCGGCGATCGTGCTCGGCGGCGGCGGCGTACTCGGCGCGACCCAGGTGGGAATGCTGCGGGCACTGCTCGAGGCCGGACTCCAGCCGGGACTTGTGGTCGGTACCAGCGTCGGCGCGCTCAACGGCGCCGCGATCGCCGCTGACCCGAGTGCGGCCGGAGTGGCAGTGCTGGCCGACTTGTGGGGATCCCTGGCCGATACCGGCATGTTCAGCGACACCGTCCTGGCCCGGGCCGGCACGCTGGCTAAATACCGCACGCACCTGTACTCCCCGGCGCCGCTGCGCAAGCTGCTCACCACCCACCTGCCGGAGACCTTCGAGGATCTGAAAGTGGAGTTCCAGTGCGTGGCGGCCAGCATCGAGAAGGCCGGCGCGCACTGGTTCAGTCATGGCAACCTGGCCGACGCAGTCATGGCGTCGTCCGCGGTACCCGGGCTGCTGCCGCCCGTCATGATCGACGGCGAGCACTTCCTCGACGGCGGACTCGTGCATTCCATCCCGGTCGGCCGGGCCGTCGCCCTTGGCGCGACCGATATCTACGTCCTGCACGTCGGCAGGATCGAGCAGCCGCTGAAGCCGCCCCGCTCGCTGTGGGACGTCTGCCTGACCTCCTTCGAGCTCGCCCGCCGGCACCGGTTCGTCGAGGAGATGGCAAACCTGCCGGCCCACGTCCGCGTCCACGTTCTGCCGAGCGGCGAGGAGAAGATGCCGCTGGTGTCGATGCGCTACCGCCATTCGAAGGCGGTCGCCAGCCGCATCCAGCGCGGCTATCAGGCAGCGGCCGAGTACCTGTCCAGCCATCCGGGCTTCGCGTGAGACCGCCGCCGCGGCCGGTCCGCCGCATCGTCATCGATCCGCTCTGGCTGCCCCTGGGCGCCGTGCTGGCGATGCTGTTCGCCCTGGTCGCCGCCGTCGCCGCGCTGGCGGCACCGCTCACACGCAAGCGCAGGGTGCTGCGGCTGGCGCTGTTCGGCGCGCTGTACCTGTCGATGGATGTGTGCCTGCTGATCTGCTGCACTGCTCTGTGGCTGCGCTATCCGGTGGCCAGCCAGCGGCCCGAGCGGCGCTGGTCCCTGGCCCACCAGGGGCTGCTGCGCTGGGTCCTGTCGGTCCTGGTCGCGGCGGCACGACCGCTGATCGGCTTCACCGTCGAGGTGGAGGAGCCGCCTGATCGTGACCTGATCGCTGGCCGGCCGCTGCTTGTGCTGGCCCGGCACGGCGGGCCCGGAGACTCGTTCGCGCTCGTCCAGCTTCTGCTGACGCGCTACCGCCGGTGCCCGGCGATCGTCCTGAAGGAGACACTCCGCTGGGATCCCGGGCTCGACCTCATCCTCGGCCGGCTGCCCTCGTGCTTCATCCGCCAGGGTGACGGCCCGCGCATGGCCGGGCGCCTCACCGAGCTGGCCAGGGACATGCGTCCTGATGACGCGATCCTGCTCTTCCCTGAGGGCGGGAACTGGACGCCGGGCAGGCACCGCCGGGCGATCGCCCGGCTGCACCGGGCCGGCCGGCGCGAGGCAGCGGCCGAGGCCGCCAGCAATCCCAATGTGCTGCCCCCGCATCCGGCGGGCGTGCTGGCGTGCCTGCGGGGCCGGCCCGACCTGGGCGTCGCGATCGTGGCCCACACCGGCCTTGAGGACCTGGTGACGCCGGCGGTCATGTGGCACGCTGTGCCGGTGACCGGTCACCCGATGACGGTCCGCTGGTGGTACGAGCCAGCCGCCGCGATCCCCGACACCGACTCCGAGCGCCGCGAGTGGCTCCGGCTGCAGTGGGCCGTGGTGGACTCCTGGATCGATGCCAGGAAGGCGCGGGACGGACGGGCTGGCGACGCCGGGCCGGACGTTGAGCGAGCGGAGCCCCTGACCGGGGCCGCCGAGGTCTGACCAGCGGTGAGCGGCGACCGCGCCGCGCGGCCCCGCCGCGCGGCGAGCACCGGCACCAGGGACAGCCTCGTGGTGCTGCTTGCCGTCGGCGCCGGTGCTGCCGATGTCACCGCGTTTCTGGCCCTGGGTCAGGTGTTCAGCACGGTCATCACCGGGAACCTCGTGCTGCTTGGCCTGGCGGCGGCCACCGGGAGCGCCGCCAAGGCGCTGCACAGCGGCCTGGCCCTGGCCGGGTACTCCGCCGGGGTGCTGATCGGCGCGCCGGTCGCGGCCCGAGGCGGCGGGCGGCGCGTCTGGCCGCGGCCGGTGACGGCTGCGCTGTGTCTCGAGCTGTGCCTGTTGGTGGCGTTCGCGGCGGCCTGGGAGTCAGTGCGCGAGTACCACAGCGGGCGGATCGCTCTGCTTGTCCTGCTCGCCGCTGCCATGGGCGTGCAGAGTGCGGCCGTGCGCCGCCTCGGCAACATGTCGGCGACATACCTCACCGGAACGCTGACCGGAGTACTGACCAGCCTCGTCACACGCAGCTCATCCGACGGGCGCAGTCGCGACGTCGGCGTGATCGTGGCGGCCGTGGCCGGGGCCGCCGCCGGGGCCGCCGCGATCCGCGCGGCGCCGGCCTGGCTTCCGGTGCTGAGCCTGCTCCCGGTCTGCGCGGTGCTGGTGGCCGCCGCGCTGCTGGAGTGGGACCCGGCGGAGGCTGCCGCCGGCTGACGGCATAACCCCTCCGGCTATCTCGTGCAGCGACCGGTTCCCGGCGCGTTTGCCCCCGCGCGCGCCGGGAAGTTCTGCGGCGCCATGCAGACGGCGCAACCGTGCCGCGGCGCCAACAGGAGGTCACATGGTTGCTCACTCAGTTCGCCGTCGGTCGTCGCGCGCCCGGATGACGAGCCGGCGTGCGGCGAACAGCCCGATTATGGCCTGGCTTGCAAGGGCGGGCCTGGCCGCCCGCGGCGTCATGTACATCCTGATCGGCATCATCGCCGTGGAGATCGCCACTGGCGGCACGAAGCAGAAGGCCGACAACTCCGGCGCCATCCGGCTAGTGGCGTCGACGCCCTTCGGCAAGATCCTGCTCTGGCTCGTCGCCATCGGCTTCGCCGGCCTCACGCTGTGGCGGCTGTCCGAGGCCCTGTTCGGCGCCACTGGCCCGGACGGCCATAAGGCAAGCCAGCGGCTCGCCAGTCTCGGCCGCGCGATCCTCTACGGCGTGATCACCTACGGCATCCTCAAGTACGCGCTTGGCGTGGGCGCGCCATCCTCGACCGACAAGACCTCGCAGGACCTGACCGCCAAGGCACTGCACTATCCCGGCGGGCAGGTGCTCGTGATCATCGTCGGGCTCGTCTTCGCCGGCGCCGGCGTCGCCCTGGCTTACCGCGCGTACCAGGCGTCCTTCCTGAAGCACCTGCGGATGACGGGCGCGTCTCCCCGTACCAGGAAGGTCGTCACCCGACTCGGCCAGATCGGCGGTGTCGCCCGCGGCGCCGTCTTCTGCACGGTCGGCATCTTCCTGGTGGTGGCGGCGATCGAGGACCAGCCGGACAAGGCGAAGGGGATCGACTCGGCGCTGCGTGCGCTGGCCCGCACCCCGCTCGGCCCGTGGCTGCTGGTTGTCATCGCGATCGGCCTGGTCATCTTCGGGGCCTACTCGCTCTGCGAGGCGCGCTGGCGGGAGGTCTGACGCCCGCTACCGGTCCTTGATCAGCTTCTCCAGGTGGTCGAGGCGGTCGGCGAGATCGGACGTGGTGACGACGTCGGCAAGCGCCAGGCGCACCGACGCCAGCTCGCGGGCCAGGTACTCGGTGTCGTTCTGGGTCCGCGCGGCCACGTCCCTGTCCCGCTCGATGCTCGCGCGGTCCCGGTCGTCCTGCCGGTTCTGCGCCAGCAGGATCAGCGGCGCGGCGTAGGCGGCCTGGGTCGAGAAGGCCAGGTTGAGCAGGATGAACGGATAAGGGTCCCAGTGCTTGACCAGTCCGAGGGTGTTGAGCGCGATCCAGCCAATGACCAGCACCGTCTGGCCGACCAGGAACCGGCCGGTGCCGAGGAACCTGGCAACCGCCTCCGAGATCCGCCCGAAGGCATCGGCGTCGTATCGCGCGCCCATGCGCGGCACCGAGCCACGCGGGACCGCCAGCTCTGCTCGCTCTGTCAGGCGCCGGGTTGCTTGCACGTCACTTCCCTCGCTTTCGCCAGTTAGCCGGCAGCAGCCGGTCAAGCACGTCGTCGACAGTGACCGCGCCGAGCAGGCGGCCGGCATCGTCGCAGACCGCGATGCCAA
>Ga0302326_10022405_pt1 | contig 12918 bp, 11 predicted proteins | sample Palsa_T0_3_FD_202264 | JGI IMG/M metagenome (GOLD analysis project Ga0302326, IMG submission 202264) | Peat permafrost microbial communities from Stordalen Mire near Abisko, Sweden - Palsa_T0_3 | ecosystem: Environmental > Terrestrial > Soil > Palsa > Peat permafrost | place: Sweden: Abisko... | reverse complement strand
GTCAGGCCCTGGGCGGAGACCAATTCGTCTGTTGTGGGATGACCGCGCGTAGCGTACTGACGGGCGAGTGCGTCCATTGAGTCCTGCATGTGGTTTGCTCCAGTATAGCAAAGGCCATGCGAGTTAAGTTCGGCTGCAATCGGCAAGCTTCGCCGGGGGGAGATCCGGGCTGCGCCCGGGCGACGACACGAGTGTCGTCGCGGCACGCTGAGAGCGTGCGCCACGTCAGCCTGTGCCCCGGACTCACACCTGTGCCAACCTCGCCTCGTTGTCTCAGCCATCCGCATTGGCTAGAATGTACTTTTGCTCAATCTGCGATCTGGCATAACCCTGGTGAAACTGTTTCCCGGAAGTCTACGTCTCCGTAACAGCGCAGAGTGGAAAGGTATGTTTTCATGATTTGTTACAGGCGCGCGTGCCTGTCGAGTGCTCTGCTTTGCCTCTGCGCAGTTATCGCTAGCACCGCATGGGCTCAGAATCCGCCGGCGCAACAGCCACAGCCCGCTCCGGCGCAGCCGCAACCGGCCCCCACGCAGGAAAAGAAGCCGCAGAATCCTTTCGAAACCGTACCCGAAACCGCCCCGGCGCAGCCGGGCCAACCGCCGGCAGCAGCGCCTCAGCAGCCCGCGCTGGAGACTCCCAAACCAGTGGAACAGCCCAAACCGGCGGCTAACGGGCAGGTAATTGAAGCCATCGATTTCCGCGGCGCACGCCGCGTGCCGCAGGATACCCTGCGCGCACTCATCTCCACCAAGAAAGGCGATATCTACAGCGAGGACGACCTGCACCGCGACTTCATGTCGTTGTGGAACAGCGGCCGTTTCGACGATATCCGCCTGGAGACCGAACCGGGCCCCAACGGCGGCGTGATCGTGCGCTTCGTGATCACCGAGCGCCGCGTGGTGCGCTCCATCAAGTACGAAGGCGCCAAGTCGCTCACGGTTTCGGAAATCCTGGACCGCTTCAAAGAGCGCAAGGTGGGTCTCTCCGTGGAGTCGCAATACGATCCCAACAAGGTGCAGCGCGCCGCCGTGGTCATCAAGGAGTATCTGGCGGAGCGCGGGCGGCAGTTCGCCACGGTAGAGCCGGAGGTGCGGCAAATCCCGCCATCCTCGCTCGAAATCGTTTTCAACGTGAATGAAGGTCCCAAGGTCAAGGTCGGCAAGATCGACATTGTGGGCAACCAGGCTTTCAACCAGCGCGATGTCGTGCGCGCCATGAAGAACCTGCATCCCTATGGCATCCCGTACTCCATCCTGTTTGAAAATATTTTCGCGCGCACTTACGATTCCACCAAGCTGGAAGAAGATAAGGACCGCATCCGCGACGCCTATCAACAAAAGGGCTATTTCGCGGCCAAGGTCCTGGAACAAAAAACGGAAATGGTGGACACCGGGGGACACGGCTTCCGCATTCCTTTAATCCGCGAGAACAGTCCCGGCAAGGCCGTCGATATCACCATCCCGGTGGAAGAAGGCCGCCTGTATCATCTGAACAAAATCACTTTCGTGGGAGTCAAGCTGTTCCGCACGCCGGAAACGCTGATGCGTCCGCTGTTCAACATGAGCGAGGGCGACGCGTTCTCCACCAGCAAGCTGCGCAAGGGTCTGGAGAACCTGCGCAAGCTTTACGGCGAGTTCGGCTATATCGATTTCGTGCCCGAGCCGTCGTTCGACATCATCCCCAACACCGACAAAATCGATCTCACGCTCACCGCGGACGAAGGCAAGCAGTTCTTTGTGCGGCGCATCGATTTCTCGGGCAACGTCACCACGCGCGACAAGGTTATCCGCCGCGAAATCATGCTGGACGAGGGCGATATCTTCAATAATCGGCTTTGGGAGTTGAGTATTTTGCGCTTGAATCAGCTCGGTTACTTCGAACAGTTGAAGGCCGAAGACGCCGGCGACATCAAGCGCAATACGCAGACCAACACGGTGGATATCACCCTGAAGGTGAGAGAGCGCGGCAAGAACTCCATCGGCCTGAACGGCGGCGTGTCCGGAATCGCGGGCAGCTTCGTGGGGCTGAACTATTCCACCAACAATTTTCTGGGGTTGGGCGAGACGCTCTCCCTTAACTCGCAATTGGGCACGCGCCTGCGCAGCGTGTCCGCCGGTTTCACCGAGCCGTACTTCCTGGACCGGCCGCTGCAGATCGGCGTGGAAGCCCACCTGACCCGCTTCGATTTCAATCAGGGCGTACAGGCATCCATTCTGGCCGGCCAAAACCTGATTCCCCTGTTCAACGCGCTGGGCTCGCAAAACCTGCTGAATTACATCCAGACGGGACATGGATTCTCGGTGTCCGCCAGCTATCCTTTGCGGCGGGCCTTCGCTCGCGTGGGCATCACTTATGGTTACGATATCTCCGACGTGAAAACGGAAACTACCGCCGCGCAATCCTACTTCGACTACATCAACTTCAGCGGCATCGTCGGACCGAACGCTCTACAAGGCATACGTACGAGCCGCATCGTCCCGTCTTTCACGTACAACACGGTAAACCACCCCATTACGCCGACCGGCGGCAAGAGCCTGTTTATATCCACTTCGTTCGCCGGCAGCTACCTGGGCGGCAACGTCAACACGATCACGCCGGTGGTGGAAGGCAAATACTTCAAACAGGCGCCCTGGCACAAGTCGCATATCCTGGCCTTCCATCTACTGGCTTCCGTGACTACGGGCTACGGCGGCAAGGCGATTCCCCCGTTCTCGCGCACTTACATCGGGGGCGAGCAGGATGTGCGCGGCTTCCAGATCTGGGGCATCAGCCCGATCGCTTTCGTACCCAGCGAGGCCACCATCAACGTGCTCAATAATGACGGGTCGCAGCGTACCGAGCTCATCAAGGTCAACGGAGTGCTGACGCCCGTCAACGTGACCCAGAATATCCCGATATATCAGCTCATCTTCCCCGGCGGCGATGCCCATGCGGTCAGCAATTTCGAGTACCGCATCCCCATTTTCGGACCGGTAGTGCTGGCGATCTTCGACGACATCGGTATCAACCGAATTCTGCGCCCCGGTGAGTTGAACATGGATCCCAGCCGCGTCGACTATTTGAACAACTCGTACCCCAACGCAGGATTCGAAGGCAAGGCGCTGGTCTATCCCGGCACGCAAAAGCCGCGTATGTCCACCGGTCTGGAGTTGCAGGTGCTGTTGCCCGTGGTGCAGGCGCCCTTCCGCGTGTACTGGGCATACAACCCGCTGCTGGTGCGGGAGTACCTGCAGCCGCCCATCGTGGCGGACCGCTCGATGTTCCCGAACCAGGCCACCTTCCTCAATGCGGTGGCATCGTTCGGCAACGCGTACCCTTTCCTCGAGCAACGCTCGCTGTTCCGCTTCACCATCGGCCGGACCTTCTGAGAGGGCGCGATCCGGCTGCAATATGTTAGTATCGAAACAAATTCAAGGAGTTTCCGCTTGACAAAGAACTGCATTTTTCTTCCCGCCATCGCGCTGGGGGCAGCCATGCTCGCCCCGGCCCAGACTACGCCGCCGCCCCAGACCAAGGTTGGGATCATTCACATCCAGAACGCCATCATCAGCACCAAGGACGGGCAGAAAGCGGCTTCCGAACTGACCACCCGATTCGCCCCCAGGAAAGCCGACCTGGACAAGAAACAGAGCACCATCGCGCAACTGCAGGAGCAACTGCGCAAGGGCAGCAACACCATGGCCGAAGACGCCAAGCAGAAGCTCATGCGCGAGATCGACCAGACCACCAAATCCCTCAACCGCGAGAGCGAGGACGCCCAGGCGGAGCTCGATCAGGAGCAGAACAAGATCATGCAGGAGTTGGGGCAGCGCATCATGGCAGTGATCGACAAGTACGCCAAGGATAACGGCTACGCGTTGATTCTGGATGTCAGCTCGCAACAGACGCCGGTCTTGTACGCTACCAATAGCATCGATATCACGCAGGACATCATCGCGCTGTACGATAAGAACGCGCCGGCTGCCGGTTCGGCGGCCACGCCTCCGGCCGGAGGCGCTAAGCCGGCCACGCCGCCGCCGGCGGCCGCTAAGCCCGCCGCGGCTCCGCCCAAGCAGTAGGCGGGCTGCGCAGGCGGGCTGCGCCCGCCAACATCGACACAAGGCGTCGATGTTTGAGGGGGCGACACGGCGAGGGGGCGACGCGGCGATCCGATTTCGGATGTCTGCGTGCTTTCGGAATGCGGAGAGGCGGCGTCGATGTTTGAGGGGGCGACACGGCGAGGGGGCGACGCGGCGATTCGATTTCGGATGTCTGCGTGCTTTCGGGAATGCGGCTCGCCAACATCGACACAAGGCGTCGATGTTTGAGGGGGCGACACGGCGAGGGGCGAACGCGGCGATTCGATTTCGGATGTCTTGCGTGCTTTCGGGAGCGCGGCTCGCCAACATCGACATAAGGCTCGATGTTTGAGGGGGCGACACGGCGACGCGGCGATTCGATTTCGGATGTCTGCGTGCTTTCGGGGATGCGGAGAGGCGGCGGCGATGTTTGAGGGGGCGACATGGTTTCGCTGTCGGGTGTCTGGGACGCGGGCTGCGGGAAAGCGCAAAGTCTTCTCCGGTGGTAAGCTGAAGCCATGAGACTTCCCGGCGTACTCATCGTCGCGCTTCTAGGCGTTGCGCCGCTGCCGGCGCAATACTGGTCTGTCGGCGGGTTCGGCAACGTCGCTTTTCCTGGCCTGGGACACGCCCCGGCAACCGGCAATCCCTGGGGCAACGTCGTATTTCCGGCCGTTCCGCAAGGCTCCAGTGCACTTTCCGGCGGCACCGCGGCGGCCAATCGTTATGGCGGTCTGGTCTCCGGATTCCGCTCCTATGGTGGCTCCGGACAGGGGTCCCGGCGTAATCGCAGCTCAGGCATTTACGCCTTCCCGGTCTACGTCGGAGGATACGGTTATGGTTATGGCTACGCACCCAATCAGCCGGACCAGCCACAACCCAACGGGCCGGATTCGCCGCCGGCGCAACCGCCCGTCGTCATCAATCAGTATTTCGGCGCAGCGCCACCCGACCAGGGACCGCCGCCCGACCCCGCCTCCGGCTCGAATTTTCATTTCTACCAGGCGCCGTCCGATGGCGCCACCACCCCCAGCCCCGACACTTCTTCTTATTATCTGATCGCCTTCAGAGACCACACCATCTACTCCGCCGTGGCGTATTACACCGAGGGCGACACACTGCACTATTTCACTTCGGGCAACGTTCACAATCAGGTATCGCTATCGCTGGTGGACCGAGCGCTGACGGAGCAGCTCAATCGCGACCGGAACGTGGACGTGCGGCTGCCGTAAGACAGGGCGGACGGCGTCACTCGTAGCGTAGCGCGCGCATCGGATCCAGCCGTGCCGCGCGCCGCGCCGGCACATAACATGCCACCAGCGTAACGAGCGTTAGGAATCCCACGGTGACGGCGAAGATCGCGGGGTCGCCCGGCTTGACCTCGTGCAGCAGGCTCGCCAGCACTCGACCGGCAGCCACGGCGCCCGCCATCCCGGCCGCGAAACCCACCACCGCGAGGCGCATGCCCTCCAGGATCACCTGACCCAGCACGCGGCTTCGGCTCGCGCCCAGCGACATCCGGATGCCGATCTCGCGCGTCCGCTCGGTCACCACAAACGAGAGCACGCCGTAGATCCCGATGGCCGCCAGCAGCACCGCCAGCGCGGCAAACGATCCCACCAACAGACTAAGGAACTGCTCGCCCTGCGCATTTTCGCCGATCACATGATCCATGCTGCGTACGGAAAACAACGGCAGGCTCGCGTCGATCTGTCCCAGCGCACTGCGCACTTCCGGCGTCAGGCTGGCAGGCTGCCGCGGTGTGTGCAGCACCACGAACAGCCGGCCGCTGCCCGTAAAAGCGTCGTAGGCTTCCGGTACCGGCTTGTGCGTAAGGCCCCATTCGCGCACATCGTTCACCACGCCGATCACCTGCTTCCAGGGACCGTTATCACTGCCCTGCGAAAACATCTGGCCGAGCGAACTCCGATTGGGCCAGAAGGCGCGCGCCATGCTTTCGTTGATCACCACCGGGTAAACCATGGCGTTGCTCTCAGCGGGGGGCAGGTTGTAGTCGCCTTCGGGCAGCCGCTCGTAATGCGCATTCAGCGCCACCGCCTGCTGGATGTCCGCGGGCGAAAACGCGCGGCCTTCCAGCAGACGGATCCCCATGGCGTGAAAGTATCCCGGCGAAATCGAATGGTACTCCACCAGCAAGTTGCTCATCTGGGATGTTTGGCCGCGCAGCTTCACGTAATAGTTGCTACCGCCCTCCAGTGGCAGGTGGTCTGTGATGGCGGCCGCGTCCACGCCGGCGATGTGCGCGCACTTCTCCAGCAGCGACTGCGCAAACTGGAACTGCTGCGGCGCCTTCTTGTACGGCGTTTCAGGCAGGCGCACGGCGGCGGTGAAAACGCCTTCCGCGCGCACCCCGATATCCAGGTTGCGCAGGCGCGCGAAATCCTTCAGCAGCAGCCCGGCCGAGACCAGCAGCAGCAGCGACAGCGCCATCTCGCCGACCACCAGCACGTTGCTGGTGAGCCGGCGATGCTTGCTGTGGCTGATGGCGCTGCCGGCGCCGCCTTTCAACTCCTCGTGCAGATCGGGACGCGAGGTGCGCAGCGCCGGAGCCAGGCCGAAGAGCACGCCCGTCAACACCGTCAGCGCGAAGGTGAAAGCCAGCACTTCGCCATTAAGCTGGATGACGTTGAAGTGCGGCAGGGCCACGCTCTTGGCACGCGAGACCAGTTCGATGGAGACCCACGCCACCAGCAACCCCAGCGCACCGCCGAACGACGACAGCAGCAGGCTCTCCGTCAGCAATTGGCGCAGCAAACGCATGCGGGCAGCGCCCAGCGCGCTGCGCACCGCCATCTCCTTTTGCCGCGCCACCGCGCGCGAGAGCAGCAGATTCGCCACGTTGGCGCAGGCGATCAACAGCACCAGGCCCACCGCCGAGAGCATCATCAGCAAGGAGGTGCGTGAATCGCCGACCAGATCGTCGTGCAGCGCCACGGCTGCCGAGCCGACTTTGTCGTTGGAATCCGGATAGGTCTTTTCCAGGCGGCCGGAGATGAGCTTCAAATCGGCGCGCGCCCGCTCCAGCGAAACTCCCGGTTTCAGCCGGCCGATAGCGTTGGCCCAGTGACTGCCGCGATGGCCCAGGCTCTTGCTGTCCATGTCGAGCGGTATCCACATCTGCGTTTCGAAGGGGAAGCGGAAGCTGGGCGGCATCACGCCCACGATGGTGTACTTTTTGGAGTTCAGCGCGATGGTGCGGCCCACCACGCCTGGGTCGCCGGCGAAATGCTCCCGCCACAGGCCGTAGCTGAGAACGGCCACCTGGTCTTTGCCGGGCTGATCTTCGCCGGCCACCCAGGTGCGGCCCATGATCGGCTGGACGCCCAACAGCGCGAAGAAGTTCGCCTCGGTCGGTACAGCCTGCACGTGGTCCGGCCGCCCTTCGCCGCTCAGGTTCATGTCGCCGGACCAGCCGAACAGGGCCATGTCCTGGAAGGTCTTGTTCTGCGCTTTCCAGTCCACGAAATCCGGTGGCGCGAAGGGATACTGGCCGGGCGCCGCTTCGGTCTCGTACAAGCGGACCAACTGGCTGGGGTCGCGATACGGCAGCGGCCGCAACAGGATGGTATCGATGATGCTGAATATGGCTGTGTTGGCGCCTATGCCGATGGCCAGCGTGAGGGCGGCGACCGCCGTAAAACCGCGCGCCTTCACCAGATTTCGGACTGCGTAGCGCAAGTCCCGCAGGCAGGTTTGTAGCATTTCCATGGTTCCCGGTCCTCTAGTGACAATACGTTTCCGTAACCGGTTTAGACGCAATTTCGCGCGAACGGTTGGCCGCGGCTATACCTCTAAAGGAGTGTATACTGGATGCCAAGTATGCCCTACCTCCTGCAATTGCCGAGTGGACAAACCGGCCAGACGCTTGAAGAAGCGTACGCCGGGAAAGGTTACACCATGCCCGGTGTGGCGGGTACTCAATGCGTTAGTTTCCTGAAGGCGGCGATTCCCGCGCTTTCCGGAAAGACCACGCTGATGTGGATCAAAGGCGACGACGTGACGAAGGGTACCGATCTTGATTCCGGGACGGCCATTGCGACATTCGTAAATGGCAAGTACCCGCAGAGTGGCGCCAGGCACGCCGCAGTCTACCTAAGCCAGAACGAGGTTGGCATTCAGGTTCTGGACCAGTGGGCGACCCAGGGCAAGGTACTGAAGCGAACCATAAGGTGGACGCCACTGAAGCAGGGCGACATCGTCAATGACGCGAACGCTTTCTCGGTTATCAAGTAAACCATGCGGATACAATTGCCGACCTTGTTTCTTTTTCTCGCCGTGCCGGCCTTGGCGGCGGAGCCGGCCTGCCCCGCCTCGATTGCAGTGGACGAGACGCTGACATCGGGCCACGAGGGCTGGACAGTCGGGCGAACAGATCTGCTGCGACGTCTGTCGGGAATTACGATATTCGAGGGCAACCCGGCCGACATGGCGTCGCTCATTGGCGAGCAACACAAGCCCGGCAAGGCCACGGTAGTCTCAACCTGGCAGTTCACGCCCGGGACCCAGTACTGGATCTCTTGCGCATACTCGGGTAGTCGTATCGTACTCTCGCAGCCGATTCCGCAAAGCTACCACGCTTGCGTCATCACTTACGCCACTGATGTGTCGATCGACGGCGCGCCGGAAATCCGGAAGGTGGAATGGCGCCGTTAGTTAAACGAGAAGAAGCACGGCCTGGGAGGCCGCCGCAGGCCGAGGGCCTGCCCCCACAAGAGCGGTGCGCGCGATATTTTGGGCCGGTACGATCTGCGGCGTGCTGGATGGACTGAGTGCCGCGAACCAATGCGCGTCTTTCAAGGCATCGCCAGCGGATTGCTCGGGCGAGATGCATTTCAGGGCGCATGGGCACGGCATTGCTGGGTGTCGTCCTTTATTTTCTGGTGGCGTTCGGCGCCGCTACCGTCTACTATTCCGCCAGCCGCCAGTTTCCCTTGCTGATCGATCGCGCGCTGCCCTGAGGCGTGGTGTTCGGGATCGCCGTACACTTGTTCATGAGCTTCGTCGCGATTCCTATGTTCCAATCGTCTCCAAACAATTCTGGAAACTGATGTTGAAAGCCGGTTACATATTCTTCGGTGAAATGCAGGCACTGTACGGCGAGGGCGAACAGGTAGACAAGAAGCACCGCGGCGGGATCGTCCTTCCAGCGGGCAGCGGCCCACACGACATACGCCACCACCAAGCCGCCGCTGAGAAGAACGATGGCGGGGCCCATCCAGAAGGTTTGCGCAGCCAGCACGATCAGCACGAAGACGGCGCCGACGATGCGTCGCGCGAGGACACTGTGCAACTATTCTACGCGTACCGAACCCGAGCCCGTGCGCACGTCCACCAAAGGCCCGCCACCGTTCACTTTACCCTGGATCTCGTGGCCGCCCAGATTGCCGTGGACCGTAATGGGGTGGTCCACATACACGTGGCCGGAGCCGGTCTGCGCGTACAGATCGAAGGCGGCGTTTGCCGGCAAGCGCACGTTCACGCCGCCCGAACCGGTGTGGGCCTGCAGCGGACCCGCGGCAGTCTGCTCCAACCGCACGCTACCGCTGCCGGTGTGCGCGTTGATGGGACCGGCGATGCCCGAGCCTTCAATCGAACCGCTGCCGGTGTGCGCGTCCACCTTGCCTTTGACAGTGTCCAGGTCGATGCGCCCGGAGCCGGTTTTGATGCGGACTTCATCGTCCACGCGGGCCACCTTCACGGAACCGGAACCGGTTTCGAGTTCGACCGGGCCACGGATACCTTCCACGCTCTCGCTGCCGGATCCGGTGTGAGCCCGCACGCTGGTCTGCTGCGGCACCACCAACTCGTAACTGATGGAGACGTGGCGGCGCAGCCAGTCGTCCTGCGGCACGCTGATCCGGATGCTGTTGCCGTTTTGCGAAATCGGCGGATTCGTCTCGATTTCATGAATCCGCCCTTCGGCGCCACTGAAGAAATCGTCGTGCGCCTTGATCACCCCGTGAATGCGCACCGTGCTGGTATCGCCAGGCCGCACTTCGATGCGGCCGGAGCCGGTCTCGACATTCAGATCGACCGCGCCGGTGACGTTGAGCGTACGGTCGAAGGAGCCTTCCCGATCGGCGGCAGCGGCCTGGAACGCCAGCCCGGCAAACGCCAGGGCGGCGGTGGCATAGGTAAGTCTCATGAGAGGGATAGACGGCGGGAATGGGCGAACGTTAGCCGCACGGGCGCGGCCTGCCGACATTCTGCCCGCGGGAAGAGCCGGCTGAAAGCCGGCTGCTCGAGTTTCTACTTATCCGGCCAATTTTTCACTCCGCTCAGCACTTAACTATCTGTGAGGCTTGAGGTTGGGGGCTCCGCAAAAAATTGGCCCGATAAGTAGCGTCTAAACCGGCCAATCTTGCTCATTAGAAGCCGCTTACGCTCACTTTCTCACTGCGGTCAAAATTGGCCGGTTTAGAGATACATTTTCACCGTGGGGCGGTCCAATCGTGGCCGCAGCCGGCTGTTAGCCGGCTCTTCCCGCGAGCGAAGCTCGAGGGTTGCGCGGGCTCCGCCCGCGGCGACCGCAGGAGTGCGGTCGCGGCACGCTGAGAGCGTGCGCCACGTCAGGGTCGCAGAATGTCCAAACCCCAGAGCCGGCTGAAAGCCGGCTGCGGGCAGAATTGCCCGCCCCACGGTGAAGGAAAGTAGAAACTCAAGACGCGGGGCTAAAGCCCCGCGCGGGATAAATCCCGCCCTCCATGTGCGCTACCTGCCTAGCACGTGGCCGCGTGTGGATTCGGCGATTGCGGCAACCTGCTGAATCAGATTCTCACCGACGCCCAGCTCGCGCAGAGTCTCGGCCAGCAGCTCGACTACCGCATCGAAATGCGTGTCATTCAGGCCCATTGCGCGCGGGCGGGCGTGCCCATCGCGCATGTTTTTGCCCGCATAGCGATGCGGTCCGCCGAACGCCATGGTCAGGAAGACCTTTTGCTTGGTCCTCTGCCGAGCGATGTCGACTCCGTCGAAAAAGCGTGCGACGCGTTCGTCGGCGAGCACTTTGCGGTAAAAAATGTCTACCGCGGCTTCCACGGCATCGTGGCCGCCTAGCTGTTCAAAAAGCGTCAAGGAAGTTGCAGGCGGGGACACCAGCAAGCTTGTCATAGCGATTCTCCATTTCACTATGTAATGCGCGATTCCGGCGCCGCTTTTTCGGCTTGGTCGGCGAGTTGGTTGAGCGTACGCGCCAGGCCGCGCGCGGCTTCGGGGTCCACATCCATCCACACGTCGAACTTGCCGGTCAGCTTGCCGCTCTCCTCCACCTGGAACTTGATGCGCACGCGCCGGCCTAGCAGATGGTCCTTCACGGCGCGGCCGGTGACAGCACGGAGAACCAGGCATCGGCCCCAGCAGCGCGGCAACGTGGGGATGGCGTCACGCAGCGCCTGCGGGAAATTCATGGTGTTACCCGGGTGCCATCGCCGCGCCCGCTGAATGGTACGAGCTTTCATGGTCCCTCTTCATGGAGGTTAGCAAATTCCCGTCAGAGCCGGCTCTACCGTCGTGATATCGACCAACCCGCCGCACCCGTACAGGACCGGCAGCAGCCGTTCCGCGGGATAGCGCCGCCGCAGGTCGGCCACCTTATCGGTGCCTGCGCGGTACGCCGGCAGGTACATGCGGCCTAGCAGCGGGTGGCGCCCCCAAGCGCCCGAAAGCTTGCCCGCGCGCTCCGGCGAGACCAGGAAATCTCGCCGCAAAATGGCGGCCACTTCCGGTTGCGGCACGCCACTTTGCCAGGTCAGATAGGATGCCTGGTTTTTGGCGTCATCCTGAAGCAGCGCCAGCAACACGCCGATCTGCAGATCTTCGTCGGGCAGTTGGTCTACCTCGGTGACGCCGTGCGCGATCAGGATGGCATTGTTGGCGATGCCTTCGAACAGCGCGGCCGCGCGCGTGTTCATGGTCAGCACCGACGCTTCGAAACCCGCCAGGCCGCGCGTATAGAGGTTCTGCAGATAGGCGAAAGTGGTCACGTGGCCGGGCACCACTTCGTGACTGACAAGCTGCACGAACTCGGGAAACGAGATTTCGAGCGAGGCATTGATCTCGTAGGTGGCTTCATACGCCGGCGTGCCATCCCCGCGCCGTGCTCTGCCCAGGTAGTTCATCGATCCGGAAAACCAGGCGTCCTTGATGGCCAGAAATTGGATGTTGGCGCGGGGCACGCTTTGCATTTCCGCGGGTAGATGCGCCGCAAGCTGCGCGGCGCTCAGCGCGTCGTACTGGGCGATCACCGCCGCGCCCAAGCCGCGGATGGCGGCCATGGGGACGACGCGCGCCTTGCGCCAGGCGTCCACCGCGGCCAGCAATTCGTCGCCGGTTTGCGACGGATGTCCGGCACGGGCGAGCAACTCCGCGACGCGTTCGCGCTTGGCTGTGGGATCCGATTGCGAAGGCGCCCGGCCGATGGAGGCCATCACGCAGCGATCATAAGGGACTGCTTCGCCTTCGCCGAGCATTTCCATGGCGAGGTCCCACATGGTCTCGAAGCACAGGGCCAGACCGCGGAGATACTCGCCGCGGAGACCCGCGATGGCCGCGGCTTCCGCAGTGAGTCCGCGGATGGCGCCTTGCACATCCACGGCGGCGAGATAGGCGGCGATCGCTTGCTTGTCGGGGGACTTCGCCGACACACCGCCGGACTCGCGCACGCGGGCCGCGGTCGAGTGTGTGTAAGCGGCGGGCAGCGGCTCATCGGAGAACCACGAATCCGCGATGAAACGGCCGGTGCCGGAGGGGCACATGACGTCGCCGCCCCAGAGGGTGTCGATACCTAGGATCGCGTTTGCGATCGCGTTTGCGATCGCATCCGCGATCAGGGGCCGGG
>Ga0302326_10022404_pt1 | contig 12919 bp, 9 predicted proteins | sample Palsa_T0_3_FD_202264 | JGI IMG/M metagenome (GOLD analysis project Ga0302326, IMG submission 202264) | Peat permafrost microbial communities from Stordalen Mire near Abisko, Sweden - Palsa_T0_3 | ecosystem: Environmental > Terrestrial > Soil > Palsa > Peat permafrost | place: Sweden: Abisko... | reverse complement strand
GCCCTGCACCTGCTTGAACTGACGCTCGAGGATCCAGTCCTCGGCCGTCTTGAGGTCCTTGAGGGTGTATCCCTTGCCGACCACGCGATACCGAAATACCTCACCGATCGCGTTCCACGGCGAAAGCTGCCCCTCGAGCCCTGCCGGAAGCTGCACGAACTGCAGGCGATTGATGACCTCTTGCCGAGCGTCCTTGTATTCGAGCGACCATTTGAAATACGCCTTCACGTCGCTGAGGGCGAAGAGCGAGAAGCTGCGAATGTGGTCCAGCCCCGGCATGCCTGCGAGGCCGATTTCGAGCGGGATGGTGACGTAGCGCTCCGTCTCTTCGGCGCTCCAGCCGGGCGGCTGCGTCAGCACCTCGACGAGCGGCGGACACGGGTTGGGATAGGCCTCGATGTCCAGCTCGTTGTAAGCGGCGAGGCCGCCCACGATGAGCACGATGGCCATCGCGAATACGATGAATGGCATCCGCAGGGCACCTGCGACGATTCGCTGAATCATTGTGGCCTGTACCTATTCACTTCATGTGTCTGCGTTGTTGCGGTGACGAGCACAATCGGGACATCCAGAAGCCAGCGTCGTTCGACTCACCACGGGTGCATGCCAGACGTGCAACGGATTGCCGCGGCATCGCCACCACACCGGGCGGCTCGATCCCGGCAGGACGTCCTCGGGCATCAACGAACCGTTGCGGTCGGGATGCCACTCGTCGCGGAGCATCGGGTGGCACTCCGCCAGCGACGCCTCGAGCGAGACGCGGCGATGCGAGCAAAACGGGCACGCGGTCTGGTATCGCGTCCGGTCCCGGATGCTCGCTCGCCACTCGTGACCCGGAACCGCGGCACACTTCCACCACGCGATGCGGGACGACGTCGCGACCACGGCGTCCGCCGTGACCGTCCCGTTGTTTTCGCCGTGCCATTCCCGCGCGATCAGCGGGAAACACCGGGCCAAACTGTTGGTCACGGACACGCGCTTATTCGCGCAGTAGGGGCAGCCGCTCCCGGACGTGCGGTTGTTGGGCTTCGCGCGCCACACGTGGTCGAAGCCGCGCGCGCACCTCCACCAGATGCGCCGCGCGGACCCGGCGCGAACGTGATCGGGTGTCAGGACCCCGTTGCGCTCTGGATCCCACTCTTCGACGAGCTTCGGGTAGCCCGACACCCAGTATCGAGAGTTGCCGAAGCGGGAACCGGTGCTCGAGGACCCCATAGATCATCGCGCAGATGGACTGCGACGTCGACGCGACGAGCAAGGGTCGTGCCCTTCGCCGATCGAGCTCCGAAGACGTCGTCCTCGGACCGCGACGCCGGGCGACATCGGCGTACCCACAATATAACACGAGCGTTATCTTGATGATGAGAGATGGCAGTCGGGCAGTTTGTCCTAATTGCCACGACGATCGGGGCGTACGATCCCGTGGTGAAGAGGGACATTTCAGCGTCCACGGTGGTGGACGCGTGAAGTGCCGCCAAAGATTACGAGGTCGTTATATTCGTGGGATCCTCGATTTATCTCGAGCCCCTCGATGAAGATCACGGGCGCGCTCCGGCATTCTTCGCGACGGCGCGGCGCGGCGCGCGCGGATGCGCAAGCGAGCGCGCGGAAGCAGGACCATGGATCACCATTTGTAGTGGCGCGCACGTGTCCATTGTCGTACTCGAGTTCGACTCGGTCGAACGTTCGACCTTGACGGCAGCGCTCGAGGGAGCCGGGTTCGAGGTCGCCGCTGGAACGCCCGAGGACGTGGCCGTGGATTCGGTCGAAGCGGTGATCGTGGGGACCATGCCCCCTCGCGACCGAGCCATCGCCCTGTTTCGGCGGCTTCGCGCCGCAGGCTACGCAGGCGCCATCGTCGCCGTTGGGACCGACGCGGAGACCGACGGCATCGCGTACTTGGAGCAGGGCGCAGACGACTTCCTGCGGCGTCCTGTCCGGGTGATTGAGCTCGTGGCGCGCGTCCGAGCCGTCCTCAGGCGCGTCACCGGGCATTCGCGGCTCGAGCTGGGGCCGCTCACGATCGACCGGAGCCGCCGCGTCGCGTTGCTCCGCGGCAAGGTTCTCGGGCTGACGGCGCGGGAGTATTCGCTGCTCGTACGCCTGGCGGAGGCGGATGGTCAGACCCTGACGCGAGCCGACCTGCAGGCTGCGGTCTGGGGTAGCGAAGGCGAGCCCAACTCCAACCTGGTCCAGGTGAACCTGAGCCGCCTGCGCGAGAAGCTCGGGCCGGACGCGTCCCTCATCGAGACGGTCCGGCGCGGCGGGTATCGGCTCCGCCGGTGATGGCGAACGCCTCGCTCAGGCATGGACCGGTTCGGGGTCGTGGTCCGGCTCGTCATGGCCCGGGCCGGCGGGCGGCGGGGGCGCATTTCGCTCGGCCCAGCGATGCGCGACGACGAGCAGCGGCGGCTGAACCATGCGGGCCACCACCGCCAGCATGACGGAGCCCCCGATGACGACGATGGCGAGCGGCTTCTGCGTCTGCGAACCGATGCCGTTCGAAATGGCGGCCGGGAACAACCCGATCATCGCGACGAGGGTCGTCATCAAGCACGGCCGCAGGCGCTTCTCGGCGGCTTCGCGCGCCGCTTGTTCGATCGCGTGTCCCTCCGTGTTCCGCAGGCGCTGGAAGTACGTCACGACCAGGATGGAGTCCTGGATCGCGATGCCGAAGATCGAGATGAACCCCATCGCCGCCGACACCGAGAAGTTGGTGTGCGTGAGCAGCAGCGCGAGCACGCCTCCCGTGCACGCCACGGGGATGTTGGTGAGCACGAGAATCGTGTCGATCCACGTCTTGACCGCGCTGTACGTCAGAAACGTGATGAGCAAGATCGTCATCGGGATGATGATCTGCAGCCGGCCTTCGGCCTCGTGCAGCTGGTTGATCTCGCCATCCCAGCCGAGGCGAGTGTCGTAGGGCCGGCAGATCTTCGCGCTGCCGCCCGCCTTGTCGCAGCGCGGAATCTCCTGCTCGATCGCCGTCTGGGCCGCCGCGATCGTGCTCGCGAGGTCGCGCCCGCGGACGCTGAACTTGACCGGCGAGAACCGGCGCGCGTCCTCGCGGTAGATGATCGCCGGACCATCCACGATCTGCGTCTCCGCGAGCTCCCCGAGGGGTAGCTGCGAGCCGTCGGGCGTCGCCACCGTGATCTCGCGAATGGCCTCGAGGCTCATGCGATATTGGGCCTTCCAGCGGACGGTGAGGTCGAAATGCTTCTCGCCCTCGTAGACCTGCACGATGGCCTGGCCGCCGATGGCCGCCTGCACGACCGCGTCGATGTCCCCGGTGTTGAGGCCGTAGCGGGCGCATAGCTCCCGGTTCGGAGTGATCTTGATGTTGGGCTGCCCCATCGACTTGAAGTGGCCGAGGTCCTTGATGCCATCGACCTTCGCCATGACTTCGACGATCGCGTCGGCGATCCGCTCGTTGCTCTCGAGGTCGTTGCCGAAGACCTTGACCGAGTTCTCGCCCTTGACCCCGCTGACGGCTTCTTCCACGTTGTCGCTGATCATCTGCGAGAAGTTGAAGACCGCGCCCGGGAAGGCCTCGGCGAGCTCCTGGTTCAATTCGTCCGTCAGCGAATCCTTGGTGACGCCGTGGCGCCACTCGTCGAACGGCTTGAGCGGCGCGAAGAGCTCGATGTTGTAGAAGCCCGACACGTCCGTGCCGTCGTCCGGGCGCCCCAGCTGCGAGACTACGGTGAGCACCTCGGGGTGCGACCGGTGCGCGTCGTCGCAGGGCACGTTGGGGTCCTTCGGGCAGCCGCGCAGGATCGACCGGATCTGGCCGACGTATTTGGCCGACTGGTCCAGCGAGATCGACATCGGCAGCGTGGCGCGGATCCAGAAATTGCCCTCCTCCAGCTTGGGCATGAACTCGCGCCCGAGCTGTGGAAAGAGAAACACCGTGGCCAGGATCGGGATGAGCGCCGCCGCGGCCACGATCTTCGCGTGGTCGACCACCCACTGGAACATGGGATTATAGATGCTGGCGAGGGTCCGCATCGCGAAGCTGTCCTTCTCCTCGGCGCGCGCGGGAATCAGCTTGGACGCGAGCACGGGAGTCAGCGTCAGGGCCAGGCAGATCGCGCCACCGATCGCGAAGGCGTACGTGCGCGCCATCGGCGCAAAGATGACGCCGGACACCCCGGTCATGGTGAAGAGCGGCAGGAAGGCGACGCCGATGATGAGCGTGGAGAACGTCATCGGCGTCGCGACCTCGCGGGCGCTCTGCTCGATGCGCTCGATCATCGTTCCTTTTCCGTGCGCGCCCAGGTGATGGAAGATGTTCTCCATCATGATGACGGTCGAGTCGACGACGATCCCGAAGTCCACCGCGCCGAGCGAGATGAGATTGGCCGACGTGTGCGACGCGACCAGGCCGCAGAAGGCGATGAGCAGGGCCAGCGGAATGTTGATCGCGGTAATCAGCGCTGCGCGCGTGTGACCGAGGAACACGAGCAGGATCGTCGTCACGAGCACCATTCCGACGACGAGGTTCTCGAGGACCGTGTGCGTCGTCACCTTCACGAGCGCACCGCGGTCGTAATACGGCTCGATATCCATCCCCGGGGGCAAAATATGGTTGTCCCGGATGTAGTCAACGCGCTTGTGAATACCCTCGAGGGTGGGGGGAGTCTCGCCGCCGTAGCGCATCAAGACGATGCCCTGCACCACGTCCGGCATGACGACGTAGCCCACGATGCCGAGCCGCGGTGCGTGGCCGATGTCGACGTCCGCGACGTCGCGGACGCGCACGGGGGTGCCCTTCTGCTCGGCGATCACCACGCTCTCGATGTCGTGCAGAGCCGGGTTGCGCGCGCCGAGCAGACCGATGCCGCGGACGTCGTAGCTCTGCTCGCCCATGAAGAGCCGCTGGCCGCCGACGTTCTGATTGGCGTTCTGGATCGAGGTGATCAGGTTGGTCAACGGCACGCCGTGCCCGCGCAGTCGGTACGGATCGACCTCGACGTGGTACTCCTTCGACTCACCTCCGAAGCTCGTGACGTCGATCACGCCGGGCACCTGGCGGAACTGTCGCTCGAGGATCCAGTCCTCGGCCGTCTTGAGATCCTTGAGGGTGTAGCCCTTGCCGACGACGCGATAGCGAAAGAGCTCGCCGATGGCGTTCCAGGGCGAAAGGGTCGGCTGCATGCCCGTCGGCAACGAGACGAAGCTGATTCGGTTGATGACCTCCTGGCGCGCCTCCCAATAACCTGTGTCCCACGAGAAGTAACATTTGACGTCGCTGAGACCGAAGAGGGAGGACGAGCGAATGTGCTCGAGGCCTCGCATCCCGAAGAGCCCGATCTCGAGCGGAATCGTGACGTAGCGCTCGGTCTCCTCGCCGCTCCATCCGTCCGGCTGCGTGATGATCTCGACGAGCGGCGGACACGGATTGGGATAGGCCTCGATGTCCAGCTCTTTGTAGGCGAAGAGGCCCACGACGACGAGCAATATGCCCATGGCGAATACGATGATCGGCATCCGCAAGGCGCCTGCGACGATTCGTTGGATCATTGGTTTGCCATGCTTCGCGTGGGGTGGGGCCAGGGACCGGCAAAATCAAAGCATCGAAAGCAGCAGGATCGCGCCATTGACCACGATCTTCTGACCCGAGTCGAGCCCGTGCTTGACCTCGAGCCAGGGGCTCGATTCGCCCTCGTCGACGTCGACGCTCACGCGCGCGAACTTGATGCGCCCCTCGGACTGGCCGATCTGCGCGAAGACGATCTTGTTGTCGCCGACGCGGAGCAGGGCGTTGCGGGGGATGGCGAGGGCCTTCTTGCGGTCGACCGAGATCTGCACGGTCGCGTACATCATCGGGCGCAGGCGCTGGCCCGGGTTGTCGAACGTGCATCGAACCGTGGCGGCGCGCGTGTTCGGATCGAGTGAGCCGCTCACCCAGTCCACCTTGCCGTCGAAGGAGACTCCCGGGTACGCCACCACCGTCACCGATGCCGGCGCGCCGACGGTCACGCGGCCGAGATCCATCTCGAAGACGTTGCCCAGCACCCACACGTGATCGAGCTCGCCGATCGTGAAGAGCTCCTGGTTGGCTCCGCCGCTGTACTGGCCCTGGACCTCGATGCCGGGGTTGATGTTGCGCATCAAGACTTCGCCCTCGACGGGCGACACCAAGACGTACGTCTGCGTCACGCTGTCGACGTTGCCGATGCGGAGCAGCGTCTCTTTCTGGCGCGACCGCTCGACCTCGGCCTTGGCCCTGCCGTAGGTGTCTTGGGCGCTCTCCAGATCCGACGCGCTTCCGGCCTTCTGCTCGTAAAGCTCCTTCTTGCGGCGCAGGTCATGCTCGGCGGCGATGAGGTCGGCCTCGGCCTTGTGCGTGTCGCTCACGGCGCTTCCCACGTCGGGCGACTCGATCGTCGCCAGCGGGTCGCCCTTCTTCACACGCTGGCCGAGTTGCGCCGCGATCGCCAGAACCCGCCCCGTCACCGGCGAGAAGACGTGGCCGGTTCGCCTGTCGTCCAAGCTGACGGTGCCACTCGTCAGGATCGTGTCATCGACGTCTTGGAGCGCGACGTTCGCGACCTCGATGTGCGCGTCCGAGACCTGGGCCGGGGTGAGCCAAACTTCGCCCGCGGGGGCCTGCGGACCCGACGGCTCGGCGGGCTTGCCCTCGGCCTTCTGGCAAGACGCCGAGAGCGCCGCGAGCGCGACGAGCGCCATCCCGGTGGCCACGCGCAACGCCGCGGACGACCCATGACGAGGCGCCACTACCCTCTGCGCCGTTGCTCGATGCCTGGCTTTCACGCTCGTCACTTCTCCTTTGGCTCACAGGCGTTGTGACAGATACGCCGACCCGGCGACCACCACCTTTTGCCCCGCATCGAGGCCGTGCTTGACCGCCACCCAGGGGCTGCCCTCGCGCTCGTCCAGGTCCACGGGCACGCGCTCGAAGCGCTGATGCCCGTCCGCGTCCGGGAGCTGTACGAAGACGACGCGGTACTCGCCCAGGTGCACCACCGCTTCCTTGGGGATCGCGAGCGCGCTCTTTTGGTCGACCGCGATCCGCACCGTCGAGTACATCTGCGGCCGCAGCAGGTGGTCGGGGTTGTCGAACGTGCAGCGGACCTTGGCCGTGCGCGTGTTCGGGTCCAGGCTGCCGCTGATCCAGTCGACTTTGCCCTGGAAGACCTTGTCCTTGTACGTGAGCACGGTCACGGCCGCGGGCGCGCCGATGTGGATGCGCGCCATGTCGACCTCGTAGATGTCCGCGAACACCCAGATCTTGTCGAGCTCGCCGATGGTGAAGAGCTCCTGCGTGGCGCCGCCGCTGTACTGACCCTGCACCTCGATCCCTGGGTTGATGTTGCGAAGGAGCACCTCGCCCTCGACGGGCGACGTCAGCGTGTACGTCTGCGTGACCGCGTCGACGTTGCCCACGTGAAGGAGCATCTGCTTCTGCCGTGCCCTCTCGAGCTCCGCCTTGGCCGACCGGTACGCATCCTCCGACGCTTCGACGTCGGCCTGCGACGCGGCGTGCTGGTCGAACAGGTCCTTCTTGCGACGCAGGTCGTGCTGCGCCGCGATGAGGTCGGCGCCCGCCTTGTGCGTGTCGCTCACGGCGCTGCCGATGTCCGGTGACTCGATCACCGCGAGGGCCTGGCCCTTCTTCACGCGCTGCCCGTACTCGGCCAGGATCGTCGCGACGCGCCCCGTGACCGGCGAGAACACGTGGCCCGTCATCGTGTCTTCGAGCGTCACCGTGCCGCTGGTCGTCACGGTGTCGTCGACATCTTGATCGGCAACCGCGTCCACCTTGATCTTCGCCTCGGCGACCTGCGCGGGGGTGAGCCAAACCTCGCCCGGGGGCGTCGTGGGGCTCGCGACCTCGCCCGCGGCTTGCGACTGCTTGCAGGACGCTTGCGAGGCCGCGCCGACGAGCGCGGCGGCGACCCACGCCACACGACCGAACGACCGCGCGCGTGACCGAAACGAGGTTGGTTTCATCAATGCAGCTCCATCCCGACCGCTTCCTCGAGCTGGAAGACGGCCGTCCAGTAGTTCGTGAGATCCCCGAAATATTCGACGTTCGTGGCGATGTACGTGCGCTGCGCATCGAGAAAGTCGGTGAGGCTCGCCGCGCCTTTCTCGAACTGCAACCGCGTGATGTCGCGGGCAGTCCTGGCGCTCTGCAAAAGCCCCCCGCCCTCCATGCGCTGCACCAGCTGCCGCGAGACGAGGTATCCCGCGTAGCCGGTCGCGACGTCGTTCACGACCTGGGTCGTGGTCTTCGCCTGTTGGAGCGCGTTCTGGTCGTATTGCGCCTCGGCCTGACGCGTCTCGCCCTGCAACTGGTAAAAAACAGGGATGGGCGCGGAGACGCCGAAAGTGATCGTCGGGGGCGATAGCGCACCGCCGGACTGCGTCGCGCCCGTGCCGAGCTGCGTGTAGTTGACGGACAGCGTGACGTCCGGGAATTTTTGCCGCTTCGTCAGCGCGAGCTGCGCCTCGGCCGACGCCTTCGTGTAGCCGGCGGCCACGAGGTCGGGACGGTGATCGAACGCGGATCGCAGCAGCTTCTCTTCGTTCGTGGAGGTGAGCTGTTCGGGCTGCGCGAAGTTGAGGACTTTGACGTCGACGTCGAAGTCGGGCACCGCGCCGCGCACCCCGAGCAAGAAGGCCAGCGCCACGCGCGCCTGTCGGAGCGCTTGCACGGCCTGGTCGAGTGCCTGATCCGCTTCGAGCTTTTGGGTCTCGATGCGCGCGAGGTCGCCTTCGTTGATCGCGCCGCTGCGGAACCGCGTCTGAAAGAGGTTGAGCGTCTTTTCGTTGGTGTTCGCGACTTCTTTGGCGAACTTGTACGAGAGGACGCCCTGCGCCACCTGCAGGTACGCCGCCTTCACCTGGAAGGCGATCGTGCGCTCCGCGTCGTTGCGCGAGAGCTTGGCCGCGGCCAGCGCGTTGCGCGCGACCTTTTGGCGCAAACCACGCTTGCCCGAAAGGCTGTCCTCGATCGCCGCCGAGTCGGAGAGCCCGAGCGACCAGTACGTGGTGGAGCACTCCTGACAGTTGCCGGGGTCGTAATTGATGGTCTTGCCCCATCCGGCGCTGCCGACGGGATTGGGCACGGCGCCCGCCACTTCGACCGCGCCTTCGGCAGCGCGAGCCTGCGCTTCCGCGATCAGCAGATCGAGACCGTGGGCATGAAACTCGCGAAGCGCTTCGTCGAGCGTGAGCATCTGCGGCAGGTCTGCCGGAGGCGGAATCTCAGCACGAGCTCCCCGTTCGGTCAGCGCGCACAGACACGCGAACGACGCCAGAAAGGCGAGCACCAGCACTCCAAGTCGAAGCCGCATCGCCGCGGGCCGCAAAGCAACACTCGCACCACAACGTCGAGCTCGCATTTCGCGGTTATCCGCTGCTGCGCGGAGAGGCCCGCGACGGGCGACCCAGCGAGCGGGGCGAACTGCCCATGAGATGGCTACACTTCGCGACAAACGTTCCCTCCGCATCGGTGACCGTCGAATGGCTAGAAATTCGTTGGAAATACTCAAGAAACACGACCGCTCCGGCGTGAGTTCACGCCAGGGGGATGCGGGGCGAGGCCGCGTTACTGCCGCCTCCATCGGGGCGCGATGACTCGTCCCGCGGTCCATCAAGGGCATCGCGTCCCACGCTTGGATCGACGGGTCCATGCAAGCGCCGCCACGGCCGGGAAGGCAACCCACGCGACGCCGCTGCACGGCGACCCGGGCGCGTCATACGCAACGGAACAACGAGTGCCGCTGTCGGTCGCGCACAGCGCGCCGTCGCACGCGACCACCGTGGGCTCCATCGCGTCGAGCGACGCATCCTCGATCGCGTCGCCTTGGGCGGTGTCGCCATTTGTCCCGCCTTCTCCGCCGTCCTCCGCGCGCCCACGCAGGGAAATCGTCAGAATGGCCGCGAGGATCGCTGCACGGCCAAGCCAAAGACGCATGCGGCAGCCGTTAGCACGGACCTTGCCAACGGGCGCGACAATGATCGCGATGAAACGACCCGGCCTCTCTCCCCACGCGGGCGCCTTGCTCACCAGCCACGCCGGCTTGGTCATCACGCTTTTCGTCTCGTCGGCTTCGCTGGCCTCGTTGGCGTCGGAGAAGGTCGCTCGCGCCGAGCCACCGCCTCCCGTCGACGTCGTCGTCAAGCAGGAGCCCCCGCCCGCCCGGCTCGTCACGCTGCAGTGGAACCCGGTGGACCTCGTCTACGAGCGGCTCAGCGCGAATCTGCAGATCGTCCCCGTGGACCACCACGCGCTCATGCTGACGCCCTTCTACTTCGACTCGCAGACGGCCGCCTTCACGCAGAGCGGGACGGACGCGGCGGGCAATCCGGTGAACGTGGCGGTACCCTCGCAGAAGTTCGAGGGCTTCGGCGGCGAGATCGGGTACCGGTACTTCAGCGGCCTCGCGGGGCCCCGAGGGTTTTTCATCGGACCCTCGTTCGTCATCGCCGACGTGCAGGCCACCGCGGGCAACGGGGTGCAGACGTCGATCATGGACTACGGCATCGCCGTCGACGCGGGCTACGAGATGCTCGTGGCCGAGCATTGGGCGGTATCGCTCGGACTGGGGGCCGAGTACGTGTTTACGAGCAAGTCACTGCCCAACCAGCAGTGGCCCGCCAACATCTACGCGAACAACGGCTTTCACCCCCGACCGCTCTTCGCGCTCGGATACGCATTCTGAGCCCATGGATCGGAATCGACGGAGACCCCACACGATGCAAATCGACACGATGCGAGCGCTCGCACGCGCCTCGCTGCTTGCCGTCATGGCCCTCGCCGCTTGCACTTCCGAGACGGTCGCGCCGCCGCCGGCGCCGCCGGTGAACTGGCACTCGTTCGACGCGAAGCCCGTCGACGCGGGGGCGAACGCGCCGACCGACAAGGAGCGTGCGCTGGCCGAAGCCTACGCCGCTGCGTTGGGCTCGCCTTCGTTCGCCCAGCTCGCGCCGCTCGTCGACGACGAGGCGCACTTCAGCTTCCCCGGCCTCGACGACGCGCATGGCCGCGACCCGGTGGTCCACGCCCACGATGTGCTGCTCGGCGCGTTCGACCAGCGCAAATTCGTGGCGACGCGCGTGTGGCGCACGGCCAGCGAGCAGACGATCGCGTGGACGATGACGGGCGTACAGGCGCGCGACTGGATGCGCGTGCCCGCGTCGCAGAAGCCCGTCGTCATCGACGGCCTCTCGCTCGTCTGGACGAAGGACGACGGAAGCATCGCGGACGTGCACGTCTACTTCGACACCGCCGCCGTGAAGGCGCAGCTCGGGGCCGGCCCCAAGGGACTTGTCGCGTTCACGCCGGCGGTGCCTCCGGCGGCTCCGCCCCAGTTCATCGACCAGAACGGCAAGGACCAGGACAACGTGGGCGTCGTTCGCACCGAGCTCGACGCCCTCGAGAACAACGAGGGCGCCTACGTCAACGCGCTGACCGACGACGTGGAGGTGCGCACCTTGGAGCGGCCGGATGCGGTCCGCGGCAAGGACGAGGCCAAGGCGTACTTCAAGGCGATGCACAAGGCGATCGCCCAGCTCGATACCACCGTCGTCAACGACTGGGGCATCTCGACGTTTGCCGTCGTCGAGTACACGGTCGCTGGCGAGCAGGTCGCGCCCCTCGGCTGGATCCCCATACAAAAGGACGCCGTCATCCGCCTCCACGTCGTCGACGTGGCCGAGCTCCGCGATGGGCGCGTCGCGCGCGTCTGGCGCTACGACTGCCCGAGCGAGATCCTCACGCCGTAGGTCACCCATGCGCTAGGAGGAGGTATGGGCACGCGTACCGCGATCGTCGTCGAGGGCGGCGCGATGCGCGGCATCTTCTCCGTGGGCGTCCTCGACGTGTTCCTCGAGCGCGGGTTCGAGCCCTTCGACCTCGCGATCGGCGTCTCGGCGGGCGCGTGCAACCTCGCCTCGCACGTCGCGCGTCAGGCGGGGCGCAACTGGCGCGCCTACTTCGACCTGATGACGCGCCGTGAGTTCATCGACCTGCGGCGCGCGGTCGGTCGCGGATCCATCGTGGACCTGGACTGGCTCTGGGCGATGCTGGCAAAGCATGACCCGCTCGACGTCGCCGCCATCGGCCGGTCGCCCGTGGAGTTCGTCGTCGTCGCCACCTCGGCGGCGACGGGGCAACCGGTATACTTGCGCCCGGGGCCTACCGACATGTTCGACGCGCTCCGCGGCTCGTGTGCGCTGCCGGGTCTCTATCGGGGCAGCGTGTCGCTCGGTGGCGTTGCGCTCGCCGACGGCGGCGTGTCCGACCCGGTCCCGGTCGCAGAGGCGTACCGTCGCGGCGCGAGGCGCATCGTCGTCATCCGGTCGCGCCCGCACGCGGTCGTCAAGAAGGCGAGCTTCGTGTCGTCGGTCCTGACGCCGCTGTTCTTTCGCGAGTATCCCGCGCTGGCCGGGGCGATGCTCCGGACGGCGGATCGCTACCAGGAGGCGGTCCGGTGGATCCAGGCGCCGCCTGCGGATTGCCAGGTCGTGCACGTCGCGCCCGTGGCTCCTTTGCAGAGTGGGCGGACGACGCAGGAAAGGGGCAAGCTGGTGAAGGACTATGCGGTGGGGAGGGAGGCGGGGGAGAGGGCCATGCGGGAGTGGGAGAGGGCGTGAGGGCGGGCGCGGGTGCGGGCGCGAGCGCGAGCGCGAGCTTTCGGGCGATCGGAGCCTTAGTGCTTGGGGGCGTGACGCTCCTGGCGCAGGTTCCCGCGGCTCTGGCGGGGGGCGATGGCCCGCCATCCCCGACCGCGCCCGTGTTCGTCGCGGCGATGGGCGACTCGCTCACCGATCCCCGGGCGCGAGGCGGCAAGTATCTCGACGTCTTGCGCACGCGCTGCCCGAAGAGCCGCTTCGACAGCTACGGCATCGGGGGGCAGATGGTGAATCAGATGCGCAAGCG
>Ga0302326_10022402_pt1 | contig 12919 bp, 10 predicted proteins | sample Palsa_T0_3_FD_202264 | JGI IMG/M metagenome (GOLD analysis project Ga0302326, IMG submission 202264) | Peat permafrost microbial communities from Stordalen Mire near Abisko, Sweden - Palsa_T0_3 | ecosystem: Environmental > Terrestrial > Soil > Palsa > Peat permafrost | place: Sweden: Abisko... | reverse complement strand
GTTCCAGCTGTCATCCAATTCGGCAGAGTAGAGGCCATTGCCTCTGGCACTCACCTCGATGTCGTCGGCAAAGGTACCCACGGCGCAGATGTTGTTAGCTACGGACCTCAACGTCAATTCCGGTGAGCCGTGGAACCGTTGATCGGTCCTGGCCGGCGATGCCGCCTGCGGGGACCACGACCGTTCATGCCAGCATCATCTGCACCTCCACGACCCAGGTAATTCGGGGTCCGTCGCAATCCAGGTAGAGCTCTCGAAACTCGCCAGTTGCTGTTTCAGTGGTTGTCTCCAACCAATAGTGAAGTGCGTTGAATCCACCATGGAAGTCGGGACCGTCGAATTCGGGGTCGCCCGTGATCACCGTCACCGCGGCGCGTTTGCAGGCAGGGATTTGGGCTGACGCAATCCCATCGAGATCGACCACGGTGCCGTCGGCGATCGGAACGGCAGCGGTCAGGTGGATGAGATCCGCCGGATCGCTGCGTGGCGCCTCGATGGCGACCGAGGGCCCGGCCCGGTCAATTCCCAGCGCATCGAGAGCAGCGTGAATACGGGGCCACAGGCGACCCTGCGCTCGTCCGATCTCGGCGACATCGGTCACCTGCTCGGAAAGGACAGCGGCCCATACCTCCTCAACTCCTTTGATGACGACGTCGTAGTCGGCCACTTGTTTCTCCCTTAGTTGTTCGAGGCGGGACTCCACACGGGCTAGGCGTTCCAACTCCGTCGTGACCCTCTCGTTGGCCTCGGCTCGGCGCAGGAGGAGAATGCCTCTGAGCTCGTCGGCGCTGACCGCCGCATCCAGGAGCCGAGCGATATCGGTCAGTGCGACGCCGAGGTCACGCAGAGCCAGGATGCGATGTAACCGCGGGAGCTGGTCCGGGGCGTACCACCGGTGGCCGGTGTCAGGATCGGTCCAGATCGGACGAAGGAGACCGATCTCGTCGTAGTAGCGGAGGGTCCTCACCGACACCTGGGCCAGGCGGGCAACCGTTCCGATTCCGTACATGGAGTCATTGGATCAGATGACGTAGCGGAAGGTTCAAGTCGATAACTGGAGGCAGGAATACCACGTCGCGGGGTCGGGCCCTCTCACCTTTTCCCGCCCCGGGCAATGCGAGCGGCATGGGGAGATCAGCGAATGGTCCCGTCAGACCGCAGGAACCGAGTTGGCGTTCCTCGAAGCCCGAATAGCGGGCTCTTGGTTACAACAGATCGCTCACGATCCGATGAGGATTTTCCGATCGTCGCCCAGGTTGCTTCTCGTCGCTCGCGTTACCAGCCTGTCGCAGCGACGATCGAGCCATTCAGGTGTTGGGCCGCCATGTTCCCGTCGTTCGGGGCGTCTCCATAGTTGTAGACCGAGCCGTTCGCCGTGGCGATCCAATATCCGCCACCAGACGACGTCGTAAAGATGGCGGTGGCCGGATTGGAGCTCCCCAGGGAACCAAGAGGATCACCCAAACTCGCTGCGTCACCATAGGCCGCGATCGCCCCGTTCGAGAAGAGCAGCCAGTAGCCCCGCCCGTCAACTGTGCGGGCGGCCGCCGTCACGGGCACGCTCTGCGGACCAGGTTGCCCGTAGTCGACCGCGTCCCCGAACGCATACACATTTCCGGTCGCTGTGACGAGCCAATACCCGTTCCCGCTGGCATCGGGCATGACGGCGACGGCCGCGCCGGAACAGCCGCCCATTCCGGGGCACGATCCTTCGAATTTGGCGTCGCCGAATGCGAACACGCCTCCGTCAGCTGCCACCATGAAATAGCCTCCGCCGTCAGTGGTGGGGACCATGCCGACGATGGGCGCGTTCAATCGCTTTGGATTAGACGATCCCGCCGGGGCAATACCGAGGCCGGGGATCGAATTGTAGAACCCGGCGTCACCGAAGGAGAAGATCCCGCCGTCCGACGCAACCAGCCAGTAACCCCCATCGTCGGCGGTCGGGGTAATACCGACCACGGGACGTTGCAGTTTCATCGCACCGGTTGAGCCGTGGAACTGCGCCGATCCGAACGAGAATATGCCCCCGTCAGACCCAACAAGCCAGTAGCCGTGTTGGCCCGTGGAGGCGCTCGCGGGGGTCGGTGTGGGGGTCGGTGGCGGAGTGGAGGCAACTGATGTGATGGAGATGGTCCAGCTGCACTCACTCACGACGGCGAGGCTGAACGTACCGATATCGTTGTAGGTGTTGGTTCCCGAGCCGCTCTGCCCGGCTTGGAAAGGCCCAAAATCCGACGCGGCGTCGCCTGCGGGTGAGTTGATGACGACATCGAAGAGACCTCCTCCGATGATGCTCGGGCATTCATAGCTCCATGCCATCGTCCATTTGCCGCCCACGCTGAACTCCTGCGGGTTGCCAGTGAGCCCAGTCTGTGCACTCGTGTAGGTGAGTGGCACCGCTAGCGCGCCCAGAGAAGTCGGAGCGATCGTGATCGACCAGGTGCAATTACTGATAATCCCAAGGCTGTGCTGTCCGGTGTCGTAGTAGAAGTCCTTACCACTCCCTGCCGCTCCCTGTTCCTCCACTCCTGCGTCCGTGGCTGGGTCACTGAAATCGGTGGTGGTCGGCTGGTTGACGACGACATAGAATTCATTTGCGGTCCCGACGCTCGGACACTGATAGCTCCAAGACATCGTCCAGTTGCCCGGCACATTGAATGCCGGTGGGCTCCCCGTGGACCCCGTTTGCGCACTTGTGTAGGTGACCGGCGAGTTTAGAGCTGCCGCTGCATTGGGAGCGACGCTGATGGACCAGGTACAGCCGCTGACAACCTGCAAGCTGAACTGTCCCGTGTCGTAGAAGTAGTCTTCGCCGCTTGACCCGGTACCTTGCACTTCAGGCCCAACGTCGAAGTTGAAGCTGTCCTCCGGCTGCACGACCGTAACGATGAATTCACCCTGGTTCCCGGAGCAGTTGTAGTTCCATGTCAGCGTCCACGGCCCGCTCTCGCTGAAGTTCGGTGTAGCGCCCGATGATCCGACGCTCGCGCTGGAAAAGGTGGTCGTGTCAGCGCCCGCCGGCGTGCTTCCAGAGAGTACGACAAAGCCGCTCAGCACAAGGAGAGGGGCCATTAGGGCAAGGCTGCGCCTGACGAGCCGGACCAGTTTCCCCATGCGAATAACCCCTTTGAAAGCCACCCTTGCGTTTGCAAGGTGTGGTTACGGCTTCCGCGCGAGTTTCTCCGCCAGATGCTCAAACACGATGAACTTCTGAACCAGATGTCCGCAGTCATTGTGACCCTCGGATGCGACCGTTCCTAGGGGAAAAGGACTCTATTTGTGCGATCGGCATGCTTAACCGAGTCGGCGCATCGGCCGGGAGAGTCGCTGTTGCCGCAAAACAGGGGATCAGTAGACGGGGAGCGGAATGACTGAGGGCGGTCTCCCGACGGCCGGGGCATGGTCAGGTCGGGACGTAGACGAGTACCAAGACATCATTGCCGAATCGTGTCATGTCAGCGAGCTTCAACGCCGGAGCGGTGTCGATACTCTCAAACAGGTGTTGGCCCCTTCCGACGGCGACCGGTGTGAGCAGGAGATGAAATTCGTCAATGAGCCCGTGTTCCATCAACGTGGCATCGAGCGGCCCGTTTCCGTACTTGATGATGTTGCCCCCGGGCTGTTTCTTGAGATCGCTGACGAACGGGGCGACGTCTCCCTCAATGATCGTCGCATTCCACGTGGTCTCTCGAAGGGTCGTTGATGCGACGTACTTGGGGATGCTGTTCATGCGATCGATGAATTGGTCCGGAGCGCCCGAATCGGCGCTCGTCATCGTGGGATACGCCGCCGAGAGCCCTTCGTAGGTCACCCGCCCAAGCAGCAGTGCCTCGGCCGCGAACAGCAGGCGCGTGGCGTAATCGAGGTGCTCCTCATTCAGATAGGGGAAGGCCCACTCATGGGGGGAGCCAATCTCTCCACCCAGCGAGACATGCGTGGATTCGATCAGTTTCCGCATGCGCCCATCCTCCGAAGCGGCGTCGACGCCCGACTAGCGATCCATGGAGTGGATCTTGTCGGCCGTGATCGTCAGGATCTCCCGGATCTGATCGCGCCCGCCGTACCACTGGTAGGGCCCACCCGTGTACCGCTGGGCGAGGACCTCGATGTGCTCCGCCCCACCTTCGGCGGTGATGTTCGTAACGTGCCCTCGGATGGCGAAATAGCGCGAGGGGTCGGCGGCATCGCAGACAGCGACGGATACACGGGAATCTCGCCGGATGTTGCGCATCTTTTGGTGCCCCTGCACCGTGTTAATGATCACGTGCTCACCGTCCGTGTCGACCCAGGTCTGGGTCGTCTGCGGCGAGCCGTCGGGCATCAACGTGGTGATGAAGCATGGGCTCGCACCCCGCATCAGCTCGACGAAGCGGTCAGGGAGATCCACCACGATGACGTTAGTGCAAGGCTCAGAACTTCCAACGGCGTAGTCAATGTCGCATTTGGGGACGGATGGCCGCTGCCCGGTGCTCCGGACCTCGTGACCGTCATGGCGGTAAGCACCAGGTCGCCCGGCGCCAAGGTCACTGTTGCCTGGCCTTACGGCGCTGCGGCGCAGTACCTTGCCATGTGGGTCGTGGCAAACCAGCTCGATCCATTCAGCGGCTGGACAGCCCCAGCCGCGAGAGACGGGCGATTTTTGCCTTACGAGGAGTCGAGGATGGACCGCACGGCGATAGAGAACCTGCAGATGCATGGCCAGGACATCCCTTGGCTGTTGGAGCACTGGGCCAGCCACAAGCCCGACCACCCGGCCCTGGTCTGGGATCCCCCCTCAGGCGAAGCCCGGCGCTGGACCTATTCCGAGCTCCTCCACGCCACTCGGGGCATAGCCGCCGGACTGCGCGATCACGGCGTGGAGGTGGGGGACAAGGTTCTCATCCACGCTGAGAACTCACCCGAGATGCTCCTCGCCTGGTTGGCCTGCTCGACGCTCGGAGCGGTGGCGGTAACGACCAACACGCGTTCGGTCGCCGCCGAGGTCGCCTACTTCGCCGAGCACGCGGGTTGTGTGGCCGCAATAGCGGATTCTCGCCACGCCGACACGGTCGCGCTCGCGGCGCCGACGCTCAAGTGGATCGCCGTCATTGCCGACGAGGAGGGATCGCCCGCCGATGTCGTTGCCGCCGAGTCGGCTGATCGGATCCCGTTTGCCGCACTGGCTGGTCAGCCTGACTCGTGGACCGGTCGACCTATTGAGCCAATGTTGCCTTTCGGCATCATGTTCACGTCTGGGACGACCAGCCGGCCGAAGGCTGTGGTGCACACCCATGCCAATGCGATCTGGGCCAGTCGCATCGGTCCGCGGAATATCGACCTCGGCACCAACGACCGCTACCTCATCTACCTTCCCCTCTTTCACGTAAATGCCCAGAGCTGGTCGTTCTTCTCGGTGCTTGGGGTCGGGGCTACCGCGGTCCTGATGCCCAAGTGGTCGTCCAGCCGGTTCTGGGACGTCGTGGCTGCGAACGAGATCACCCACATATCACTGATGCCGTTCTGCATTGGCACAATTGCAGGTCCCGATCGTCCGGCGTCGACCACGCTCCGCATCGGGGTGTTCGGATTGATTATGGACGTGCTGGACTCAATGCTCGGTATCGAGGTCTACGCCGCCTATGGCATGACCGAGACCGTGATACACGCCACCAACGGCAAGCCGTCGGAGCATCTGCCCGACCGTTCCATGGGCCACGTCACTCCGGGATACGAGTTCGCCGTGGTCGACAAGGAAGCAGGAACACTGTGTGGCGAGGGAGAGACCGGCGAACTGTGGTTGCGGGGTACCCGTGGCATCCAGCTGTTCTTGGAGTACTACGACAACGAAGAAGCCAACGCCAAAGCATTCGAGGACGGCTGGTTCAAGACCGGCGACATGGTGATGCTGGGGCCAGGGGGCAACCTCTTCTACCGCGAGCGTGACAAGGATCTTCTCAAGGTGGGTGGTGAGAACGTCTCGGCCCGAGAGGTCGAGGACGTGATAACCACGGTCCCCGGCGTGGCCCAGGTGGCGGTTGTAGGCAAGCACCACGACTTCCTTGACCAGGTGGTGGTGGCATTCGTGGTGACGGCTTCTGGCATCGATGAGGACGCGCTCGAAACGCAGGTCATCGAGACCTGTCGCGAGCGCTTGGCCGATTACAAGGTTCCGAGAGCGGTCTACGCGGTAGACGAATTTCCACTCGGGACGTTGGACAAGGTTCTCAAGAACAGGCTCCGTGAAATGGCCGACGAAAGACCTCCCGTCTGACCGCTGCAGCCGGGGTTATGGCTCCGATGTCCTATGGCTAAACCCCGATCGAGAGGAATTGGGCAGGAATTGGGACGGCCTAGCCATTCGGGTGTTTTGGATCCCCCATCGTGGTGCGGAACCCACAAAGTGAACGGCCAGCGAGGACTACGGCATGGTGACCGAAGAGGATTGGGAAGAAGCACAGAAGCGTCAGCGTCGGCTTCGTTTTCTTAGCTGTGCCGCTGGAATACTCATTCTCGGTGGGGTCAGCCTTCCGGCGATGGCGCTCGGCGCGGCGCTCACCAATGGCGGCGTAGCTCGCTACCTGGTTTCGGCGGGACTGCTCATCGGGTTCGTGGCTCCGAGTATGTGGGGGATGATTTTCGTCGCCAACAAACAACAGGCCGACGCAGACGACACGGTGCGGCAGCTGAACCGCGATCTCTCCGACGCCATCGTGAAATCGGACCGGGAAGCGGCACAGCGCAAGGTTCAGGCACGGCGCCAGCAATTTGAGAGTCGACTGGCCAATGCGCTCGACATGGCGGAGGGTGAACCTGAAGTCATTGATGTGATCGAGCGATCGTTGGAATCCGCGGTTCCGGACTCGCCGGCCGAGCTTCTCCTGGCCGACAACAGCCACGCCCACCTTCTCCGGATGGCCAGCGTTTCTCCAACGGGAGAACCACCGTCATGCGACGTCGATTCTCCCGACCGTTGCCCGGCGGCACGACGGGCGCAGGTTCAGCGCTTCAGCGACAGCGATGACCTCGATGCGTGTCCAAAGCTTCGCAACCGTGCCAATGGTCGCTTGTCAGCTATATGCGTTCCCGTCTCGATAATGGGTCGAACTGTGGGCGTGATCCATGCCACCGGTGCGCCCCACGAAGACACGGCGGAACACGCCGTCGAGGACCTTGTAACCCTGGCCAAACTCGCCGGCGCTCGAATCGGCCTCCTCCGCGTCATGGCAGAGACGCAACTCCAAGCGGCCACCGACAGCCTCACCGGGTTGTTCAACCGCCGTACATTCGAGGAAAAGGTCGCTGCGATTCGCAGGGAAGTGGACGTTATGGCGGTAGCCATGGTCGACCTCGATCATTTCAAGACTCTGAACGACACCTATGGGCATGAGACCGGGGATCGCGCTCTAATACTCTTCGCCCAGATGTTGAGGGAATCCTTCCGCTCGCAGGATCTTTGCTGCCGCCATGGCGGCGAGGAATTCGCCATCGCCTTCCCGGCTTGCACCGCCCTGCAAGCTCGAAATGCTCTCGACGCGTTTCGGTCTCGCTTACGTACCGCCGTCGCTGTTGCTGGTCTGCCTACGTTCACCGCCAGTGCCGGGGTCGTGGACGCCAAGATCCATGAAATCCTGCCCGCTGCCCTGAATCGAGCCGACGCGGCCCTCTATCAAGCAAAGTATGGGGGTCGCGACCAGGTGGTAGTGCATGACTCTGCCGGTGAGGTCATCTCCGAGCCCGAGGCCTCCTTCGCCGTCGCCGAGGGCAACCAAACGTTGGCAGCCGTCTCAGATGTTCGTCGACGACTGCGCTGACTTTATTCACATCGCCATGAAGATGGTCCGGGTATCGCCATGTATCAGCGGGCAGGGACAATCAGAGCTTTTGTAATTCGTCATTGACTGTCCGCCCCGCGCGGTGTGTTCGCAGATGCTCGGCACCGGCGGCTGACACCGAGATGAACTGGCCCCGCCCCGGTACGTGGCGACGTTCCAAATAGCCTCGGTCGTTGGCGTCCTCCCAAACGGGAAGGCGCGGACACGACGTCCGCCACGCATCGAGCACCTCGGAGTAGAGGCGCGGGCCGGGACCCAACCATTCCAGAAGATCGAGTATCAGGTCATCGAGGTTGTCGGTCATAGGTCTTCCTCGAATTATTCCAGGTCGTCCGCCCGAAACCTAACCGCCATCGGAGGGGAGGACGTGAGCGGGTCAGGTCTGTTGTCTCTGGCACGATATGCCTGTGACGGATGATGAGTTCATCGAGTCGGTCGTTGCCGAGTGCCGACGGGTCCCCAATGCAGAGGCAGTGAACCTCGGCGGCTCCAGAGCTCGTGGGGACTTTCGTCCCGACAGCGACTGGGACTTCGCCGTCTACTACCGGGGAGAGATTGATCCCCGGCCTTTCGAAGAGCTGGATTGGCCGGGTCGGGTATTCCGACCTTTCGAATGGGGCCAGGTGATGTACGGGGGAGCTGTATTCGACCTTGACGGGCGCCACTTTGACATTCACTTTCGCAATCTCGATGTCGTTGAACACTGGACTCATGAGGCCAACGAGGGGAGGTTCGACGTCTACATCTTGGGCTTCCACCTGGCCGGGATCCCGACGTACATGCTCCCCGGCGAGCTGGCCGGCAGTCAGGTCTTGTGGGGTGACCTGCCGCGACCGGATTATCCGGAAGCCCTCCGGAAGAGCGCGCCTCCCTCCTGGCTGGATCGGGCAAAGCGAGAACTCGACTACGCCAGCTACTGGGCGAACTCGGCCAATCCGATCAGCTGCGCCGGAGCGCTTGCCCGGGTCGTCCTCCAGGGATCACACGCACGGTTGGCCCATCGAGGTATCTGGGCCTTGAACGAGAAGCGAATGGTCCAGTGGGCGGACTTGACGAACCTCTACGGGCGATTTTCAAACCTCGGGTCGTCAAGAGGATCCCTGCACTTGGCGATTCAGGATGTTCGAGCGTCCATTGGCGAGATCGAAACCGAGGTCTTGGACCAACCCTGAGCAGCGGACGGAGGAGGCAAATGTCCGTGTCTGAACCAGCCGACCGACTTGTCTGCATTCTGCTCGTTCATTTTTGGATGACGAGATCGAGCTGGCGGAGTTGAAGCGATAGAGGCATGGCCCGCAGAAGTCTGTCGCGAGTTGCGCACGTGAGTCGGCCTTCCTACTGGCTCGCTTCTCCCCACACGAGAGAAGAGCATGGCAAGAGCAGCGTTGCGGTACCGGCACTTGCGGTAAGCGTGGAGCGCCTTAGGTACGTCGTATACAGTTGGGCGCTCGAATGGCCCATGAAACCGCTTGCTGCATCTCCCAGCCTGTCCTCGGGCATAGTTGTCCCATGACGTCGACCCGAGCGCCCAAGGCGCGGAACCCCTCGCGACTTGCGCGTCGCTTGGTTCGCTGGATGTTTCTCAATCGCCGTACCGGTCATCTCACTGTCGCGCAGTGGCCCAACATTGCATTGTCAGTCTTTATCGTTCTATCGATCGCACTCCACGTCTTCCGTCCGATGGGAGGAATCGAGACGTTGGCCCGTGTGCTTGTCGATGTGGCCCTTTTCGTTTGGGCGATTGATGAATTATTACGAGGAGTCAATCCATTCCGACGGATCCTCGGGGTTGTCGTGATAATCGCAACGTGTGTCACCCTTGCTCTGCAGGTGCACTGAACGCTACGTGCGCGGCGGGCAGCGTCAGATGGCAATATTGCTCCTTCTGCTCCGGTAGCCGGGGCGTGCACCCAGGTGGGGCTATGCGACGGGGGGGCAATGGTTTCGCGTAGAGACGTTCTCAAGGTGAGCGGGATAGCCGCTACCACTCTTGCTGCTTCCACACAGCTGCTGAGCAGTGCCGCGGGCGCACTCGACCCGATGGACACCCTCGCCGGCGTCAGCTCCGCTCGGCGGAGCGGTACCGGACCTCTGTATTGGACCACGTACGGCTATGAGGTCCAGTTCAACCAGATCATCCCTGAGGACGAGTGGATCGCCAACGTCGAATGGGTCGACGCCAACTTCAAGTCGTACGGCTACAAGATGCTCTGCACCGACGGCTGGATCGACTCCACCCAGGCAGTCACTCCACACGGCTACATCGTCAAGCATGACGACTCATGGACCCACGGGTGGGCCTGGTGGGCCAAGCAGCTGTCCCGCAAGGGCATGCAGCTGGGCGTCTACTACAACCCGCTGTGGGTGACGCGCTCCGCCATCCACGATCGGTCCACCGTCGTTGGCCGCCCCGACATCCGGGTCGCCGACATCGTCAATCCCAACGACCCCTTTGACGGCACCCACCAGCTGTACTGGGTCGACGTCACTCGCGACGGGGCCGAGCAGTACGTGAAGGGATACGTGAACTACTTCCGCGAGCTCGGTGCCGCCATGCTCCGGATCGACTTCCTCGGTTGGTACGAGATCGGCTACGACCAGAGCGAAGGCACCGTCTGCATGGCGCACGGCCACGAGTCGTACGCCACCGCCTTACGGTGGATGCGGGAGGCGGCCGGCGACATGCTGCTCAGCCTCGTCCTCCCCAACCTGTTCAACCACGCCGAGGTGGAGCGGGCCTACGGGGACATGATGCGGATCGACAACGACGTGGCCCAAGGGGGCTGGTTCTCACTCAGCGAAGGGCGTCAGACCTGGCAGCCGATCTGGTCGCAATGGAACAGCCCGTTCATGGGCTTCACCGGCTTCTCGGACGTCTCCGGGCGCGGACAGGTGGCCCTCGACGGCGATCCGACGATCATCAGCTCGTTCTCAACTGATGATCAGCGTCGAGCTGCCATCAGCCTCTTCATCATGGCGGGAGCGCCCATCGCCATCGGCGACCGGTACGACACCATCGGTCCGAACGCGTCGTTCTACCAGAACAAGGAGGTCTTGGCGCTGCGCGAGGCTGGCCTGGTTGGCAAACCCATCTACGCCAATGGGCACCTCCTCGACTACGACCCTACGAGCCGGGACCCCGAACGTTGGGTCGGCCAACTCCCCGATTCGAGCTGGGTGGTGGGTCTCTTCAACCGTGATGGTTCCCAGCTCCCGGTCACCAAGTCAGTGGACTTCGCCGACGTGCTGGGTCTCCAAGCGGCGGCCCAGGTCCGAGATCTGTGGGCGCACGAGGACCTGGGGTCGATGACGGGTTGGAAGGTGGCGCTCGGGCCCTACACCTCCTCGCTGGTGAAGGTGACCCCGACGGCGCGGGCCCACTACGAGGCTGAAGTCGGGGCCTGGTCCGGCACAGCCCGCTTCGACAACCTGTTCGACGGCTACGAGGGCTTCGGCTACGTGACCGGGCTTGACACACCCGGAGCTGGCGTCACAGTGTGCGTGTCGGTCCCCACGGCCGGCCGCTACCGATTCGATTGCTCCGTCGCCAACGCGACCGGATCACGGGCATCCCTGACTGCCGCGTCCACCGACCCCGACACCGCCGAGATCCACGGAACGGGCTGGATCACGGTGCCGACCACGTCCAGTTGGTCGTCCTGGCAGACGGTGAGAGTGACATTGCCTCTCGCTGCTGGCGACAATCTGATAACCATCCAGCATTCGGCGCGTGATGCCGGCAGCGTGAATGTGGACCACCTGGCCCTTGTGGGGGACTGAAGGCGATCCGTCGTTATCGACGCCCGAATCAGCGCCCGGATCATCCGTACACCGGGGGATCAGGCAAGCACGACTAGGTCACTGGTGTTTCACCAAAACAGATGATTTCGCGCATGACCCCGACCTCGAATCACTCCGAAGACGGGCTGCCCATGCCGGGCCCACCCGCGATAGCACTCTCCTCTACCGGATCGAGTTCCACATCGCTGGATAGGTTGGATGACTCTGCGGTGAAGTCGGAGCGGGTGGCCATCGAGAGCGAAATCGACGCCGGCCTTGTCCCAGGCCCAGATATAGGTGCTAAAACGGCGAGAATGCAACTCGATCTCCACGTTTCGCGATTCGACTGGGCTGGCGGTGCGAAAGGCATCGGACCCGGCATCGCCGACTTGGCCCAGCGTGCAGAGGCAATCGGGGTGCGCGCGCTCTCGTTCATGGATCACTACTTCCAGATGGACTGGATGGCCCCGGCAGAGCACCCGATGCTCGAGGGTTACACGGCGCTTGGTTTCATCGCCGGTCGCACTGATCGGTTACGTCTGCGGCTCCTCGTGACCGGGGTGACGTATCGCCATCCCGGGCTCCTGGCCAAGATCGTGACGACACTCGATGTTGTATCGAGCGGTCGGGCTGAGCTCGGGATCGGTGCGGCCTGGTACGAGCGCGAGCACCGCGGTCTCGGCGTGCCGTTCCCACCCACGTCAGAGCGCTTCGAGAGGCTTGAGGAGGCGCTCCAGATCTGCCTGCAGATGTGGAGCGACGACAATGGTCCCTACAATGGTCGGCACTACCAACTCGACGAGACGCTGTGCAGTCCGATGCCGGTGAGCACGCCTCGCCCGCGGATCCTGATCGGAGGTAGCGGCGAACGCAAGACGTTGCGGCTCGTTGCCCAGTATGCAAATGCGTGCAACATCTTCGGTGGCCCCGAAGAGGTGGCACACAAGATCGACATCCTCCGCCGGCACTGTGAAGCGGTAGGACGTGACCCCAACGAGATCGAGGTGACAGCGATGTACCGAGATTTCCCCGCGGACGCAACCCTCGACAGCCTCGTTCGGGGGGCCGAAGCCTTTGCGAAGGTCGGCGTGTCAACCCTCGTAACCGGTGCCGTCGGCGACGACCCTGGTGGTTGGCTTGAGTCAACCTTCGGTCCCGCCATGGAACGGCTGGCCGCCATCGAGCCCGCGGCGTTGATTTAGCCGGTGCACTCAACGACGGCGTTTTGAGGTCGGCCGCGCAGAAGAACCCTCCTCGTTGGCGCAGACGTCGATCGTCGGATCGAGCCCGATGACGGATGGCTCGAGGTGGCCGGTGGTGGCGAG
>Ga0302326_10022396_pt1 | contig 12921 bp, 12 predicted proteins | sample Palsa_T0_3_FD_202264 | JGI IMG/M metagenome (GOLD analysis project Ga0302326, IMG submission 202264) | Peat permafrost microbial communities from Stordalen Mire near Abisko, Sweden - Palsa_T0_3 | ecosystem: Environmental > Terrestrial > Soil > Palsa > Peat permafrost | place: Sweden: Abisko... | reverse complement strand
GCGACGGGGGCATGATTGGCAAAAAGAAACCCGCGGCTCCGGCGGCCAAATCTCCCGCGGCGAAAGTGAGTTAGGTTTCATGGCTACTCAAGCCGTCACCCTAGCGAGAACGGGTGGTCCCGCCTCTGCCGGCGTGCTGCTTCCCGCATTCACGCTATGGTGGCGTGAAATCGTGCGCTTTTACCGGCAGAAGTCGCGGGTGGTGGGCGTGCTGGCGTCGCCGCTGGTGTTCTGGGTCGTGCTGGGTTCGGGATTCGGCAACTCCTTCCGCTCCGTCGGCGCCCAGGGCCAGCAGCACTACATGGATTATTTTTATCCCGGCACGCTGATCCTGATCGTGCTATTCACCTCAATTTTCGCCATGATGTCGCTCATCGAGGACCGCAAAGAAGGATTTCTGCTCTCCGTGATGGTGGCTCCGGTGCCGCGCTCGGCGATCGTGCTAGGCAAAGTCTTAGGCGGCACGACCCTCGCCGCGATTCAGGGGATGATCTTTCTCGTCTTCGCTCCTTTCGCCGGCGTGCATCTCAATCCGCTGCAAGTTTTGTTGGTGGCCGTGGTGGTCTTCCTGGTTTCGTTCGCTCTGACCGCGCTGGGCTTCGCCATCGCCTGGCCGATGGATTCCACTTCGGCCTTCCATGGCATCATCAATCTGTTTCTGATTCCGCTATGGCTCTTGTCGGGCGCGTTGTTTCCTCTGTCCGGCGCCTCGGTGTGGATTCGCGCCTTGATGTATATGAACCCGCTCACCTACGGGGTCGAGGCGTTGCGTGACTTGCTCTATCCGGGGATGGATACCCAGTTCCCTCTGCCCTCGGCGATGGCGACGTTGCTTTTGTTTTCGCTGGTGATGTTCGGACTCGCATTCTACATGGCGAACCGCCGCACCACGAGGCCTGCCGCGTGAATCTGCTTGCCGGACGCTACATGATTGCCCGCGGCCGCATGGCCGTGCATCGCGCACCAGCATGATCGCCGCCGTGATCGCGTCGGCTCTGTATCTCTGCGGTGGATAGATTCTATGCCGATCGTGAGACTGAAAATCGACGTAGCCGGGACCGTCGGCGACGAAGCCTGGCGCGAGATCAAGCAATTCGATCAAATCCAAAGCGCCGACTTCGGCCCTCAGTTCGGCGGCGGCGGACGCTGCAACCACGCGCCCAATGCGCCGCACGCAAAGGGAGAATGGATTGGAGCCGAAATTCGGCTTCTGACGCCGCTTCTGGCCCAGTATGCCGTGTCGCATTATCTGGAGCAGGAGCGCGTGCTCGACGCCGATGTCGTAGAGTAGGAGTGACAATTCCCCAGTCCACAAATATGTCTGCCGATCCGATTCCAGATCTGCCCACCGACGAGGCCCGACTGCCAAGGCCCGGCATGTCCCACACCCAAAAGTTTCTCTTCTTCGTTACCGCGTGGCTGATCTGTCTCATGCCTTTCCTGTTCTGGTGGAACACCTGGTTTGGCCGCAAGCTTTCCGACCAGCAGTTAAACCAATACCTGCACGACACGAAGAAGCCGCGCCACATTCAGCAAGCATTAGTGCAGGTAGGCGAGCGCGTCACCCGGCAGGATGCCACCGCGAAACAATGGTATCCGGAGCTGGTGCGCCTCGCCGCCGATCCGGTGGAAGAAGTGCGCAACACCGACGCCTGGGTCATGGGCCAAGACACGTCCGGCGCGGGATTTCATGCGGCGCTGCTGAAGATGCTCGCCGACCCCTCGCCCATGGTTCGCGGCAATGCCGCGCTGTCGCTGGTGCGCTTCGGCGACGCCTCAGGTCGTCCGCAGATTCTGGCGCTGCTGCAATCGGCAGAAGTGAGGGTACCCACGTCTGGCGCAATAGGGCCAACCGATTCCTGGTCGGACCCCGGCCGCTCGGCTCAGGTTGTCGATACTGCCGCTGTCGGCACTACGATCCGCGAAGGCGGAGTCGTCGCCAAGATCCGTACCGCTGTGTTTACCGACGGCACCGGCATCTTCGAACTGCGCTCTCCAATCAGCGGCCGGCTGCATACGCTCTTGGTGCAGCGCGGAAAGACAGTTCATCCCGGTGACGTCATCGCCGGCATCGATCCCGGAACCGAACAGGTGTGGGAAGCCCTGCGCGCCCTCTATCTCATCGGCCAACCCGACGACCTCCCCGCCATTCGCCCCTACCAGCGCGACCTGCCTGATATTTCGAACGATGTGCGCCAGCAGGCCGTGGAAACCGAGCAAGCGATACGAAGCAGGGACAGCCGTTAGCTCCTGGACGCTCAGCGTGATTAACTAACCTTACATGACGCAGACGCTAGGTTATGTCGCCCTTGTCGTCCGAGACTACGACGAAGCCGTAAAATTCTTCACAGAGTCGCTCGGCTTCAACGTGATTGAGGACACGGTCCAGGGACAAGGCAAACGCTGGATACTTGTGGCTCCGCCAAACTCCCGCGGCACCAGCCTGCTTCTCGCCCAAGCTTCAACCCTGGAGCAAGCCAGCCGAATTGGGAACCAGACAGGCGGAAGAGTCTTTCTGTTTCTGCACACCGACGACTTCTGGCGAGACTATCGCCAAATGAAGGCCCGCGGAATCAAGTTCCGAGAGACGCCGCGCGACGAACCGTATGGTACGGTGGCAGTCTTCGAAGACCTTTACGGCAATCAGTGGGACCTGTTGGAACCGAAGCACAGTCGAAACCGCTCCCAAGGCTGAGTCCGGCCCGAGAGATCGGCCGGACGACAAACGACTCTTGCTCGCTCGGTAACTTCAGCTTCACCCCACCGCCTCCATCACCACTCGCTCCACATCCTTCCACGCCCCCGACCGGGGATCGACCACCTCAAAATGCCCCGCCCCGGCAATCTCCACCAGACGCGCATCCTCTTTCATCTTCTGCTTGGCGCTCACGTAATCTCTGCTGAAAGCGGGCGGAACCACGTCATCCGACGCGCCATGCACGAGCCACTGCCGCGCCCCAATTGCCAGCTTGATCGGATCCGCTTCCCGGTAATGATCCCCAACTTCCGACGGCTTCCCGCCCAGGAACTCCACCACCGCATCGTTACTCAAATGCAATTCATAGGCCCGCTGCAAATCCACTACACCCGCCAGGGATATCACCGCCTTCAATCTCGTCTCATGCGCCGCCAAACACAGCCCCAGCTGAGCTCCAGCCGAGTGTCCCATCGCCACGACTCGCCGCAGGTCGACCTCATATGGCCGGGTGCTCTTGCTCGAGAGATTCTTGGTCGAGAGTTGGGTCAAGAACTGATAAGCCGCCCGCACATCTGCAAACGTCCCCGGCCATCCCCCACCAGCATTCCCCACCCGCCGGTACTCCACATTTGCGGTCGCGATCCCCTTCGCCGTCAACGCCGCACATAGATGCCCCGTGTACTCCAGATTGTATCTTGAACGCCAGTACCCTCCGTGAATGATGATCGCCAGCGCATGTGGCCCTTTCTCCTGCGGCAGTCGCAAATCCACAAACTGATTCTCATCCCCGCCGTACGCCATCCGTGCATCCGCCTTTGGCGGCGCCACACTCAAAATGTCATTCCCCGATGTCATGCCGCAACCGCTTCCTCACGCAAGGATTATACGGGCCGCAAATCAAACCTTAATGCGATGGGAGCCCTTCTGTATTAGCATGCAATGGGTTACAGAATGCAATCGGACTCCGCACACTTCCCAGCCACTCCCATTGCCTTGAAAATGGCGGTCGCGATCGGCATCGGCATGCTGGCCGGCATGGAGCGCGAATGGTCCAACAAAGACGTAGGCATTCGAACGTTCGCCATCGTTGCCCTGCTTGGCATGCTCGCTTCCTTGATCGGACAAAGCGTCGCCATCGCGGCGCTGATCGGTGTGTTCTTGCTGATTGCCGCCATGAACGCGCGGAGTATCCTCGACCATCGCTCCTTGGAGATCACTACCTCCGCAGCCTTGATCTTGAATTACCTGCTGGGCGTCCTGGTCGGCCTTGGTCATATCTTCACTCCGGTGGCCGGAGCCATCGTCATGACCATGCTTCTCGCCTGGAAGACCGAACTGAGCCGCTTTGCCGGTGGCTTGCAGCCGGCGGAGATTCGTAGCGCCGTCTTGCTAGGACTGATCGGCTTTGTCATCTATCCGGTTCTCCCAAACCGCTACGTGGATCCCTGGCAACTGTTCAACCCCAGTGACGCTTGGATCAGTGTTATTGCCATCGCCGGAATTGGGTTCGTGAATTACGTGTTCCTCCGCATTTACAGCACACGCGGCCTCTATCTCGGCGCGCTCTTCGGCGGCTTGGTGAACAGCAGCGCCACCGTCGCGGAGTTGGGCGCCCGCCTGCAAGAGACTGGAATGGTCAATAGGACGACAACACTGGTCCTGTTGACCACCATCGCCATGTTCGCCCGAAATCTGATCCTCGCTACCATTTTCTCGCCCCGCTCCCTGAGCGCCACCCTGATGCCGCTTCTGGCCATGACTCTGGTCGCCGGTTTCTGGGTGTGGCGGGATCGCAGGATTGAAGAAAGCGTCCCTGGAACTCTGACGCTCACCTCTCCAATCGCGCTCACCAAGGTTCTCTGGTTCGGCACGGTGTTCATTTTCATACAAGTCGTAGGAACCCTGCTCACCAGATATTTTGGCAGCGGGGGCATGCTTGCCACCGGCGTCTTCGGTGGCCTGGTAAGCAGCGCCAGCACCACGGCTGCGGCCGCCACCATGGCCATGCACGGCAAAATCACGGCGGCGCTGGCCGGCAGCGCCACCGTGCTTACGTCTTTGGCCAGCGCCGCCGTGAACCTGCCCATTGTCTGGCGAACCACCAAAGATAAAACCATTATGAAGGCACTGACCATCAAGATGGCCGCCGTGATCGGGACGGGAATCGCCGCAGTCGCCCTCGACCGGGTTTTCCAGCTCTCCGAATTTCTGGTGCGAAAGTGAGGGCGTTAATGGATTCACGTGGTCGGAGCAACCCCGCCCACGTGTGGGCGCAGTTCGAGCGAACGTATCTGCAAGGAAAAAAACGGCAAATGGGGCACGGCTCGCCTCGCTGAGTTTTTCCGAGAAAGTTTCCATACTGAAGAAACTACGGGACCGGAGCCTCGCGATTGCGTCCTTCCGTCTAAGGGTCAAGGCGTCGGCCCTACGAGGATGCTGAACCTCCTGGGCCGACCCAGTCGGGGGCGGGAACCACGTCCCAGATCGTTAGCACCCGACATTTGAAGGTGGACCACCCCCGTATTCATTTTTTCTTTCAAACGTCCACAATTTATTCCTTTCCCCCGTAGAACTCAGCTATTCTCTACGCGGATGACTACGCTGCCTCTCTCCGAGCTTCTCGGCGCCACGGTCTACGACCCGTCCGGCGCGGCAACCGGACGGGTGCGCGAAGTCACGCTCGCGCCTCAGGAAGACCGCAACCGCATCGCCTCGTTCATCGTTAAGACCAAATCCGGCAACCGCGTCCTTCCCTTCTCCGCCGTCTCCACCATTGACGCCAATATCCATACCTCCACCAATCCCGCGGAATGGCCCGCCGCCAACGGCGCCGAAGGCTTGTTCCTGCTCGAACGCGATCTTCTCGATCAACAGGTCATCGACGTTCACGGACGCAAAGTCGTTCGCGTCAACGACGTCGACCTCCAAATCGACTCTAGTACAGAGGCTGGCCGCCCTCACACCATCCTGCGCATTCAATCGGTCGATATCGGCGTCCGCGGCGCCGTCCGTCGCCTCCTGCGCGGCCTCGCGCCTCGCACCGCGCTTCACGTCCTGCTCCAGAGAATTCCTCCTCGCACTATCCCCTGGAGTTTTGTCGATCTCATCGAAACCGATCCTGCCCGCCGCATCAAACTTAAGATTTCTCACGAAGGCCTGGCGACGCTCCATCCCGCCGACATCGCCGACATCGTAGAAGACCTCGCGCCCGATGAGCGCGAGGCCGTCTTCCGCACCCTTGATGAAGATGTCGCCGCCGAAACTCTCGAAGAAGTCGAGCCCAAAGTTCAGAAGTCCATCGTCGAATCCCTCGACTCCGAGCGCGCCGCCGACATCGTCGAGGAAATGGATCCCGACGCCGCGGCCGACCTCCTCGGCGACCTCCCGCAGGATCGCACCGAACAAATCCTCGTCGAGATGGAGCCCGAGGCCAGCCAGGAAGTCGTCGAACTCCTCGAACACCGCGAAGAAACCGCCGCCGGACGGATGACCACCGAGTTTCTAGCCCTCCCAGTGACCGCGACGGTGGAGAATGCCATCGGCGTAATGCGTGAGTTCGAAGGCGGCATCGAAACCGTCAGCACCATCTATCTGGTCGACTCTCACGGCACTCTCGCTGGCGCCGTCCCGCTCGTGAAACTTGTCCTCGCCCGGACCGACACGCCTCTCCTGTCGCTCATGCAGGAGCCTCTGGTCTCCACCCACAAAGAGACTAGCGACAACGAGGTCGCCGAACTCTTCGACAAATATAATCTCGTGACCCTCCCCGTCATCGACGAACACAACAAGCTAGTCGGCGTAGTCACCTCCGACGACGTAATCACCATGCTCCGCGCGAAACTGTAAGGACTTACCCGGTGCTCCCCCGTGCCCTCCGTAGTTCAGCCTTTTGTCCGATCCCTGTGAATCCGTGCACATCCGTGGCGAAGACGTTTCCTGCCGGCGACCGGCAACTCGGTATAATCATTCGTTCTCAGGAGAAGCCCCCTTGCCCTTTGACGACCTCCGCCAATGGATCGCCACCCTCGACCGCGCCGGCGAATTAAAGCGCATCCAAACTGAAGCCGATCCCATTCTGGAAATCGCAGAAATCACAGATCGCGTCAGCAAATCGAAGACCGGCAAACCCGGCGGCTCTGCACTCCTGTTCCAAAACGTCAAAGGTCACCCTGGCTCTCAACTCCTCATCAACCAGTTCGGCTCCGAGTCCCGCATGAAGCTTGCGCTCGGCGTCAACTCCTTCGACGAATTTGCCGACCGCATCCGGGTGTTCATGGACCTCAAATCCCCGCAAGGCTTCCTCGACAAACTAAAAATGCTTCCCCTCCTAACGGAAGCTGGCAAGTTCTTCCCCAAGACCGTCTCCGCCGGTCCCTGCAAAGAAGTGATCCAACGCGACGGTTTTTCCCTCCTCGACTTTCCCATTCTCCAGTGCTGGCCCAAGGACGCCGGGCGCTTCATCACCCTGCCCTGCGTAACAACTCGCGACCCGAAATCCGGGAAGCGAAACCTAGGCATGTACCGCCTCCAGGTCTACGACGGCCACACCACGGCCGCGCATTGGCAGAGACAAAAGATTGCTGCCGAACATGCGCGGCAACGCATGCGAGCTGCGGTTGAAAGCAAATCCGCAGCCGTGGATATCATGGCCCGCACCTCTGGCGGCTCTCAGCTCGCTGCCAGTGATCATCCATCCGGCAAAATGGAAGTTGCAGTCGCCATCGGCACCGACCCCGCCGTCACCTTTTCGGCCATAGTCCCCGCTCCCCCCGACATCGAGGAATATCTTATTGCCGGATTTTTGCGCGCTGCGCCAGTCGAACTGGTCAAATGCGAAACCGTCGATCTCGAAGTTCCTGCCACCAGCGAAATCGTTCTAGAAGGCTACGTCAATCTCGACGAACTTCGCACCGAAGGCCCCTTCGGAGACCACACCGGGTTCTATTCGCTCGAAGATCTCTATCCCGTCCTCCACGTCACCTGTATAACTCACCGCAAAGATCCCATCTACTCGACCACCATCGTCGGCAAGCCTCCCATGGAAGACGCATACATGGGCAAAGCCGTCGAGCGCGTTTTTCTCCCCCTCATGCGCCTCTCCATCCCCGAACTCATCGACATCAACCTCCCCATCGAAGGCGTCTTCCACAACCTGATGATCGTCTCCATCCGCAAGTCCTATCCCGGCCAGGCCCGCAAGGTGATGAACGCCATCTGGTCGCTCGGCCAAGCCATGTTTACCAAGTGCATCATCGTGGTCGATGAAGACGTCGACGTCCAGGACCTCCCGGACGTAACCCTGAAAGTCCTCAACCACATCGATCCCGAACGCGACATCCAATTCATGCTAGGTCCGGTTGATTCGCTAGACCACGCCTCGCGTCTCGCGAACTACGGCTCCAAGATGGGCATCGACGCCACCCGCAAATGGCCCAGCGAAGGCTTCACCCGCCCCTGGCCCGATGAAATTATTATGGACGCGAAGACAAAAGCCCTGGTGGATAGCAAGTGGAAAGCCCTAGGTAAAGAGTTAGGAGTAGAGTGACCGCCTGGGAGGGGCACTGCTCGGTGCACCCACGGCGAGAGTCACAAGGCACAAAACGGCAGCGGTACGTGCCAGTTTCGAGAACGCCTTTGGTATGGATACCCTCATGCCTGATGAATGTAACGATGGCTGCAACTGCTCGACCGCAACTGGGTTTTAACATCTGCCAGCCCGTTGCATCCAATGCGTCGAATGTGATTTCAGTACGGCGGTTGGGGTAAGTGAGGCCAGAACCGCAATCACCGCCTGTAGGCAGCGGTTGGCCGGTTAGCTTAGATCACGCAGTTCTTCAGGGAAAGTCATACCTCGGGATGTTGCATGCGCATCACCGAGCGAAAGGACCGCTCCAGGGACTGCGCTGTCCGCTCTGCTTTGCTTTCACAAACTAGGCGACCCTGCTGGGGAGTTCTTGACTTCGTTCTTGACTTCGGCGGAACTCCCTTTTCATGAGGATTGCGGACAACCGTTCTACCTGTTTTGATTCGGCTTTCCGTTCCTTGCGGATCTCTTGCAACCTCTGCTCGTAATGCTGGAGTTCTAATCTGCCGCGAAGTCTCCTGGGGGGAAGTTCTTTGGTGGAGTCCAGCATCCTCCTGTGACTCCCCTCCGCAGACAGAGTGGCAGAAGATGCGCAATCCGCTCCTTGACCTTGGTCACATAGCATTCTTCCTTCGTGAGCGGCCTTCCCGAATTCATCCGCCGTGCCGGTCTCAACCTGCACAGGTCTTTCACCTGCACCTGCCGAACAGTTTGGGGAGACAAAACCTTGGGGATCGCGGTCTTTGCCAACCCGTGCTTTCTTGGTCATTTGTACCGAGGCAACGAGGGACATCGGCGTCCTTTCGTGTTTTCGTGATGCCCCTAGGTCGTGCGGTTGGTTTGCCATAGGATAATGCGTGGGTTTTCAAATAGATGTGGGGCTTTGCGGTCAAGCCCGTTCATGGGAGTTTTTGCCAGGCAGTGAGTAGTTTGTTCCTCTATCTCAGGTTCTGCAGTCATCGAGTCGGTTAAGGCAAACGCACACGCTGTGGCGAGGAAGGCAATCCTAATTGTGATTCTTCCTGGGTACTTCTTAGGATCGCATGTAGCTGGGAAACAAGGTCCTGGACCTTTTCAGGATTGCTCTCGGCGCGTATCTGGCGGCACAGTGCCGGACCAACTCGACGTCGTACATAGACAGCAGCCGTGGGCGAGGTGGGGAGGCGGTCGTGAGGGTCGGAATGTCAGTCGGAAGCCTGACGCTAACCCATGACCGCCTGTAGCGGAATTTCATTTTGATGGTAGGCGACGCAATTGACTTCGGCAATACGGCGAATTCCGTAGGTTGCAGAATCCCCTCCCGGAGGGGTCGCCTGCCATCGCCCATCGTCCATCACCCATCGCCCGCGACCCATCGCCCGCGACAAATTGACGGGCTCATGCCGCAGGACTAGACTTTCGTTCCGGAGGTATTCCATGCGCTGTTTACTGAAAGTTACAATTCCAGTAGGGACCGGCAATGCCGCCATCAACGATGGCAGCTTGGGCAAGACGATCGAATCCATTCTCGCCGACCTGAAGCCTGAAGCCGCCTACTTTGCCGGAGATAATGGCAAGCGAGCCGGTTTCATCTTCTTCGATCTGAAAGACGCGTCGCAAATACCCGCCGTGGCGGAGCCGTGGTTTCTGGCTTTCGATGCTCATGTCGAGTTCCATCCGGCTATGAACCTGGAAGACCTGAAGAACGCCGGACCTGGCATCGAACGGGCCGTCAAGAATTACCGACGAACTTCACCGGCGAAAGCGGCGTAAGGATGCCGTCCATCGCCTAAGGCCGTGGAGTGCAGTGGCCAGTGAAATCAGTGGCCAGTGGTCAGAAACAACAGTTGGCTGGCCACTGACCGATGACCACTGGCCACGATTTTCCCCAAAGCTTTCGGGGCAGACTGGCAATCCGACGAAGGCTGATTTTGCGTATATCTATATAAGGAAGAGATCTAGCGTTGTCGAGGCCGCAACCACAAGGCATTTCGGATCTGGCCCTGGTGACGGGGCTAAAGTCCGGCGATCAGGGGGCAATGGCGGAGTTATATGACCGCTATTCTTCGGTGGTGTATGCGGTCGCGTTGCGCGTGCTGGGCGATACTGGAGCGGCGGAAGACGTGCTGCAGGAAGTGCTCCTGCAATTGTGGCGCAAGCCCAGTGCTTTCGATGCGGCGCGCGGCAGTCTGGGAAGCTGGCTGGCGGTAATCACGCGGAACCGCGCGATTGACTCCCTCAGAAAACGGCGACCGGAAACGGATATTGAGGACGTAGTCTTGTCGGTGGCGCCAGACCTGGCAGGAGAGGCGGAGCGGGCGCGGGCGGCGGAGAAAGTGCGGGGCGTGATGGGAAGCATGGCGCCAGCGCAGCGCAGCGCGCTCGAAATGGCTTACTGGCAAGGCATGAGCCATTCCGAGATCGCCGACAAGACGGGGGAACCGCTGGGGACAGTGAAGACGCGGATTCGCGCGGGACTGATCGTATTGCGGAAGGCGTTTCAGACTTGAGTGAGGAAGTGGTGTGATCGGTAAATGAGCGAGCACGAACGATACGCGGAGGATCTAGCTTTGTACGCGCTGGATGCGCTTTGGGGAGAAGATCGGGCGCAAGTGGACGAGCATCTGGCGACGTGTGCGGCGTGCCGGCGAGAACTGGAGCAACTGCGCGGCGATACCGCGCTGCTGGCCTTGTCAACCACGGGGCCGAGACCTCCCCAGCGGGCGCGGCAGAGGCTGCTCGATGCGGTGGCGCGAGAGGCGCGCACGCCAAAGGTGATGCAGACGTCGACGCGCCGTTCGTGGTGGGGATGGCTGGGATGGGCGGCTACGGCGGCGGTGGTGATTTTTGCGCTGTCGTTGTGGCGGGAGAACTCTGAGCTGAAAGGTAGTTTGGCGTCGGCGAGTTCGCAGGCGGCGAAGAGTGCTCGTGATGTGGAAGAGATTCGGAGGATCGCGGCGCCGATCCTGGAGCCGGAAGCGCAGCGCGTGACGCTGGTCGCGGCGAAGACGCCCCCGCAGCCGCAGGGCAAGGTGTTTTATCTGCGGAACCGCAGCAGCCTGGTTTTGCTGGCGAACAACCTGCCGGCGCTGCCGGCGCAGAAAGCTTACGAGTTGTGGCTGATCCCGACGAACGGGGCTCCGATTCCGGCAGGAGTGTTCAAGCCCGATGCGCATGGGAGCGCGAGCGTGGTGAATCCTCCGCTGCCAGCGGGAGCCGAGGCCAAGGCCTTTGCGATTACCGTGGAGAACGAAGCGGGGTCGGCTACGCCGACCATGCCGCTCGTGATGATGGGCGCGGGCGAGTAGGGGCTTACGCGGTGTAAAAACACCGCTCTCCCACCGGCACTCCAGCCAAGATCAGATTCTCCTGGCGGTTACTGTTCGAAAACTTTGACGGCTTTGGGGACGGTGGAGTGTTCTTTTCTGTAGGCGCGGGCGATGTCGCCGAGAGGGGTTTCCCGCGGGAGGGTTCCAAAATCTACCACCGGTTGCTCGCCCTGCCCATAACTGTAAGCCGAGGCGCCGAGCAGGCTGGATTCCGGCGCCATGGCGTGCTGGGAGGCCTGCTGGGGATGATCAGCCATCTGCATGGGCTGGGGGTTGTTGCTCAGGACGGAAGCGGCTTGTCCGAAGGCGGCCGCAGTGGCGCACAGAAAACAGAGAGCGAAGATTGTGATTTTCATAAGATTTTTCCTGTCGGGAGAACTTCCCTAAAATGGGTCAAAGAGCTGCGGAATGCCGGAATGACGCGGCTTCCGCGGTAGCAAGGGGCAATCCGCATACCAAACGGGAGCGGGTGGGATTCGAGTTAGCGGACGCAAATGCCGGCTGGTGGCAAGGATTTGCACATAGGTGGAAGATGGGGTTTGTGGGCGCCGCTGGCACAAAGGTCTTAACTAAATCCTGTATTGGTCGGCAGTTACTCTAAGGTCGGACTCCTTTTTTTTGCCGAGGGTGGGGTGGGAGTCTGGGGTGGTGGTCACTGCTGGTTGGACGGAAAAGGCAAGGCCCCGCCCAAGCGGTAAGCTTGGACGGAGTCCGCTCCGAGTTGCGATGGACACCAAGTGCGTCGGGCTTATTGCCTCAACCTCTCTGGCAAAAAGCGGTGCTCCGGCACTGCCAAGGATATTTTTGCCCTTGACAGAGCCTTCTCTCTTATCGAGGGGCACCCGGCAGTAACAATAAAAGGGGGCGGGTAACAGGACCCGCCCCTCAGCATTCACTGACGCGGGGCAGTTCGGAGGCTCGCTGTGCGGATCTCAAAGCCGTCTGGGCGGCTCGAAGACAGCGACACCTGAATGGTCTGGATCTGCGAAGCCAGCTGCGAGATCTGGGTCTGCTGCGCAGTGCTCTGCGTCTGTGCCGCCCGGATTTGCGCTTGCTGGCTTCTGAGCTGAGTCTGTTGAGCGCGAATCAGCTTTTGCTGCTCGCGAATCAGCGCCTGCTGCTCTTTGGTAGCCTCGATCAACAGCGCCGTCAGCCGGCTGTAGTCCACGCTGCGAGCGTCCTTTCCGTTCGCCTCGTAGGTGACTAATTCCGGCACCACTGCCCCCACTTCCTCGGCAATGACGCCCACCTCATGTTGGCCATTCGCCTTCAGGTCGTAGGAAACGCCACGGAGCCGCTCCACCTTCTCCAAGGCGCCGTGCAGGGTTTGA
>Ga0302326_10022394_pt1 | contig 12921 bp, 7 predicted proteins | sample Palsa_T0_3_FD_202264 | JGI IMG/M metagenome (GOLD analysis project Ga0302326, IMG submission 202264) | Peat permafrost microbial communities from Stordalen Mire near Abisko, Sweden - Palsa_T0_3 | ecosystem: Environmental > Terrestrial > Soil > Palsa > Peat permafrost | place: Sweden: Abisko... | reverse complement strand
CCAACGTCACCTTTTATTCGGTGGATACCCGCGGCGTGACCACCTACGCGCAGAATGCAGGCGCCACCAACCAGTTGAACAACGCCAACAATGCGTCCTCCATGAGCACGCTGCAGGAGGGGAACGCTAACAAGGACGAGATGAGGGCGTCAGATAATGCCGAGACCTCCTCGCGCGCCAATGTCCAGCTTCCCCTCCGCAACCTGGCGGAAGCCACCGGCGGCTTTCTGCTCGGCGAGAGCAACGATTTGCGCACGCCGCTACGCCACCTGAGCGAAGAGATCGCCAGCTACTATGAGCTGACCTACAACCCGCACATCGACAACTATGATGGCAGCTTTCACAAGCTGAAGCTGGAAAGCGAGCGCAAGAATCTGGTTCTGCAAGCCCGCAATGGCTACTTCGCCTTGCCGCCGGAAGCGCGCGCCGCGGGCATGGAAACGTTCGAGTTGCCGCTGCTGAAAGCCCTCTCGGATGCGCAAGTTTCGCACGACGTTGAATTCCGCGCGAGCGCGTTCCTGCAGCAGCCGCGAAGCGACGGCACCGATCTCTCGGTGCTGGTGGAGGTTCCACTGCACGGCTTGCAGGCTAAACCGGATGCGGCCCAGAAGGGTTTTGACGTGCACTTCTCGTTGGCCGCGCTGGTGAAGGACGACAAGGGCGAAGTAGCCGGTCCCAAGCTGACCCGCGACCGTTCTGTCCACGTTACCGCCGATCAGTTGAAGATGGGCAATTTCGTGGAGAAAATGCCGCTCGATCTGCCGCCGGGAAAATATAGCCTGGAGACCGCCGTTATGGACCGCGAGAGCGGCAAGATGGGAATCGAGCACAGCGGCTTCACGGTGGGCCCCACAGGCAAAGGCGTGCGCATCTCTTCGCTTGCTTCAGTGCGTTCTTACACGCCCAATGTGAAGGGCCTGGACCCCAATGAACCATTTCAGTTTCAAGGGGGCAGCATCACGCCGACCTTGAATAACAACGTGCCCCACGTGGAGAATTCGGTTCTGCGGCTCTTCTTCGTGGTCTATCAGGACCACTCCATTTCCGCCAAGCCCACAGTGGAAATCGAATTTCTGCAGAACGGTAAAAGCTTGACGAAAGTACCGATGCAACTGCCCGACGCCGATGCCCAGGGCAGAATCCCGTACGTCATGACCGTTCCAGCGGCAGCCATTCCTCCCGGCGTCTACCAGGTGCGTGCCACGGCCAAGCAAGGCGACACCGAATCGGTGGCTCAGACAGACGTACAAATCGAAGCGAAGTGAGTCCGAGCTCAAAAGATCGTTTTCAACCCGAACTGAATCTGCCGCGACGTGGTCGCCGTGGTGGTGATCAAACCCGCCGACGGGCTGATCGCGGCGCCCGAGAACACGATGGCGTTAGGCGTCCCCAGATTCGTGTGGTTGAGTACATTGAAGAATTCCGACCGAAACTGCAGCTTCATTCTCTCGGTAGCGGCGATGTCCTTGACCAGGGATAGGTCCAGCGATGCAAGTCCAGGACCGCTGTAGGTTCCGCGGCCAAGGTCGCCGTAGGTGCCGGCCGCCGGCAGCAGGAACGCGCCCGGGTTAAACCATTGGTTGGGATTGCCCAGCACCACCGGTCCGCTGAACGCCGGATTCAGGGAGGGGCGGTCGGGATTGCGCGTGTCTCCATCGCCGGAGCGGTTCGAGCCAATCTGCGGAGTGAACGGGAAACCGCTCAGCAACGCCGCGATGCCGTCGAACTGCCACCCGCCGACAAGTGCGTCCTGGACGCGCGACGGACGCGTCAACCAACGCCTGTCGCGTCCGAAGGGCAGTGCGTAGATCGAGGAAACGCTGCCCTGGCTGGCGACGTTCAACGCCGAGGGCCCCCAGTCTCTCGGCAGGTCGTTGCGGTCCAGAATCATTTGGGCCTGATTGTTCGCCTGCGCGCCGGTCAGCGCCGAATTCATGTCCAGATTCTTCGACCACGTGTAATTTGCTCGGAACTCGAGGCCCTGCGTCAGACGCCGGCTGACGTCCACCTGCAGAGCGTTGTAACTGCTGTTTCCCTCCGTGTACCAGAAGAAACCCGCACCCAGGTACGGGTTCGGGCGGCGTCCGACCGGAATATACTGAGCGCCCTGGGGCACGGTGCTGGTGGTGGTACCCGACGTGCCGCCGGCAGTGCAACCGGCGGCGCTCGCGCAAATCTGGGCGGGAATCGTGTTCGGGTCCACGCTAAGAAGGCCGTGGTATCCGAACGACCCCACATAAGCCAGACGCAGGACCGAGTTGCGATCGAGCTGCCGCTCGATGGTAAAACGCCACTCCTGCACTGTGGGTGTCTTCGCGTTGGGCTGTACACCTTGGGGCGCATAGGTAGCGCACGGCGCCGGGACACCAGGGCCACACGAAGGCGGAGGAGCCACATTCGGAAGAATCGGCAGGATGGAAGGCAGCGAGACGTTTGCAAACGAGAGAGCCCCGTTGTAGGGCGGCACCGAATTCAGCAGGAAGCTGAGATCGTCGATCAGCGAGTAATAGGTGCCATAACCCGCGCGCAGCACGGTACGGCCGTTCCCAAAGACGTCCCACGCCAGCCCGACGCGGGGTCCGAACAGCCGGGTGGCATTGTTTTGCGTGAATGCCGAATGGCCCACGATGGGAGTGGTTTCGAGCACGCCGTCACCGTTGGTCACATAGTTGGCGGCCCGTCCGTCCACTTCGTTCCATCCGTTGGTAAACTCGTGCCGGATGCCCGCCTGCAGCGTGAGACGCGGCGTCAGCTTGATGGTGTCTTCGATATACCAGGCCCCCAGGAGACTTCTCCAGCCCAGCTCGCTGGGCGTAGGCACAACCTGGAAACTGCTGACTTTGCCCTGCAGAAAGGTCGTCAGGCTGGCAAAAGTGGCTTGTCCCAATTGGCGCGAAGCGGTATCGTCGTTATCCTGGAGCCGCTGAAACCATACTCCGGCAGTGATCTGATGTTTTCCGGTGATGATCTGGACGCTGTCCGTCCAGGTGAAGAGATTGCGCCGCTCCCAGACATTCGCGGCGTTGTTCGGCCCGGCCGATGTGATGGAACCGGCGCTGGTGGTAGTGACGCCGCCGCCAATCACGATTCCGCCAGGCCCCAACCCGCTGACGAACGAATCACTCGCCGGAAACGAAGCCAGAGGCGATGAATCCAGGTTGAAGCCCGCGCGCGAAAACCCGGCGTCGAATGTATTCAGAAACCGCGGCGAAAAAACGTGCGTCTCCTGCGCGCTGGCAACCTGTGCGCGCAGCGCTTCGTAAGACGCAAACAGCGGATCGGACAACGGGATCAGACTATTCCCATCGTCGATGGTGTAGATCCCCGTGAGCCAATCGTGGCTGCCCAGCGTGTAGTCGGCGCGCGTGGTGCCGAAATCCTCCCTGATGGACTCGCGGGGATTGTTGTAGGCCAGCGCCGTCCCGGTCGGCAGGCCGCCGACGAGTCTTTCCGGACCATTGGGCTCGGGCCAAAAAGACATATACGGAAGTATCTTCGGATTCAGATTCGCGACTTTCGTATAGACGCCGGCAGTGTTTGGCAGCAGACCCATGCGCGCCTGCGCGTCGGGAACCACCGCCACGTTGCTGACCGCCAGCGCCTGGCGGAAGCCTTCGTAGTTGCCAAACAGGAACAGCTTATTTTTCCGGAGCGGCCCTCCCAGCGCCCCTCCGAACTGGTTCCGGCGAAACGGGGGAACCGAAGCCTGATCGAAGAAATTGCGCGCATCGAGCGCGCTGTTCCGCAAAAACTCGAACACCGACCCGTGCGGTACGTTGGCGCCGGACTGAGTCGCCACGCTGACCTGAGCTCCGGCGCGCTTGCCGTATGCCGCTCCGTACGTGTCGGTCATGACGTTGAACTCCCGGATGGCGTCGATTCCCAGCAACTCTCCACTGGCGCCTCCGGGTGTGACGGCAAGCTGGCTGGCGCCCGTATATTCAACGCCATTCAGCAGGAACAGGTTGTCCGCGGTCCTGCGTCCGTCCACCGAAAAGGTGTTGCCGTTGCTGGTACTGGTGTCGGCGCTCTTCATGGCGCTGTAGTTGATGGAGCCGGGGTTCAGGGTAATCAGGTTATCGAAGCTTCTTCCGTTGAGCGGCAGATCTTTCACTTCGCGCTCGCCAACCAGCCCGGCGACCGACGCGGTGGTGCTGTTGACCACCGGCGCCTGTTCGAAAACAGTAACCTGCTGGGCCAGATCTCCCACTTCCAGTTGAAGGTTGAGTACCGCTTCCTGGCCGATCCGCAAATCGATGCCGGTGCGCAGGACGGCCTTGAATCCAGGCTTTTCGGCCTTCACTTCCTGCGCCCCGAGAGGCAGGGAGAGAACTCTGTAGTTGCCCTCGGCAGTGGTGACGGCCGTTCTGGAGGCGCCGGTCTCCAGACTTTTGACCGTCACGGCCGCGCCGCCGATGGGGCTGCCGGAGGCATCCACCACCCTGCCGGAAATCGACGCGGACACTTGTCCCCAGGCCGGAGCGGCTATGAGGGCCGCGAAACAAAAAAGGCGTATGTGAAACGACCGGTTGACAAAACGCGGAGAAAACTGCGAGGCCATCGTTCCATTGTCGCGCGAAGCGGCCTTTTTGGCGTGGGTGCCGGCAGTTCAGTTCGAAGAAGGGCTTATTCGAGCCGCACTGAAAAGAAGTCTCCTGGCGCCCAGGTAGGCCAAGTGGGCGTCATGCTCTGCAATGCCCTGAGACATAAGCTTAAAGCGTATTTTGAAAGTTGGTGGCACCGCAAGGCATTCCGCTAGCATTCCGGAAGTCTTTTCAACCTGGGCGAAGTAGCTTCGCATGGCAGTAACACAGTTTGCATGCAATTCAGCAAATCTCACGCGGTTCATTAGGGGCCGACTTTCATTTACATGACAATTATACCACGGCCGCAGAAGCCGCAGTAAGTCCTAATAAGTCCCGCATATTTACAGCTTCGCCAATGATCGGGGCGGCCAATCTTGGCCGCAGCCGCCTTTCAGGCGGCTAGCCGGCTGAAAGCCGTCCCCAAAGGGGACCCCAGGGCAGGGTTGCCCGCCCTCCAAAGGCTGTCACCGTATTCTGCGAGACTCATTAGTTGCTCACCGCAAGATATAACGTCTGTGTCCCGGCCACGCCGCCCACCGTAAATGTCAATGGCACCGCGCCGTTGCCGGCGTTAGCCGGCACCAGAACATTGAACTGATAGAGACCCGTGAAATCCGGCGCCAACCCGGAATAGGGCACGTTCGTGTTGGTGACCGGCACGCCGCCTATGGATATCTCAAAGGCCGACGTCAGCGTGTTTGCCGTCTGCACAAGCTGACCCGCGGGTATGTTCGGTGTGACCGCCCCAAAGCCTATGCCATAGAGGACGATCTCATCGCCTGCCTGGGCGGGCCGCGACGTGAGCCCCGCAACGGCGCCTGTGGGAAGTACGTACGAACCGTCGCCGAACTGCGCCACAACGTATTGAGTCCCCCCGATCTGGAACGATGGCGGCGCATTCAGGCCCGGTTCAACCGCGTTGACGGTGATGCTGTACGGCGCGCTGGCGAGGTTCCCGACCGTGACCGTCAGCGGCTGCGCGCCCGTGGCCACGTTCGACGGCACTAGCGCGTTCACTTGCCCCGGGCTGATGAAATCGATGAAGGCGGCCTGCCCGCCGATCGTCACGGAAGTGCCGCCGAGCGAGGTGGGAGCATTCACGCCGCTGAAATCGGCGGTCGCCCAGGATTGCGTGCCAACCGCGAGGTCCGTGCCGTAGATCTCGATCCAGGTGCCCGGCGAGATGGAAGTGAATTCTCCGAAGGTGCTCGCGCTCACGACGCCGCCTACCCCGATGCCAGGCGTTTGGCTTGCAAGCGGCGCCGCCACGCCCGAAATCTCGCGCACCCGGTTGTCGGTCAGGTCGCCCGAATAATCGCCGTCGCCCACATACAGGTTGCCCGCAGAGTCCAGCGTGAGGGGAAACGGGCTGTTGAGTTCCGCCTGCAGGGGCGCGCCGCCATCTCCCGTATAGCCCGCCGTCCCGGTTCCCGCCACCGTGGAGATGATGCCGCTCTCCACCTCGCGGATCCTGTTGTTCGAACCGTCCACGATAAACAGAGCGCCGGTGGAATCCACCGCTGTCCCGCCCGGGTAGCCCAGGCTCGCGGACGTGGCCTGTCCTCCGTCGCCTGCAAACGCGTTGTCACCGTTCCCCGCCACCGTCGTAATCGTCCCGCTGGCGGCACTGACCATCCGGATGCGAAAGTTGAACTGGTCCGTCACATAAAGGTTCCCCGAGGCATCCACCGTCACCCAAGTCGGGTTGTTGAACTCCGCCTGCGTGGCCGGCCCATTGTCGCCGGAAAAGCCCTGCGCACCCGTGCCCGCATAGGTGCTGATGATGCCGCTCCCATCCACCTTGCGAACATTAAACGCGCCCTGGTCCACGATGAACAGGTTGCCGCTCGAATCCACCGCGCAGCGGATTGGAATCACAAATTCCGCGGCTGTGGCCAAGCCGCCATCTCCGCTGTTGCCTGTCGATCCGTTCCCGGCCACCGTAGTAATCGTGCCCGACGGCGAGATTTCGCGCACCCGCAGATTGCCATAGTCGTTCACGTAAATGCCGCCATTGGGCGCCACGCACACTCCCAGCGGCCCGCTGAGCTCCGCTTGCGTCGCCTGCCCGCCATCCCCGCTGTATCCGGCAGTGCCCGTGCCGGCGAACGTCGTGATTACGCCCAGCGTGTCCACCTTACGCACCACGTTATTGTTTTGGTCGGCCAGATAGATGTTCCCAGCCGCGTCTACCGCCAGCCCCACCACGCGGTTGATCTCGGCTTGCGCGGCCGGCCCACCGTCGCCCGTATATCCGGCCGTTCCGTTTCCGGCAAAGGTACCAATCGTTTGGCCGGACGAGATCGCCGCGGCCAATAGCGGCAGCCAAAGTCTCCCGTACACGCCAGTCCTGCTCCAATCGCGAATCATGTAATTAGTATAGTCCTCAATGCCACTCTGCAAGACCTGCACCTTAGTTGCCGTATCTACTGTGCGTAAGAATACTTACTGAGGGCGTATGCCCCATAAGCCTGTGCGGGTTACTGCGCGGACAGCGGTCCGGGCGGAGTGGCGCTCAAGATGCATTGTAAATATGAACATACGGAACACCATGATATATCGCACTGTGGTCCTCATATGCCTGCTCTCCGCGGGTGCAACGGCAGGCTACGCTGAGGTCACGCTGGAGAATGGCTACAGCCAAATGTACAACCTCCAGTTCGCGGAGGCGCATGGCACATTTCATGAGTGGGAGCGACTACACGCCGGCGACCCGATGGGTCCGGTCTCCGATGCCGCGGCTTTTTTGTTCGAGGAACTCGACCGTCTGCATGTCCTGCAGTCGGAGTTCTTCATACAGGACCAGCACTGGATCACCGATCACAAGCTCGAGCCCGACCCCGGGCTGAAGCTGAGATTCGACAATGCGCTGGAGGCCAGCCGGGAGCTTTCCAGCCGCCAGCCCGATGACGAAAACTCGCAGTTTGCCTCGGTCCTGCGTACTGGGCTGCACTCCGATTACCTGGCGTTAATCGCCAGACGCTATGGCGCCTCCTTGCAGGAGATGAAAACCGGCCGCTTGATGGCAGAGAGACTGCTGGCCAAAGATCCAAACCTTTATGATGCCTGGATCGCGGTCGGCGTGGAGAATTATATGCTCAGCATCAAGCCGGCGCCATTGCGGTGGGTACTGCGGATGACGGGCGCGCAAACGGATCGGGAGCTTGGGATCGAAAAACTGAAGCTTGCCGCCGAGAAGGGCCACTACCTGGCGCCTTTCGCACGATTGATGCTGGCGGTAGTGGCGCTGCGCGACAGCGATCCGGACCGCGCCCGCGAGATCCTGTCGGGGCTGGCTCGGGAGTATCCGCACAACCCGCTTTACCGGCTGGAGATGGCCCGCCTCACTCCCGCTGTTGCCGTAAGTAAGATCGCCCAATGAGCGTTCGTGCGTTGAATCCCAATGGCCCCGGTGTTGCTCCTTCCGGTCGCGAAGGAGAAGATCATGGCAGACAAAAACAACTCGGTATTCGGCATTTACCCCGATCGGGCGAGCGTCGAGGAAGCCGTCGAGGCGCTGCGCGCAACCGGTTTCCGCGGTACGGACATTTCCGTACTGTTTCAGGAGAACCAGGGCACCAAAGACTTTGCCCATGAAAAAAATACCAAGGCGCCGGAAGGCGCGACCGCCGGCGGCATTGTGGGCGGCATCTCGGGCGGCGTGCTGGGCTGGCTGACAGGCATCGGCGCCCTGGCGATTCCCGGCCTCGGCCCGCTGATTGCGGCGGGACCGATAGTAGCCGCACTGGCAGGTGTGGGCGCGATGGGTGCGGTGGGAAGCATGGTAGGCGCGCTAGCCGGCATGGGCGTGCCCGAATATGAGGCAAAACGCTTCGAGGGCCGCATCAAGCAGGGCGGCGTTCTGATGTCGGTGCATTGCGACAACCACGACTGGGTCAAGCGCGCCAGAGACGTGCTCCGCCAAACCGGCGCCGAAGGTGTCGATTCGGCCACGGAGTCCAGCGCGGATTATTTCGTGAGCGACAAGCCCATGCCGCGCGTTCGCCGGGCGGGTTATTCCGATCCGCTGTCGGGCCCGGACGAGCCGCTGCTGCCCGACACGAGCGGCACGATCGAGCCTACGCGGCGGCTGTAGCACTGCCCGCCAGGGATAGGACGGTGCTATGCCGGTCGTATGGCGATCATACGGCGATGATATAATCTTTACATGCGCGGCGTGGCATTCTTGGTTCTCGCCAGCCATGCCGCCTTGTCCATCCCCGTGTGGGCCGCCGGCGAGGTGGCGCCGGGCCTCCCTAACTTTCACCAGGTGAACGCGCGTATCTACCGCGGCGGGCAACCCAAGAGCGAAGGCTGGGACACTTTGGCCAAGCTGGGTGTCAAGACCGTCATCGACCTGCGTGCTGAAGGCGGGCATTCCGCCCGGGCGGAAGAGCGGGCGGTGGCAGCGGCCGGAATGCATTACGTCAACGTGCCGCTCAGCGGCATGTGGGCGCCGCCGGATGCCACGATGGCGAAGGTGCTCGCCTTGTTGGACGAGTCCACAGAACTTGTTTTCGTCCACTGCCGCCGGGGAGCAGACCGTACCGGCACGGTAATGGCGTGTTACCGCATCGCGCACGATGGCTGGAGCAATCGGAAGGCACTGCAGGAAGCCGGGTCGTACGGCATGCGCTGGGTTAATGTAGTCATGCGGCGCTACATTCTGGCCTTCCACCCCGGCGGCGCGCAACCCGCTTCGCCGTCCACTCAGCCACAGCCCTCCACGCTAAACTGAGGAGAGTGGAAGAAGAGGTCCTCGGCAAGGCGTACGATTCCCGGCTGATGCGTAGGCTGCTCGGATACATGCGTCCGTACCGCGGCTACGTGGCGCTTTCACTGGTCTTCCTGCTGTTGCAGTCGGCGCTGCAGGTGCTTGGCCCGCTGCTGACCAAAATCGCGGTGGACCGCTATCTGGCGCCCAGCCCTACACGCATCCCTACGGCCTTCGATCGCTATCTTCCGGCGGGCGCCTGGAATGGCCTGGCGGCGGTGGGCATGCTGTATCTGGGCGTCCTGCTAGGCACCTTCGTTTTTGAATTCGCGCAAGTGTACCTGATGCAGTACACCGGCCAGCTCGCCATGTTCGATTTGCGCAAGCAGCTGATGGCGCATCTGCAGGGGCTGGATCTCGCTTTCTTCGACCGCAACCCGGTGGGCCGGCTGGTTACGCGCGTCACTACCGACGTCGACGTACTCAACGATCTGTTCGCCTCCGGACTGGTGACCATACTGGGCGACGTGCTGGTGCTGGGCTTCATCGTGGCCATCATGTTCAAACTGAGCGTCGGGCTGACCGTTCTGATGCTCGGCGTGATGCCGCTGGTGATCCTGGTGACGGCCATCTTCCGGCGCAGCGTCACCGAGAGCTACCGGCGCATCCGCATCGCCATTGCCAAGATCAACTCCTACCTGCAGGAGCATGTCACCGGCATCGTGGTGCTGCAGCTTTTCAACCGTGAAGCCAAAAGCCGGCAGGAGTTCGACGGCGTCAATCGGGAGCATATGGACGCCTACAAGGACGCCATCACGGCTTACGGCTGGTTCTACCCGGTGGTGGAGTTTCTTTCCATGCTGGCGCTGGCCGGCATCCTGGCCTATGGCGGTTTTCGCGTTCAGCGGGGCGCACTCACGCTGGGCGTAGTGGTGGCGTTCCTGCAGTACGGGCTGCGGTTCTTCCGCCCCATCCAGGACCTGAGCGAAAAGTACAACATCCTGCAAGGCGCTATGGCGTCGGCCGAGCGCATCTTTAAGCTGCTGGACACGCACGCAGCGATCCTGCCGCCATCGAACCCCCAGCCGGCGCCGGTTTCGGCGCGCATCGAGTTCGACAACGTGTCGTTCGCCTATAAGGACGAGGACTGGGTGCTGCACGAGGTGAGCTTTGTCATCGAGCCCGGTGAAACCATCGCCGTGGTGGGCCACACCGGCGCGGGCAAGACCACCCTGATCAGCCTGCTGCTGCGCTTCTACGACGTGCAGAAAGGCGCCATCCGGGTGGGGGGCCGCGATGTGCGCCAACTCGATCCGCAGGAGCTGCGCCGCCAGTTCGGCGTAGTCTTGCAGGATCCGTACCTCTTCACCGGAACGCTGGAGGACAATATCCGGCTGGGCACCCCGGGAATCGGCCGCCAGGCTGTGGAGGATGCCGCCGAACAGGTCAATCTGTTGGACTTCATCAACTCGCTTCCGGACGGATTCGAGCATTCCATTCGCGAGCGCGGCAGCGGCCTCTCGACGGGCCAGAAGCAGCTCATCAGCTTCGCGCGCGCGCTGGCCCACAATCCACGCTTTCTGATCTTGGATGAAGCCACTTCGAGCGTCGATACGGAGACCGAATTCCGCGTAAGCGAAGCGTTGAGCCGCATGGTGGAGGGCCGCACCTCGATCGTAATTGCGCACCGCCTGTCCACCATTCAGCGCGCCGACCGCATCCTGGTGATGCACAAAGGCCGCTTGCGCGAATCCGGCACGCACCAGCAGCTATTGGCGCTGCGCGGCATTTATTGGAAGCTGTATCAATTGCAGTATAAGGACCAGGAGCTGGCGGTGCGGTAATGCGGGACAGGCTTCCTGGCGCCTCCTGGCCTGTCCGCGGCACCGCCCCGGCATGCGCGTTAGGCGGACAAGTGGCGAAGAGCGGCGCTGGGGCGGCCAAAGTTGACATAACGCCCGATTATGGGAAGTCATCTGGCTGAACACCAGCGCTGGGGCCAGTTTCTACCGCCATGCCCGAGCCTCCTGGCCGAGTGAGGTAACCTGAGCGAAGGCTGTTTAACTCTTTCAGGACGAGATTTAGTCATGCCCAGTGAACAGAAGTCGCTAGACGAGAAAATGAATGAGGCTATAAAAACCAGTAGCGCCGAGGAAGTCGCGCGCCTCCTCGCCGCCGGTGCAAAGGCGGACAGCGGCACGATCCAAATGGCGAAGGACGCACTACGTCGGGCGAGTGCGGACCAAGCTAGGCTCACGCAGGACGTTTCACCAGAACTTCCCGTTGAGGTCATCCTCCAGTTTTCGACGGCAGGCGAGCGCGATGTGATCAATGGGGTGTACGTCAGGGCCGCTGAGAAGGTTCTTCGAGTTCTCCAATCCACCAACCTCACTGGACGCTCTGTCACGGACGGCGGGTTCTCTCCCCGTACACATGGTCGATCGGCGATCGCATGGGGTTCGAACGCCATTGTTCAACTTGGGCATCCAAATGCGGACATTCGAAAACAGGCAATCTTGGATACAACCGCCCGTCTTGGCGGCCACGCAACAAAATACCTCGTGCCCCTGCTCGACGATGCGGATGAATTCGTGCGTGTCTACGCCGTAAGGGCGCTTGGTGATATGGCCGATGACACCGTCCTTCCCATTATTCAAGACGCCCGGACGAAAGCCAGCCCGGATATTTGTTTTTACTACGATGGTGCAATAGCGGCTATTTTGGCTCGCTCTTCGCCTCAATCTCCCTCGAACGCGTCGATCGAAGCAGTTGCGAACGAGTCGGTTACCAGCTGCGGTGGGACGGCACACAACTGGGCCTCGGACTGTGAGAGGTGCGCGACATGCGGCGGGAGGCGGGACGGGGCGCATGATTGGTCACTGGATTGTGAGAGCTGTTCGATCTGCGGGAAGCAGCGCTCTGAAGCCCACATTTGGAGTGACTGCAAATGCATCAGATGCGGAAGGGAACATGACTGGTCGGAGAAGCAGAGGTCGTGTTCGATATGCGGCCGCGCCCCGGCCGATGTTCTTTTGAATGCGGCAGGGGAGGCAGAGCAAATCGCGCTAGTGGGCAGTGTAAAGCACAGACGGGCGCTCACGGAGATAGTTCTTTCTGCTGCTGATTACAAGCGCATCAGCCATCGCGTTCGCAGCCTTGCCGCCCTCCGGATCAGCAACAAATGCGAGGCCTGTGGCAGACCGGTGAGTATTCTGCCAAGCCAGGGCTCTATGTCAGCGTGGGAGTTAGGAGGGCTGGTCGGCCTTTGTCCGAGTTGCGAGACAGTCATGTGCCTGGGTTGCGGGGGGCTCATGGCGGCTGCGATGTTAGCGAATGGGAAACGCTCCTTGGAAGGCAAGTGTCCGAGTTGCGAAGTAACTCTTGCGCCTTGAGGGCACAGAGGTGGCTACCGCTGCCCTCCTGCATGAGATGGTCTCGCACACAATTTTGTGCGCCGTTGCCCAACAGAGGCCGATCGCTGGAGTTGTGCTTATTAGACGATAAAGTATGTTACCGTCTACCATCCTGCGGTAAGGAAATGGGGCAAAATGGCGGGCGCGCCGCTCCTCCGAAGCGATCTGCCGGCCGTTCCTGCGATTCATCCACCGCCTTCGGGCTGCA
>Ga0302326_10022392_pt1 | contig 12922 bp, 13 predicted proteins | sample Palsa_T0_3_FD_202264 | JGI IMG/M metagenome (GOLD analysis project Ga0302326, IMG submission 202264) | Peat permafrost microbial communities from Stordalen Mire near Abisko, Sweden - Palsa_T0_3 | ecosystem: Environmental > Terrestrial > Soil > Palsa > Peat permafrost | place: Sweden: Abisko... | reverse complement strand
CCGCAGCTCCGGGAGCGCCGCATTGCGGAGTTCGTCGCCATGCTGGAGCGCGGCGAGACGTTTCACGGCGCGTCGAAAGCGCCGCCGCGTCAGCGCGGCTCGTCGACTGCGAACAGGCGCGGCGCCGGCGGAAATTCGACGTCTTCGTAGATCGCGCGCATGGCCAGGTCGATCCCGAGCTTCGGCATCTCAACTTTCGCTTCCAGATCGATTACGCGCGCTTCGGCCCAGGCGCCATCACTGCGCGACCAGATAGCGACCGAAGGCTCGTTCGGCTCGACGAACAGAATATATTCGAGACCGGCGATTGTTTTGTATTCTTCGAGCTTGCGGATCGAGTCGAAATCGCGCGTTGTCGGCGACAAGACCTCCAGGACGAGGCGCGGGTCGCTGGCCTTGTAGCCGTTGGGATCGCGGCGCCCGCAGTCGACGCCGATGTGGGGTCGACGAATCTGGCCGGGATAGGTCTCGACGGCGCCGTCGCCGGTGAAAGGGCGACAGCCTGTCCCGCGCAGTTTAGGACCAAGTTCGGCGAGTATGTTGACTACGATATCGTCATGAACATTCTTCGCCCCCGCCATCATCTTCAGCGGACGGCCATTCACGAGCTCGTAGCGCTCGGCCTGGCGTTCTTGCCACGCGAAGAATTCATCCAACGTCCAGGGGCGTTCCAGAGGCTCGGGCATTTGCGTTCTTCAAGGCTTCCGCAATCATATCCGCAAAAGGCGACCGCGCAAAAGGGTCCTCGGAGCGTCGGCGTCCACGCCGACGCTCCGAAAAGTGGGCTCAAGGCGCGCGCAACGCGCGCTCCAACAACCGCCGATCTCCCAGCAGCGCCCGCGTCTCTTTCTTGTCCAACCAACCGACGATCTCGGCAAAGGTCTCGCAAGCTTCGATCTTGGCCCGCGCCGTCGCCAGCGCGATGTCAATTTTGCCAAACTTGCGAGGCGCCGGCGCGGCCAGAGCCGACACATGGCTTTGCAGCAGCGCGGCATCGTCGCGCAATCGCGTCAGCGCATCCGCCTCGCTTGGCCGCGGGTCCGCCGAAAATTCTCGCGCGCGAGCTACTACCGGCGGCGGGCGGCGATCTTCCGGCGTTGCGAACAGGCCGGGGCCGGCGAGCCGCCGGCTCGTCAGCAACCCGATCGGGATCGCAAGCACTAAGCCGATGACCACCGGCGACATCCACAGTAGCAAAGGCAGCGAGATGCTGTAGGCGGCAAGCCCCATCGCCACGCCGACCAAGGTCGGCGCGACGAGCTTCCGAGCCACCTCCGCCTTCGGCACCGCGCCGTCGTCGCGACGCTGCACCTGCCAGCCCGCGTCGCGGCCCAGCAGAATCTCGGTCACGGCGCGCGATTGGAACACCATCATCGAAGGCGCAGCGAGCGCGGCCAGTACGGTCTCGGCAATCAACCCGGAAAACACCCGCGCCGATCCGCCGAACGCGCGCCGCTCGGAGGGTGAAGCGACAAGCGCTGCGAAGGCCATCAGCTTCGGCAGGATCAGCAAGCCCATCGTCCCTGAGAACACCCAGGCGGCCAACACCGGGTCCTGCCGCGGCCATGCCGGGAACAGCGCAAAGCCTTTCGGAAAATATTCCGGCCGCACGTAGGCGGCCTGCAGCGAGATCACCAGGCCGAGGATCAGAAAGGCGAACCACATCGGCGCCGTCAGATAAGATCCAATGCCGACCGCGAGATGCAATCTCGAGATCCAACGCAAGCCCCGCGCGGGCAGAATGGCGAGATGCTGCAGATTGCCCTGGCACCACCTGCGGTCGCGCGCCGCGAAATCGATGAGCGAAGGCGGCGCCTCTTCGTAGCTGCCGCCGAGCGCGGGCGCCGCGTAGATCGCCCAACCGGCGCGCCGCATGAACGCGGCTTCGATGAAATCGTGGCTGAGAACGTGGCCGCCGAACGGCTTGCGACCGGAAAGTTCGGGAAGCGCCGCTTGCTCAGCGAAGGCGCGCGTGCGGATGATCGCGTTGTGGCCCCAATAGTTGCCGTCGGGGCCGTTCCACCAGGCGTTGCCGGCGATCACCATCGGTCCATACAGCCGCCCGGCGAATTGCTGCAATCGGGCGAACAGGCTGCGCGCATTGACTGAGACTGGCGCTGTTTGAATAAGCGCCGCCTCCGCGTGCGTCTCCATGGCGTGCGCCAGCCGGACGATCGTATCACCGCTCATCAGGCTGTCGGCGTCGAGGATCAGGAAATGCTCGTAGGCCGCGCCGAAGCGCTCGACCCAGTCCGCGATATTGCCGGATTTGCGTGCGAAATTATCTTGGCGATGCCGGTAGTAAAGGCGCCCGTCGCAGGAGGCCTGCAACGCTGGAAAAATCGCCTCCTCCTCGACCCAGATGTCGGGATCGGTGGTGTCGCTCAAAAGATACCAGTCGAAATGTTCCGCGCGGCCGGTTTCCGCCACGGCTTCAACCATCGCGCGCAATCGCGCCGTCACCTGATGCGGGTCTTCGTTGTAGGTCGGCAGCAGCATCGCCGTGCGCGAGGCGAGATCAGTCAGCGGCGCCTCCGCCTCGATTGTCAGTCCTGCGGGCGCTCGTGCCAGCAGGACGAAGAAACCGATCAGCGCGGAAACGAACGAAAACGCCACCCAGGCAAACAGCGCGACAAAGAAGACAAGCAGCGCCCATTCCAGCGCGGTAACGCCGCCGACGTCGACGACTTTGTACATTTCATACGCGCCCCCCGCCGTCATCGCAGCGGTGGCGAACAACACAAACGCTCGCTTCACGCCAAGCGAAACGGCCCGCTGCGTGAGAGATCGGGCGGCCGGGCGCCCCAAGCGCGCCGGCGCCATAGGCAGCCGGGCCTCCGAAGGAAGCCAAGCCTGGGGAGACGCCGCGACCATCTCCGTCACGGCGTCCATCGGTAGATCCATACCTCCGAAAGCGGCGTCGCGTCATCCATCAGCGACGCGCGCAGCTCGATCGCGCTCTGATCTTTGGTGGCGAGTTGGAAGCTCAGGCGCCAGCCGCCGGTTTCGGGGTTTGGTTGGGTGACGATATTGCTGATGGTGGATTTGTCCGCGCTGACGGCGCCCTTGACCACCTTCGGATCAATAGTCTTCAGTTTGTCGCCGACGATCTCCAGCACGAATTGTTTGCTGTCATCCGCCAGCGCGCTGACTCCCGTCCGCACGAAGCGGGCGACTTCGTCGGTCTTGGGGATGTCCGGACCCCAGTGCATACGGTACGTGTAGGTGTATTCGCGCTTGGCAACCGCCGGCTCTTTCGGGCGCCAGAACGCGACGATGTTGTCGTGCACTTCTTCCTTGGTCGGAATTTCAAACAGCACGACCGCCCCCTCCCCCCAATCGCCGATCGGCTCGATGGAAAGGCTCGGGCGCCGTTCGAAATGCGACTCCAAATCCTGATACACTGCGAAACTTTTCTGGCGCTGCATGAGCCCAAAGGCGCGTGGGTTCAGGTCCTCGAAGGCGCTGACTTGCAGATCGTGGGGATTGCTGAGCGGCCGCCACAGCTCCTCGCCCTTGCCGTTACGCATCGCCAGCCCGTCGGAATCATGCACCTCCGGCCGGAAATCCTGCGCCTCGGCGCGCTCGTTGGAACCGAAAAAGTACATGCTGGTCAGCGGCGCCAGTCCGCCGTGCGGCATGTCCGCGCGGGGGTAAAGCGCCATCTCGACGTCGAACATCGTCGTGGCGCCCGGTCGAATGGTGAAGCGAAAGCTTCCCGAGGCGCTCTTGCTGTCGAGCAGAGCGTTGATGACGATCGACGTCGCGCCCAGCGCCGGTCGCTCCAACCAAAAAGCCTTGAAAAACGGGAACTCTTCGCCCTTGCTTTCGCCCGTATCCACCGCCAGCCCGCGCGCGGACAAGCCGTAGACCTCGTCCTTCGCGACGGCGCGAAAATAGCTGGCGCCGAGGAAGACGCAGACCTCGTCATAATAGTCGGGCTTGTTGATCGGCGCATGCAAGCGGAAGCCGGCGAAGCCCAGGTCGTCGCCCGGCCACGTCCCTATGCCCTCGCCGATGGTGAAATCGTCGCGCTGATACTTGATCGGCCGCGCGAGGCCATCCGCGACTTCGAAGATATCGACCTTGGTCTTGTAGAAGAACCCGCGATGGAAAAACTGCGCCTCGAAACCACGATTTTCGCCATGCCACAGCGCATGGTCGGGACGGAAGCGGATCGAGCGGTACTGATCGTAGGTGAGTTTCGTCAGCGCATCGGGGAGGGATTCATCCGGCGCCACGTACGGCTTGGCCGCAAGAGCGCGCGCCATGTCGCGCACGTTCGCGGGCGAAAACGGCGCGTCGGCGGCGGGCGCGGCCTGCGGCGGGGCGGCGCCATACGCATTGTGAATCGACGCCGCGACGGACGCGGCTAACGAACCCTGCAGGAGCTGGCGGCGATTCACAGACGTTCTCGGCGATTTCCGGTCCATGGGGAAACGGGGTGCGCCGCGTGAGGTTCCCGGCGCGCCGAGCGCTTTATGGAGATGGTGAAATGGCGAAGTTCAGGGCTTCGGCGGCTGAATTGCTGATCTGAATCGTCGCCGGACCGCTGGCGAGGTTGAACCGCACGGTCTTGCGCACGCCGGGACAGTCTTTTTGGCCCGAGAAATCGCTGGATTTGACCAGCGAGTCATTCTCGGCGACGTCGACCCAAGCCTCGCCGGAGAGCGTGATCTGGTAAACGCCAGGCTCCAGCTTCGGCACTTTGACGACCGCGGTGTAGGTATCCTTCCCCGGCGCGCGCTCCGGCAGATACGGAAGCTTTATGTCCTTGGCGAGCGTCAGCGCGTAGGCCGTCCCCGTGGTGGCCTCACCGCTTTCCGCCGGCATGGGCGTCGGCGAGCCCTTGAACCAGCCGACCTCCCGCGCGACGCTCCATTTGAAGTGATCGCAATCGGCGCTCGCGGGCGCGACGGCGATGAGCGATCCGATGAGGATGAGGGCGGCGCGCTTCATCGGGCTATCCTCAATCCACGCCGATCATCACGTCGGACGCCTTGACGACGGCGTAAGCGTCCTGGCCGACCTTGAGCTTCAGCGCATCGACCGCCTCGTTTGTAATCGAGGCGGTCAAAAGCGTGCCGCCCACGTCGATCTCGACATGGGCGGTCGTTTGACCCTTGGTCACGGTCTTGATCGTACCCTTGAGCTGGTTACGGGCGCTGAGCTTCATGACGGGCCTCCAAACCTAGGAAGCCCGCCTTTTAGCCGCAACGCCCGCTCAATGTCACGCCGCCGGCGGCGCGTTGATGATCTGCAGCTGCGTGAACTCGTGCAGCCCCTCCGCGGCCAGTTCGGCGCCGAGGCCGGACTGTTTGGCGCCGCCGAACGGGATGTGAGGTAGGATTTCCAGGTGCTTGTTCACCCACACCGTGCCGGCCTCCAACTGCTTGGCGACCTCATAGGCGGCCTTCACGTCCGTACCCCACACGGAGCCGCCTAGGCCGTAGGTCGTGGCGTTGGCGCGTCGCACGGCGTCCGCCGTATCGGCGTACTTGATCACCGGCAATACCGGCCCGAACTGCTCCTCGTCGACGATCCGCGAGCCTTCCTTGATATCGCGCACGATGGTCGGCGCGATGAAGTAGCCCGCACGATCAAGCGCTTCGCCGCCGGCGATGACATTGCCGTTCTTCTTGGCGTCCTCGAGGAAAATCTTGACCTTCTCGTACTGCATCTTGTTCTGCAGCGGTCCGACCGTCGTGCCCTGCTTGATGCCGTCGTCCACCACGGCGGACTTGGCGAGCGAGGCGAGCTCATTGCAGACCTCGTCGTAGATATTCTCGTGGACGTAGGCGCGCTTGACCGCCAGGCAGACCTGCCCCGCATTGTTGAACGCCGCGCCGAACACGCCGGCCGCCGTCGTCTTGACATCGGCGTCCTCGAGGACGATCGCGGCGTCGTTGCCGCCGAGTTCGAGCGTGATGCGCTTCAGCATCTCCGCCGCCGCGGACATCACCTTCTTGCCGGTCGCCGTCGAGCCGGTGAACGAGATCTTTCGGACGTCGGGGTGATGGGTCAGCCGATCGCCGAGGTCGTTGGCGTCAGCGATGACGTTAACCACTCCCGGCGGGAACACGTCCTTCAACAGCTCGGCCAAGCGCAACGTGCCGAGCGGCGTCGTCGGCGCGGGTTTGATGACCATGGTGTTGCCGGCGATCAAGGCCGTCGGCATCTTGAACGACAGCAGCAGCATCGGGAAGTTCCACGGCAGAATCGCGCCGATGACGCCGAGGGGCTTCCGATGCGCTTCGACTCGGCGATCGCCGCTGTCCTCGATGACCGTCATCGGCAGGTCGAGACTGCCGATATGACGCCAGAATGCGCTCATGCCGCCAACCTCGGCGGTCGCCTCCGGCAGCGGCTTGCCCTGCTCGGTCGTCAACAGGCGCGACAATTCAGCGGCATGCGCATCGATAATGTCGGCGGCTTTCATGACGGCCGCGCGGCGATGCTCGATCGGGGTCGCCGACCACGCGGGGAAAGCGGCCTTCGCCGCCGCGACCGCTTCGTCGAGTTGCGCGATCGACCCGCGCGGGCATTGGGCGACGACTTCCTCGGTCGCCGGGTTGAGCACCGGCGTCGTCGAGGCGCCCGCTACCAGGTTTCCATTGATCAACAGTTTGTAGTCCGACATTTGATCCTCCCTGGCGCGCGCTTACGCCGCTCGCGCACGGTTAGCTTGATAGCGGTCGGGAGACGCCGTCGCCGGCCATCCTCGCGGCTTCGCTGTATCGCGGTATATATAGCGTCAGCGATGTTCGCAATCGCTCGGCTCGGCGCGACGGCCTTTCGCTATAAAGCTTTCGTGAGAGGTTTTGGCGTTGCGTAACCTGCTTCGCGCAGCGTCAAGCCGCCCGCGCGCTTGCCAGGCGCTGTATACCCGCTATCATAGCGCCTGCCGGCCGATCGTCGCGAGCGTCTTGTCCGAAAGTACTCTTGCCGCCATATGCCGCGGAGCATAACGAACGGGCTGAACCCGTCGTCGTGCTTGCCAATCGCGAGCGACGCAGACAGGCGGCCGCCGAACGGCGACCCAAAATGGGAGGACAACCATGTATCAGCAAGCCCTCGAATCCATCTCCAAACAAGTTCTCATCAAGCCGCGCTATGGCAACTTTATCGGCGGCAAATTCGTCGATCCCGTAGAGGGGCGATACTTCGATAACCCGAGCCCGGTGACGGGCGCCAAGCTCTGCGAAATCGCGCGCTCCAGCGCTGCCGACATCGAGCTCGCGCTCGACGCCGCCCACAAGGCGAAGGACGCCTGGGGCAAAACGCCTCCGGCCGAACGCGCGAAGGTCCTCAACAAGATCGCCGATCGCATGGAGGCGAAGGCCGAGTTGCTCGCGCTGGTCGAGACGCTCGACAACGGCAAGCCGATCCGCGAGTCGACCTACGCCGACGTGCCGCTTTGCATCGACCATTGGCGCTACTACGCCGGCGCGATTCGCGCACAGGAAGGCTCGATCTCCGAGATCGACCACGACACGGTCGCCTATCACTTCCACGAGCCGCTCGGCGTCGTCGGCCAGATCATTCCCTGGAACTTCCCGCTGCTGATGGCGATCTGGAAGCTCGCGCCCGCGCTGGCCGCCGGCAATTGCGTGGTCATCAAGCCGGCCGAACAGACTCCGCTCAGCATTCTCGTGCTCATGGAGGTCATCGGCGACCTGCTGCCCGAGGGCGTCATCAACGTTGTCAACGGTTTCGGCGTCGAGGCCGGCAAGCCGCTGGCGCAGAACAAGCGGATCGCCAAGATCGCCTTCACCGGCGAGACGACGACTGGCCGCCTCATCATGCAATACGCGACCGAGAACCTGATTCCGGTCACGCTCGAGCTCGGCGGCAAGTCGCCCAACATCTTCTTCGCCGACGTGATGGACGCCGACGACGAGTTCTTCGATAAGGCGCTCGAAGGTTTTGCGATGTTCGCGCTCAACCAGGGCGAGGTTTGCACCTGCCCGAGCCGCGCGCTGATTCAGGAGTCGATCTACGACAAATTCATGGAGCGCGCCGTCGCTCGCGTGAAGAAGATCAAGCAGGGCCATCCGCTCGACATGTCGACGATGATCGGCGCCCAGGCCTCCACCGACCAGCTGGAGAAGATCCTCTCCTATTTCGACATCGGCAAGCAGGAAGGCGCCCAGGTGCTCACCGGCGGCAAGCGCTCGCATCTCGAGGGCGAACTCGCCAATGGTTATTACATCGAGCCGACGATTTTCGCCGGCCACAACAAGATGCGCGTCTTCCAGGAAGAGATCTTCGGGCCGGTCGTCTCCGTCGCGAAGTTCAAGGACGATGCGGAAGCGCTGTCGATCGCCAACGATACGCTCTACGGCCTCGGCGCCGGCGTCTGGACCCGCAACGGCACGCGCGCGTACCGCTTCGGCCGCGAGATCCAGGCGGGGCGCGTGTGGACCAACTGCTATCACGCCTATCCCGCGCATGCGGCGTTCGGCGGCTACAAGCAGTCCGGCATCGGCCGCGAGACGCACAAGATGATGCTCGATCACTATCAGCAGACGAAGAACCTGCTCGTCAGCTATTCGCCGAAGGCGCTGGGCTTCTTCTGAGATCGAGGAAGATTCCCTCCCCCCTCGTGGGGGAGGGAATCCACAAATTCCGTCATTGCGAGCGAGGCGAAGCCATCCACGGTTCAGCCGCAGCGTCCTTTCCGGTAAAGCGTCGATCTCCCGGCGCTGGATTGCTTCGCTTCGCTCGCAATGACGGATGAGCGAAGCCAAGCCATCCACGGTTCAGCCGCTGCGCCCTTTCCGGTAAGGCGCCGATCTCCCGACGATGGATTGCTTCGCTTCGCTCGCAATGACGGATCAACAGGGCGCACTCAAATGGTTCCCAGAGTTCTCATCACCGAGCCGGCCGCGGATATGGTCGCGCGGCTGAAGGAGATGCATGGCCCGCTGATGTTTCATCAGTCCGGCGGCTGCTGCGACGGCTCGGCGCCGATGTGCTACCCGGCCGGCGAGTTCAAGGTCGGCGGCCAAGACGTATTCATGGGCGAGATCGCCGATTGCAAATTTTATATCGGCGCGGCGCAGTTCGAGTACTGGCGGCACACCCAACTCATCATCGACGTCGTCCCCGGACGCGGCGCCGGCTTTTCGCTCGAGGCGCCGGAGGGCGTCCGATTCCTGACGCGGAGCCGCGTATTCACCGATACCGAGGTCGAAACGCTGAACGCCGCCCCGGAGCCGGCGCGGGGCGGCTGAGGGCGAGGGCGAACTAGGCGGCTCGCGCCTAGTCAGCGGAACAGCGGCGCCTCAAAGCGCGAGTTCCCCCTCGGAGCGGCGGCGTCCACGCCGCCGATGGCTCGTTGTCACGAACGACGGCGGCCTGGAGGCTGGATGAAGCCGCGGTCTCCAGACCGCGGTCCCTCCGTGATCGGCCTTATCAGTTGGCAAGGCGCGAATCCCCCGACGACCGCGGTCTGGAGACCGCGGCTACATGACCCGGCAATCTGCCCCGATTAGCATCGCGCGAGCCAAGCGGTTGCTTGGCGAAATGCCGGGCGAAAATAAACTCGACGAAATCGCAACCCGAGCGCAGTCTCTTCGAGACGATGTCTGGTTGACCGCGACATCCCGAGGAAACCCAATGATCGGACCAATCAGCGATGGCGGCGACAGGCTGCGGGTGTTTCTCGACGGCACGCACGTCGAGACGCGCTGGATTGCGGACTATCATGTCATTTGGCAGACCGGCCAGCGCAACGGCCCGCCGGAGGGCGATCCCGCGCACCACACCCATTGCAGCGCTTACGTCGCGGCGGCGGCGCTCTATCTCGACATCTACATTCTGCGGCCCCCGCAGCACAAACAATTGCGCCTTGCGAACGCGCAAGTCACTTGGCTCGGCGGCGGCGGCCCCGAGCATCACCCCACGGCGGCAGCGGCGGGTTGGAGCGCGCTCGGGGCGAGTGGCGGCGACGGCGTCCTCGACGCCGCCGTCACCGCAGCGAACCTGGGTAAGCTGGTGATCGCCGGCTATTTTCAGCCGCCTACGCAGCAATCAGACGGGACGACCGTACAGGGGGCCGGCCACATCGTCGTCGTCCGACCACAGGACTCCTTCCCCTCCGCCGACGGCCCGCAAGTCGTGACCGCCGGCGTCAAGAATTTCAAGTCCGCGCCGATGCGGTTCGCCTTCGGCGATCACCCGCTCGCCTGGCCGAACAACATCCAATTGTTCGTCCACGACACCGCGCTCGAGTAGGGCGCCTCCCATGCTGTTCATGGTCATCGAGCGGTTTCGCGATAACGACATGGTGCCGATCTACCAGCGCCTGCAGGAGGGCGGCCGCGCGCTTCCCGAAGGATTGGAATATCTCGATAGCTGGGTGGAGCCCAATTTCAGCCGCTGCTTCCAGCTCATGCGATGCGACGATCTTCGGCTGTTCCAGGAATGGTGTCTTCAATGGCGCGGCGCCGGCATCACATTTGAGATCATTCCGGTCGTGCCGAGTCGGGACACGCGAGAGGTCGTTGCGCCCTATCTCTCGGCGCCAGAGAAACAATAGCCTTCACGGACGAAGCGCCGCTCCTGGGACCGCGCCCTTTTGCGGTCGCACGTTCGGCCGGTCTTACACTGCAACCGTAAAGAGCGGGCGGGACGCCCGCGGTCCCCGGGGTCCCTCACCGCGCGTAGCGGTACATGCCCCGCCCGGTGCGCTGAATGAAGCCCGCCTGGTTCATGCGCGACAGGATGACCGACAAGTTCCCCGGCGAGATCGAAATCCCGGAATCCTCCAGCGCGGTCTGCAGCTCGCGCACCGTCGCGTCGTTTTCCTTGAGGATGGAGAGCAGCATTTCCTGCGCACTCGCGGCGCCCTCGCCGCGGGGCGTTTCCGAGATCCTTACATCGCTACGGCTGAAACTTACAACGTTGGATGCGGCGTCGCCGCCCGGCGGCGCGACCGCCTCGATCAGCAGCTCGCGCGCCGCCCGTTCGGCCTCGCCGCCTTCGTCCTTGCCTTCCAGGCGCACAATGGCCCAGGCGACCGCGTAAGCGCGATCGACCGCCTGGCTAAGCTCTTGTTTGAGACGAACAATCGCGGTGCGATCGCCGGATTCCCTCGAGGCCATGCCCGCGCCCCCAACGCCCAAACGCTAACGCCAACAACAATTGTAAAGAACCTACTACGTCTCCCGCCTTGACTCAACGCATCGCCGCAAAATTTCCCAAATGTTTAAGCCAAGGTAAATTTTTCGCCGTGTTTTCGCAACGTTCTCTTCACAACCCGGTAATGCTGTTGTAAGTTTCATCCTACAGGCGGTGTCCGCGCGACGAGCTGTTTTCGGCGCCGCCTCGCGTAGGAGTCGGTCATGAACGCGTACCCCGTGCTGGGCTTCAAAACAATCGCGGCCGCCGTCGCGGCGACAGGGATTTGGACCGTGAGCCGCTTGCGATCGCCCATCAAATTCGAAATGTGGTTGCTGCGCGAGCGCGGCTTCGTCGTGCGCGAAATCCGCGTCTCGTTCTCATGGAGGCCGGGTCGCGCCCAGCGGGGCTACGAATGGGCGATGTATCTGACCGGGAAATCGCTGCCGGTCGCGAAACCCATCGAGCTCCCGGCGCCGGACGCCTGACGGAGCGTCGGCGTCCACGCCGACGTTTGCTGCAGCCTCGTCGGCCTGGAGGCCGACGCTCCGTCAGCCATACGAACGTAGGATCGCCGCCACCAGCGTCTCCCGCGCGTCCGGCAGCTTGAGCCCCCGCGGCCCAAACAGCTCGCGCTCCAGGAAGTGGCCGGTCAACCGGAAGGCGTCGACGATGTCGCCGGGCGTCGGCGCGACCTCGCTGACGCGCAGGAACGCCGGCAGCCGCAGCAAGCGCTCACGATACGGCGCGCCCGCCGTCGCGCTGACCGCGCGGCCCGATTTCGGCGACACGTAGATCAGTTCGTCGCGCGCGCCGGTCGCCGCGCATTCCGTCAAATCCAGCGCGAAGCCGCATTCCTCGAGCATGCGCGCCTCGAAGCGCGCGAGCAGCGTCGGCGCCAGCGCGGGGTCGTCGAGCGCCTCGATGACGATGGTCAGCGTCTCAAACAAACTCTCGTGCGGATCGCGCTCCGGCAACAGCCGCAGCAGCGCGCCGATCAGATTGAGGCCGGCGAGCGCCATCGCGCTCGGCAGGAAGCGGCCGGCGCGCAGCAGCAGCGGCTCGACGACGAAGGCGCCAAGGTGCTCGTCGAGCCGCGCGCGCCAGACGAGACCGACCGTATTGCCGGGCTGCAAGACGGCCGCGAACCGGCTCGATCGGGCGCCGCGCACGAGGCCCAAATGGCGCCCGTGCGCGCGCGTCATCGCCTCCAGCACGGAGGAGGATTCGCCGAGCCGTTTGAGGCCGATCACGACGCCTTCGTCGCGCCACTCCATCGCTGCTCCTTCTCAAGAGCTTCTGAGATGGCGCGGCGGCGGCACCCGCGCAAGTTTCAGCGCCGCCAGCAGCGCTAGGCCCAAAAGGACGCCGATCAGCGCGGCGACGCCATTCCAACCGAAACGCTGGTAGGCGAGGCCGCCCATCCAGCCGTTGAGGCTCGACCCGACATAGTAGAAGAACAGATAAAGCGCCGGCGCCTGCGCCCGTCCCTCGTTCACCCGCAGCGGAACCCAGCTCGAGCCGATCGAATGCGCGCCGAAGAAACTCCAGGTCACCAGCGCGACACCGAGCACGACGGTCACGATATGATCCGGCAGCGTGACGAGCGTTCCCACGACCCCGATCGCCAGCGAGATCCAGAGCACGCGCCGCCGCCCGAGCCGGGCCGCGAGATCGCCCATGATCGCCGAACTCGCCGCGCCGATGAGATAGAGCGTGAAGATCAGGCCGATGCTCGTCTGATCGTAGCTGAACGGCGGCGCGCCGAGCCGAAAGCCGACATAGTTGTAAGTGCAGA